>Ga0181521_10004457_pt1 | contig 15962 bp, 13 predicted proteins | sample PEATcosm2014_Bin_32_FD_119764 | JGI IMG/M metagenome (GOLD analysis project Ga0181521, IMG submission 119764) | Peatland microbial communities from MTU Mesocosm Facility, Houghton, MI, USA - PEATcosm2014_Bin02_60_metaG | ecosystem: Environmental > Terrestrial > Soil > Wetlands > Peat | place... | reverse complement strand
CCATCGCGCATTGAGGATGTGCCTCCAAGAATTCGACTTGCTTTGCAAGTCTCTGAGGATGCGCGACGTCATCCTGATCCTGCCTCGCAATGTACTCTCCTGTTGATAGCTCGATGGCACGATTTAGCGTTGCAGCAAGTCCTCGATTGCTTTGCTCGTATGAGCTGAGCCGTGAGCAGTCGAATTCTCGAATAATGCTGGTGGAGTCATCGCTTGACCCGTCGTCGATAATGATTAGTTCAAAGTTATCATATGTCTGATTGAGTATACTCTTTATTGAATCCCTAAGATAAGCGCCTCCGTTCTTGACTGGAAGCAGCACACTTACGAAGGGTGATTCCAAAGATGCAGTTTCCTGGGGAACTGATTCTCTTTAACTCCCTAGTCTATGCTCTACAAGAAGATAAGAATTCTCGGACTGAACGATGTGCAGGATGTCGGCGTCAATACAGTCGTGTGAGTACTCGTGCACTGTGGGGTTGTTCAACAAGTGAATAGGTTTAGAAGGCCTGCTCTTATGATCGGGGCACTGATACAGAGAATGGTGCGTTAGGTAAAACGATGAGGATTCTTCACACCGTTCAGTATTATGCTCCTTCAGTAGGAGGCGCACAGGAGGTCGTTCGGCAGCTATCCGAACATTTGGTCAAGGCCGGGCATAGTGTTACCGTTGCAACGTCAGCCTCACCAGACAGAAGCAGTTTACAGCTGAACGGTGTCAACATTGTTCCGTTCGACATCTCAGGTAATTTAGTGGAAGGTTTGCGAGGAGATCTCGATGAATATCGACGATTTGTGTTGAATTCAGAGTTCGATATAGTGATGAACTATGCGGCTCAGCAATGGGCCACCGACCTATTGCTGCCGGTGCTGACTGAAATACGCGCCAGGAAAGTATTCGTCCCGTGCGGTTTCTCAGGATTGCATATCCCACGTTATCAAGAATACTTTAGCAAAATGCGTGATTGGATCAGGCGTTATGATGCCTGTGTCTTCGCGTCCGATAGTTATCGTGATGTTGACTTCGCCCGCGAAATAGGGGTGCGGAACATACGAGTAATTCCAAACGGAGCAGCCTCCGAAGAGTTCAGTAAGAGACAATTCCCTAACTTAAGGAAACGGCTTGGTATCAGGGAAGACGTTTTTCTGATCTTGAGTGTCGGGTCCCATACCGGGCTAAAGGGTCACAGGGAGGCTTTTGAGATGTTTCAGCGAAGCCGAATACGAGACGCAGTCTTGCTAATTGTCGGAAATGAACCGACCGAAAGTTCCTGCCTCAGAGACTGCAGGATCAAGAGTCTTCTCTTTCGGCTATCCTCAAAAGCAAGAGCTACTGGCAAGAGGGTGATAATACGCACCTACCCAAGGGGAGATGTAGTTTCCGCTTACATTGCTGCCGACTTATTCCTATTTCCGTCGAACATTGAATGCTCGCCTATCGTCTTGTTCGAAGCCATGGCCTCCAGAACCCCTTTCCTGACAACGAATGTCGGGAACGCTGAGGAAATCATCCAGTGGGGACACGGAGGCCTCCTGATTCCCACAAGAGTAGATGGGCAGGGATATTCTCACGCGAACATTGAAGCGGGAGCAGCACTTATCGAGAACCTTTGGAAGAGCCCGAAGCTCCTTACGGAGCTTGGGGAGAATGGATTTGCGGCATGGAAGAGTAAGTTCACTTGGGATCGAATATCCAATCAATACGAGCAGCTTTACGAAGATTTGTTAGGAGCAACCTAGCATCAGTTTCTTTTCCAGCCGGTACTTTGAGAGAGGGCAACAAATTATCGATTAGACTTCATTGCGTAACGCCCAAGCGAAAGCAGGGGTACTTTCGCGCTTTCACTTCGTTCAGTATCCTGCGCAACGACGTTTTGTTACCACTTATCCTTTTATGAGAAGACGCCTCGTAGTGGAGAGCTGTGGGTGACATTTTCTGTCATCGAAGACCGCTTTGGTTACAGGGATAACGGGGCAAGACGGGTCATACCTTGCTGAGTTCCTATTGTCTAAGGGTTATGTTGTTCATGGCATAATTAGGAGGGCTAGTACTTTCAACACGTCGAGGATAGATCACATCTACCAGGATCCTCACTTGCCGAACGCTAAGTTACTCCTGCACTATGGGGATCTCGCTGACTCTGAGCAGGTGTCGAATCTAATGAACAACGTAAGACCTGACGAGGTATATCATCTGGGAGCGCAGACGCATGTGAGAGTGAGCTTCGATATCCCTGAGTACACTGGCAACGTGACGGCGCTAGGAACCACGAGAATCTTGGAGGCGATAAGGAGAAGCGGAAACACAACGAGAATGTATCAGGCTTCCAGTAGCGAAATGTTCGGTGATGCTAAGCCGCCTCAGAATGAGAATACGGAACTTAGGCCTAGAAGCCCGTATGCCGCCGCCAAGGTGTATGGCTACTGGATGGTTAAGAATTACAGGCTGGGATATGGCGCCTACGCGTGCAACGGTATCCTCTTCAACCACGAATCACCAAGAAGAGGTGAAATCTTTGTCACACGCAAGGTCACGCAAGGGATTGCTGCAATTCTAGCGGGTAAGGTAAAGAAAGTCTATCTTGGAAACTTAGAGGCCAAAAGAGATTGGGGATACGCACCCGAATATGTTGAGTGCATGTGGAAGATTCTTCAAAAGGACCAGCCTGACGATTTCGTTGTCGGGACCGGAGAATCGCATTCAGTTAAGGAATTCACTGAGAGAGCGTTCGACTACGTGGGGCTCAATTGGAAGGATCATGTGGAGGTAGACTCAAGATACTTCCGACCCCTTGAACCCAGCGAACTCATAGCGGACTCAAGAAAGGCTCAGAACCTAGTAGATTGGAAGCCCAGAGCCGTGTTCGAAAACTTGGTTAAGATAATGGTTGATGCGGACATGCGAAGAGCAGGTCTCAAACCGATCGGAGAAGGTGACAGTTTTCTCCAAGAGAAGTTTCCGAATCGGTGGTGGAGTGTAGACTGACCTCCCGCGAAATGTCTCCATTGCTAAACTTATCGCAAAAAGGTGAGTCGTAGTGAGCAATTGGCCTGATAGTAGACTATTCTGGCAGGGGAAGCGAGTCGCGGTCACAGGGGGCGCGGGTTTTCTTGGCTCACATGTCGTCGAGGCCCTAAGGAGACATGGTGCAACAAACATCTCCATCCCTCGCAGCAAAGAATACGATCTGCGAAGTCTCAATGGAATTCAGAGCATGCTGAGAGAATTCGAGCCAAACATCGTTATTCACCTGGCTGCCAAGGTAGGGGGGATCGGGGCCAACCTTGCCCATCCAGCGGAGTTCTTCTATGAAAATCTCATGATGGGTTCTCAACTCATCCATGAATGCTGGCGATCGGGAATCGACAAGTTCGTGGCTGTCGGGACAGTATGTGCTTACCCGAAGTTTACGCCAGTTCCTTTCAAAGAGGAAGAATTGTGGAACGGGTATCCAGAGGAAACGAACGCTCCCTATGGCCTGGCAAAGAAAATGCTCTTAGTTCAGAGCCAATCATATCGTACTCAATATGGATTTGACTCTATCTACCTTCTGCCCGTTAACCTATATGGTCCCCGAGACAATTTCGACTTGGAGTCATCTCATGTGATTCCCGCGCAAATTCGGAAGTGTATCGAGGCAAAGGAGCGCAAGAGCGACAAAGTCGTTCTCTGGGGAACCGGAAAACCAAGCCGTGAATTCCTCTACGTAGGGGATGCTGCTGAAGCAATCGTTCTAGCTACCGAGAGATACAACGGATCAGATCCCGTTAATCTTGGGTCGGGAAGGGAGATCACAATCGGAGATCTCCTGAAGATCATCGCTCGCTTGACCGGATTCGATGGGAAGATTGAGTGGGATACTAGCAAGCCGGATGGTCAACCGCGACGATGCTTGGATACAAGTAAAGCTGCTAAACTCTTTGGTTTTCGGGCCCAAACGGAGTTTGAAAGTGGGCTGCGTGAGACGATTGACTGGTACTTGAAAAACCGCTGAACGTACCCTTCAGTTGTATGTTAGGGGTCGGGTTTACTACTATCCAATTCTCCAGATCGTTGGGTAAAGACCGCATCACCGATGTGGATGCTCCGATAGGAGTGGTTAACGTACTGGCTGGTGTCTAATATGATTCCATTATTCCATTTTTGGAGAAGAACCTCTACTGGTACGTTTGTTTCATATACTCGATTCGGCTCGACATCTTGCACTCTGTTTATCGTGACGACGCTAGCTTTGGCAGCGGGGTAGGCTGCCATCAAGTCCAGGTTGGTCATGTGCCTAACGAGGCTTGCGCCCAGACCTTCAAAACGATTCGGATGGCCCCAGTCAAGTTTTCGCCACGGAGGCCTCCATTTGTCGAGTTCGCGTACCATCTTTCTCACGAAGTCTTTTGGATAGATGGTGCAATCAAGTTCCCACGGGTATCCCCAATCCAACTCGCCTTGGGGCCATTGCCACACGAGAAGGGGGGTCGTATCAAGGAATTTGGGAAGAGCCATGTCGCGTTTTAGTGGGTAGCAGTGTGTGATCTCCGTTCCGAGACGCAATGAGAAAGCGAGCAGATTTGGTAGTCTCTCAAAAGTGGCTAGCACGTCGCGAGGATCCCAAGTACCTTTGAAGACTACGTCGTCGCAACCGAACATCAAAAAGGATGTTTTCGAGTTCTTCACAAAGTCACGTACTTGTTGTCGGAAATCCGCTTCACGCTGAAAATCGACGTCCGGGAAGTAATCGCGGAGCTTCTGGTAAGCGGATTCAAATCGTTCGGTGCATGTGTAGAGGACTCTGACGACCAGATGCTCGGTGCACATGCGACTTAGGGAGGTTAGATACGCCTCCAACTGTAAAGGGCGGTCTTTGCTAAAACACAGCAATGAAATTGACAATCTTAACATCGCCACTCATGCTTACTATGTTCGTACCGTAAAGATTTCGGCTCATAACAGATTTTCTTGCTTGTCATTAATTCGTCAGCATTCTCTTTGTTGAAGGCAGCAAGCTCCTAGAGTCATTGGTACCACTAGCCGAAGTATCCATCAGCTGTCTTTAGTCGCGAGCGTAGTTTTGCCTGGCAGTCTCGCGGGGGTAGTTCCACATAATCTACTCCTCCTTGATTCAACAAGTATCCAGAAGATAAACACCAACATCAAAGCGGTGAACGCAGAATCCAATGCACTTCTTACGACAGTAAGTGTGTTCAATCCGTAAATGGTCGCGGAGACGGAGGCCATCGTGGGGTTCCAGTTGGGCACAAATATCACCCCCCTCCCATACGCGGCAAAATAATCAGACGATCGAAACAAAATAGCCAATGACCCAACAACAGTCACAAGGGTGTATCTGTAGACGCCAGAGCGAGACACAGCCGCGTTTGTGACTAGAACCGGAAGGAACCACATTAGGAACTGAGGAAAGAAGTTAGTGAACGCGTAGAATACAGCCAGCACCGCGACCGCCTCGCTTGCAACAGAACGGGTTTTCCAAATCAAAGGCGTCGTAATCAGATAACCAATCACAAAGTAACCGACGAGACTGAGGCCAAGCCCGTATGGATTGTGAGGAATCGTTGGAAGAAAAAACGGGCCCATGGCGAACAGCGCCTCGGGAACCAGTATCCCAGGACGACTGGAAGTTAGCAGGTCGAGAAGAGTAGTTGAGCCGAAGAAAGTCGCAATGATAATTGCTAGAGATCCAAAAACGGCCAACTGTACCGCAATAAACGAAAGAAACCATTTGCCCTTCTTCGCTCTAGCAAATGCAAGCGGGTAGACCCATGTTACTAGAAGCGGAGAGAAACGAAGTATCGAACCTACGACCAAGGAAAGAGACCCGAATTTCGGCTTCGATTCGTAGATCATGTACGACCCTAGCAGAATTAGGCTTCCAGAGTAGATGTCAGCTGTGCTGAACATTTCAGACATGAAGACGAGCGGCGACGCCGCCCACATGAATCCTGCGATAACGCTCTTAGACTCCGATCCAGTGCATTTCATAACAATGTGCATGATGAGGAGCATGGTTGCCACATCGGTCACAAGTAGCGGAATCTTCATTGTGAGTGTGAAGAGATAGACGACGGGTGAGATTTGGGGCCCCGCGATCATCGGTCCAGAGTAATATGCATAGTATAGGCGGTTGAGTGCGTCAATGTTCCCCGCGAAAAGCCGCCAAAGAGCGAGTGGTCCCGCGTAAATGTAGGCCGGGCCTGTGTATATTCCCAAGTATTGATATCCAGATAAGACGTCCGCGCCGATAGAGATCCAACCTAGAAAGTCGCCAGCAAGGGGTGTTACCGCTGCCAATATGATCTTGATCAATACTGCAATGATCAGGATGGCTCTCCAAATTTGTCGTCCCCGCGCATGCGCTAACAGTTGATCTCTAATCAAATGTGAATCACGTCAACGATTTTACCCAGCAGTCCAGTACGCTCTTGAACCAGAGCTAATGCGTAGACAATGCATGTTGCAGTAAACGCCGCTTGCGCGAACTGGCCAATTACCAACACCGAGAAGGGTGAAGTAGCGAGCTTCACATAATTGTTCATTGCCAATTGTAACAGTTGGTTTCCCGAGACAGGTATGAAGAAAAACGCGAGGCCATTGGCCGTGAAATAGTTTACAAAGGCAATGACGTTCATTACTAAACCTGAGGTTGTTAGAACAACCAGGTATGAGATGCTTCTGCCCTGCAATGTGATGTCGAGGACCAAGAAGGGGATTACGAGGACAAAGAATTGCGGAAACCAATTCGCCATAAACGCGAACAGCATGAGAAGAACCACTAAGAAGGAGTCAAGCATTGCTTTCTCATCTCGCGGCCATGCCCTCCAGACAATCAGAAAGGCAATTGCTAGCGCCATCGTTGCCATTCCGACTGGTTGACTTAGCGGCGCGATGAGGTACTCCTCATAGTACGGATGAGACAGGAAGAGGGACGGATCGTAACCAAATTGAATCACTCTCAACAGGTAGATCGTGGCGCCAACTAGGCCGCCGAAGAGTACGAGCATGCTTTGTCTAGTTCGTCGCCATAACGCGGGAAAAGCCGGAATAAGTAAGACGGAGAAGAACTGGGTTGTTGTTGAGGCCAGAAGCGCAAGTGATCCGCGCACGTAGCGTTTTTCGCGAAGCATTACGAATGCTGCAAGAATCAAGAGAGTTGGCAGCAAGTCCAGTGCACCCCAAATTTCGTTTACCACGACGTAAGGGTTCAGGTACCACGCCCAGAATGCGAAGCTCGCTCGTCGTGAATCTAACCCGTTTTTGATGACTGTTCTGTAGAGCAGCACGCCCGCGAGAAGGTCGATAACTAGCAGAGGGAGCTTCATTAAAAAAACCAGCAGGTACATTCCTAGAGAGGGGAGAAACACTTCTATGTTCCAGGCAGTTGACAAAATCGGATGGTCGACTGGAAGGATTGACCAAAATCCTACGATCAGACTGATGAAGTATGTTGAAGGAAGGCTCGGAAATGTCGAATAGTAGGACATTACGTAAGCAAGGTCGATTGTGAGCGGAGTGAACGTAGCTAGTAGAATCTTGCAGGCCAGGACCGCAATTATGCAGCTTCCCTCGACGATCCGCTTAATTTCATCCACCTCCACGAAGAGATTTCCAAATGACCACCGCCGAGTAGAAGAAACTGAATGCGACGAAAATGGATCTGATCTCCACTGCGAAGAGGGAATATGATAATTGACCGAGTTGACTAATGAATTTTACATAAGCGCTTGCGCCGGGAACGAGTTGGTAGGGTATGGAGAAAAAGCTATGCCCCGAGGAGGTTAGCAGGTCCGTGTTCAGGGTAATGGTGTAGACAAGTACTAGTATGCAGAAGGCGTAGTAATATCGCCGTTCCTCTGTATAGGAGCCCCAGAGAATCATGAACGGAACAGCCCACAGAAATGCAGTCGGAAGCCAACTTGCAAGACTGTAGATCAGTAAGTTTGATGTCAGCAGGATGGCTACAAATGCTCGATCTGAAGAAGGCCAAATTTCTCCAGCTATAATCCAGAAGAAAGCTAATCCAATGGTTCCGAATCCCAGATACGATTCTAGAGGGGCGTACTGACTAAAAGATTGGATGACCACCGTGTTAAGCGCAAAATAGGGAGTCGGGTCGGTAAGAAAGCCGCTAACAGCCCCCACATCCCCTTGGCTAAACCAATAGAAGTAAGCTAAAATCCCGAAGGTAATCGCTAACAGCAACATCAGCGCGTTCGTTTTACCTGCTTTCTTCCGGATCACCCAGATTAGTCCGGCAATCGCTGCCACAACAGGACTCGTCTTTGCAACTATGCCCGCTGCAAAGCTCGACGCCCCGTAACGGTAATGGCCATCGACGATTAAATCTACGCCGATTAGTGTGAAGAAGATTGCGATGATCTCTATTGATCCCCACATCTCAATGAACAGTATGGAGAGAGGGTTCCATAACCAAAGAAGACTGGCCCTTCGACCAACACATTTTCCATAAAGCCTTGCACCCAACCGGTACACTAGAAAAGCGCAAAATATGTCGGCTGCTATCAGCGGACCCTTGATGAGAAACGCAAGGAGATAATAGCTTGGCAATAATGGCGACGAAGAAACCCGGACTGCTCGGAGGATGTCGCCATGATTAAGTGGAATCCATAGCCAAAATGAGTAAATTTGTTGGATGAGTAGTAACCACGGGGACCAAGAGAATGCTCCCTCGTTTGCTACCGCGTCCGGGAGGTAGGAGAGATAGTCAGGGCCTAGAATACTAACTGTCGCTAACATGATTTTGATTGCCGTGATCAAGGCGACAGACATCAGGAAACTTCTGCGAGTCGTATAGCTGTTGTATGCGAGTTGTCTCACATGAGAAGTGATTGAGGATAAGCCCCCGCGGATGCTTCTTTCAGACTCGCTTGCCGTAGTAGTCCACTCTTTTGGTTACCATTCGGTCTTTTCGAGAACTTCACAGAAATGGGTTGTCACGTACGCAAATAAGCATTTGAACGGCGGTTCTTAATTTCGTTCCTGTTCCGCAAAGGTTCGCTGCCCTCTATTCCTTCCACCTGAAATCGGCATCTGCACATTGACTCGCAGGGTTGAGTGCGACCTAAGTTCTTATATCACGGACTAAGCGATCGGCCAACAATTACGCTCTTCACGTTGTCGAGAGATCTCTAATGGGCGACGCGTAAAATAGTGATCGATCGGGAGGGGAGGATAGACTCGGCAAGTGGATGGGGGCTAATCGGCGAACGAGTCTCCTTTGCGTATCGTAATCGTAATGCGTTCCTGGTTCTCATGGTCGCGGCTGCCGTATTCAAGTTATCTGCATCGGCGTTGGTTCCATCGAGCTTTGAGCTTCAAGAAATTATCCTCATGGCGATCGGCAGAGAGGGCGGGGGTGGTCCTTGGGTAGCCGTTGAGAACGAGATGGTGCTCCTTTGGATGTGGCTCACATCCTCAACCAACCTTCCATTTGACTGGTCGAGGGCGGTTCCCTTCGCGAAAGTGAACGGCGAAATTTCATTGTTGTTGGTTCTATCACGATTACCTGCATTCTTGACCGACGTTGCTTCAACCCTCGTTTTGTATTTAGTTGTTCGGAGTTCATCGTCGGCGGAGCGAGCCCGACTCGCAGCGCTGGTATGGTTTCTGAATCCATACACAATATTCGCTGTCGAGTTGTTGGCCGTACCCGATATTCTAGCCGCTTTCATGACTCTCGTGGCCACCCTTCTTGTAGTGTACCGAAAACCCGTACTCTCGGGAGCCCTACTTGGAGCTGGAATTGCCGTAAAACTCTACCCGGTACTTCTAGTTCCCATTTTTCTGATTGTTTGTTTGCCAAAGGTTAGGAGAAAATGGCTATTCACCGTAGCGTATGCAGCTTTCATTAGTCTCGGGCTCATTGGATACTTCAGTTGGGCCTCTGCAGCTGGGGCGCTGCCCATTTCCGCCCTAACCACTTACAGTCCGACACTGCAGCCCATGGACTCCATCTTCAATACTTTTCCCGGAGCTCGCATCAGCCTCGTGACTGTGGTTCTTGTTGTGACATACGCAGCTACGTATTTGGGCGCTAGGCGTCGTCAATTGGACGTGGCAATTGTCGTTCTTGCCACAATTCTCATTTATTTTTCATTCTCCGACCCTTATCCGCAATATTTCTTATGGCCGTTGCCCTTCCTAGTGTTTGATCTGGCTTGCTCTAAACGTCGCGGCGCTCTTTTGACTATGCTAGTTGGATTACAATTGATCGATTGGTTCTTTATCTCGGATGGGTTCCTAACGCCAAGCGGCTATAGCCTGTTGCTCTTTGCACTGAAAGGCCAGAATTTGGGCTCGTACTCGCTTTCGATCGGCATGTTCCTGAACCAGTTCGGCGATTTCGCGGTTGTAATTGCAAGTACGTTGCTTTATGCAGTATCTCTCATTTACGCTTTGGATGTCATTCGCTCTTGGTTCATTAGCTCCGGTTCTGTCGATTATGCGTTTCGAGGTTAGCAATCTATGCTGTTCTCGAAGAGGGTATGGATTCTTATCGCTATAGCGTTTGCCGCCAAGACTCTTGTTACACCATTGATTCCGGGGGCTAGTCCGGATTTCACGAGTTGGGTTCAATTGTCCCAAGAAGTTTCAGGTCAGATTCAAGCCGGAATAGTTCCTCAGCTTGGTAGATATGGCGCATACACGTTCATGGGGGTCTTCCTTGTTCCATTCTTTCTCGCTTGGTCTGCCCTGCCAGTTGCTCACCCTGTTTACGTAGTGGGCTTGCTAACTCAACCTCTCTCCATCGAGCAGTATTCTCTGATTTTCATGATGAAGCTGCCAATCAACCTCTGCGATTTCTTCACAGGCCTCATGATCTCAGTTATTTCGAGAAAGTTCAATCCAAATGTCGCAACCAAGGCGTTTTGGCTTTGGTATCTAAACCCTTACACTACTTTGATGATGGAATATTATGGGACGTTCGACATTGTCCCCACGCTGATTCTTCTCGGCGCTAGCTATCTAGGATTGCAACGCAAATGGGTTGGGTCCGGTGTTCTGCTTTCTATTGGGACCATGTTGAGGGTTTTTCCTCTGTTCGCATTTCCCTTCTTTTCCCTCTATGCTCTCAGGCAATCGAAAAGGGCGACTGCTGAATTTCTCATCGCGTTCGTCGCACCGATTGTTCTAGTTCTCGCAGGGCAAGCCGCTGTCATAGGGTCAGTAACAGGCGTTATCGGTGTCCTGTTCAATTTGCCCGTCAACGAGCCATGGTTGCTGACGTTCATAGGATTTCCTTTGAGCACGTTCGTCAATCTAACTCTGTTCCTGTTGGTTATTGAGGTCTACTTAGTTGCGACGTTTTGGAAGTCAAAGGCTTCGATCGTCGATGCGGCGCTTGTGGCGACACTGATTCCGCTTCTATCCTCGTATCATGAACCTTACCACATCACGTGGGTGTTGCCGCTGCTCACCATTTACTTCGTCATCAACAGCGATTGGGCTATTCTCTATGCACTAATATTCGTTACCTCATTCCTATCGACAACGACTTTCTATCCGTCCGGCCCGACCGATTTTACGACAATCTATCTCCAACCACTTTTTGGAGGATTGTTCTATGGGGTTAAAGCAGTCTATCTGCTGCGAGTGAATTTGAAGTCATTCGGCTGGAATACGGAGACGGTTTCTGCACGTATAAGTGGAATACCTAAAGCAGTTGAGCCTCCTTTTGTGTCATGATGAGTCGCAATCACTGATGGTTCTCACCTTTTCAAGGAGCGCGCGTCCACGTCCCGATAAAACGCGCAATCAATCGCGAGCACTTTAGGGCGCGAGACCGATGACTTCGGTTCATGAGAATATGAAGGGAGCCTTCGATTGTTCGACTAGGGTACGGGCTTCCTCAAGGTTCTTGAAGGTACCTATGTCGTAATGCCTCTTGCTTGTTAAGTAGGCGAATACTGGTTTCTTGTCGCGTAAGAGCTGTGGAACGACATCATGTGAAATGTCCGTGTTTGGTTTGCAATATCTGAGGACCTCTTTCTCGCAGATTAGTATCCCCATGTTTACAGGGTATTCTTTGATGATTGGTTTCTCTTCGAAGTAGGTTACTCTCCCGTTCTCGTCGACCCTTGCAACGCCGTACTCCATCGGGACAGAGGTGCTCATCGCAATCGTACACGTAGCTCTCCGCTTCTCATGAAACGCTGTCATGTCTGCTAAATTCATGTCAGTGATGACATCTCCATAATACACTAGGAATCTTTCGCCGAGAAGACTCGATGCCGCGCTGAGTGCGCCAGCAGTCCCAATTCTTTCGGCCACAGAGTATTCGATGTTAACTCCGAATCGTTTTCCGTCACCAAGGTGATTGCGGAGTAAATCAGACTCCTTTTCCGAAATCAACATCACGACATCTAGAACGTTGTAATGCTTCAGGTACTCCAGAATGTATTCGATCACGTAACGACTACCGATTGGAATCAACGGCTTCGGCACATACGCCGTGATAGGATAGAGACGAGTCCCAGCGCCACCTGCGAGAATGGCCGCCTTCAACCAGGAATTCTCCTCGATTGCAGGCAGCCTGCATGTTAAGTAAAAAGGCTTGCATCGAGGGCAGCGACGCCAGCTACAATCTGCGCTGAATCAAGCACGTTGCGGGTAGTAGGCTTACGGTGGATTCCGCTTATTAGGAGACGGACTTGTTATCCGAAGCACTGGGTTGCCGCAAGGGGGGATTGTAGTCAATGGCTCATTCACGGGTCGCTGTGGGTAGGGGCGCAACGTCACTATATATCGCGAATGTCGTTGTTCTAGTAGCGAACACACTGTATTTTCTCATTTTGACGAATGTTTTGCATTCGACATTAGATGTTGGTATTGTAACCGCCCTGAACCTGACGATTTGGTTCCTTGTTACCGTATGCCTCCTTGCACAGCCAGTGACGATGCAGTCACCGATACCAGCGCCGCTTGCGGTTCTGAAATTTATCCCAGAGCTGATTGCTCGAAAGGCACGACCCGGTGCTGCGAGGATGTTCATGCTGTCATTCGGAATCGCTGCGGCAATTTCGCTCGGCATTGGCGCGGTGCTTATCGTGTTTCCCTCCGCTGTCGCTCCACTATTGGGTGGCACTGCAGTTCTTCCAATGTTTATTCAGCTGGCTGCAGTTGATGTAATTCTTCTTTCCCTGGACCAAGTTTGCTTTGCGTCTCTTATTGCAGTGGGCGAGATGCGCAGGGCTACGATCTACATCATACTTTGGAGTGTAGCACGCTATGTTCTGGCTTCCGTTTTTCTGTTCAACTATGCAATCGCTGGCGTCCTTGGTGGATGGATTATTGGAGACGGCGTGCTACTTGCAGTTGCAGTCCGAAAATCAATCGGAATATTCGGAATCGGACGGGGAGGCGAAAGAGAAAGAGAGTTCTCAATGGCAGAGTTCGCGAAGTATTCATCAATAACCTTTGTCAGCGCCCTGATTGGATACGCGATAAACCAAGCAGATAAGTTGTTCACCTTGGCCCGTCAAGGCCTACCTCAACTTGCAATTTACAATGTGGCTATCGTTGCTGCTAGCTTCTCTGGAATGGCCCCGTACGCACTGACAACAGTTCTGTTGCCAGCGTTGTCGTCGTTGCATGCCGCGAATGAAGTGCAGGAGATCAGGCAATTGGTGCGGCATTACAGCAGGTACGTAGCAATCATAGTGATCCCAGTCGCTTTCGGCTTCGCGTCAATTACCGAAGTTGCTCTGAGGATTTTTGGCGCTGCGTACGTGAGTGGCCTCGTGCCCTCGGTAATCGTATCGTTAACGATTGGGTTGACGGCAGTGGGTGCGGTATATGCAGCGGTATTGTTGGCTGTCGGTGAGCTAAGGTGGTATACAGGGGCCAACGTGGCGGGGCTCGGTAGTTTAGCTGTCGTCGCATACCTCGCCACACCTGTGCTCGGTTTATCGGGACCAGCTTTGGGCCGTGCAAGCCTTATGGTTCTAGCCGCTCTAGTTTACGGTTATGCGGCGTCGCGAAGTGGGTTCTTCGAACTAGACGTCAAGGCGTTTGCATGTGCTGCTGCCAGTTCAATGCTAATGGGTGCCGTTGTATTTTTTGGGCTGTCGTTATTCCACACATACCTCACAAAACTCATGATGGTCCCCGCTTTTGCCGTGGTTGGAGCTTTGGTGTATCTGGGATGTTTGCGTGCGTTGAGGCTTCTTCAGAAGGATGATCTCGAATTTATCCGAGATATCGCACCCGAAAAGCTTCATCCGCTAGTGGCAATCGTTGCTAGAATAGCCGGCGTATCAAGTAGGGAATAGGGTATTAGGCTGTCGGCAGCGGGAGTCCCTTGCAGCCTACCTTCCCACGTACCCTCCGGTTGAAGTTCGGGCATGTGAAGCATTCCACGAACGAGACTTTCTTCAGCTTCACAGGACAATCGACTGCTTCTTTCTTCATCCGTGCAAGCATCTTACCCTTGACTGCGCCTTTGATAGCTTCCAGTGATTCCTTGGGGCTTGGTATGGCCTTGGGTGGGACGAAGATATCGACTGAGTACTTGTCATCAGCTCCCAGTTGAACGACTGGTGCCTTGCTTTCGTCTACGGGAGAGGGTGCGCTCATCGAGACCTCAAGCTTCGGGAAGGGCTCCCATATGAATCCATAAATGCCTTTCTCATGGTGTTCGTGTTGGTTTTCAAGGTCCCGCTGTCAGAACAGCCTTTCTGACAACTCCATGAGGAGGTAATCGGGTATTTTTCCGCGATATTCGGCTGATTTTACACGATTCAGCGGAATAGATCAAGTCGTCTACCTAGGAGGAGTTTTCTGGATAGGTTTCTATCCGAACTCCGTTTCATTCTATCGAGTCCTCTTATAATCGCCACGGGGGTTCGTTCTGTCCCTTGCCCCATGACGAGTTCAGCAGCCGCGGCTGCCTCGTCTGCTAGAGCGACATACTTGTACCTCAAACTGTAACCGAACATGTCATCAAGCCCTCGGTAGTCGACGATCGGCTCGACGCCCGCCACTCCTATTGCGAACTCGACCTGTCCTACGCGGAGGGGACGACTGTACGTATCAGCGATTATTACCGCTAGTCTTTTTCCGGAGAGTCGTTCGAGTCGGCTGAGTATTTCATCTGCTGCAACGTCGGAGTTGGGAGGCAAGCGGCTGTAGATGAAACGACCTTCGACATTGGATTTGTCTACGCCTGCGTTGAGGCACACTAAGCCGTCTTTCCTACGAACTACAAATGCCTGCGTGTCGGCGCGTAGCACGTCTGCCGAATCCTGAAGTATTAGCTCAATGACCCGAGGATCTTTCTTGGTTCTCTTTGCTAAGGCCTTGGCCTTCTGCCCGGGCTTGGATTCTGATGTGTCGACCAAGAGTCCTTTAGCCTTGGACACGATTTTCTGAGAGATGACAACCAAATCGCCGTCCGCTAGGGTAATGTCTTCCTCCTTCGCCTTCTCGAAGATCAGTTGTGCGACATCATCTCCAGGCTTGACAATTGAAATCTTATTCAACCCTATAATTGAGACTACCTTGGCCACCTGTTTCACCGATTGAGAAAGTCTTGAAGCTCCTCAATACTTAAATCAGTGACCCGAGTTTGCCGCCAGCCGCGAAAAGCGAGTTCGATTAAGTGCCATGTCAAACCTCATTGGTGAAAGGAGCGTTGCATCGTGATAGAGTTTGGAACTTTTGAAGGCATGGCTCCGTGGGCGATCATTGGCGTAGCGATCCTCAGCCTCCTCTACGCTTTGTGGCTTAGGGGCACGGTGCTCAAGAAAGATAAGGGCACGGAGAAGATGCAAGAAGTCTGGAACGCCATTCGCGTTGGTGCTGATGCCTATCTTGATCGACAACTGCGATCAATCCTTCCATTCATAGGTATACTTGCAGTTCTACTCTTCTTCAGTGTTTACGTCGTCAAGCCGAGCGCTGAGGCGGTGCAGGTATTCGGTAAGGGTGCCCAGCT
>Ga0181521_10004453_pt1 | contig 15990 bp, 10 predicted proteins | sample PEATcosm2014_Bin_32_FD_119764 | JGI IMG/M metagenome (GOLD analysis project Ga0181521, IMG submission 119764) | Peatland microbial communities from MTU Mesocosm Facility, Houghton, MI, USA - PEATcosm2014_Bin02_60_metaG | ecosystem: Environmental > Terrestrial > Soil > Wetlands > Peat | place... | reverse complement strand
ATTGTGCAATTAGTGCCGTACCAACTGGACGTAGAATGTACGAGATAGACCGAACTGGACTGAACTGAACTGGCGTCAAGCACGTTCGATTCCCGTTAGCGCTACCAATTCCCCATAGGGTTACGGGTTTCAGGGGACGACGCTCAACGCGCCAAAGGGCGACCATAGCCATGGTTTGACATTCAACTGTGCGCAGTCCGATCGCCATGCGATCCAGGTTTTGAGCGCGTGCTCCGGCTGCGGTCGCAACACAGATTCTGCAGCTCTGACGCCCAAGTATTTTATGCGACACCGCTCAAATTAGAACTGTCGCTTTTCGCCAAGCCGGTTTACTCTCTTAATAAGGAGAGACGCACTTGTTCCGGATGTTAGCTCACGCCAGCCTTGCCATGCAGACGGCGTTTTCCTGTCTGCTCGTGTGTCTGCTTGAGTTTTACTACCGGCGCGTCGCCAGGGAACCTTGGATGCGCTGGTTTTCGTATTGCTGGGTGGCGCAGGCGGCATACGTCGCCTCGCTCTGGGTCGTGTTTGATAATCCATCCGGTGGCCCGCTCCTGCGGGCGGGCACCTCGCTGTTGGGGTTCGTCGTTCCGGCGACGTTCGCGTTAACGAGCGTTGCGTTACTGCGCCGCAGGACTCCCACGCGAGCTTGGATAGCCGGTCTGTACCTGGCTGCAATCGTTGCGGCCGCGATCCGATTCGTAGCCGGTCTGCCCTATCCCATCGATGGGGTGCAGGCCTCCCGCATCCACAACGTGCCCACGTATGCCCTTTTTGGGCTGACCAGCCTGCTGGCGGCTGTGGCCTTCACTAAGCATGGCCGGCAACAACGGCTCGCTGGCTCCCTGGTGACCGCCGGAGCGTGGGCCTTGTACGGCTTGTTTAACCTGATTCGTGCGGGGCTTTGGTATAAGGCAACCACCTGGGCGCTGTATGGAGCTGAGAACAACCCGGCACTGTTGCAATTCTCGCTCGTTACCTTCATCACAAACTCGACGGTCTGGATCGTCATGAGTATCGGCGTGGGTCTGCTGTTGACGGAGAGCGCCGAGCGGAGCGAGCGTCGCGCGCGCGATGCCTTAAGGGAACTGCAGCAAGCACAAACTGAGCGTGGCCGCCTGGCTCAATTGGTGGAGCAGAGCCACGAAGCGATTTTGGTGTTTACTGAAGGACAGTTGCGCTACCTGAACAGCGCAGCCGCGAATATTCTGGGCTACGCTGCAGACGAAATCCCATCGTTGTTCATGAAGCCGCTGGAAGAAGTGTGTGGCATCGTCGAGCAGGATCCCATGCGCCAGCAGATGGACGGAGCGCTCGCCGAGGTGCGCGTATGGGAGGGCCAATCCGAGTGGCGCAATCGCCAAACCGGCGAGCGGATTCCCATTTTGGTGGGTGCCGTCGCCATGGACGCGCGAGAGGGCGAGCCGTCCTCCACCGGGCTGATCGGGCGCGACCTGCGAGAGCGCATGCGCCTCGAAGAAGAGCTGCGCCAGGCGCAACGGCAGGAGGCTTTGGGACGCCTAGCCGCCGGCATCGCGCACGACTTCAATAACCTGCTGACGGTTATGATGGGATACGCGGCGTTGGCGCTGGAGGACAACCTGGGTGAGCCACTTCGGCAGACCATCGGCGAGATTCTGACCGCCGCGCGGCGTGCCGCTGCGATTACGGACCGGTTGCGAGCCTTCGGGCGACGGCAAACGCTCCGCCCCGCCACCTTCGAACTGAACGCGCTCGTCAACTCCATGCACGGCTCGCTGGCTAAGCTCGTGGAAGGAGACGTAGAGTTGCTATATGATCTTTGCGAGACCCCGCTGCCGATACGGGCCGATGCGGCCCAGATCGAACAGGTGTTGATGAACCTGATCCTGAACGCGCGGCAGGCCATCGAGGGATCCGGCCGCATCCTAGTACGCACCAGCGCCGCACGCGAGTTTGTGCAAATCCAGATCGAAGACACCGGCTCCGGCATCGAGCCGGGGGTGCTGGAACATATTTTCGATCCGTACTTCACGACCCGATCAGCCGGAAGCGGTTTGGGTCTTTCGATGGCCTATGGGATCGTCCGCCAAAGCGATGGGCAGATCCAAGTCTCTAGCCGCCCTGGGAGCGGCAGCATCTTCACCGTTTTGCTGCCGATGAGCGACACGGAACAAAACGCAGGCAAAGCGGCCATCTGCGCCGGCTCTCCGGCCGCTCAAGGTAACGAGTTGGTGTTGGTCGTGGACGACCGTGCAGACGTGGCCGCCTTAGTGACGACCTGTCTGACACACTACGGCTATCGCGTAGTGAGTTATACAGACTCCGATTCCACATTAGCCGCGATACGCGACGGCGTGGCAGTGCCGCAGTTAGTCATCCGCGATGTGATGATGCCCGGCATGCCGCTAAGAGACTTCGCATATCGCCTGCACGAGATACGTCCCGGCTTGCCGATGGTGTGTATGTCGGGCCTGCCGGAAGCCTCCGTGACTGCGGTGATCGAGGGTACCGGTGGATATTTCATCCCCAAGCCATTCGTGCCCGAACAGCTAGCAGCGTTGGTCCGGCGGGTGCTGGATGCCGGAGCCATACTTGCCCGAGAGTAACATTTTGCTTAATTCCGTTTCGCATTGTGTCGTATTATCGCTGATGTTCTCGACTCCCGCCTAAACAAACAGTGCCGCCGCTTGCTGAACGTCTGATGGTGGCCCGGTCCACAACTCCTTTAAGCTGTGTAGCGCAGCCAGACACCGCCTCTCCAGAAACCCACGACTCAAATTCGCTCGATAGGCGAGCAGAGCTCGCCTGCGCCGGCAGGAGTGCCTGCGCCACGCAGCAGTGCAAGGTTTCCGACATTGTTGACGGATCGGCCTGGTCCGCTCGCGCTGAAGCGTGAGCCAACATTCCGAGCTGATACAAACTCAGCATCTGCTGCAATGCTGTCGCTTGGGCGGCGGCGCAGGCCGTGGATTTGTTCGATAGTTGGGTTGCATCGGACAGCGTGCTTTGTGAACGACCAGAGTAAGTAGGCAGAGTTGCTGGTATGAGAGCCGCCGGGCAAGCTGAACAAACGACGGGCGGGCCGGTGGGTCACACCCGCATCCTGGCTGATGAGTCTCGGAGCCGGCTTTGTTATCCACCGTTCAGACGCCCGCGTACCGCCGTCTATGGAACGCGATTCCTCCTTACAGAAGAAGCATGGCCCCGCCGAGCAGTCCGACGGGCCCGGACCACCAGACAGACGGCAGCGGGCCCGGACGAACGCCGGCTTCCACCTAATCCAGTTGATAGAACGACTGCTGGTAATTTCGGCTTTGTGCGGTAACCCGAATATCCGGGTCGCGCCGGACCAGGCAATTCACAAGATAGGCCGCGATCCGGCTCTGGCGACGGTTCTCGAAAATGAGCCTTCGCCGGGGACCCCGCGGGGCACATCCGCGTTGAACTCGAACTGGATCTCACCCTGTCCTTCTCTCAGCTCCTTCGTCGCCGGAAAGGCCGTCGAGACCAACCGCCGCCGCAAACGGTCGCCGTCAACCGTCAGCGACAAATCTCGAAGCGGCCGCTCCGCGTAGGCCCGCTGCTCGGCTTCTGAAATGACTCCGTTCGCATCCCTATCGATGTTGGCGAGCACGATGGGAAACACGGCAACGCCCGGCGTGACACGAATTTGTATCTGAACACGGTCGTTCTCCACGGAGATGATGGTGGCCTCCAGGTACTCATCCAGCGTGTGCGCGCCCGCGGGCTGTTTTCCGCCGAGCTCACGCAAGGTCGAAGCGATCCAGGTTCATCACCTTGTTCCACGCAGCCACGAAGTCCTTCACAAACGCCTCCTTCGAGTCGTCACATGCATAGAATTCCGCGATTGCCCGGAGTTGGGAGTTCGAACCGAAGACCAGGTCGACGCGGGTGCCGGTCCACTTGATCGCGCCGGTCGCGCGATCGCGCCCCTCATACACGCCCTCGGATGCAGAGGAGGGCTGCCACTTGGTGCGCATGTCGACCAGGTTGACGAAGAAATCGTTCGTCAGCGTCCCGGGCCGGTTGGTAAAGACGCCGTGTTTGGACTGCCCGACGTTCGCATTCAGGGCGCGCAGGCCACCAATGAGAACCGTCATCTCAGGGGCCGTGAGCGTCAGCAACTGCGCGCGATCCACGAGCAGTTCCTCCGCCGGTCTTTGGTGTCCGTTCCGTAGGTAGTTGCGGAACCCGTCCGCGGCCGGCTCCAGTACGGCGAATGAGTCCACATCGGTCTGCTGCTGCGAAGCATCCGTGCGCCCCGGCGAGAAGGGAACCTTGACGTCGTGCCCGGCCTTCTTCGCCGCTTCCTCGACGGCTGCGCAGCCGCCCAGAACGATCAGGTCGGCAAGCGAGACCTTCTTCCCGCCGGACTGCGCGCTGTTGAAGTCCTTCTGGATCGTCTCCAGCTTCTGGAGGACCTTCGCCAGTTCGGCCGGTTGATTGACTTCCCAACCCTTTTGGGGCGCGAGGCGAATGCGTGCCCCGTTGGCGCCGCCGCGCTTGTCGCCGCCGCGGAACGTAGCGGCCGACGCCCAGGCCGTCATGACCAGTTGGGAGATAGAAAGTCCGGACGCCAGGATTTTGGCCTTCACGGCCGCAATGTCCCGCTCGCCGATCAGTTCATGATCCACAGCGGGAACCGGGTCCTGCCACAGCAGATGCTCCGTGGGAACGAGCGGGCCAAGGTACCGCGAAACAGGCCCCATGTCGCGATGCGTCAGCTTGAACCAAGCCTTGGCGAACGCGTCGGCGAATTCCTGCGGGTTCTCGTGGAAATGCTTCGAAATCTTCGCGTAGCTCGGGTCCGCCTTCAGTGCCAGGTCCGTCGTGAACATCATGGGGGCATGCTTTTTCGACGGATCGTGGGCATCCGGCACAGTGTTCGCCGCGGATGCGTCCTTGGGCGACCATTGGTAAGCACCGCCGGGACCCTTGGTGAGCTCCCATTCATAGCCGAACAGGTTGTCGAAGTAGTTGTTGTCCCACTTCACCGGGTTGGTGGTCCATGCGCCCTCCAGCCCGCTGGTGATCGCGTAGGCACCATTGCCGTTGCCAAAGGTGTTTTTCCAGCCGAAGCCTTGCTCTTCGATGCCGGCGGCCTCGGGTTCGGGACCGACATACTTGCCTGCCTCGGCGGCGCCATGTGCTTTGCCGAACGTGTGTCCGCCGGCGATGAGGGCGACCGTCTCCTCGTCATTCATCGCCATGCGGGCGAACGTCTCCCGGATATCGCGTACCGCGGCGGCTGGATCCGGCTTTCCATTGGGCCCTTCCGGATTCACGTAGATCAGGCCCATCTGAACGGCGCCGAGAGGATTCTCGAGCTGACGGTCGCCGCTGTAGCGCTCGTCTCCCAGCCACTTGGCCTCGGGCCCCCAGTAAGCGTCCTCTTCCGGCTCCCAGATGTCCTCGCGCCCGCCGCCGAAACCGAAGGTCTTCAATCCCATCGACTCCAAAGCGACGTTGCCGGAGAGGACCATCAGGTCGGCCCAGGAGATTTTTCGGCCGTACTTTTGTTTGATCGGCCAGAGCAACCGGCGGGCCTTGTCGAGACTCACGTTGTCCGGCCAGCTATTGAGAGGCGCAAATCGCTGCGCTCCGGAACCCGCGCCGCCCCGGCCATCGGCGATGCGGTACGTGCCTGCAGCATGCCACGCCATACGGATCAGGAGCGGCCCGTAATGGCCGTAGTCCGCGGGCCACCAGTCCTGCGACGCCGTCATCAAGGCATGCAGGTCCTGGATCACGGCGTTCAGGTCGAGGCGCTTGAATTCTTCGGCATAATTGAACTGCTTGTCCATAGGATCGGACAGGGGGCAGTGCTGGTGCAGGATCTTCAGGTTCAACTGATTCGGCCACCAGGCGGCATTCGCCTGGGATCCAGCCGCCATGTGTCTGCGAGCGCCGTTCGATACGGGGCACTTGCTTTCGGTTGACAAGTTTTGCTCGTTACCGGGGACAGGCGTCCCCGTTGCGGTGGTGAGTGTTTTATCCATGTTTGCCTTCTTTCGAATTAGTCAAAAAACTGTGACGAACTATGAACCCATCCTGGCTTTCCCATTCGGGCAATCGCCGCCGGCCGCGCGCTGACCCGCGCCATTCGTCCGGTATCCGCACCCTATAGCGATTCAGCCTGCGGCACTCAGCCGGAAGCGTGCCGCGGAGCGCACTTGGCGCAGAGACCCCGGAAAATGAGTTCGCATTCGCGAACAATCCGCTTACCGAGGGAACTCGAGGCAGGTCTGGGCACGTCGCACCATGCAATGTCCTCCACATTGCCGCAGCGGTCGCAGATGAAGTGGTGATGCCGCATGCCTTTCGCATCGAATCGCGCGGCACGGCCCTCGACGGCCACTTCACGCACCAAACCCGCCTGCACCAAGTCCCGCAGATTATTATAAGTCGTGGCCCTTGAAGAGCGCGGATCCAGGCGATTCACGGCTTCGAAGATTTCCGTTGCCGTGGGATGCCGGTTGTGTTCCGTCAGGAATGCCATCACGGCGTAGCGCTGCGGAGTGCACCGCAACCCGCTGCCTTCCAAGGACCGTTTGATCTCCTCGGCGTCCATGAAAGGCTTAGATTATATCTAATATGATATTTTGTCAAGACTCAATGGATTGGCGTTGCTGCTGGCAGGCGGAAGCGCCTTCCCCACCCGGCCATTACTCCGCGCGCAACGTGACAGCCGGATCGACGCGTGCCGCGCGCCACGCAGGCACCCAGCATGCGATCGCCGAAACGCCTGCCAGCAGCGCGATCACGGCGACATACGTGACTGGGTCGAGATGCGAAACGCCAAACAGCAACGTAACGATGGCTTGAGTCGCGGCCGCCGCTCCAATTAGTCCGATCGCTACACCGAGCCCGGTCAGCGTCATCCCCTGGCGAACCACCAGCGCCAGAATGTCGACGCGCGACGCCCCCAGCGCCGCCCGTACTCCGATCTCGCGCATTCGTTCGCTAACGTTACCCGAGAGGACGCCGTAGATGCCCGTCGCCGCGAGCACCAGCGCTACCAGAGCAAATGCTTCGAACACGATCATGGCGAAGCGCCGCTGCGCCTCCGACGCGGCGAGCAGGCTATCCATCGTGGCGACGCGGACGATGGGTTGATCCTTATCCACCGACCAGATGGCATTCTTGATAGCGGGGGCCAGCGCCGCAGCGTCGCCACGGGCGCGGACCACCAGGGACATCGCGCCGTCCGCGAACCACGACTGCGCAGGCGTGAGATACACGGCATCCGCCTGAGTATCCGCCAGAGACCCCTGCTTCACGTCGCCGACCACGCCGGCGATCGTGTACCACGGTCTGTCCATGGGTCCGACGTGGACGCGCCGGCCAATGGGATCCTGGCCGGGGAACTGGCGTTTGGCCAACGATTCACTGATCAGAACGGCCTGCGGCGCGCCGGCTGTGTCGTGCCCGTCGAGCAGGCGGCCGCGGCGCAGCGCGATTCGCATTGTCTCGCAGTAGCCCGGCGTCATCGCATAGCGAAAAGCGTCGTAACCGTTGCCGTCCTCGAACTGAGTGCCATACACACCGTAGCGATCGCCGCTCAACGGCAAGAGGCTGGTGAACGCCGCCGCAGCGACACCCGGAACGTGGTGCACCGCTTCCAAGACCTGCGCGAGGAAGCGTCGTCTGGCGTCGTTGTCGTCATAGCGGTGACCGTTATACTGCACTTGCATGGTGAGCAGATGGGCGGCATCGAATCCGGGCGCGACTGCGAACAGGCGCTCGAGGCTGCGAAACAGCAATCCCGCGCTCACCAGCAGCACGATGGCGAGCGCCACCTCCGAAACGACCAGAGTACGGCGCGTCAATTGGCGCCCACCGGCGGTACGCCGCGAGCCTTGCTGTATTCCAGTGACCAAGTCCCCGCGGGACGCGTGCAATGCCGGGATCAGCCCAACCGCGAGGCCGATGAGCGCGGTCACGCCGAATGCGAACGCGAATACGGCGCCGTTGACGGCGATCGCGCCTACCCGCGGCAGTCCTGCAGGACTGAGCGCCACCAATGCTTCTACACCGAACTCCGCCACCACGATCCCGAGAGCGCCGCCTAGCGCGGCCAGCAGCAGGCTTTCGGTGAGCAGTTGCCGGATCAGGCGCGGCCGCTCGGCACCGAGCGCGGCACGCATCGAGAATTCACCGCGACGCTGCGCACCGCGCGCGAGCAGGAGATTCGTCACGTTTACCGACGCGATCAGGAGGACCAGCATGACGGCGCCGAGAACGGCAAGCAGCACCGGTTTTACGCCTCGCGTGATTTCGCCCTGCAGTGAATTGACGATCAGGCCGTGCCGGAGGTCGGCCCAATGCGCCCGCGGAAACTCCGGTACGGGGGATGCCGCGATCGTGTTCATCTCCCGCCTGGCTTCATCGACGCCGAGGCCTGGCCGCAGCCGCCCTACCATGTGCAGGTGATGCCCCCACTCCTGGCTCTCGGGTTTCGTGATATTGCCGGCATCGTATTGCAAGGGCGCCCACAGTTCCGCCGAGGCCGCCAGGACGTTGTCGAAGCCTCTCGGCATCACGCCAATGACGGTATACACATCGCCGTCGAGCTTAATCTGACGGCCCACGATCGCGCTATCGCCGCCGAAGCGCCGCCGCCACAATGTGTCGCTGAGGATGGTCATATGGGGACCTTTGAACCGGTCGTCGGCTGGCTGGAAGTCGCGACCCAACAGTGGCGACACGCCAAGCGCACGGAAATACCCCGCGCTCACGCTTTGCCCATCGAAACGCTCGGGCTGGGCGGCGCTGGTCCCGCTGGTTAGCGTCGGCTGCCATGCCTCCATCACGGCCATGGCATCGAAGGAGCGGGTGCGCGCCGCCAGTTCGCGATAGGTATGAAATGTGACGTCGCAGCGCACCCCCTCGTAGGTATCCCAGATCATCATGATCCGGCCGGCATGCGGATACGGCAGCGGCTCGAACAAGATGGGATTCACTATACTGAAGATGGCCGTGCTGGCGCCGATACCCAAAGCCAGCGTGAGCGCGCTGACGGCCGTAAAGCCCGGCCGCTGCCGCAGAGTGCGGGCGGCGTACCGGAAGTCCTGCCACAGATCCTCGAGCCAGCGTGTGCCGCGGGCGTCGCGACACTGCTCCTTCACTTGTTCCGCACCGCCCAGCTCAAGCTTGGCCTGCCGCCGCGCTTCCTCGGGATCGTGACCCTGCGCGATCAGATCGGCCGCGTGTTGGTCCAGATGGAAACGCAACTCTTTTTCGAGTTGCTCTTCCAGCTTGCTGCGGCGCCGGGGTGCCAGCGCGCGGGCCCGCTGCCACCAGGTCATTGGGCGCCTCCTTCGGACATGCCGAGGATCAGGCCGACGGCTTCCGTCAGTCTCTGCCAGCTCGCGGCTTCGGATTCGAGCTGCGCCCGCCCTTTCCGCGTCAGGCGATAGAACTTGGCCTCGCGCCCGGTCTCAGTATCCTTCCAGTCCGCCGCCAGCAGGCCGCGATTTTCGAGCCGGTGCAAGGCCGGGTAGAGCGAGCCTTGCGGAACCTGCACTACGTCGCGGGAAACCTGTTGCAAGCGTTGTGCGATGGCATACCCGTGGACCGGGCCTAGCGCGACCACTTTCAAGATCAGCAAGTCCAGGGTACCCTGGGGGAGATCCGATTTCTCTGGCATACAATACCTCGATCTTCTACATACATAGCATATGACGTGTAGAAGTACAAGGCGTTAGCGAGCGGCGGTAAAATGGCGGATCTACCCAAGGAGTCCTCATGAATCTACGCATCGGCGTTGCACTTCTGCTGGCTGCCGCCGGCCTGGCCCAGGATGTCCCACGAATGGAGCAGGTCGTCGAGTCGTATGTTTCCGATAAGAAGTTCATGGGCTCGGTGCTGGTGGCCCGCGGAGACGAGGTACTGCTGAGCAAAGGATACGGCTCCGCCAACCTGGAGTGGAACATCCCCAACTCGCCTGCCACCAAGTTCCGGCTGGGATCCGTCACCAAGCAGTTCACAGCGGCCTCGATCCTGCTGCTGGAAGAACGCGGCAAGCTGAAGACAGACGACCCGGTGAAAAAGCTCATGCCGGATGCGCCCGCCGCGTGGGACAAGATCACCATCTTTCATCTGCTTACCCACACGTCGGGGATTCCCAATTTCACAGGCTTTCCCGACTACAAGTCTCAGGAGCCATTCGCGACCACGCCCGAGAAGTTGGTGGCGCGGTTCCGTGACAAGCCGCTCGATTTTCAGCCGGGCGAAAAGTGGAGCTACAGCAACTCGGGATACGTCCTGCTGGGCTACCTGATCGAAAAGGCCAGCGGCGAGAGCTACGAAAAGTTCGTGCAGGAGAATATTTTCGGGCCGCTAGGCATGCAGGATTCGGGCTACGATTCGAACTCCGCCATCATCCTGCGTCGCGCGGCCGGTTACCTACCGGGTAAGGACGGACCGGAGAACGCGGGCTTCATCCACATGAGCATCCCATTCTCGGCGGGCGCGCTGTACTCCACCGCCGGAGACCTGTTGCGCTGGGAGCAGGGGTTGTTCGGCGGCAAGTTGCTCTCGGCCGCGTCGCTGGCCAAGATGACCACGCCGTTCAAGGAAGACTACGCGTGCGGCGTGGGCGTGCGCACGGTGAACGGACACAAGGTGATCGACCACGGCGGCGGGATCGAAGGCTTCAATACTTTTCTGGCCTACTATCCCGAGGATAAGCTGACGGTGGTGGCGCTGGCCAACCTGAACGGGGACGCACCCCAGGGGATCGCAACCCGCCTGGCGGCGATCGCACACGGCGAGAAGGTGGAACTGGCCTCGGAGCGTAAGGAGATCACAGTTGCGCCGAAGGTCCTGGAGCAGTACGTGGGAGTCTACGAGTTGGCGCCCAAGATCGACATGACGATCACGCTGGAGGGCGGTCAACTGATGACCCAAGTCTCGGGACAGGGCAAGATACCGCTATTCGCCGAATCCGAGACGAAGTTCTTTCCCAAAGTGGTGGATGCCGAGATCGAATTCGGCAAAGACGATAAAGGCGCGGTCACATACCTGGTGCTGCACCAGGGCGGGCGCGACATGAAAGCGCCACGCACCAGCGACAAGGTGGTGGAGCGCAAGGAGATCACGATTTCGCCGAAGATCCTGGCACAATATACCGGCACCTACGAAATGCACCCGGGGTTCGACCTGGTGATCACGCTGGAAGGCGGCCAGTTGGTTTCGCAGGCTACCGGGCAGGACAAGATGCCGTTATTCGCGGAGTCGGAAACGAAGTTCTTCCCCAAGGCGATTGACGCGGAGATCGAATTTTTTAAAGACGACAAGGGCGCGGTGACGTACCTGGTGCTGCACCAGGGCGCTGCGGAGATCAAGGCGCCACGGAAGTAGAGCGCGGGATCGGCAATGCCTGCCGCCAGCTTTGCCGCAACTAGATCCCCTCCCGAAGTGAAGGGCGCGGTGAGGCCACGGGGTGGTCAGCTTCTGCGCGGCTCTGCCAAGCGATAGCGCTCTGCCAGAGTAATTCACTAGAGACGCTCGACAATAGCTACGGGAGTCTTCGGCCGTTCACAGTGATTGTCCCACCGATCTTACGAAGGTATTCTCTGAGAAGTGGCACCTCATCGTTGCCTCCCACCGTGAAGTACTCGTTTGAGATTTCCGTGATTTGCCGACCATCTGCGTGCGCATGAACGAATGGATGGCCTGGATATTCGCGCTGGTCCTCGACGGACTCATGCCAAATCCGCCGTTGGTAGGTCAACTCGTCGCGATGGGGGTCCGGTCTCGATGACGTAGACCAGATTTATGCCAGGCACAAATGTAACCGCTCCTCGTGACAGATTGATGATGGCAAGGCTACCGGATGTCGCATATTCTGGACTGACCAGATACAGTACTGAACCATCATGGGACAACTGCATTTGTTCAAAGACGCAAAATGCGAGGCTCTCACGCCCGTCATACTCGAGCGGCCGATCGAAGATCGTCTTCTCTAGCAAGGTTGCTGGATCCTAAAGGTCGATCCAGTTCCTGGTTTCTTTGCGGCCACAGACAAATGGGTCTCCGTAGCCAAATCGACGGCCGCGGATCAGTGCTACCTTTTCATCTGCGGTCAGTACAGGGCTGGATCCTACTCCCAGATTGATCTGGCGCTTCGCGGTGTTCTCGTATATAACGGTTCCGTCCATTTCGAAAACGCGTTGCGCATTGAGGTTCGTCGCCAGCGTACAGAGCAACGTGCCTACGAGAAGCAATTCTGGAGCGGAGCGCCTTGATGTATGGGCGAGCCCCCGTGGCGAGGCGAATGTTGTAACTCACGAGCGGACACTTAACCTTCAGGGCATTGAAGGCGGCCAAGAGTTCTTTGAAGTCGTGGGACATTCAGTGTGGGATCCTTCATTTGGAAAGCCGCAAGCGTAATGTCCGCGACGGCGCGCATGCGATCGTCCGGGGGCAGTTGCTGCCGTTTTCGAAGTTCGTCGGCCTTCATTGCGTCGAGGCTTGCGTAGTCGCGGATCACCTTGTCCATACGTCCCTTTGTAGCACGCGGCCGCCGCCAGTCTAACTGCCGCGCTTGCGCGCCGAAAGCACGCCCGCGTTCAGCCCCAGCGTGCTCAGGCCGCCGAAGAAGCGGGCGTGCTCGATCTTGACGCAGCGGTCCATGACGACTTCCAGACCCGCCTGGAGAGCGCGTTCGGCGGCTTGTTCGTGGATCACGCCGAGCTGCATCCAAATCACCTTGGCGCCCGCGGCAATGGCTTCTTCGACGATCGCGGGCACGGCGGAGGGCTCGCGGAAGATATCCACGATCTCGACCGGCGGGGGAACTTCGGCCAGCGATGCATAACACTGGCGACCGAGGATCTTCTGCTCGCGCGGGTTGACCGGGAAGATCTCGTAGCCGGCCGCTTTCATATACAACGCGGCGAAGTGGCTGGGGCGGTAAGGGTTCGCCGAGAGCCCCACCATGGCGATGCGCTTGTACTGTTTCAGAATGCGCAGGTGCTGCTGGGCCGTGGTGGCGAAACGCGTGCCGAGCACGGGCGAGGTGCTGCTGACTTCGCCGCTCATGCTTTTTGCGAAGCGTGGAGAGCCTGATCCAGGTCCCAGATAATGTCGTCCAGGTCTTCGATACCCGCCGAGAGACGCACGAGGTCCTTAGTGATGCCTGCCGCAAGCTGCTGCTCGTCGTTCAACTGCTGGTGAGTCGTGGAGGCCGGATGGATCACCAGGCTCTTGGCATCGCCTATGTTGGCCAGGTGCGAGAAAAGCTGCACCGAATCGATGAACCGGCGCCCGGCTTCGAGGCCGCCCTTGATCCCGAACGTCAGGATGGAGCCGCAGCCCAGCGGCAGATACTTCTTCGACAAGGCGTGGTACGGGCTGGACTCCAGACCCGGATATTTCACCCAAGTGACGAGCGGGCTCTTCTCCAACCACTCGGCGACGGCCAGGGCGTTGCGGCTGTGCGCATCCATGCGCAGCTTAAGTGTTTCGATGCCTGTGAGAAAGAGGAACGAGTTGAACGGGCTCATGCAGGGTCCAAAATCGCGCAACCCTTCCACACGCGCTTTGATGATGAAGGCCAGTTCGCCGAAAGTCTCCGTGAAGCGCAAGCCGTGATAGCCGGGACTGGGATCGTTCAATTGCGGGAAGTGCCCGGCGGTCCAAGAGAAGCGGCCGCTATCCACGATGACGCCGCCGATGGAGTTGCCGTGTCCACCCAGGAACTTGGTGGCGGAATGCACCACGATATCGGCGCCGTGCTCGATGGGCCGGCAGAGATAGGGCGAAGCCATGGTGTTGTCGATGATCAGCGGGATGTTGTGCGCGTGGGCGATGGCGGCCACCTTCTCGATGTCCAGAATGTTCATCCGCGGGTTGGCGATGGTCTCGCCGTAGAGCGCGCGCGTGCGGGGCGTGATGGCGCGGCGGAAGTTTTCCGGATCGTCCGGCTCCACGAAAATGGCGTTGAAGCCCAGTCGGCGGAAGCTGACATCGAACTGGGTATACGTGCCACCGTAAAGCGTGCTGGCGGACACGATGTCATCGCCCGGCTGCATCAGGCTGCTGATGGCGAGGAATTGGGCCGCCTGTCCGCTGGCTGTGGCCAGCGCGCCTATGCCGCCTTCGAGCGCCGCTACACGCTCTTCGAAGACGGCAGTGGTGGGATTCATGATGCGCGTGTAGATATTGCCGAAGCGCTGCAGGGCGAAAAGCTCGGCGGCGTGGTTGCTGTCTTCGAAGACGAACGAAGTCGTCTGGTAGATTGGCACCGCACGCGCGCCGGTGGCCGGATCGGGCTTCTGGCCGGCGTGCAGGGAGCGGGTGCTAAAACCCATCTGGCGGTCGGGGGTGGATTCGGGCATATCTTTGAATTTTACGATGGAATTCTACGATGCATCACGCCACGTTGAACAGCAGCTTGAACCCGTAGTCCATGTGCAACTGCTGATGGCAATGAAACAGAGTGAGGCCCTCCATGGCCGGCGTTACGTCCACCGCGATTTTCCGGAAACCCTTCACCAGCACGACGTCCTTCATCACGCCCGCGGTGGGTTTGCCCCAGACATCGATCAGCTCGAAGCTGTTGCGATGTAAGTGGACGGGATGTGCGTCATCGGTCTGGTTGTCGAAGACCAGCCGGTAGCGGCGGCCTTTGTGCAGGACGCGCGGCGCATCCTTCGCGTCGTAGCTCTTGCCGTTGATGGTCCAGCGATTGAAGCCGCCAGTGCCACCATTGACCTTGCCGAGCGCGAACGGAATCACCTCGTCGGGATTTGGAACCGTGCGGCTCTCGCCGAAGATCGTGTAATCCCAAGGCGTCTTCGGAGGCGCGATCCAGCGAGGCGTGCCGGTCTTGTTGGCGTATTCGACCACGATGCCCAAGCCGTTGGTGCGGTCGTCGTTCTTCGGCGTCCCGAGAATCCACACGCCCGGATTTTTCATTTCGACGACGGCGTCGACGCGCTCGGCCGTGCCTAATTCCAGCACATCCACCAACTGCGGATGCGGCACCGCATTCCCGTCGAGCGCCACTACCTGAAACCGGTGGCCGGCGAGCGCTAGCTGAATATTCTCCGTGGCGCTGCCATTCAGGATATGGAACAGGACGCGCTGCCCCTCTTTGACGCGCACCGGCTCGCCATGGCCCAGACACTTTCCGTTAATGGTGAAGCGCTGATATCCGATCTCCCAGCCGTTGGGCGTTTCGTCCTTCTTTTTCGGAGGGGGCGGACCCGTCTCCTCCTCTTCCTCCTCCGCGGTCGTGAAGAATGGCTCCCACTCGTGGCTGGCCAGGAAGATCTCCTGATCGTACCGGCCGGGATTACTTTTCGGTTCGATGTAGACGAAAGCGAACTGGCCTGTATACGTGCCGCGCGCCAGGTCGGACATGGGCATCACGTGCGTGTGCACGAACCGCGCGCCGGCAGGCGAGGGAGTCAGGCGGTAGCGCAGGTGTCCGTGGGCCGCGACCGCCAGGCTCTTTTCTTCCTCCGCGCCATCGACCCCCGCAGGAATGATCTGCCCGTGCCAATGCACGAGCTCGGGCGCATCGGTGTCATTGAACAGATCCACGGTGACCGGGACGCCCTCACGCAGACGGATCAGCGGTCCGGGCACGGAGCCGTTGTAGCCAATGGTGCTGATGGTGTGATCCTTGGCGATATCGACCAGCACGTCGCCGATGCGCAACGTGACATCGGCTGGACCGGCAGGCGCTTCGGCGGGTGCTTCGGACGGGCCGGAGCGGTTACAGCCGGTCAGCAGCAGACCGGTTCCCAACGTGGCTTGGGAAAGAAAACTGCGGCGTGTCGTTGACATTTCGCGCCGTTCCTCCTTATACTAACGGTTTTCGTAATCGGATGCCGAAAACGAAGTCCGAGTATATCACGAGCGATCAGGATCGGGACCTCTATTCCGGCCTGATACGGCTGCACGTATTGCACCACGCGGCCGAGGAGCCGATCTTCGGCCTGGGCATGGTGGAGGAACTGGCCCGGCACGGTT
>Ga0181521_10004450_pt1 | contig 15999 bp, 16 predicted proteins | sample PEATcosm2014_Bin_32_FD_119764 | JGI IMG/M metagenome (GOLD analysis project Ga0181521, IMG submission 119764) | Peatland microbial communities from MTU Mesocosm Facility, Houghton, MI, USA - PEATcosm2014_Bin02_60_metaG | ecosystem: Environmental > Terrestrial > Soil > Wetlands > Peat | place... | reverse complement strand
CTTGCGTTCGGTGGTCTTGCGGCGGGATGCGGGGATGGCTGCCGGGAAGGGCAACGAGCGACCCTGTGCCGCCATCCGGACAAGCGGCGCGCCGGGGCTACGACGCCGGGTCCGGCCGGAGCGCGCGCATCACAGCTCGGAGCAGCGCGACGGTCTCGACCATGGCGTCGCTGTCGTGAAGCTGACGCCACGCGCTCTGGATGGCGACGACCACCTGCTCGGTCGGATTGACGAAGATGAACTGGCCGTAGCCGCCGAGCGCCGTAAAGGCGCCGTTGTTCACGCCGCCTGGCAAGGGCGCGACCGCCCACCATTGGTAGCCGTATCCTGCGGGGGACCCGGGCGCCAGCCGACCGAAGCCGGTGGCCGCGCTGTCGGGCTGGCCGGCGAGATCGCGCCAGCCGGGCGGCAGGACCCGTCGGCCACTGAACGCTTCGCCGTCCTCCAGCACCAGTTGGCCGAAGCGGCCGACGTCGCGCAGGCGCGCGCTAACGCCAAGCCCGCCCAGCTCCAGGCCGCCCTCGGACTCGAGCTGCCAGTGCCCGTCGGCCTCCATGCCGGCAGGCCCCCAGATCGTCTCGGCGAAGTAGTCGGCCAACGGCCGGCCCGTGGCGGCCGCGACCACCGCGGCAAGCAGGCAGCTCTCGCCGGTCGAATAGTTGAAGAGGACACCCTGCGGATGAGCGCGCGACAGTTTGCACATGAGGTCCAGGATGGCGCCAGCCCGCCGGCTCCAAATCGCCCGGAACAGGCGATAGACCTCGGAGCGTCCGTCGGAATCGCTCTCCTCACGCCAGGCCACGCCCGAGCACATCCGCAGGACATTGCGGACCGTGACGCCCTCGTAGGCGGAGCCGCGCAGCCGCGGCAAATAGAGGTCGCAGCGATCGTCCAGGCTGCCGATCGCGCCATCGTGGAGCGCGGCGCCGACCAGCGTCGCGGTCATCGACTTCGCGGTTGAGAAGCTCGTCCAACGGCTCTCCGGGCCGTTGCCCATGCCGTAGCGCTCCAGCGCGATCTCGCCGCGCTTCAGGATCAGGAGCCCGGCCGTGCGGTGGCGGGCCATGTAGTCGCTGGGGCTGAGGCGGACATCGCTCACCTCAAAGGTCAGGTCCGCGAGCGAACGGGCGTGCGGCGGGAGCGGCCGCACCGCGTCGCCGCACCGGATGAGGCGCACCGGCCAGACCTGGTCCTGGTTGCGGAACGTCGCCGCCTGGTTCTCTTGTGTCGTGTCCCAGATGTTCGGAGCCGCCCGCTCCGGCTCGGCGACGCCGCGGTTCACGCCACCGCCTCGCGACGGCCGGCGGCGTCGATCACGTGCACATCGAAGGCGACGACATCGATACGCGCGCCGAGCAGCGCCGCGATCTCCGCATCAGTGGGTGCAAGCCACGCCATGGAACCCTCCGCCCGATTGAGACGGCGCTGAATCGCCGGGTTTGGTGGCGCTTGCAAAACAAGTTGAATTGGCTTGTTGTGGCCTTGTCGCGCTGGCATGGTGATGGTCGACGCATTTCGGGAAATCACGACTAACTTCCTATGGTTTTGGCTTGTCCTAGATTCGGCCTTGATATTTTCTTGTTGCACAAATCTTGACTTATCCACATCGGACCCAATCCGCTAACGGACTTCCCCAACGGGCGTGGAGCGGGAAAGTGGCCGTTCGACTCTTTATAGCCAGGCGACTGCTGTGCGGGATACCATGCAGCCACCCGGAGCGTTGCGATGGCCATCACGATTACCGCCTTTGAACGGTCACCCGATGGCGGCAAGGGACTGGCGCGTGATACCCGTGTTCGCTGGGCGCTGGAAGAAGTCGGCCAACCCTACGCGGTTCGCCTGGTTTCATTCCGCACGATGAAGCAGCCCGCGCATCTGGCACTGCATCCTTTTGGCCAGATTCCGACCTTTGAGGAAGGCGATCTCGTCTTGTTCGAGACCGGGGCGATCGTGTTCCACATTGCCGAGCGCCATGCGGGCCTGCTGCCGGACGATGCCAACGCCCGGGCGCGCGCCATCGCCTGGATTTTTGCCGCACTCAACACGGTGGAACCGCCCATCCTTGAACTCGCAACCGCAAGGCTCCTGGAGGGCGACAAGACCTGGACTGAGGCGCGCCTGCCTCTGGTCGAGGATCGAGTCCGCGACCGGCTGGGTCGACTTTCCAGTCGCCTGGGCGATGCCGACTGGCTCGATGGTCCGTTCAGCGCGGGCGACCTGATGATGGTGTCGGTGCTGCTGCGGCTGAAATCATCGGGCATTCTGAACGAATATCCGAACCTTGCCGCCTATGTCGCCCGCGGCGAAGCGCGGCCCGCCTACAAGCGTGCTTTCGAAGCTCAATTGGCGGTTTTCACCGGCAACCCACCGCCTGGCTGATTGAGGTCTGCTCTGGGTCACGCGCAGCCGGGAGCGCCGCCGCAAGGGCCGCCCGCGCTACCGCGGCCAATCCAGCCGCGGCTCGCGGCGGGCCGGCCTGGCGTGCGGCGGGGGCGGCGGCCGGTCCATTTCGATGTCGCCGGCCTCCAACTCGTGCGCCGCCGGAGGGATCGGCGGGCGACTGACGATCGGCGCCCGGCGCGATGGCTCTACCGGTTCATGGTGGTAGACCTCATCGTAATCGACGTGCTGGCCCGCCTCCGGCAAGCGCAGGGCCAGATGGCGGATGTCATGCTGAATCTCATCCAGCCTGGCCTCCAGCACATCGAGCCGCCCTTTCACCCCGATCACGCTGAACGGCATGAACAGGAAGGCGAGCAAATAAAGCAATGCCGGGATCAGCAGGACCAGCGGCACCCACCAGGGGAGCCAGTCGGGCAAGGCGAAGGGGAGCGTCATGCCGCGAAACTAGCACCCGGGGGCGGTGGTAATCCATCCACATGCAGGCCCGGCCGGGTTACCCGGCAGTATGCTTTCCTTCCCGCTTTGCCAGCGCTACCATGCGCGCCTTGCAGCGAATCGGCGTTTGTGCATGCGCGAAGAGATCCTGGCCTACAAGCGCGAGCGGATCATCGAGGAAGCCGTCAAGCTGTTCTATGCGCGCGGCTTCACCGGCACCACGCTCGACGACATCGCCGCCGAGCTCGGCGTCACCAAGCCGTTCATCTACACGCATTTCCGCAGCAAGGTGGAACTGCTGGCGGCGCTCTGCACGCCGACGATCGAGCTGTCGCTCGGCGCCGTGGAAAATGCCGCGAAGCAGCCGGGCCGCCCATCCGAACGGCTGTATCGCGCGGTGGTGGACTTCACCCACGTGGTGCTGTCGCGCCAGGCCAACATCGCGATCTTCTTCCGGGAGGAGAAGAACCTGGCCCCCGAAGCGCTGGCCGAGATCAACGCCCTGCGCAAGAAATTCGATCGCGTCCTGTCGGAGTTGCTGGCCGAAGGCGTCGCCGCCGGCGCGTTTCACGTCGCCGACGTCAACCTGGCCGCGCTGGCGATCGGCGGCATGATCAGTTGGGCCTATACGTGGCACCGGCCAGGCGGCCGGCTGAAACTGGAAGAGATGTGCAGGCGTATGGCGGACCTGGCGTTGCAGATGGTGGGTGCCCGGCACGACGCCGTGGCCCAGGTCGGCGCCTGATCGCGCGTTCCCACCGGCACCCGGCGCCTCGGCTTGCCGGTGCGCGCCGCCATGCGCATCTTGCCGCCGGCGCACCACGCGACGCGGTGTGATGGCAGGCGCCCGAAAGGCCGACTCTCGATTGGTTCGCACGGTCCGTCCCCACTGTCATGGCCGGGGCGGGCGTCCCGTACGTCAGCGTCACGAGCGGTTGGTGTCAGTCGATGCCGAAGAACCGTGATCGCAATGCGCCCTCGTACGCGGTCTTTGCCGCTTCCGCCTTGCCGCGGGCTGCTTCGGCCAGGAAGTGGGCGTTTTCCCACAAATCGACTTCCGCCACCGTGTGGTTGACCGACGCCAATTCCTCTTCGGCACGGATGGCCGTGACCCAGGCGTCGACCGCCGCCTTGTAGGCGCGTTGCAGCCTGTCGAGTTCAGCGTGTTCGTCGTCCATAGTGCGTCTCCCGCACGGCGATTGCATCCGACCGGCCCGACGCCAGTGTCGTTCCAGACAAGGCCTGCCCGGCGCCGGGCCGATGTGCCCAACGTCTCCGCGGATGCGGACGGGGACGATCGTACCCACGACCGTCCTGCGATACGCTCTCGCTAGAAGACCTGGCGCAGAACCACGTAGAGCGACCCGGCAATAAGCATCGCCGCCGGCAGCGTCAGTATCCAGGCCAGCGCCATGTTCTTGAGCGTGGTCAACTGCAGCCCCGACCCGTTGGCCAGCATCGTCCCAGCAACGCCGCTCGACAGCACGTGCGTTGTGGACACCGGCAGGCCAAAGCCGTCCGCCAGCCCGATGGTCGCCATCGCCACGATCTCGGCGGAGGCGCCCTGCGCATAGGTCAGGTGCGTCTTGCCGATCTTCTCGCCCACCGTCACCACGATGCGCTTCCAGCCGACCATGGTTCCCAGCCCGAGCGCCAGGGCGACCGAAACCTTCACCCAGATCGGGATGAACTTGGTGCCGCTGTCCAGCGAGCTCCGCAGCGACTTCAAACTTGCCGTGTCGGCGCTGTCGAACCCGGCCGGGTTGGCGCCCATCAGGCGCACCGCGTCGGATGCCAGATACATGTCGTTGCGCACGTTCGACGTTGCGGCCGCCGGCACCTGCTTGATTGCGCCGTAGCTCTTCACCTGCTGGGCGATATCACCGGTCAGCATGGCGAGGGCGGCGTACACCTCGGGTTGGTTCACCGCCTTGGTCTTCAGTGCCTCGCCCACCGTCGTGCGAGCCACCGCGGTGTCCGCCGGTGGTGCCGTGCTCCCCGCATGCGCCTGGAACACGCTCTCCGCTGCCTGCATCGTCTGCACGAACGCCGGCGTGGTAGTTTCGGGCATCGCGCGATTCAGCGCGTAGGCGGTTGGCGCGGCGCCGATCAGGATGAGCATGATCAGACCCATGCCCTTCTGTCCGTCGTTGCTGCCGTGGAAGAACGATACACCGGTGCAGGTGAGCACGAGCAGGGCGCGGATTGGCCCCGGTGGCGGCTGCTTGCCCTCGGGCGCGGTGTACAGCGACTTGCTGCGCACCACCACTTTCATCCCCAGCAACAACAGCAGGGACAGCACGAACCCGAGCAGCGGACTGAACAGCAGCGCCCGCAGCACGCCGGCGGCTTGCCCCCAATCGACACCCGACGTCGCTACTCCAGTGGGCGCCAGAAGCTGGTTGGCGATGCCCACGCCCATGATGGAGCCGATCAACGCATGCGAGGAACTGTTGGGCAGTCCCATCGCCCAGGTGCCCAGGTTCCAGATGATCGCCGCGATCAGCAGCGCGAAGATCATGGCATAGCCGGCGCCGCTACCGACCTGCAGGATGAGCTCCACCGGCAGCAGCGTGACCACCGAAAAGGCGACCGCCCCGCTGGAGGTCAGCACGCCCAGGAAATTGAAGGTTCCCGACCAGATCACCGCAGCCAGCGGCGGCAGGCTGTGGGTATAGATCACCGTGGCGACCGCATTCGCAGTATCGTGGAAGCCGTTGACGAACTCGAAGCCGAGTGCGATCAGCAGCGCGATCCCCAGCAGCACGAAAGCGCCGATGGCCAGGCCGTGTTCGCCAGCAAGGTCCATGTCGTCGGAAATGCTGAACGCCGCATATCCAAGCCCCGCCGCGACCACCAGCAGGAACACGACGGCGCCGGCGACGTGCGGCTTTTCGTCCAGGTGTGGTCGCGGCGACGCGCCCTCCGCCAGGCCGCCGTTCATCGTTACGTCTGACATCCCGCCCCCCGAAGATCGTTATCCCCGGTAAGCTCTAGCGAACGTGTGGAAAGGTTTCGATGTCAGCAGGATGACATTTTTCGTCCGGCTGCCTTTATTTCTCGACGGTCGTGCGGCCCGGGGGAAATCCCGGGCCGGCCACGACATCGGCGCCATCGGATGGTGCTGAGACCTACACCGGATCCCAGTTGAACACTTCGCCGGAGCGATCCAGCGGCATGAACGCCGCCTTCAGCGCCGGTATGGCATGTTCCGCGATGGTCTCCGGCGTCCAGCCCTCGGCGCGCTGCACGATGCGGATCGGCCGCGGCGAGCTGAACAGGATCACCTCGTTCATCCGCGTGCCGAACACCTGGCCGGTGACGCCCTTCGCCGCGTCGGACGACAGATACACCGCCATCGGCGCATTCTTGTCCGGCGTCATCTGCTGGATCTTCGCCAGTCGCGCCTGTTGCTCCGGCGTTGTCGCCGGAATGGAGCTGGTCATGCGGCTCCAGGCAAACGGCGCGATGCAGTTCGAACGCACGTTGTAGCGCTGCATGTCCAGCGCGATCGACTTCGACAGCGCGGTAATGCCGAGCTTGGCCGCCGAGTAGTTCGCCTGGCCGAAATTGCCGATCAGCCCGGAGGTGGAACTGATATGCACGTAGGTGCCGCTCTCCTGCTTGCGATAATGTTCTGCCGCGGCGCGGGACACGAAAAACGACCCGTTCAGGTGCACCGCGATGACGGACAGCCAGTCATCCTCGGTCATCTTGTGGAAGATCACGTCGCGCAGGATGCCGGCGTTGTTCACCACCGCGTCGATGCGGCCGAAATGATCCAGCGCCGCCTGCACGATCTTCTGTGCCGAGCCCCACGCGGCGACCGACTCGGTGCAGATTTCCGCAACGCCGCCGTTCTGCTCGATGAGCTGCTTGGTCTGCTGCGCCGGCGTGGCCGAACTGCCTTCGCCCCCTAGCGAGGCGCCGATATCGGCGACGATCACCTTCGCCCCGGCGCCGGCCATCATGATCGCGATCTCGCGCCCGATGCCGCCGCCCGCGCCGGTCACCACGGCGACCTTACCTTCCATCATGCCTGCCACGTTTGTCCTCCGTAAAGCTGAACCTACCGGCGGGTATTAGGCCGCCGGCGGGGGCTTGTGAACCCACCGGCGCCCGCGGCCCCAGGGTTCGGTAACTAACTGGTGAGTGCGCCCGGCGATGGATTAACTGGTTAGTTAAGATCCCGCCGCCGGGAGGTCATTCCAGCGGCGGGCGTGTCGCCGCCAGGCAGGGCCGCACCAGCATCGCGTCCCGCCAGGCCGCAATGCCCAATCGCGCCAAACCCAACGGGTCGGCTGCGCATGCCGTTATCCCCGCGCCGCCAGGCCGACCCCGGTCAACGTCACCCCCACCGCCAGCAACTGCCGCGGCCCGAGCGGATCGCCCAGCAGCAGCGCCGAGCCGAACACGCCCACCAGCGGCGAGATCAGCACCATCGTTGCTGCGGTGGATGCCGGAACGAACCGCAGCGCGCGAAACCACGCGAGATACGCCACCGTCAGCGGCATTACCATGATATAGCAGCAGCACAGCCAGCCCACCGGCGTCACCGCGCCCCAATGCGGTCGCTCCCACAGCGCCAAAACCAACACCGGCACGGCGCCGATCGTCGCCTGCCAGGCCACGCTGGTGACCGGGGGCAATGCCAATGGGTGCCGCTTGGCGACCACCGTGCCCAGCCCGAAAATCCACGCCGCGAGAAACCCGCAGGCGACGCCAGGCAGCTTGCTCCAGCGCGCCTGCACCGAACCGATCCCGACCAGCAGCGCCACCCCGGCCAGCCCGAGCAACATCGCGGCGACGCGGCGGATGGTGGGGCGCTCGCCCAGCATCGGCCAGGCCAGCGCGCCGGCCCAGATCGGCAGCGTGTAGGTGACGATCACCGCCTCGGACGCGTTCAGCCAGGCCAGCGCCAGGGTGGTGAACACGGTGAAGGCGCCGAAATTCAACATCGCAAAGACCGTCAGCCAACCCCATTGCGCGCGCGGCGGGCACAGCGCCTCGCGGCGCAACGCCGCCACCGCGAAGGCGAACAGCGCACCGCCGACGGTGCAGACTGAGCGCATCGAGAACGGCGGCAATTCGGTCAACAGAAACTTCGCCTGCGGCCAGGTCAGGCCCCAACTGCAGGCGGTCATCAGCAACAGGGCAATTCCTTCCGCCCGCGTGCCGATCAGACCTCGTAGCGTTGGCTCAGCGGACGTAGACACGGACCTCGCGGCCCGACAGCGTCGGGTCGGCGCGCAGCCCGAGATGGACGCGCGCCGCCGGCACGCCCGTCAGCATGATGGAACGCATCACCGCCGCCGCGTCGCGCTGGCCCTGCGCCGCGTCGGCGGCGTTCGGCAGCATGGCGACCACGTCGTACTGCACGTCGCGATCGCGCATTTCCGCGGCGCGCACGGCGTAACGCAGCAACTCCTCGTATTGCGGCGGCGGCCCGCTGAAATCGACGGTGACCAGCGGCAGGCGCTGATCCAGCCGCACCGGCGCCGCGGGCGGCGCGGAGGCTTCCGCCTTCGCCTCCGGTGCCGGTGCGAAGGTTCTCTGGTCCACAAGGGCGCAGCCTGCCAGCAGCAGGCAGGCGAGCAAGCGGTGCAAGGCGGGGGGCGTCATGTGCGGCAGGCTTGCAGGAAGTGGCGCATCGGGCAAGCTGTCTCGATTCGCATGGAGGAAACGCACGATGCCACTGTTGCTGGAACGCCGCGGCCCCATCGCCATCCTGACGCTCAGCCGGCCGGAGGCGCGCAATGCCTGGTGCGAGGAATTCCAGACCGGCTTGCGCGAGCGCCTGCCGGAACTGGAGGCCGACCCCGAGATACGCTGCGCGATCCTGACCGGCGACGACGCCGGCGGGGCCTTCAGCGCCGGCGCCGATCTGAAGAATCCCAAGACGCACACGATGAACTCGGTCGGCGCCTTCATCGAGGACCTGCCGAACCGGCGGCGCGCCCATCCGATCAACATGCTGGCGGATTTCGCCAAGCCGCTGATCGCCGCGGTGAACGGCTACGCGGTCGGCATCGGCTGCATCGTTACGTATTGCTGCGATCTGATCGTCGCGTCGGAGCGCGCGGAGTGGCGGCTGCCGCAGTCGGGACTGGGGATCATTCCGGCGCAGGGCGGCGCGGTGCGGTTGGCGCGCTGGGTCGGCAAGGGGCTGGCGATGCGCGCCGCGTTCGGCTTTCCGCTGACCGCGGAGGAGGCGTTCCGCACCGGCCTGGCGCAATGGCTGGTGCCGCATGCCGAGTTGATGCCGCGCGCGTTGGCGGTGGCGGAGCATATCGCGACGCTGCCGCCCTTGGCCGCGCGGCTGACCAAGGAGTCGCTGAATTACGGCATGAATATTCCGCAGTCGGATGCGGCATTGGCGGATCTGTATCGCTTCGCCATGCTGGAACTGACCGAGGATAAGGCGGAAAGTCACCAAGCCTGGCGCGAGCGGCGCAAACCGCAGTTCAAGGGAAAGTAGCTACCCTCTCCAGCGCTTTGCGCGGGGTTGAGCCGCGAAGCGGATCGACGGAGGGTGAGGGTACGGCGTACCGCACGCCCTGCCCTCACCCAACCTCTTCCGCGAATCGGGAGAGGGGAACCTCAGGAGTCCCGCATGACGATCCAGACCAACCAGCGTATCGACGGCAAGCGGCTGTGGGACCTGCTGATGTCCATGGCGCAGATCGGCGCCACCCCGAAGGGCGGCGTGCGTCGCCTGACGCTGACCGACGTGGACAAGCGCGGTCGCGACCGCTTCCGCGCCGAATGCGAGGCGGCCGGGCTAACCGTGCGCGTCGATGCCATCGGCAACATGTTCGCGCGCCGCCCGGGCCGCGACCCCAACCGCCTGCCCGTGCTGTTCGGCAGCCATCTCGACAGCCAGCCGAGCGGCGGGAAATTCGACGGCGCGCTGGGTGTGCTGGCGGGGCTGGAGGTGATGCGCAGCCTGAACGACCTTGGCATCGTCACCGAGGCGCCGGTGGAACTGGTGAACTGGACCGACGAGGAAGGCAGCCGCTTCGGCCACTCGCTGATGGGCTCCGGCGTATGGTCGGGGGTCTATCCGCTGGACAAAGTCTATGCGCTGACCGACCTGGAAGGCGTGACGGTGCGTTCGGCGCTGGACGGCATCGGCTATCGCGGCCCGCAGCCGGCGGCGTCATTCCCCGCGGATGCGTATTTCGAACTTCATATCGAACAGGGACCGATCCTCGAGCGCGAGGAAAGGCAGATCGGCATCGTAACAGGCGCGCAGGCGCAGGTGTGGTACGACGCCGTCACGCTCGGCCAGGATTCGCATGCCGGCACCACGCCGCCCTCGACGCGCAAGGATGCGCTGGTCGCTGCGGCGCGGATCATCGACCTGGTGGATCGCATGATGCGCGCTCGCGGCGAGGACGGACGCGGCACGGTGGGCCAGCTCGTGGTGCTGCCGAACAGCCGCAACGTGGTGCCGGGCGAGGTGCGCTTCTCCGTCGAGTTCCGCCATCCGTCGGACGCGGAGGTCGATCGGCTGGATGCGGAGTTTCCGCCCGCGGCCAACGCCATCGCGCGCGACTGCGGGGTGACGCTGCAACTGACCACGTTGTTCAAGATTGTCGCGCAGCCGTTCGATCCGGCGTGCGTCGATCTGGTGCGGCAGGGTGCGGCGAAGCTCGGCTATTCGGCGCGCGAGATCGTCTCCGGCGCCGGGCACGATGCGGTCTACGTGGCGCGTCACGTGCCGACGGCGATGATCTTCACCCCATGCAAGGACGGTCTGTCGCACAACGAGGCGGAGAGCATCATGCCGGAGGAAGCCGAGGCCGGCTGCCAGGTATTGTTCGAGGCGGTGCTGGCACGGGCGAACCGGATGGCCTGATACGAACGAGACGTGCAACGTGAGCCGGATCACTCCGATTCGCTCCGATGTTCACTGCACGGGTGCGGCATGACGCCGCAGCGGAGGGAACGAATAAGGTCGTTCGCAGCATCTATCCTCTCCGCGATGCTGCTGGCTTCGTCCGGAGCCGTCGGCCAGGAGGGGGCCGGGCAATGGAACGGATGGCTGGTCGGTTCGGGAGCGGACTATGCTTGCTTCGGTGGCTGCCTCGAGAACTGCTATGGCCAGGACGTGAGCAAGACCTTTCGAGATGCCTGCCGAGCGTTCGTAGCTCAATGCAAACTACCTGCATTCGTCAAGCAGTCGTTCGCAAATAACGCCGACTTATTATACCAACCGTCCGAAAGATTGACGTACGGCACGGTCCGTCCCAACCGTCATGGCCGGGTCAAGCCCGGCCATGACGGGTTGCGGCGGGCCCTGCCAACACCATGCGAGAGTCAGTGTTTCGGGCGCTTGGTATTAGATCGCGAAATGGCGGACTTCCGGCTGCACGGCCCGATTCCCAGTTGCGTCGGCCCCGACATCGTCGGTTGCCTGAAGTTCGATTCCACAGACCAGGCGACCGTCGACGCGTTGGTTCAGAAGCTCGCCAGTTGCTCGCGCCACGAGGTCTCGGCGAGCGAGGCGCTGGAAGCGAAATGCCCGGACCGCGCCACGCCGCTCGATAAATGACTTGGCTCTTATCGCGTCGGCTGTCGGCCGCTGCGTAGGGCGGAAAAGCGCAGCGCATTCCGCGTTCGCGCCCAGTCCGTACATGGCGGAGCACGATGCCGAACGCGGGCTGCGCGTCCGTCCGGCGGCGGACTGCGCGACGCTTTTCCGCCCTACCCGGCTTCCCGCGATGCGTCACCAACAATCAACGCGATAAGAGCGAATGACCTTCGTAGGCAACGCGACGCCCCGGGAAACGGCGACACCCCAACCAGTCAACGTTTACGAGAGCTGGTTGCGGCTGCCCATCCCGCAGGACTAGCTTTCATTCATCGCACCATTGGGAGGATCGCATGCGCCGCTTGCTTCTACTCCTGTCGCTTTCACTGTTCGCCGCCTGGTTCCCGCAGTCACCGGCCCAGGCGCAACCAGCCCCGCCGGGCGCTTACCCGCCCGGGTCACCACCACCTCCGCCGCCCTACGCCGGCCAACCGGGACCGCCCCCTGGCGGTGCAGCGACCGGCGGGGAAAACTGCGGCACGCCGGACGAGCCAAAGCCGTGCCCGCCGCTGCCACGCCATCCTCTGCCGTACTATCCGCCGAATAAGCAGTAATCTGCTCGGCTTCAGAACGTCCGCCTGACCAACGGCCCTCGGCTTGTCAGGCGGAAGATTGCTTCGTCGCTAGGCTTCTCGCAATGACCGCGAGCGCGCTGCGCTTCTCGCAATGACAGCAAGCGCGCGACGATCCTCGCAATGACGGCGAGCGGGTGACGCTTCTCGCAATGACGGCGCGCGCGTGACGATCCAAGTCACGCCAAAAATGCTCGCGACACAACCCACAGCGTCGCGTCGCCCACCCCGGTGGTCAGCGCCGGCGCCCGCCTCTCCCGCCAAACCGCGAACCGGTGTACACACTGACCGCATGGAACCCGCGCTCATCCCCTACTCGCCGATCCTGCACCGCCCGCCGTTGCGCTGGCCGAACGGCGCCCGTGTCGCCCTGTGGATCGTCCCCAACATCGAGCACTACGAGTACCTGCCTAAATTCGTCCGCACCCGCGATCCGTGGCCGCGTTCGCCGCACCCGGACGTGCTCGGCTACGCCGCGCGCGACTACGGCAATCGCGTCGGCCTGTGGCGCCTGTTCCAGCTTACCGACGCGTTCGGCATCCGCTGCACCGTCAGCCTGAACATGACGGTCATCCAGCACTACCCCGCCATCCTCGAGGCGATGGAAGAGCGCGGCTGGGAGTACATGTCGCACGGCATCTACAACACCCGCTACCACTGGGATTTCTCGGCAGACGAAGAACGCGCGGCGATGCTGGAATCCCGCGCGATCCACCGCGCGCTGACCGGCCGCGAGCAACGCGGCTGGTTCAGCCCGGCGATCACCAACACGCTGCGCACCTTCGATCTCGCCGCCGAGTGCGGCTACGACTACACCGCCGACCTGTATCACGACGACCAGCCGTTCCCGCTGCGGGTGAAGACCGGAAAACTGCTGTCGATCCCGTATTCCATCGACCTCAACGACGTCATCCTGCACCGCCGCGGCGAGGAGGTCGGCGATTTCGTCCGCCAGATCCGCGACTATTTCGACACGGTCTACGAAGAAGGCGCGGAGCAAGGCCGGGTGATGTGCATCGCGCTGCACCCCTATTGGGTCGGCCAGCCGCACCGCATCCGCGTGTTCCGCCAGGCGCTGGAATACATCCTGTCGCACCCCGGCGTCTGGGTCACCACCGCCGCAGAAATCGCCGACTGGTACAACGCCCAGCACCTCCCGGCGATCGAGGCCCATCTCGCGGCGCGGGAGGCGGCCAATGGCTGAGTTCGTCCCGTCCAAGACGCCCCCCACCGACGAGGTCCGCGCCTCCGGCATGGACCACGCGCACTACCCGTTCCGCGCCCTGCCCGACTCGCCGCGCTTCGCCTGGCCGGACGGCGCGCGCCTCGCCTTCACCGTGACGCTGATGCTGGACTACTGGGAGCTGGACCCGCCGGCGGGGGGAAATCCCGATCCCCGCATCGTCTCCCCCCTGGGAAAATTCTTCCCCGACTGGCTGACCTGGAGCCACCGCGAATACGGCCCCCGAGTCGGCATCTTCCGCGTGCTGGACGTGCTGGACCGGTTCGGTGTGACGCCCAGCGTGGCGCTCGGATCGGCGGCGGCGCAACGCTACCCGGAACTGGTGGACGAGCTGCTGCGCCGCAACGCCTGCTTCCTGGCGCACGGCAGCTACGCCACGCGCCGTATCACCAGCCGGATGAGCGAAGCCGAGGAACGCGCCTTCATCGGCGAGGCGCGCGACGCCGTGGCCGCGGCCACGGGCGAGGCGCCGCTCGGCTGGTGCGGCCAGGATTTCAACGAATCGGCGCACACCCCGGCCCTGCTGGCCGAAGCCGGCTTCGGCTACACCACCGACTGGCCCAACGACGACCGCCCCTATTTGCTCGGCCCCTATAACGGGCGGCCGCTCCTGGCGCTGCCGCCGCAGCCGGAGTGGAACGACCTGGAATGCATGTGGCTGCGCCGGGTTTCCCCGCCGATCTGGGCCGCCGGCATCGCCGAGGCCTTCGCCGTGCTGCACGAGGAAGGCGGCGGCGCGTTCAACCTGACGCTGCATCCCTGGATCGCCGGCCAGGCACACCGCATCCGCTGGCTGCGCGAGGCGCTGCAACGCGTGTTGGGCAAGCCGCACGTCTGGCGCACCACGACGGACGAGGTGGCGCGGGTTGCACGGGAACAGCTCGACGGTTGAAGACGCATCGCCGCCTCAGCCCGGACGACGCGACCCGCCGTCACGACAGAACGCAACCAGGGCGGTTTTGACCCTGGCCACCACGCCGGCCCACCCCCTGGCAGGATCCCAGCGGAACAATCGCGCAGTCGGATACCAGGGCGCATCCGCCTCGCCCGCCAGCCACCGCCAATCCGCCGCGGCCGACAGCAGCACCCAGACCGGCCGCCGCAGCGCCCCGGCGAGATGCGCCACCGACGTATCGACCGTCACCACCAGGTCGAGCAGGTCCAGCACCGCCGCGGTGTCGCCGAAATCGCGCAGCTCGTCGCCCAGGGACCGCACGCCCGGCGTTGCCGCCAGCAACGTCCGGTCGGCCGGCGACAGGTCCTTTTGCAGCGCAATCAGCTCGGCGCCGCACCCAAGCAGCGGCAACAGCGCCGGCAGCCCGGCCGAGCGCTGGTCATCCAGCGTGTTCAGCTTGTTGCCGGCCCACACCAGGCCAACCCGGAGGGAACGCGCGGGTCCGAGTCGCTCGGCCCAGTGCCGCACCGATTCGGGCGCCGCGCGCAGATAGGGCACCTGGCGCGGCACGGTCTCCAGCGCGGTGCGGAACGCCAGCGGCAGGCTCATCAGGGGACAATGCCGATCGAACGGCGGCAACGCGTCGCCCGCCGCCACCAGGTGGGCGACGCCCGCCAGCCGCGTCAGCGCCGGCACCAGGGCGCGCTGCGCCTCCAGGATCACCCGCGCGCCCCGCGCCGCCACCAACGGGGCATAGCGGCAGAACATGATACTGTCGCCGTAGCCTTGCTCGGCATGCAGCAGCACGGTCTGGCCGGCGATGTCCGCCTCGCCAAGCCACAGCCCTTGCGCAAAGTTCCGCCGCGGCCCGGCACCGGGGACGAGCCAGCGCCATTCGGCCAGCCGCCAGCCCTCGGCGTAGTCGCCCAGCCGGAGCCGCAGCACCGCGCGATCGAACTGCACGTCCGCGCGGTCAGGATCCAGCGCGGCCGCGCGATCGAAGCTCGCCAATCCCTCCGTCATGCGATCGAGCGCCCGCAGCACGTTGCCCCGGTTGAAATGCGCATCGACGTAGTCGGGCGCCACCGCGATCGCCCGATCGAAGGCCGCCAGCGCCTCCAGCTTGCGGCCGAGCGCGAACAGCGCATTGCCGCGGTTGTTGAGCAAAGGCGCGTGCCCGGGCCACAGCGCGACGGCGCGGTTGTAGCTTGCCAGCGCCTCGGCATGCCGCTTCAGCGCGAACAGGGCGTTGCCGCGGTTGAACAGCGCCAGTTCCTGGTTGCGGTCGAGCTTCAGCGAGGCGTCGAACAGCCGCACCGCCTCCTCCGGCTGGCCGTTCTGGGCGATGACCGTGGCGAGCAAGGTCATCGTCGGCGCGTGGCGCGGGCTGGCGGCGAGCACCGCGCGATAGGCCGATTCGGCGGCGGGCAGCGCGCCGGCCTGGTGCAAGGTCATGGCTTGTCCGAACAGCGCCTCCGGAAACGGTTGCGCTGGCGGGGCCGCATGCCTGGCGGCCGGTGCCGCGGCGCGCGGCGCATGGCGGGACATCAGCGGCGCGGTCCCCAACCGAAGCAAGATGCGACACGGGGCAGGTGCATGGCCCGATGCTTAGCCAGGATTCGGCCATGGTGGCGAGAGGGATCCGGCATGCGCATCGCGAATGACCGGCTGCGGCCAAAAGAAAAGGCGGCGGGGATGTCCCCGCCGCCCAGTCGGATCGTCCAGGTTTGCAACCGATCAGAAGCGCAGTGCGATACCCAGCACCGCCATCTGCTCCTGCACCTTGTTGTTCGCCGGACCGACGGCGGAGGTCAGGAAGTTGTAGTCGCCCTGGTAGTTGTAGCCCCAGAGGTAT
>Ga0181521_10004447_pt1 | contig 16006 bp, 17 predicted proteins | sample PEATcosm2014_Bin_32_FD_119764 | JGI IMG/M metagenome (GOLD analysis project Ga0181521, IMG submission 119764) | Peatland microbial communities from MTU Mesocosm Facility, Houghton, MI, USA - PEATcosm2014_Bin02_60_metaG | ecosystem: Environmental > Terrestrial > Soil > Wetlands > Peat | place... | reverse complement strand
TGCGCCATGAGTGCGGCCGCGGCAAAGGCCGCAAACAGCAGCCAATCGGCCAGCCGGACGCGCCGGCGCGCCCACAACAGCACCAGCGCGCCGCCGAATAACAGCACCGTGAACTCATTCACCACCCACCAGCGCGGCCGCGCCCACTCCTGCAGGCGCGAGGTAAGATAACTGCCGCGGTAGTACATCAGGATGAGCGGAATGCGGAAGCCGTTGGGATTCACGCCGGAGACCAGAATGGCGGCGGCGCTCCACCAGAGCGCGGCGCGGCGGCGGCTGAGCAGCGCTTCGATGCCATACGCGCCCAGCACCACCCACCCCAGGAAGAAACCGCCATGACAATTGGCCCAAACCAGAAACAGCGGCGGCAGCAGCCAGAGCCACCGCTTGAATTCCAGAATCGCCATAGTGGCTGCCAGGAACAGAAACGTGATGAGATAAGGCCGGTCCAGCGCGAACGGCCTCGCCATGGTGGCAGCCGCGAAAGCCGCCGCCAGCGACCAGTAGAAGCTGCCGCACCGCTGGTAAGCCACCAGCCCCACCAGGCCGCAGCAGGCGCTCAGCAAGAAAGCGCGGAACAGGACCACCCCGCCGAAACCGGCCATCCGCCACACCAGGTAAAACACCACTTGCGCCAGCCACTCGTGGGTGAGATTGAAATGACGCGTGAGCGGCTCGCCGGGATAGGCGGAAACCGCTCGGGCGGTGGTAAAGGCAAACGGATCGGGCACTGGCAACGCGTGGTTTTGGACGATGTACTGGCCGGTCTTGAGATGCCACCAGAAGTCCGAATCGTAAATCTCGGGCGAAAACCAGCCCATCCATAGAAACGCCGCGAGCGCCAACAGAACTACCTTGTGCCAGCCAGTCGCAGCGGTGGCTGGGCGAGGTGGGACTGCGGCCGGGCGCGGCGGGCGGTTCTTTGCCATTACAAGCACCAAAAGTGGGGCAGCCAATCATGGCTGCCGCCGGCTTTTAGCCGGCGCCCGGCCGTGCCCGAGGATTCTCGCCGAGCCAGGAAAGCCGCCTGAAAGGCGGCTGCGGGCAAGATTGCCCGCCCCACGAAGCTGCAGAGCCTCAACCAAAGCCCCGTTCCGGGGCTCCCTGTGCCTTTCACGCATTCCCAGCGCTGGCGCGCTGGGCTGTTTTCTTTCGTCCTACGGACTCGGGCCGCGCCAAAATCTTCGCAGCGACCGAAGAAATTGAGCAAGTGTAATACCACGAGTGTCCGAAAGATACTTCGCTTACGGGCGGTCATTTCGTTAGCATGAGCGGGTCGTCTAAGCGCAAGTTAGACATTCCGGCGGCCGTCTTGTCCTCAACATCCCTCCTACCGGGCCGGCCGCCTCTTTTATTCCACCGGCACGGCGCGGTCGAAGACCACGTCGATGGTGGAACCCTGGCGCAGCTCAACTTCCTTTCCACGCGTCAGAAGAACCGTGGCCAGTCCTACGCCCGCGCCCGCGCCAGCGCCGATCCCCGCGCCCGTCCAACTGCGGTCCACCATGCCGCCCAAAGCCGCCCCGGTGCCCGATAGCTCGCCCACGCGCGCGGCGTCGGCGCCCTGGCCGCCGCCCTGTTTGATCTGGTCTTCCTTCGCATCCACCTTCTGCCCTGTGCCTTCTGAATCCACCGAGCTCAGGTGCGGCGTCAGCTGGATCACCTTGCCCCCGGGCAGCGTCATGGTCTCGATACGGATGGCCAGTTCCGCTTTGCCCTTCACGCGGCCGCTCCGCACGGAGTGCGATACCACCCCTTGCACATAGCTGCCCTCGGGGACCACGATCGAGCCCGAGGCGCTGATCGGCGTGGCCGTTCGCAAGTAAACGTAGTCGCCCTCGCGGGCGGTGCGCGTGCTGATGGAGTTGACCATGCGCAGCAGCACGTGGCTGCCTTGCGGGATTTCAGTTGCCGCCGAAAGAAGCGAAACGGAAAGGGCCAGGATAGCAAGACGCATAAGAGGCTCCTGCCCTATTATCAGCCCGCGCGGGCGCCCGGTGCGCATCAGGCCGGCCGCTTGCGCGACAGCAGTTTCCCGGCGCCCATCACCGCCATCACCAGCACGCCCTCCACAATGTATCGCGCCATATCGGAAGGGTGCAGCAGGCCTTCCGTAAAGCGGTCCGTCAGGATCATTTCGCCGGCCACCCGGCCCAGGATTCCCGCGCCCAGATAAATGAGGATGGGGTAGCGATTCATCAGTTCGGCCAGCAGGTTCGCGGAGAAAATCACGAACGGGATGCTCAGCGCCAGACCGAAAAGGATCAGCTCGAAGCTGCCGCCGGAAGCGCCCGCCACGGCCAGCACGTTGTCCGTGGACATGGTGAGATCGGCGAAGACGATGTACCAGACGGCCTGCAGAAGCTGCCTGGGCTTGATCTCCGATTCGGGCGGCTCGCTCGCGTCCACCAGGACCTTGACCGCGATCCACAGCACGAACAACCCGCCGGCGAGCTTCAAGTACCGGACATTGAGGATCTGTGCCGCCACGAAGGTCAGCCCCACCCGCAACGCCACCGCGGCGGCCGCGCCAAACCCGCTTCCGATGCGCCGCTGGCGAGCGGGAAGCGAACGCACCGCCAGGGCGATCACCAGGGCGTTGTCGCCGGCCAGCAGCAGATCGATCCAGACGATCGCCAGGACGCGCAGAATCAAGTGGCTGATTGGCATGGGTTGCTACGCCGGTTTCCCCGCCCGCCGCTCCAGGCGTCCCGTCCATGCCCCGACGCGGCGGAAATAAGCGTGCGCCGTCCGCGCGTCTTTGAGGATTTGCGCTTTCAGCGCCGCCGCATCCTCGAATTTCCGCTCTCGCCGCACCCGCCAAAGGAATTCCACGCGGATGTGCCGCGGCGCGCCGCCATCCAACCCATCGAGCAGGAAAGTCTCGATCGAGACTTGGTCGCTCACCCCAAAGGTGGGACGGTATCCGATGTTGGTCACCGAGTTCCAGGCTCGCGCCGCGTCCAGGTCGGTGGTCCGCGTGACGTAGACGCCGGCCGCCGGCAGCTCCTCCGACGTGGGCGCCAGGTTCAGCGTGGGAACAGTCTGCGCGGACCCCACACCGCGTCCGCCGATGACTTCGCCTTCCAAAGCGTAAGGATGTTGCAGCAGGCGGGCGGCCAGCGATACGCGGCCCGCTTCGATCATGCGGCGGATCCCGCTCGACGAGACCACCCGGCCCCGCCAGGAAACGGCATGCACCACTTCCGTCTCAAAGCCCATCCGCTGCCCAAGTTCCTCCAGCATCTTCGTATTGCCGGACTGCCGGTAGCCGAAGCAGAAGTTGTCGCCCACCAGGACGGCCCGCACTCCCAGGCGCCCGACCAGCAGTTGGCGCACGAAATCTTCGGCCGAAAGATGCGCCAGCTCTTCGGTAAACGGCAGAATCAGCACTTGCTGGATGCCTTCCTCCTCCATCAATTCGGCGCGCCGGTCGGGCGAAGTCATCAGGCGCGGCGTGCGTTCCGGCGCCACCACCCGCGTGGGATGCGGATTGAAGGTGAGTACCGAGGCCTTCCACCCGCGCTGTTCCGCCACTTCGCGCAGCCGCCGCAGGATGCGCCGGTGGCCGGCGTGGACGCCGTCGAAATTACCGATGGTGAGCGCGCTGGGGCCGAAATCGGCCGGCACTTCGGCCAGGCTGCGGTAAATGGTCATGACGCGCCGACCTCCACTTCCAGGCCGTCATACGCCAGCCGGATGTGCGGCGGCAGCAGGCTTTCGGCGCGCTCGTGCCCCAGATCGTGGCAGATGTGCGTGAAGAAGGCGCGCCGCGCGCCCAGCGTCTCGGCGGTCTTCACGGAGCGTTCCACGGTGGAATGAGTGGGATGCGGCTTGTAGCGCAGCGCATCCAAAAAGATCACGTCGAGCGACCGCAGCAGCTCCATCGACCGTTCCGGAATCTCGCTGTGGTCCGTCAGGTACGCCGCCGCTCCGAAGCGGAAGCCATGGATCGTCTGCTTGCCGTGCAGAATGGGAACCGGCACGAACTTCAGCCCGAAAACTTCGAACGGCCCGTCGATCAGGCGGGGTTCGAGTTGCGGAACGTTGGTCTTCCTTTCCTGGCAGTCGAAGATGTAAGGGAAGCACCGGCGCACCGCTTCCATGGTGTGGGCCGACGCGTAAATCGGAATCCGGTCCTTCTGGCGGAAGTTGAAGGGACGAACGTCGTCGAGCCCCATCAGGTGGTCGGCGTGCGCGTGCGTAAAGAGCACCGCGTCCAGGCGTTCGATGCGCGCGCGCAGCGCCTGCGTGCGGAAATCCGGCGTGGTGTCGATCAGCACGTTGCGCCCTTCGTAACCGATCAGCACCGAGGGGCGCAAGCGGGAATCGCGCGGATCGGCGGAAGTGCAGACCGCGCAATGGCAGCCGATAGTGGGCACGCCCACGCTGGTGCCCGAGCCCAGTACCGTGATCTTCAAGGCAGGCGCCGGCATTCAGGCTTTCTGCGCCGCCGCCTTGGCTACGTCATCCGACACCTGGACGAATCGAAACCGCAGCTCCGTCAGGGAATTCTCCAGCAGCCGGTGCTCTTCCATGGTCAGGTTGCCTTTGGTCTTCTCGAGCAGCATCGCCATCAGGTCGATACTGTGGCGCGCCAGGGGCAGGTTGGGCTCCGGCTTTTCCTCCTCACCGAAATGCAGCAGCCCAAGCTGCACTTCGGCCTGCGTCCGCAAACTCAGCACCAAAAAGGAAAAAGATGCCGGCGGCAGGGGAATTTCGAAGTCCTCCTGCGGGGTCTCGTCGGGAACAGGGTCGCTCATCAGTTCATATTTTACAACGGGGGCAAAACGGGACTCCAGCTATCCAATTCCCGTCTTTGGAATTGGATAGCTGTCCCCGCTTTGCCCTTGACGCGCCACCTTCCCGCCCTTGACGAAAGTTTTCGTTGACTTTGACGAAGGACTTCGTCAATAATGCAATTATGGCATCCAAGCTGCGGCGTCCCACGGAAGCGGAATTAACCATCCTGCGGGTCTTGTGGGAAGGTGGCCCGCGCTCCGTGCGGGAAATCCAAAAAGTGCTGGTCGAATCGCGGCCCACCGGATACACCACCGTCCTGAAGCTGCTGCAGATCATGACCGGGAAGGGGCTGGTGGACCGCGACGAAAACTGCCGGCCGCAGATTTACCGGGCCCGCCAGTCGCGGGAGCAGACCCAGCGGCAACTGCTGCGCGACCTGCTGGACCGCGCCTTCGGCGGGTCGGTGCGGACCATGGTGCTGCAGGCGCTGGCGACTAAAAAGTCTTCGGCCGAAGAGTTGGAAGCCATTGAAAAGTTCCTGGACCGCTTGGAAGGAGGGACCAAATGAGTGCGATCGCACAAGCTTTGACGGCGGCTCTGCTCGATTTCATCTGGCAGGGCATATTGGTGGCGTTCTTACTGTGGGTAGCGCTGTTCGCGTTGCGCAATCGCCGCGCGCAGGCGCGATATCTGGCGGCCCTGGCCGCGCTGGCGGTGCTGGCTGGGTTGCCCGTAATCACCGCAGTCCTTCGGTACGCGGCGCCTCCTTCATCGGCGGCGACCTTCGAGAACGCGGCGGTGGTTCCCCCGGCCATCGTTAAATTGGCCGTGGAACAGGCCATCACAAGCGGCGGGTGGATGGCGGCGCTGGAATCCTGGGCATTGCCGGTATGGTCGTTCGGCGTGTTGATCTTCGCGCTGCGCGCGGTGTCGGGCTGCCGTCGCATTTCCACCATGCGCCGCCGCGCCGTACCGGCTTCTTCGGAAGTGCTGGCTAAAGTTGCGGAAATCGGTGTGCGCATGGGCCTGGCGCGGCCCGCCAACGCCTTGGTGACGGCCGCGGCCGGCAGCCCGAGCGTGGTGGGGTGGTTCCGGCCGGTGATTCTGCTTCCGCCGGCCACGCTGCTGGGCCTGACCCCGGAACAACTGGAGGCCGTGCTGGCCCATGAGCTGGCCCACATCCGCCGCTACGATTCGCTGGTGAACGCGGCGCAGATCCTGGTGGAGACGCTGCTGTTCTACCACCCGGCCGTCTGGTGGACGTCGGCGCGCATCCGCGAAGAACGCGAGCTGTGCTGCGACGACCTGGCGGTGAACTCTTGCGGCGATGCGCTCTGCTACGCGCGCGCTCTGACGCGCCTCGAACGATTGCGCATGACCGCGCCCACGCTGGCGTTGGGAAGCGCCGGCGGGCCGCTGGCCTACCGCATCCGCCGGTTGATGGGCGCGGGCAGCCGCGGCGATTCGCCGTCCAAGCTGCCCGGGGTGCTGGCGCTGGCGTTGGGTTTGGTCTGTCTGGCCGCCAACCTGCACTGGGCGCGCGGGCAGGAAAGGGTCGTGCCCCAACCAGCGTTACCGGCTGGCGAACCCGGCTTGCCTGTCTCGGACGATCAGCCCCAGGTGCAGGGGGACAAAGAGCGCGCCGAACTGGAAGCGCTGCGGCAGCGCGTCCGCGAGTTGGAAGCCCAGTTGAATGACCGAAGGGCCCTGGACCTGCCGGCGCAAATCGCGGAGAATGCGGCGCGGCAGGAAAGCCGCTTCGCTGCCCAGAAGGCGGATCAAGAGGCGCAACTCGGTAAACTGAGATCTCTCCTCGCTCAAATGCGCGAGAAGCATAAGGAAGACTATCCGGAAATTCAGGAGTTAAATAGGCGGATTGAACAGGCGAAGGCCGACATGATGGAGTCCGAGTATCAGCTGACGAAAGCGGAAAAGGCCAAGGAATTCTCTGCCGAAATACAGAGCCAGCGCCTGGCGCAAATGCAGCGCAAGTTGAGTGCGTCCGAACAGGCTCTCGCGTCCCAGCAGCAGAATCAGGCTCTGGCGCTGGAACGCCTGGCGAACCTGCAGCGCGAGATGATCGTCTCCCAGCCGACTCTGTCCAACTGGACAGTCAGGAGCATCGACATCGAGGGCCTCTCCGCCGCGGCGCGGGACGCCCTGGCCGCCAGCCTGCCTGTAAAGCTCGGCAGTAAGCTCGCCGAAGGCTCGGTGGATGCGATCGCCGCGGCCCTCAAGAAGTTTGACCAGCACCTCACCTTCACCGTGACTCTCTCCGGCTCGGGTGAGGCCGAGATCCACATCGCCAGGCCGAAGATGTAACCAACTGGTAGCGCCGGCGGTCTTGCCGCCGGTGTCTTGTCACACTGGAATATCGCCACTCGTCGGGACACGCGAGCCGGCGGCAAAGACCGCCGCCGCTACCATTCGACGGGCGTGCGATCATAATAGCCGGAGGGTTGCCAATGACTCGAAGACTGGCCGCGATCTCGATCGCTATCTGCCTGCCGCTGGCGGCCAAAGTGCCCAAGCCGGCCATGCCCATCGTCACCACGGAGCGCGTGGAGTTTGCCCCGGGCGGCGCCATCCAGGTGACAGGCGCGGCGGGCGAACTGAATATCGAAGGCTGGGACCGCCCCGAAGTCGAGATTACGGTCACCCGGTCCACTTATCGCCCGGACACCCCCCAGCAGCAGGACCTCGCCAGGCGCCAGTTAGACGCCATCAAGGTGGCCGCCCAGCGCAACAGCCCGACCGAGCTCGTCATCAACACCGCCTTCCCAAAGCGCAGCTTCTGGGCCAAAGTGGCGCACTGCCGGCCCGACGTGCAAATGGACTACCGCATCCGCGTGCCGCGCGATTCCAGGCTGGTTCTCCGCCTCTCGACTGGCGACGTGGTGGTCTATGACGTCTCGGGCGATATCGACGCTTCCGTGCGCACCGGCGACATCCTGATGCAACTGCCCGCCGCCGGGCAATACTCGTTCGATGCCCAGTGCCGCTTCGGCGTCGTCGACTCCGATTTCGCCGGCAACTACCACATCCGTCACCTGGTTAGCGAACGGTTCGCGCAAAGCGGACAGGCCCCGGCCAAGAAGGTGTACTTGCGGGTGCACACAGGCGGCATCAAGATTCAAAAAGTGGCTTCGGCCACGCCGTAACCGCAACTATGTTCAGTGGGACAGACGATCGCCTTTTGTCGTCCGTCAAGCTTCCCAGCGTTAGCGGCCACGACTGACCACGAAAGCGATGGTCTGTCCCACGTCAACCTGGCCACGTTCAGCCCGCCTCGGTCCGCATCGGGAGCCTCCTCGACCACCAGGGTGAGAAACCGCGTGACCAGGGCGCCGTCGAAACCCTCCGCCAGAATGGTGTAGTGAGTGGTGCGTTCCGGCACTATTTCCAGGCAGCGATTGGCGGATGGCACCACTCCCGCGAGGCGCGGAGAAATGTGCACGGCCCTGGCATTCTCCACGCCATAGCACAGCTTGGCCTTCTCGCCGGCCACCAGCATTCCCGTGGTGGCGTAGAACTGCAGGATACGAACTGGGCCGCGCGGCCCGCCCACCGGGCGGATCCAGGAATCCGTGCCCGACCCGCCCATACTGCCGGCCAGCCACACCAGCGCCAGTAGCGCAACGGCGGCCAATACCCGGGTTAAGAGGCGCGATAGCATCCCAGCTCTATCTATAGACTGCACTGGTTGGGAAAAGTTTGCAAGTACGATACCCTCGAAAATATGCCCGTCCGGATTATCCAGGTGGATGCCTTCACCAATCGGCCCTTTGCCGGCAACCCCGCCGCCGTCTGCGTGCTGCCGGCGCCCGCCCCCGAGGAATGGATGCGCCACGTGGCGCGCGAAATGAATCTCTCCGAAACCGCCTTCCTGGTGCCCCGCGACGGCGGCTTCGACCTGCGCTGGTTCACCCCGGCGGTGGAAGTGGACCTCTGCGGCCACGCCACCGTGGCCAGCGCGCACGTGCTGTGGGAGGACGGCCACCTGCCGCCCGGCCAACAAGCCCGCTTCCACACCCGCAGCGGCCTGCTGCTGGCCGACCGGCGGGGCGATTGGATTGAACTGGATTTCCCGGCCAAACTGGTCGCGGCCGCCGAGGCTCCCGCGGAGTTGCTTCCGGCGCTGGGAGTCACCCGGGCCGCCTTCGTCGGCAAGAACGTCTTCGACTACCTGGTGGAAGTGGATTCCGAAGCCACCCTGCGCGCGCTCGCCCCGGACCATTCCGCACTCCGCAAAGTGCCCGTGCGCGGCGTGATTGTGACGGCCCCGTCGGCCAATGCGGAATTCGATTTTGTCTCGCGCTTTTTCGCGCCCGGCTCCGGCGTCGACGAAGATCCGGTCACCGGTTCTTCCCACTGCGCGCTGGCGCCCTACTGGGGCGAGCGGCTCGGCAAGACCTCCATGACCGCCTTTCAGGCTTCCGCCCGCGGCGGCGTAGTGCGCGTGCGCCTCGCAGGCGACCGCGTGATTCTCGGCGGCCAGGCGGTGACGGTGATGACGGCGGAACTGCTGGCCTGATACACTCCGTTCATGCCGAAGCTCCCCCGGATTCCCGACGATCCGCCGCCGTTCTTGGGTAGCTGGCGGCGCATCTACGTCGCGGTCCTCATCTATCTCTGCCTGATCATCGCCGGTTTCTACCTCTTCACCCTGGCCTATCGATGAGAACGCTCGACTGGTTCGTCCTGGTCACATCCCTGGTATCGATTGTCGCCTACGGGCTGTACCGCAGCCGCGGCAGCGACACCGTCGATCGCTACCTGCTGGCCGGCAGGAGCATGCCCTGGTATGCCATGGCGCTTTCCATCATGGCCACGCAGGCCAGCGCCATCACCTTCATCTCCACCACCGGGCAATCCTACGTCGACGGCATGCGCTTCGTGCAGTTTTACTTCGGCCTGCCCATCGCCATGGTCGTCATTTGCTCGACCGCCGTCCCCATCTTCCGCCGCGCCAATATTTACACCGCTTACGAATACCTGGAAAAGCGCTTCGACGGCAAGACGCGCTCGCTCGCCAGCCTGATTTTCCTCTGTCAGCGCGGACTTTCCGCCGGCCTCACCATCTACGCGCCGGCGCTGGTGCTCTCCGTGATTCTGGGCTGGCCGGAACGCACCACCACGTTTCTGATGGGCGCCACCGTGATCACCTACACCGTGGCCGGCGGCATCAAAGCCGTCACCTGGAGCGACGTGCAGCAGATGTGCATCATCTTCTTCGGACTGGTGGTGGCGCTGGTCACCGTGATTGTCCTGCTGCCCTCACAGGTGTCGTTTGGCGACGCCGTCTATCTGGCGGGCGCCGCCGGCCGCCTCAACGTGGTGACCACCCACTTCGACTGGAACGACCGTTTCAACATCTGGAGCGGCCTGTTCGGCGGCACGTTCCTGTTCCTCTCCTACTTCGGCTGCGACCAGTCTCAGGTGCAGCGCTATCTCACGGGGCGATCCATCAGTGAGAGCCGCCTGGGCCTGCTGTTCAACGCCGTGGCCAAGATCCCCATGCAGTTCTTCATTTTGTTTATCGGCGCCATGGTGTTTGTGTTTTATCTTTTCATCCAGCCGCCGGTGCTCTTCCAGCAGGCCGAACTGGCGCGCATTCAACGCCACGCCGAATTCCTCCCCGTGGCGAATCAATACAGCCAGGCCTTCGAGCGCCGCCGCCAGGCCACCCTGGCGTTGGTGGAAGCCCATCACACCGGCGACCCCGGCGCCGAACACCGCCAGGCGGCCAGCTATCGCGCCGCCCAGCAGGAGATCGACTCGGCCCGCGCCCAGGCCGCGCGCCTGGTGGAACGGACCGGCGGCGAAAAGGGTTTCAGCGACACCAACTACATCTTCCTTTCCTTCGTGACACGCTACCTGCCGGCGGGCATTGTCGGCCTTGTGATCGCCGTCATTTTCGCCGCCACCATGTCGGCCAGTTCCGGCGAAATCAATTCGCTGGCCACCGTTACGGTCGTGGATCTTTACCGCCGCTGGGTGCGGCGCGACGCCGGCGATCACCATTACCTGCTGGCATCCCGCTGGGCCACGCTCTTCTGGGGCGTTTACGCGGTGGCCTTCGCCGGATGGGGCAAGCACCTGGGGCCGCTGATCGTGGCAGTGAACGTGGTGGGTTCGTTATTCTATGGTTCCCTGCTGGGTTGTTTCGTGGTGGCCTTCGGTTTCCGGCGCGTGCGCGGCACGGCCGTGTTTGTCGGAATGCTGGCCGGCGAAGCGGCCATTTTCGCCGCTTTCCTGTTCACCGGCATTTCCTGGCTCTGGTATAACGTGCTGGGGTGCGCGACGGTGGTGGCCACCGCGCTCGTCGTCACTTACCTGTCGCCCGGCGGTGGCGTGCCTGCAGGGTCCGCCACGCCAGGTATGCGGCAACCAGGATGACGGCGGCCACGGTCATGGCGGTGAAGTAGTGTTCGATGTTGCGCTCCACCACCTGCCAGCGCTCCCCCAGAAAATAGCCCAGAGCGAGAAAGGTGCCTACCCATACGCAGCCCCCGCTATAAGCGAACAGTGAGAATTGCGGAGCCTCCACCGCGCTCATGCCCGCGGCGAAGGCCGTGAGATGCCGTACCCCGGGCACGAAGTAACCGAAAGTCAGCCCCCAATGGCCCACCCGCGCAAACCAGGCATGCGCCTTGTTTACCTGCTCCTCGGTGATGCGCACGTAGCGGCCGTAGCGATGGATCAGCTTGATGCCGAATGTCCGCCCCAGGGTGTAGCTGATGGTAATGCCGCACAGGCTTCCGCCGAGCGCCGCTCCGTAGGCCAGCGGCAGTGACATGCGGCCTTTGAAAACCAGGTAGCCCGCGAAGGTGAGCAGCGTCTCATCCGGCACCGGCAGCCCCACAATCCCCATCACCAGCAGCAGAAAAATCGCCAGGTAGCCGTACTGCGAAATCCAGACCAGGACGTGCTGTTCCATCAGCGTCCGCCCTGTGGGGCAGCCAATCGTGGCGGCCGCCGGCTTTCCGCCGGCGCTGGCCGCCCGCGAGACTTTGCGCCGGGCCCGCGGCAGCCGCCTGAAAGGCGGCTGCCGGCAAGATTTGCCGCCCCGCAACAATGGCCCGTGGCCATCACACCACCAGGCCCGTAACCTCGACCAGCGAGCGCTCCCCGCTCAACACCACGATGCCGCTCTCCGTGACGAAGCCGCGCGCGCGATCCGCCTCCAGGTCGTAGCCGATGACGGCGTCCGCCGGCACCTTGACGTTCTTGTCGAGTATGGCGCGGCGCACTTTCGCGTGGCGGCCGATATCGCAGTTGTCCATGATGATGGAGTCCTCCACCAGCGCGCCGGTATGCACGCGGACGTGGCGTCCCAGGATCGAATTGCGCGCAATGCCGCCAGAAAGAATGCAACCGCCCGAGACGATCGTGTCGATGGCCTGTCCCCGCCGGTCTTCGTCGTCGAAAGCGAACTTGGCCGGCGGGTCCGCGTAACTGGCACTGCGCAGCGGCCACGCCCGGTTGTACAGGTTCAGCGCCGGAGAGACTCTGCGCAGGTCCATGTTGGCGTCGTAATACGCATCGATGGTCCCCACGTCCCGCCAGTAGGGCTCCGCGTCGGCGCGTTCCCCGGGAATGCGGTTGGTCTGGAAATCGTAGGCGTAAATTTCCGCCTGGCCCGCCAGTTTGGGCAGAATGTCGTGGCCGAAGTCGTGCTTGCTTTCTTCGTTGGCGGCATCCACCCGCAGCAATTGCAGCAGCGTGGCAGTCGAAAAAACGTAGTTGCCCATGGAAGCGAAAACCCGCTTTTGATCGCCCGGTATGGGCGGAGCGTGGGGATTCTTCTCGTGGAAAGCCAGGATGCGGCCGTCTTCGGATGCTTCGATCACCCCGAATTCGCCCGCCGTCTCGCGCGGCGCGGGCACGGCCGCCACGGTCACTTCGGCCTTCTTCTGGAGGTGGTATTCGATCATGGAGGTGATGTTCATGCGGTAGATGTGGTCGGCGCCGAAGATCGCCACCACATCGGGCGCGGATTGCTCCACCAGGTTGATGTTCTGGTAGATGGCGTCGGCCGTCCCCTGGTACCACGTCTCATCGGCCGAGCGCATCTGCGCCGGCACCGGAATTACGAATTGCGACCGCAACATCCCGCCGAACTGCCATCCTTCGCTGAGGTGCTGCAACAGCGACTGGCTGCGGAACTGCGTCAGTACGTACACCGAGTAGATGCCCGAGTTAATGAAATTACTTAGGACAAAATCGATGATGCGGTACTTGCCGCCAAAAGGAACGGCCGGCTTGGCCCGCTCCTTGGTCAGGGGCCAGAGCCGGGTACCTTTCCCGCCGGCCAGAACGATGCCCAACACGCGTAGGCGCATAGGTTTCTCACGCATATTGTTTCAGGCCGCCGTGGGAAATGGCAAGAGGAAAGTTGCCCGCTCGCAGGCGCGCCTAAAGCTTCTCGCTTAGCCGCCGATTAGTAAAGCGTTGAGTGACGCAACCGCCCCATGGTCTCGATTCTCGGAATCGCCATCGTTCTGGGTGCCATCGTCGGTGGCTACCTGATCGAACACGGAAAGCTCCTGGTGCTCCTGCAGCCGGCGGAGCTCATCATCATTTTTGGAGCGGCCGTGGGCACCGTCGTGGTTGCCAATCCTTTGCCCACCTTGATACGCATCGGCAAAGGGATCGCCGGCATTTTCTCGGCCAGCCCCTTCGACAAGGCTTATTACACCGAGAACCTCAAAATGCTGTACGAGCTGTTCAATTACGCGCGCAAGAACGGCACCGCCAAACTGGAAGAAGACCTCGACAACCCGGCCAAGAGCCCGGTCTTCTCGAAGTACCCCAAGTTCCTCAAATCGCACCACGCCCTCGAATTCTTGTGTGACACCCTGCGCATGGTGGTAACCGGCGGCGTCGAGCCTATGGAAATCGACCAGATGATGGAAGTGGATCTGGAAGTGCACCACCGCGAATCCGCCGAGCCCATCGCGGCCTTGACCACCATGGCCGATTCCCTGCCAGGTTTGGGAATTGTGGCCGCGGTGCTGGGCGTGGTCATCACCATGGGATCGCTGGGAGGCCCCAAGGAAGAAATCGGCAACCATGTGGCGGCCGCGCTGGTGGGCACTTTCCTCGGTATTCTGCTTTGTTACGGCATCTTCGGTCCGCTGGCCGGCGCCATGGGCAAACAAAACGACGCCGAGAGTTATTACTTCGGATTCCTCCGCATGGCGGCTCTGGCGTTCGTCAAAGGTCTCAGCCCCATCATGGCCGTTGAACTCGCGCGGCGCTCCATCCCAACTACCGTGCGGCCCAGCTTCAAGGAAGTGGAAGCCGCTTGCCGGGGCGCCAAGGCTGCCGCAGCCAAGGCGGCGTGAACATGTCTTCGGAACCGGAAGCCCCTCCAGCCGCGACCAAAATCCAGCAGATCATCGTCATCAAGAAAAAGGTCTCCGGCCACGCCGGCCATCATGGAGGCGCCTGGAAGGTGGCCTACGCCGATTTCGTCACCGCCATGATGGCCCTGTTCATCGTGCTCTGGCTGATGAGCGCGGACAAAGAAGTCCAGCAGGCCGTCAGCGCATACTTCAACAACCCCACCGGCCCGGGCAAACAGACCGGCACGGCCGCGGCGGGCGCCGGCAATGCCATCCAGTTGCCCAAAGACGACATGGCCAAACTGGCCCAGAAGATCCAGGAGGCGCTCCTCAAGGTTCCCGACTTCCGCACGCTGAAGGACCACGTGGAGATCACCATCACCTCCGACGGCCTGCGCATCGAGCTGCTGGAGACCGAGGCCGGCATGTTTTTCGAATCCGGAAAGCCGGTCCCCACCGCCAACGGTTCCGAACTTCTGACGCTGTTGGCCGGACAACTGGGCAAATTGCCCAACAATGTCACGCTGGAAGGCCATACGGACTCCAAGCCGTACGTCGGAGAATATAGCAACTGGGAGCTCTCCACCGATCGCGCCAATTCCGCGCGCAAGATCATGGAGGCCCACGGGCTGCGCCCGGAGCAGGTCCAACAGGTGCGCGGCTATGCCGACCGCCAATTGCGTCATCCCGAAGATCCCGAGTCTCCCTCCAACCGCAGAATCTCCGTCATCGTGCAATACCTGAGCCCCAAAGACGCTCCCGCCAGGGAAGAACCGCCGGCCGCGGCCGAGGGGAAAAAGGTGCCCGGCCAAACGCCTCCAAAGAAATGAGTCGCCCCGATTCTTTGCCGGCCATTCCCAAACAAGACTGCTTCAGCGATTCTTCGATCCTGACATGTAAAGACCCCGTCGCCGTTGCCCTTCTGACTCCTGGCTCCTGACTTCCAAATCCCGCGGGGATTTCAAGGGCGAAGCCCTTGGTCGGCATCTTATACTGGTCTTGCAGTGACATTTGAAAGCGTAGCGGACAACCTGCGGGAATCGTTCCGCGTCGTAGCGGCCGGCCGCGCCAAAGGCGAGATCCGGGAGCTGCGTGGCGTGAGCATTGCCTCCGCCGGCGTTAAGTTCCAGATGTTCAACGCAGCCTTCCTCTCAAGCCCGGTCTCAACCGAAGTCGAACTGGCCCAACGGATCCTTCTCGCATCGCTGCATTTCGAGTCGCGCCAGTTGGGCTGGGCCTTCTGGGTCTGCGAAGACATGCTGGAGCCCCGAACGCGCCGCGCTTCGCGCCGCATCTTCGAACGGCACGGATTGCGCCACTCGGTGGACCTTCCCGGCATGCTCGCCGAGCGGGTCGCGCCGCCCGTCAGGCCGCTGCCGGCCCTCGAAATCAGGAAGGTCCGCGACGCCGCCACCCGCGACGCCTTTTGCGCCATCGCGTCGGTCTGCTTCCACGTGCCCGTTCAGTGGTTTCTGGAAGTTTTTGACAACCTCGCGGTTTGGGACCACTTCGCCGCTTATGTCGGCTACCTGGATAGTGAACCCGTTTCCACCGCCGCCATCGTAATGGGTGGCCACGCCATCGGGGTTTACAACGTGGCCACCGTTCCGCAGCACCAGCGGCGCGGCTACGGCGAGGCGATCATGCGCCACGCGCTGGAGCTAGCCTACGACGAGCACGGCACGGAGCGCAGCATCCTGCAATCCACACCCGCCGGCGCCCGCCTCTACCAGCGGATGGGCTATCAAACCGTGGCGAAAATCGCGGTGTATGCCAGCGCGCAGAGCGTGTGAGCGGAGACCCGTATTCAGATTACAAGCGCAAACCGCCGCCGGCGATCAACGCTTCAAGCGCCGCGATGTCGCGGTAGAGCGTGCGGTCGCCTTCGATCGGCGGCGAAACTCCGCGGATGC
>Ga0181521_10004445_pt1 | contig 16011 bp, 16 predicted proteins | sample PEATcosm2014_Bin_32_FD_119764 | JGI IMG/M metagenome (GOLD analysis project Ga0181521, IMG submission 119764) | Peatland microbial communities from MTU Mesocosm Facility, Houghton, MI, USA - PEATcosm2014_Bin02_60_metaG | ecosystem: Environmental > Terrestrial > Soil > Wetlands > Peat | place... | reverse complement strand
TAAAGCGATAGACGCCCGTCGCGGTGGTGGAAGTCTGCGCGTGCGAGATCAATGAACAGGCCAGAATGCCCAAAATCGTTCGCATCATCGGTCCATCCTCGACGTGAAGACGATTGCCGCCGGAGCGGCGTGCAGGCCAAAATCCGCGACATATCGGTGCTGTTGGAGTATACCCGGATTTATTGTGGGGCAGCCAATCCTGGCTGCAGCCGTCTTTCGAGGCGGCTTTTCAATTCTCCGTCGGAGAGCCAGTCTCCGTTACTCCATCCCTGTGCAGATCCAAAGGGAATACCGCCGGGTCCGCCGATTCCTCAAACCGCAATTGCCCCTCCTCCGATTTCGCCAGCACCCACGTTCGCCACCGCGCGACGGCCCACAGAGCGACGAACGATGCCACAATCGCAGCATAGTTTGCGGGGTCTTCCAGCGCGCGCCGTTCCAGCTGGCCGGCCTTCGCGATCAACATATAGACCAACATCGAGCAGAGCAAAAACGAGACATGAAAGTTCGATTTCCCTGGCAAATACGAACAAGCGAAGGGAATTTTCTGCGCGCCATACAAGCAGATTTCGGTCAGAATCGTGCCCACCAGCCCGAGCACGAGCAAGTGCTCCACCGCCTCCCGCCTCGGCCAGGTGGCGAGAAACAGCGCCACATAGCCCATCCAAACCGGAACCACCGAAAGCGCAAACATCGCGCGCCGCCTCGCCTTGAGACACTCCAGTCCTCCGCGAACCGGCGTCACGCGGAAAATCCAGTTCGCGCGCAGATCCATCGGCAGCGAAAATACTACCCGCATTCCCAACACTCCAAGGCCCATCATCAGTACGCTCGAACCCAGCAGAGCCACACTCACCGGATCCGGTTCGCCGCCCCCGAGTTCATCCGAAAGCCGACGGATCGCTGGCGACCTCACGAAGAAAATCGTCATCGCGAAGCCAACTCCCAGATAGAAGGCGAGCATCATTCGATGCTGCCGGCTGCGCAGCAGCGTCCGCGCACTGAATTGCCCCACCGCCGTTGCGAGCGAGTTCCCGAAGCGCGGCAGCCAGCTTCTTCGGCCGGTGGCAGGCACGATGTCCGGTTCTTCCACGATCTTCCTCATGGTCCGGAAGTACGAGAGCACGTAGGCAGCGACTGTCGTACTGACGGCTATCGCGAGGGCGATCCAAGCCTTACGCGCCCCATTCCAATCCTGAAACAAGCCCAGAAACCAGTACGACGGCGCCCACTCCGGAAATGGCAGGCCCGGCCCTACCACCTTCGGCTCGAGAAAATACACGCTCACGAACAGGCCAAACGCCGCGACCTGCAGCCATGACGAAACACGGAGAAAATACCGCCGCGGCAGCAGTTGTGCGGCAAACCCCTGAACCCCCAGCACGCAGCAGAAGATGAAAACGCCCGACGCGAGCATAGCGACCCAGTAGACGGCGAACATGCGAAGGAGACTCAGAACGCCGCCGCTGTTCAGTGCGAATGGCCATACCAATCCAGCGGCAATGTGCAGCATGAGCACCGTGACGCCCAGCGCGGTCGCAACCGCGGCTACTTTTGCCAGGAAGATGGTTCGCGCCCGGACCGGCAGCGGCGCCAGCACCAGGACATCGCGCTGGCCGGGAAAAGTCGAATCCCAGCTCAGCACCGCGAACAAGCCCACCACCAGCATTGTGGTGGCGATCAGAAAATGCTCGCCGCTCTGCGGCACGATCAATCGGGCCGTGGGCGACAGCCGGGCATCCGCGACGCCGAATCCGGCTATAGCCAGCCCCACGCTGACAAAAACGAGCAACGCTGCGAACTGCCCGAACAGCTTGCTCATATCACCCTGCGCATCCGACGAAAGCAGCTCCAGGTCCACCGTGCGGAACAGGAACTCCCGATAGAGAACACGGAACTGAATCTTTTCCATGCGATTCAGGCCTCAATCAAATCCGCAATCTCGCGTGAAATTCCCGCCGTATCCTGCTCGACGGCAAGCTGCGAAAAAATGTCTTCCAGCGTCGGCAGCGACATCAGGGTTCGCAGCCGCGCGATGGAATCGTCGGCCACCACCTTCCCGCGATGCAGAATCACGACGCGCGACGAGACGCGCTCCACCGTTTCGAGTTCATGCGAGCTGAACAGGATCACCTTCCCGCGCGCCGCCAGTTCCTGAATCAGGCTTCGCAGCACCAGCCCCGTGCCCACGTCGAGTCCGGAAAACGGTTCGTCGAGCAAAATCAGATCGGGATTGTGGAGCAGGGCAGCCGACAGCAGCACCTTTTGCCGCATCCCTTTCGAGTACGACGAAATGGGCACATGCCGGTCGCTGTGCAGCGAGAACAAACGCAGCAGCCCGTCGATTTGTTCGGCGGCGCGCTTCCCGGAGAGACCGCGCAGTTGCCCTACCATCACCAGATACTCGAGGCCGCTAAGATGCGCGTAGAGATGCGGCTCTTCGGGCACGTAGCCCATGCGCTGCTTGTAAAGGATCGGGTTCCGCTGAATGGGGACGCCGTTGAACAGGATTGCGCCCGAGGTCATTTCGAGCAGTCCCGCGATCATCTTCATCGTGGTGGATTTGCCGGAACCGTTCGGTCCGAGGTATCCCGTGATTTCACCGGCGCGCGCCGAAAAGGAAACATGGTCCACGGCCACAATGCTGCGGAAGCGCTTCGATACCTCGCGAAGTTCCAGCATGGCTGCGCCTGGCTACGTTGTGCGCGCGGGACGCCGCAGCCACGCGAGCGCCAGTGCCAGTGCCATCAATATTGCCGTAAGGCGGGCCAATGGCGGAATATGCAGAATCGCAATGTTGGTGTATGTCGCGCCCGCCATGACGGTCGCGATCTGCAGGGCGGCCCAGAAGTGATATTGCGGGACCAGGAATCCAATCGCGCCGCTGACTTCCAGAATGCCGGTGACATAGCGTAGCCATTGCCCGAATCCGATTTGGGCAAACTCCTGCACCATGCCGCGTGTGCCGATCAGCTTGACCCCGCCGGCAAGCACGAAAACGATGGCCAGGAATACGGCGAGAACCCAGGCGAAGATGTTTCGAGGTCCCTTCATTAGCGGTGTCTCCTACCCCTATGTAGCATGCTACTGTATAATGGTCAAGTAGAATTCTACATAGGGTACACTTTTCGTATGGCATCCCATACCGCCGCCATGATCCTTCAGACCATCGACGCTGGCCAGATTTACGGTTTCAGCGTGATGGAAGCCACCGGTCTTCCCAGTGGCACCGTCTATCCCGCTCTGCGGCGGCTCGAGCGCGACGGTCTGATTCAATCGCACTGGGAAAAGCAGTCCATCGCGGACGCCGAACAGCGCCCGCCGCGAAAGTACTATAAACTCACGCGCTCGGGCAGGGAAACGCTGGAGTCTTCCCGGAAGCGATATCCTTTACTCGCGAGGCTTGTATGAACGACGTAATTATTCGCGTGGCAGGCTCGCTCGTTCCCGCCGCACACCGCGCCGAGTGGCTGGCGGAGTGGCGATCGGAGCTTTGGTATGTCGCGCGGGGGGGCCATCGCGCGACGGTCTTCTGTCTGGGAGCCTTCCGCGATGCGCTCTGGCTGCGGCGAAACGCTCCGCTCCCGCGCGTTTACGGATCGCTGCTCATCGACGTGCAGCAGAGTTTTCCCGGTCCGCCTCCGGCCGGCGACAGTCGCCTCCTTGAGTCTCCGGTTCGGTGTCTCGCATTCCTCGGACTGCTGGCTGCGCTCAGTTTGGCCGTCTTCTTTCTGTTGCCAGGAGCTCGCCATTCCGACCGCCGGGTGTTTCTCAGTCTCCTGACGATGTTCGCCGTCGCCTGGCTGATTGTGCCGGCAACCACAACCCTGTCGTTAGGGGATTATCCCGCCAACCGCCACTGGCTTCGGCGAAGGGTTTTCTTCGCAGCAAAGATCGCCCTGATTTTTCCGACTATGATTTTCAGCCCGCTGCCGGTAGCAGCGAGCATGGGTCCGGCGGCTGCCACCCTTGGGGCGGCTGCCGCCCTTGGGAGTCAGTTAGCGTTCTGGGGCGGAGTAATGGCGATTCGCTGGGCATTACTCGATCAGCGTCGGCGTTGCCCGGTATGTCTCCGGCTGCTGGCCAATCCCGTCCGCATCGGTCAATCTTCCCGCATATTCCTCGATTGGAACGGCACCGAACTCGTGTGCCTCAGAGGACACGGGCTGCTGCATGTGCCGGAGAGTCCGGCCATCTGGTTCAGCAAACAGCGCTGGCTTTACTTCGATCCCTCCTGGACCGGCCTCTTTTAGGATTGTGGGGCAGGCAGTTTGCCTGCCAAATTCAGTTGTCCGTCGGCTCCTCTTCCATGTGATCGATCACCAGCACGGGCAGCGGACGCTTTTGCTTCTCCAGTTTCAACCCGAGCTGCTTCTCAACCGCGTCGAAAAGCGACAGACCGCCGTTTGGGTCGGATGGCTGGCCGGCGTCTCCGCCTCGTCCCGTGCCGCTTTGGAGAAAACCGATCGTGCTGAAGCTCAGGGTGAAATCGAAGGCGCCGTCAATTGCTGTGGCGTTCTCGACTTGGTTATGAATATACCCGGGCGCGAAGGCTTGCAGTCTTTCCGCAAGGTACGCCATGGTTGTGTTCTGGCATGTGACCAGCCGCGAACGCGTCGGATTTGTGTCCCGCGGATCCCTTGCGGCGACCGCGGCCTCTTTACAACTCGTACGATTCGAAGGATCGGCTTTGGTGAGTTTCGGCTTCGCGGTCGCGGTCAGGGTATATGCAGTGATGGGACGCTCTTCACTACGGGTCACCATTTTGAAGCGATCGACCACAAGCGCGCGTATCATGAGCCGCACATCGTCAACGTCGATCTGCGGAGCGTTGGCCGGCCCGGCCGTGGCAGTGGACGTTTTCGCGACCAGATCGAAGCGCGGCGAATCGTTGGTCAGCCATTTCGGTGCTCCAACAATCTCCTCGTCGGGATTATTGAGATTCCAGGCAATGATGATCAGGGTCCGCAGGGGAATGGCGCGAAACTCAACGCGTCCTCCAGGCAGAAAGCCAGCGCCGCCGCGCGGCTCGTCGTCCGGGCTCGGCTTGATGTCCGCCACTTCAAATTCGGCTGGCGGCGCGGGCGGCACTGACTGGGCCACGCCCGGCGCATTGTCCGTGGGCTTTTCGCTCACGCTGTCCACGACAATCACGGGCGTCGGGACCTTCTGGTTATCCAGTTTCAGCCCGAGTTGCTTGTCCAAGGCGTCGAAAATGTTGATGGCATCGGCGCCCGCCTGGGGCAGCTGCTGCCGGAAGTTCCATTTGAACTCGAAATCCCAGGCGCCGTCGAGTCCGGTCTGATTGATCACGGGACTGGTCAGGTAATCGCCGGCGAAGTTGCGCAGGATCTGCGCGAATCCCTCCATAGTCATATTCCGGCACTGCACGGTGATGGGATTTACCGTGCCCGGTTCCGCTGGCTTCTGCGGCAAAGGAACGCATCGGGTGGCGCCCGAAGCGGCGTCCGATTCCTTCAGCTTCGGCTTACCGCCTTTCCCGACCGTCAGCGCAAATCCCGGCAGCGGTTTCGTGTCCTTGTGGATCACGAGTTTGAAGCGATCCGCCAGCAGGTTCTGCAGCATTAGCCGGGTCTGATCCGGCGGCGTCGATTGCGGCGCCTTCGCGGCGATATCGAATCGGTCGATTTCCAGCCAACTCGGCCCTCCCAGCACGGTCGCCGGGTCAACTGTGTAAGCGAGCGCGATCATGTCGAGCATGCTGCCGCGACGAATGTCGTACCGGCCGCTGCGCAGAATGCCGCCCGTCATGTATGGATTCGGATTCGTGGTGCGGACGCTCGGATGGACATCCGCGAGGTCAAACTTAGGCGTGGTCTCTGTGGATTGGCCGAATGCCGCGCCGCAGAACAGAGCGAAGAAGCCTATGTCTGCGAATGTTCGCATCATAAACTGCAACTCCTTTTCGGGTTTGACGCCGCTCAACCGACTTTTGTTCAAACTATTTGCGATATACTACATCGTTTGACCCGGAGGTCACAAAATGAAACACACGTTATCGATCGCTCTCAGTCTTCTGGCCGTCTCGGCAGGCGCATTCGCGCAAGCGCCCGACCAGGCCTACATCGACAAAGCTACGCTTGCCGCACCGGGCAATACGAAAGCCGCGGCGATGGTTATCAAGTGGAAAGCCGACTACACCTGGGACGTCGTGAAGCCGGGCGCCAACCCCAACGCCCTGGTTTGCTACGACAAGTCGGGAGCGCCGAACCAGCCGGCATTCATAGTGGAGTGCACCAGCCAGGGCAATCTGCCGCGGGCCGCGCAGAACATGAAGATCGAAGCCATGGGCGACAAAGCGAAGGTGCAGGCGGCATTCGATGCGGCCGAGAAGGACGGAACCCGCGTGAAGCCCGTGTTCGGATCGGTTTGGTATCACGTGATGGGCATGGATCAGGCCACCGCTCGCACGCACATGACGATCGCCGTGCCGGGCGCCACCACGGCGTCGCTCGGACTGCCCGACAACGGCCGCGCGGGCGGCGTGTGGATCATGAATGCGGGCACGACGACCGCGCATCTCATGACGCCTGGCGAGTAAATAAAGAGGTATGAAGACTCTTTTCCTGAGTCTTCTCGCAATTGCAGTGCTGGCCGCGGTGCCGGGCAAGCAGAAGTTCACCGGCACCATCTCGGACAGTGAGTGTGCCACCGCCGATCATTCCCGCATGAAGATGGGAGCGGACGACGCCGAGTGCGCGCGGGCCTGCGTGGATGCGCACGGCGCCCGATACGTTCTGTATGACGGCAAGGCGGCTTACACGCTGAGCGACCAGAAGACGCCGGAAAAGTTCGCCGGACAAAAGGTGACGGTCACCGGCACGATGAACGCGAAGACGAAGACGATCCAGGTCGATTCGATCGCCGCGGCGAAATAAGGCACACGCGATATGTGGGGCAGACGGTTTCGTCTGCCTGCGTTACCGGTGCGCCGGAGCGAACGTCAGAACGCCCTCGGCCGATAACCCGGCCGCGCTCTCACCCGATAATGCTTCCCTGTATCGCTCACGATCTGAATGTCGATCTTCCGGAACCCTTCATTCGCATTGGCTGCCGGATAGTAAGTCACCGTGTACGAGTTACCCAGATCGTCGCGAATCGCTTCGAACGCCTCGACCTGTTTCTGCCACGTCTTTGCCCAGTAAGCCTTGCCGCCCGTGCGCGTCGCGATCCGCTTGAACACGTTACTCGAAATCGGATCCTTGTTGACATCGTTCGTCGAGATGACGTAGATCGGAATCCCTTCGTCCTCGGCCACGGCGCGCACGTCGTCCGGCGCCACCATGCTCGAGTTATCCGGTCCGTTGGAAAACACGATGACCACCTTGCGCCCGGGGACCTTCGCCGCATCGCGCAGCGTCAGCAGCAGCCCGTTATACAGCGCCGTGTCGTCGCCTGCCACCGACTTACGCAGTCCGAAGATGGCCTCGTTCCGGTCGTGCGTCAGGTTGGCCGCGCGCGACAGGTTACGGCTGAATGTGTAGACCGCCACGGAGTCCGCGCGGTCCAGTCCGCGGACAAAGTCGGCAATGGCGTCTTCGGCGTAAACAAACCCGTGATACATGAAGTTACTCGTGTCGAAGAGGACGAACACGTTCGTGCCCACAAAGGCGTCGGAGCGGGTATCGCCGCTGTTGAGGGTCACGAGTTTGGGATCGCCCTCGGCCGGCAGCATGGGCCTCAACGAGCCGTCCGCCTCAATTTCCATGGCCGGACGGTTGCCCTCTGAGAACGTCGAGATCTTCTCCGGTATCCCGTCTTCGAGGATGCGGAAATCGGATGGTTTCGGGCCGTTCACGTACTTACCCTTGTTATCCGTCACCGTGAAGCTGAGCACCACCAGATCGACCTTCGAACGGAAGACCGGTAACTGCCCGTCCTGCGCAAACAGCCAGATGCCTCCCCCGGCCATAGTTACTCCGCCCGCCAGCAGTGCACAGCGCGTGAGCCGCTTAACTGTCGAGATCCTCATTCCCCTCCACCCCTCGTCTCCATATGACTACTGCTTTGCCGCTACCTGTGCATTCTGCGTACGAACCTCTTCGCCGACCGACCGCAGGCTCCGCAGCAGCGCCGGCCAGTCCTCGAGGTTCGATGCGAATATTCGTTCCACAACCTTCTGTGTCCACTCCGGCACCAGGACATTCAGCTGCGCCGGCTGCACGCCCGTCTGGTCGCCAACGTCCGCCCAGTAGAGTAAGTTGGATTCCCAGCTCTCCGCCATCACCCGGCTCGAATAACCCATCAGGGTCGGGAATGTTCTGAGGTTCAGTAACTCGGGACGATAAGAGTTTGCCAGGGTAGGTTTCGGCGTGCCCCATGCGCGCGAGATGGCCGCCGGGCTTACCTGATCGGGGAATGCGGTTTTCAGATGAGCGATCTGCGCCACCAGAGAAGCGTTCCCGGCGCCCGCGGTTTCGACTGTGTTCCCCGCGATTGAATACAGTTCTGAAGGAGTCAGCGCCCCGATCGCGCCCTGCGCGTCTCCCGAGGCGATCTGGCGCTCGACTTGTGCCGTGCGCAGGGGACTCGCGACTCGGTTGATCGAGCCGAACACTGCGTCGCGCCGTGCCGGATTCAGGGCGGCCTCGGCGATGAGCGCCTCCGCATAACGCATGTTCACGCCAACCCAGTGCATCTGCGCGGGCGTCACGGTCCAGAAGCGCGGCGTTCGCGCCGTCAGCATCATCTGCGGAACCAGATCGCCCCAGATCAGCGCCTGCGTGTGCGTGGGAACGAGAAAGTTCTGTTCCGCCTCGGCCAGCGCGTATGGCAGACCGGAGAGTGAACCTACCAGACGTCCGCCGGCGTTCGACGGCCAGCCCATGCCATACATTTCCGTGGTCTTCCAGCTGTGGTTAGCGCCCTGCATGCCGAGGAAATCGTGGCCTCGCACGAACAGCGGATTCGTCATCAGAATCTGCGCTCCGGGCGGCGCGTAATGGACGTAGTTATAGCCGATGATCGTATCGCGCAGCGCCGGCGCAAGCTGGCCGCGAATGTCCTTAAGCTTTTCGGGGTCCTTCGACGCGCGGTCGATCAGCGCCCGGAAATTGAGTTTGCGCTCGTCGTCGATATGCCGATCGACGTAAAAACCAAATGCCATGGCGTTCTTTTCGATGCTCGTCATGGAATTGCGCGGAAGCTGGATGTCGCCCACTCTCGATGCGAGGCGCTGGGCCAGCTGCGCATTCAGCTTCCCGCCTTTCGTGCCGACCGCTTCGAGATTGTCGGCCAGATCGAAAAGCAGATCGAGCGAAAGCAGTTTCTGTGCTTCAAAGATCCGCTGTTCCTCCGTGACCAGTTGCATGCGGGTTTCGGAGTCGTCGAGCCGCGGACCTCCGGCCAGCAAACCCAGCATGCGGTCCTGCGCCGGACCGCTGGTTGCGCCAGCCGTGGTCAGCAGCGCGTTTACACCAGCGCGACCCGCGTCGAACAGCTCGCGCGAAGTCTTGATCGTTGTGAAAGGACCGATCACTGCCGCCAGTGTGGCATCGGCCTTGTCCGCCGGAACGCTGCCCTGGCGGCAGAAAATCTGCCAGATCCCGGTGAGCCCCTGCATCGTACCGGCCACATCTTCGCGGAACAACGGATCGCCTTTCTTGTCGATTGCTTCAGCCGTGTCCATCCACTGGACGATGGTCTTGTCGCTCAGCGCGGGAACGTCGCTGAAGATCGTGTACTGGGCGCCGTAGCCATTCCACGACCGCACGAGGCGTTGTACAGTTTCGGGTCTGAGCGGCTGCTCGCGGTTTCGGTCGATATCCGTCAGCGCCATGAAAATCTTGAGCGCGTCGTTGTCGACGGGCTTGCGCAGCAGGCCGAACATCGCCTCCATCAAGTCGTCCGCATCCTTCCAGCTCACTGCCGCGCGGGCGATCTTCGGGTCGTATTTGTTCTTTGGACTCTTCGCGAACAAGTCCTTCCAGACGTCCAGGCCGCCGGGCGTGTGAACGCGGCCGTCGGGATCGATGCGCAAACGCGTGGTCAGCAGCATCATGTCGGCGTTCGAGCGAAAGACGGGCCGCGCCGGTCCCGGTGTCGTCACGCGGCCGCGCACGGCGGAGTACAGCCGCTTCAGACGCGCCGGCTCCGTGAAGTAGTCGAGGACCGCCCCCTGACTGCCGTTCGGGGACAGCCGCGCCAGTGCGTCGAACAGGCTGGCCAGCCAGCCATCGTCTTTGCTGAGCAGCTTCTCGAAGAACTCAGAGGGCTTGTCGGGCGAGGCGCCTACCAGATCCGACCAGGCCGGAGTAGCTCTGGCGCCGCCCGGTACCACGGCTCTGCCCTGGCGAATCTCGAAGTTCCCGCCGAAGAAATCCAGCACATTCGCGTAGGCGCGCAGCTTGACGGCCGTCACGCCCTTTTTCAGGTCGTCCGCTGTTTCCGGATCGAGCTTCGACATCCCGAGGTAAAAGCGGCAAAGCCCCGGATCCCCGAGGAACGCATCGATGAAATCGCCTGACGCCTTCTCCTTCGCGTTCTGCCAGTAGTTGGGGCCGTAGAGGACAGGCGCCTGCGCGGGATGGAAATCGTAGGTGAACGGTTTGTCGTTGCGCAGCGCAGTTTCGAGCTCGCTCAGCGGAAATCCCGAGTCGGTGGTCACGAAGGCGCGCTGTGCATTGATGGTTTCCAGAATGACTTCACTCCCGCACCCGCCCCGAATGCGGTAACCGAGTACGCGCAGAAGGTCGTTAGTCTGCGTCGAGTCGCAACTCGGAACGCGGATCACTTTATCGGCGCCGGCGAGCTTATCCAGTTCGCGCGCTTGTGAGAGATACCGCTGGACCAGCTTGAGGTATTCAGTCTCTTCGAGCTCTTCGTTGCCGTGCGCCGCCTGGTAACCGCTGGTCACGATGTTCTTTGCCAGGGCAGGGAGCAGATCCTCGGGATTGACCTCGGTCGAGACCGCCGACATGCGGGCGAACGAACGCAGCGGGCCCGGAATCTGGATCATCTCGAATTGCGAGGGGGCAACCGCAGCGGGCCCGGGAAGTTCCAGATCTTTGCCGCCCAGTTCGCGGTAACTGGCGAGGTCCGTTCCGGCCGCGTTCCGGTCCCCGGCGATCAGATCGAGCAGGATCAGGCGGCGAGTAGAGGCGGCTGCCTCCGATGTGCGACCGGCTTTCTTCCGCGCAGCGGCGCTCTTGCGGTAGGCTTCGCGTGCGCCCGGATCTTTATAACGCTCAAGGAGTTGCGCGTATCCGTCGAGCGTCTCCGCGTCGTCCGGAGCGGACCGCAGCGCCTGCGCAAACGCCTCCCGAGCCGCCGCGAAATCGCCGGCGTCTTCGAGTTTCTGAGCGCGGTCCACCGCCTCGTTGGCCCACAGGCCCGTCGCCAGGCAAAGCAGGAAAACCGTTGCGCGCACCATTCTTGCGGCCCTCGCTTTGGGAATCACAATAGCACGTTCTGTTACCTAATATGTAACAGCAGTGTAAAAGGTGCGAGTGGCTAAGTACTTGTTACCGGCATCGCCGCCAGTTCGGCCAGATCGAGACGGCCGGTATAGATGGCCATGCCGACCGCCGAGTGAATGCGAAGTCTGTCCAGCGCGCGGATATCTTCGACAGTTGTGATGCCTCCGGCGGCAGTGATTTCTAAGGCGGTCGAGGCGCGGAGACGGCGAAACCAGTCGAGGTCCGTGCCCTGCATCATGCCTTCTTTGTCGACATAAGTACATAGGAAGCCGGAGCACCAGGGTTCCAGCTTATGGATGACTTCTTCGGCGGTGAAGCGAGTCGCTTCGCGCCAGCCCTTGATTACGATGTGGCCGTCCTTTGAGTCGAGCGCCAGGATGAGGCGTTCGCGGCCGACAGCGCTCAAGAGCGATTCGAGAAAGGGGACATTCGGACCATCGGGACCGAAGGCCGCCGTGCCAACGATGATGCGGAATGCGCCTTGCGCGACGAGCGTCTTCGCGCGTTCGACGGAACGCACGCCACCGCCGACGCGAGTGACGGCTTTCGCCGCGAGCATCTCGACCAGAGCGTCGTTCGCGCCGCGTCCCATGGCGGCATCCAGATCGATGACCTGAACCTGCGGGAAGGCGGCGAAGCGGCGGAGCATCTCTTCGGGGCTGTCGGCTTCGAGAGCTTTCTCGCGCCCCTGGACGAGCTGGACCACCTTGCCGTCCATCAGGTCGATGCAGGGAACGATCAATGGGTTTTCCTGACCGGAATTCCAGCGCGGTCGAGATACTCCTTGAGGTCGTCGACTGTGTAGGTTCCGTAGTGAAAGATGGAAGCGGCGAGCGCGGCGTCGGCGCAGCCTTCCGTCAGTACCTCGGCGAAATGTTCAGGCTTGCCCGCGCCGCCTGAAGCGATCACGGGAATATGCGTGGCACGCGAGACGGCACGAGTGAGCGCGCAGTCGAAACCGGTTTGTACTCCGTCTGTGTCCATCGAAGTGAGCAGGATTTCTCCCGCGCCGAGTTGCTCGCCGCGCGCGGCCCATTCGATGGCGTCGATGCCTTCATCGTCGCGGCCACCGCGCGTGTAGACATGCCATTTGTCCGGACCGTGGCGGCGCGCGTCGATGGCCAGGATGACGGCCTGCGCGCCGAATTCGACACTGAGTTCGGAGATGAGTTCGGGCCTGCGGACCGCGGCGGTGTTGACCGAGACCTTGTCCGCTCCGGACATCAGGATCAGCCGGGCGTCGGCCACCGAGCGAATGCCGCCGCCGACCGACAGCGGGATGAAGACCTTGCGCGCGGTGCGCAGGACCACGTCGGCCATGGTGGCGCGCGCGTCGCTCGAAGCCGTGATGTCGAGGAAGACCAGTTCGTCGGCACCCTGCTGGTTGTAGCGGTCGGCGAGTTCGACCGGGTCGCCGGCGTCGCGCAGATTGACGAAGTTGACGCCTTTAACCACGCGTCCGGCCGTCACATCGAGACAGGGGATGATTCGTTTGGCCAGCATTCAGTCGCTGTCCTTTGTGGGGCAGGCAATCTTGCCTGCGGACGCGCTTTCCAGCGGGTCCGGCCGCCTGAAAGGCGGCTGCAGCCACGATTGGCCGCCCCACAAAACGCTTTCTTGCCTTAAAACGAACATGGCACTAAAGGTTGACAAAGTTCCGGACGATAGCCAAGCCAAGCGGCCCGGACTTTTCGGGATGACACTGCACGCCGAAGACGTTACCCGATTCGAGCACAGCAGTGTACGGCAGCGTGTAAGTGCACGTGGCGGACGTCTGAGGGACAACCGGCACATAGTAACTGTGGGCGAAGTAGACGTGCGGGTGTTCGGGAAGGCCTTTGAGCAGTCGCGAAGGCCGCACGGCGTCGAGCTGGTTCCAGCCCATGTGCGGGACGCGGGCCGAGTCGTCAAAGCGCTTCACGCTGCCCGGAAAGATGCCGAGGCCGCGTTGTTCGGGTGCCTCTTCGCTGCTGTCGAAGAGTCCCTGAAGTCCGAGACAGATGCCCAGGAAAGGAATGCCCGCGCGGATCCGGCTGATGAGCGTATCGCGGACGTTCATCTGATCGAGGGCGCGCAGCATCTGTCCGAAGTGGCCGACGCCGGGCAGGATGATCTTCGAGGCTTTGGCGAGTCCGTCGGCATCGCGTTGGAGTTCGTAAGCAGCGCCGATGGCATCGAGCGTGTTCTGGACCGACCGGAGATTGCCTGCGCCGTAGTCGAAGATGGCGATCACAGCAGCCCTTTCGTCGAAGGCAACTGGTCCTTGAGACGCGCGTCGGTCGAACAGGCGTAGCGCATGGCGCGCGCCCAGCATTTGAAGATGGCCTCGATCTTGTGATGACTGGAGCGGCCATAGAGGATTTTGGCGTGCAGGTTCGCGCCGGCGTGGTGCACGAAGCCGCCGAAGAAGTCCTCGACTAACTCAGTTTGTAAGTCACCAACCAAGCGGACGCGCACTTTGTCCTGGTAGACAAGCGCCGGGCGTCCGCCGAGATCAACAGCCACGACGGCTAGGGTTTCATCCATGGGCAACACGAAATACCCGGCGCGATTGATGCCTTTGCGGTCGCCGAGTGCCTTCGAGAAAAGCTGTCCGATGAGGATGCCGGTGTCTTCAACGGTGTGGTGCTGGTCGATGTCGAGGTCGCCGACGGCCTGGATCTTGAGATCGAATCCGCCATGCCTGGCAAACAGTTCCAGCATGTGGTCGAGGAAGCGGATGCCAGTGGAGATTTCGTAGCGTCCGCGACCTTCGATGCGCAGCTCGCCGGAAATCTGCGTCTCTTTGGTGTGGCGCTGGAGCCTAGCGATTCTGGGCAAGCACGGCCTCCATGGAGTTGATGTCGTCGAGTACGGCCACTGCGCCTTCAGCCCGCAGCAACCGGACTAACTCGTCATAGCGGGGGTTGGCGGGCGCGGCGATGCCGATGAAGGGGACGCCCGCGGCGCTGGAGGCGCGTGCGTCATCCACCGTATCGCCGACATACCAGCAGGCGCGGTGCTCGAGCGTGGCGCGGATTGTGAGAATGCCTTCGGGATCGGGTTTCGTGCGCGCGACATCGTCCATCCCGATGACCGGATCGAAAAGATTCGGGTGAAAACGGTTAAGCGTGACGTGCGCTTCCCAGCGAGGACGCCCGGTGAAAATGGCGAGGTGATAGCTCTCGGCGAGACGATCGAACAAACCGTTCGCGGCCACCCATTGTTCCCGCAGGATCAGGCCGTCGGTACCGTCGCCATGGAACAGCTTCTGGAAATGATCGACCACTTCGTGGTGCGGAGCGCTGCCGCCGCGCTCCTGAATCATCCGCGTGGCAAGCTTATGGTCGTCGTTCCATCCGCCGCGATTCTTCCAGTCCTGAATCTCTTCGCGGGAAGGCTCGTTGCCGGAGAAGTGTTTGACGGTCGCCTGAATAGTAGCGCGGTAGGACTCAGTCACTTCGACCAGCACGCCGTCCATGTCAAATATCAGAAGGTCCTTCACCAGATGCGCTCCAGTTCTTCAAGGACGCGCCGGACCTGTTCGCGCGTGCCGACGGTGATCCGAACGCCGCCGGAGATTTCATAACTGCGGTCGCGGACGAGGATGGCTTTTTCCCGCAGCGCGTCACGAACTTCGATGGCGCGATCGCCGAAGTAGCCGAGGATGAAATTGGCGGAGCTGGGCGCCTGAGCGATGCCGAGTCGTTCGAGTCCGGCGCGCAGCATCTCACGCGCGGCGAGGGCTTCCGTCACGTAGTTCGAAATGTATTCGGAATCGCGGACGGCGGCTTCGGCGGCCATGGCGGCGAGCATGTTCACGCTGTACGGTGACTGCGCTTTGCGCAGGTATAGGATGTTCGCCGCCTGAGAGAAAAGACAGCCCATGCGCATAGCGGCCATGCCGTAAACCTTCGAAAAAGTCCGGCTGACGAAGAGGTTGGGCCAGGCGCCGATCAGGCCGAGCGCGGTGGCGCCGAAGAATTCGTAATAGGCTTCGTCGATCAACACGGCAGCGCTGGGCGCGGCTTTGAGGATGCACTGGATTTGTTCGAGGTTGAGAGCAGTGCCGGTGGGGTTGTTCGGGTTGGCGATCAGGATGGCGCGCGTGGCGGAAGTGATGGCGGAAAGGAGGTCGCTGTAAGGGAAAGCGAGAGCCGGCGGCTGGTAATCGACCTCTACGATTTTGGCACCGGCCACTTCAGCGTAGAAACGGTACATCGCGTAAGAAGGCCGCGCGAGGAGGACTTCGTCGCCGTCGTCGACATAAGTGTTGACGAGAACCTGGATGGCTTCGTCAGTGCCGTTGGTAAGGAGGAGTTGGCCAGGGTCGACTTTGAAGAAAGACGAAAGCGTCTGTTTGACGCGGGTGTAGTCGGGATACACGGAGAGTTTGTCGGCCGAGAGGCAATCGCGAAGGAAGGCGATGACGCGAGGGGAACATCCGACAGTGTTCTCGTTGAAGTCGAGACGCAGCTGGGAGGCGCGGTTGCCGGTGGGCGGTGAGTAAGGAGCCATCGCGAGGACGGCGTCGCGGGGTTTAAGCATGGGGGACCCTGGGCATCGTCCGCTCCCTTACGGTCGCGTTTCGGTT
>Ga0181521_10004441_pt1 | contig 16022 bp, 13 predicted proteins | sample PEATcosm2014_Bin_32_FD_119764 | JGI IMG/M metagenome (GOLD analysis project Ga0181521, IMG submission 119764) | Peatland microbial communities from MTU Mesocosm Facility, Houghton, MI, USA - PEATcosm2014_Bin02_60_metaG | ecosystem: Environmental > Terrestrial > Soil > Wetlands > Peat | place... | reverse complement strand
TCGCGCTTCTTCAACCCGGAACCATCTCCACTTCGAAGCACTCGACCATGTCGCCTTCCTGCAAATCATGGAAGTTGGCGAACGACAGGCCGCATTCGTAACCGCGCGCCACTTCGCGCACGTCGTCCTTGAAGCGCTTCAATTGCGACAACTCGCCCTGGTGGATCACCACGTTGTCGCGCAGCAGCCGCACGCCGGCGCCGCGCTTCACCAGGCCGTCGGTGACCATGCAACCCGCCACCTTGCCCACCTTGGTAATGGTGAACACTTTCCGAATTTCGGCGTAGCCCAGGAACTTCTCCCGCGCCTTCGGAGCCACCTTGCCCTGCACCAGCTTCTCGATGTCGTCCGACACCTCGTAGATGATGGAGTAGTAGCGGATATCGACACCTTCACGGGTCGCCAGGTCGCGCGCCTGCGACGTGGCGCGCACGTTGAACGCCACGATCACCGCGTTCGACGCCTTGGCAAGCTGGATGTCGCTTTCGGTGATCTGGCCCACCGCCGCGTGCAGCACGCGGACCTTCACTTCCTCATGCGCCAGCTTCAGCACGGTGGCCTGGATCGCCTCCGCACTGCCCTGCACATCGGCCTTGATCAGGACGGCGACTTCCTTTTGCTCGCCCGCCTGGATGCGAGCCAGCATCTCGTCCAGCGTGCCACGCGCGCCGGCGGTCACGCCGGCCGCCTTGTCGCGCAGCTTGCGGGTGCGGAATTCGGCGATCTCGCGGGCGCGGCTCTCGTTCTCCACCACCACGAAGGGTTCGCCGGCCACCGGCACGCCGGCCACGCCGAGGATCTCCACCGGCACCGACGGTCCGGCTTCGGTCACCGGGCGCGCCTTGTCGTCCAGCATCGCGCGCACCCGGCCCCATTCGGCGCCGGCCACCACGATGTCGCCCTGCTTCAGCGTGCCCTTCTGTACCAGGATCGTCGCCACCGGTCCGCGACCGCGATCCAGCCGCGATTCGATCACCGTGCCCTCGGCCGGCCGATGCGGATTGGCCTTCAGGTCGAGGATTTCGGCTTGCAGCAGGATCGCCTCCTGCAACTTGTCGAGCCCGGTCTTCTTGGTCGCGGAGACTTCGACGTCCTGCGTCTCGCCACCCATCTCCTCGACGACGACCTCGTACGACAGCAGTTCCTGCCGCACCCGCTGGGGATTGGCGTCCGGGCGGTCCATCTTGTTGATCGCCACGATAATCGGCGCGTTCGCCGCCTTGGCGTGGCGGATCGCCTCGATGGTCTGCGGCATCACGCCGTCATCCGCCGCCACCACCAGGATGACGATGTCGGTGACGCCGGCGCCGCGGGCCCGCATGGCGGTGAACGCCTCGTGGCCCGGAGTGTCGATGAAGGTGATGTGCTCGCCGCTCGACAGCGTCACCTGGTAGGCGCCGATATGCTGCGTGATGCCGCCTGCTTCGCCGGCGGCGACGTCGGTGGCGCGCAACGCGTCGAGCAACGAGGTCTTGCCGTGGTCCACATGGCCCATGACCGTGACGACCGGCGGACGCGGCTCCAGTTCGGCGTCGGTGTCGGCAGTCCCCTCCAGCCCCATCTCCACGTCGGATTCGGAAACCCGGCGGGCACGGTGGCCGAACTCCTGCACCACCAGCTCGGCGGTGTCGGCGTCCAGCGACTGCGTGGCCGTGGCCATGACGCCCATCTTCATCAGCGCCTTGATCACGTCGCCGGTGCGGGCGGCCATGCGGTTGCCCAGCTCCTGCACGGTGATCGTGTCGGGCAGGATAACGTCACGCACAACTTTCACCTGATCGGAACGTAGCCGTTCGAGTTCGGCCTGGCGGCGCTCGCGCTCGCGCTGGCGCCGCACCGAGGCGAGCGAGCGAACCTTCTCGTCCTCGCCCTCGATCGCCGCTTGGACGTCGATGCGGCCAGGGCGGCGGCGGTCGGCCTGCTTCGGCGCGGCCACCGGAGGCCGGCGCGGCGGCATGCCGGGGCCGGTGCGACGGACCGGGCGGGCCTCGTCGTCCTCGTCCACCGCCTTGGCGCCGGGGCGCAGGCGCAGGGTTTCGGTCGCCGCCGCGGGTTGCGGCGCACCGGCCGGCGCGGCCGGCGGCGGACGCCGGCGTTGCTCCTCCGGGGTGCGGGCCGTAGCGGGGCTGCCTGCCTGGGCGGTCGCCACCTGCGCGGTGACCGTGGCCTCGGCAGCCTGGCGCGCGGCCTCTTCGGCCTTTTGCTGGGCCGCTTCCTCTTCCTGGCGACGGGCTTCCTCTTCGGCGGCCTTGCGCGCCTCTTCCTCGCGGCGGCGCGCTTCTTCCGCCGCCGACAGGATGGAAATCTTCTCCTGCTCGCGCCGTTCCGCCTCGCGCTTGGCCGACTCGCGCTGTTGCTCCACCAGCGCGCGCTGGCGGGCGGCCAGTTCGGTCTGCGTCAGCGCGCGGCCGGCGCCGGCAGGCGGCCGCCCGGCTGGCGCGGGACCCCGAGCGCTCGGCGCGGGGGTCGCGGAGGGCGGGCCGGACGGTGCCCCGGGCGCTCCGACGGGCGCGCGCTTCTTGCGCACCTCGACCTGCACGACCTTGGAGCGGCCATGACTGAAGCTTTGCCGTACGGAGCCGGCATCGACGGTGCGTCCCAGCTCCAGGCGTCCCGACGGGCGCAGAGAGAGCCGGCCCTTGCCAGCGTCCTGATCGTTGCTTTCGCTCATGCTTTACCCGTTGACACCCAACTATTCGTTCAAACCGGCAGTTGCCTGCCCTGGCTCATCCAACGCGTGGCCTGCGGCCCCGATCAACCCAGCCTTTGGCCATCCGGCACATGGCCCTTCAGCCTTGGCCGTTCAGCCGTTGTCCTCTTAGCCTCTGGCCATTCAGCCTTCGCCGCGCACTCCTGGCCGGTCAAGCTTGGCCATTATTCAATCCCTGGGCGCTCTGCCCTTGTCCTCGCAGCCCGGCCAGCCGATCCGCCTCGACGTGAAGCCGCTCGGCCAGCCGTCCTGGCGCGATCGCCACATGCACCACGTGATCGCGCCCAAACATGCGCCCCAGCGCCGCCGCCGGCAAAGGGGCGACCACCGTCACCCTTCCGGCATTGCCGGACAGGAACCTCGCATGCTCTGCCTCGCTCCCGTCCGAGGCGTGCACGATCAGCCGCGCCCGGCCGCTCCGCAGCCATTCCCGCGCCTTCTCGAAGCCGGCAACCGCCTGGCCGGCGCGGCGGGTCAGGCCAAGCAATTCGCCGATCCGCCGGACCAGCGCCGCCTCGAGCAGGGCAGGAAGATCTTGGGGCACTGAGACCGGGCCGCGGGCGGCCCTGGCGAATGCTCGGGCCAGGCCACCCTTGTCGCGGGCGGTTTCTAGCACATCCCGGGACGCGCTCAACCACATTCCCCGTCCAGGCAGGTCTGCATTCAGATCGGGCACCAGTGCGCGGTCCGGGCCGACGACGAAGCGGATCAGCCGTTCCTTGGGCAGTCTTTCGCGCGTCACCACGCAGCGGCGCAGCGGGCCGGTTTCTTCCTGCGCTTCCTCGTCCGGCGAAGCGATCTGCTCCTCCGCGTCAATCGTGGCTCGCCTCCTGGGCCGCCGGCTCGGCTGCCTCATCCCCCTCGAACCAATGGGCGCGGGCCGCCATGATCACCTGGTTGGCGGTTTCCTCGTTCATGTTGTCGGCGCCGACGATCTCGATCAGCTCGTCGGAGGCGAGGTCGGCCAGGTCGTCCAGGGTCTTCACCCCCTTCTCGCCGAGCGCGACCTGCATGGCCGGAGTCAGCTCCTCGATCGCCGCCACGTCGTCGCCGACGCCCAGCTCGATGCGCTTCTCCGTCAGTTCGGTGTCGCGGCGGGTGAGGAAGGTTTCGGCGCGGCGGATCAGCTCTTCCGCGACGCTCTCGTCGAAGCCCTCGATCGAGGCGACCTCCTCCAGCGGCGTGAAGGCCAGTTCCTCCACCGAATTGAAGCCCTCGGTCACCAGCAGGCCGGCGATCACATCGTCCACGTCCAGCGCTTCGACGAACAGGCCGGAGCGGCGGCGGAACTCTTCCTGGCGGCGCTCGCTTTCTTCCGCCTCGGTCAGGATGTCGATGTCCCAGCGGGTGAGCTGCGACGCCAGCCGCACGTTCTGCCCGCGCCGGCCGATGGCGAGCGAGAGTTGCTCGTCCGGCACCACGACTTCGACGCGGCCGGCTTCCTCGTCCATCACCACCTTGGTCACCTCGGCGGGCGCCAGCGCGTTCACCACGAAGGTGGCGGCCTGCGGCGACCACGGGATGATGTCGATCTTTTCGCCTTGCAGTTCCTGCACCACCGCCTGCACGCGGCTGCCGCGCATGCCGACGCAGGCGCCGACCGGGTCGATCGAGGAGTCGCGGCTGATCACCGCCATCTTGGCGCGGCTGCCGGGGTCGCGCGCCACCGCCTTGATCTCGATGATGCCGTCGTAGATTTCCGGCACTTCCTGGGCGAACAGCTTGGCCAGGAAGCCGGGATGCGTGCGGGACAGGAAAATCTGCGGCCCGCGCGGTTCTTCCCGCACGTCGTAAATATACGCGCGGACGCGGTCGCCGTTACGGAAGCTTTCGCGCGCGATCAGCTCGTCGCGGCGCAGCAGCGCCTCGGCGCGGCCGAGTTCTACCATCAGGTTGCCGTACTCGGTGCGCTTCACCACGCCGTTGACGATCTCGCCGACGCGATCCTTGAACTCGTCGTATTGCTTCTTGCGCTCGTATTCGCGCACCCGCTGCACGATCACCTGCTTGGCGGTCTGCGCGGCGATGCGGCCGAAATCGATCGGCGGCAGCGGATCGACGATGTATTCGCCGAGCTTGATCTCCGGCTTGAACTTTTGCGCGATGTGGACGGGGATCTGGGTTTCCTCGTTCTCCACCGCCTCGACGGCCTCGGTCCAGCGCGACAGGCGCACGTCGCCGGTCTTGCGGTCGATCGTGGCGCGGATGTCCTTTTCATGTCCGTATTTGGCACGGCCAGCCTTCTGGATGGCCTGCTCCATCGCCTCCAGCACTTCCTCGCGGTCGATGTTCTTCTCCCGCGCGACGGCGTCGGCAACGAGGAGAAGTTCGGGGCGGGAGACGGCGGTGTCCATGGTGACCTCTGTCAATTGGTCCGGGTTGGGGTTGTGGAGGCTTCGATCAGGGCGTCGGTCAGCACCAGCTTGGCGCGGCGGATATCGGTGAGCGGCAAGGCGATTTCTCCCCCGTCATCCAGGCGAAGGCGGGCGACGGTTGCGTCGGCGCCGAGCACGATGCCGAAGAAGCGCTTGCGGCCGCCGATCGGGGCGACCACCTCGGCGCGGGCGGCATGGCCGGCGAAACGGTTCCAGTCCTTCACCCGTGTCAGCGGCCGGTCGATGCCGGGCGAGCTGATCTCCAGCGTCCAGGCGCCGGGGATCGGGTCTTCGACGTTCATCATGGTGTTGAAGTGGCGGCCGAGCAATTCGCAGTCGTCGATCGACACCGCGGCGCCGTCGGCGCGGTCCACCATGATCTGCACCGTGGGGCGGTCGCGGCCGAGCACGGCGACGCGCACCAACTCGTAGCCCATATGCTCCAACGAGGGCTCGACGATGGCGGCGATCCTGGCTTCCAGGCTGGTATGCTGTGGTTCGCGTTGTTCCAAAACAAAAAAGGCGGCCCGTGAAGGCCACCCCCCGTTACTCAGCGGAGAATGTGATTGAGCCGGCTAGATAGCGACTCCTCCGCCGGTTGGCAAGGGCCGGAGGGGGGGCAACGGGGTCATCGCGTTGGCCGCGGCACCGGACCGGACCCGGTCGGCGGACATGCGCAACAGCGGTGCGATAGATTGGGGCTGGCGGCCGGCAGGTGTTTCCAACGGCGCGGGCGAAAAGCCATGAAGAGCAGATTTGTTGCTGCCGGTTGGCCGTGATCGCCGCCTCGGCGGCGATCCGGATGGAGGAGATGCGCGGGACGATACCATCGGCGCATCGACCGGTGATGCAGATCACTGCCGGTTCTATAAGGGCTCGCCGAGCAATAACCGCGTCAGTTGACGTGCGGACTGTGCCCAATTCGTCATGGTCCGCCAAGGCGGACCATCCACGACTTTCCTTTATGTGAGCCGCAAAGTCGTGGATGGCGGGCCTTCGCCCCAAAGGCGTTGAATTAACACGCTGGAGGGCACAGCCGGTGCCGCTCGTCATGCCGACCACCGGGTCAAGCGCCCGGCGACAGGCTCCGGTCGGCATCCACGACTTTCCTGCGAGCGGCACCGCAAGTCGTGGATGGCGCGCCGGAGCCTGCCCCCGGGGCGCTTGACCCGGGGGCGTACCATGACGCGGTATGGCCGGTTCCGACGCCGAAACGCCCTGATTTAACGCCCATGGGGCCTTCGCCCGCCATGACGGGACGGACGATGCTGCGCCGCATGCTGATTGGTTTATTCCTCGGCGAGTCCTAAGTGAGCGTTGCGGGCTTGATAAAATTCAATGCCGCACGCAGCGTCGAGAAGTAACCGAGGTTCTCCCGCTCAACAGCGGAAACCACGATCCAGCAGTTGGCACCGTGCGGGCAGTGGATCAGATAGAGCTGTCGCTTGGTCGCCCGGCGAATGACAACGATCCGCCGGAAGGTTGCCGGATCATCGGTTCGGCGTTCGCTTACGAACGCAGAGAGGACTTCCGTGGCCGCAGTCCAGGCACGCAACAGTTGACGCTCATCGTCCGTCAAAGGACGCGGCGGCAAGGCCCCGAGTACAGTCTCAGTGTCGTGGTCCATCTTGGTGAACCGGTGGTGCCACCACTCAGCGTCGCACGGGTTTTCTTGCAAAGTGGTTACACGCGAACAACCGGGCCAGCCGCGCCCGTTGCAGTCATCGCCTGACCCTACGCACCGCGCCCCCAGATCCTCTCGTGCCAGGCGCGGCATCCGGAAACCCGGTGCTCAACGCCGCTCCGCGCCGGCGACCGCATCCTGTGCGCTGGCGCACGCATCGACGAGATTGATGATCGACCGGTACGGAAATCCCGCCTGCTCCGACAGCCCGATTTCGCACGTTCTGCTTGTGGAATACCCGTGCGAGCAACCCGCCGGAAGAACCTCCTTCAGATGTCGCAGCGCGTATTCGTTCAGCTCCGGACGGTTGAAGCCCTTTTCGCCGGCAAATCCGCAGCACAGGATATCCTGGACTGTGACGACTTCAACACAGCAGCGACTGGCGATGGCGGTGAGCTTGTCCAGCGTGCCCATTTTGCGCACGCTGCAAACCGGATGAATGGCGACGGGTTCGCGGACCGGCGCAAGCGCCACGCGCGGCAGCACGGCGTCGTGGATGAACTCGATGCTGTCATGCACCGTCAGTCGAGCCCCGCAGATACGCCGCATCCGGTACGCGCAGGGGCTGGTGTCGAATACGATCGGCCATCGGCCGTTTTCGCTGGCCTCGCGCAGGATGGCTTCCAGCTCCGCCGACTTGAGATCGGCCGCCGCCGGCAGGCCCTGGCTCTCGAACGGCTGACCGCAGCACAATCCGGCCAGTTGCCGCGGATAGACGACATCGAACCCCGCCTTGCGGAACAGCCGCTCTGCCACCACTGGCAGCGCTTCGATGTCGTCGCCACGCTGCGCGCCCATGGTGCGCGCGGCGCAGCTTGGGAAATAGACGATCCGCTCCGCACCGGGGATCGCCCGCGGTTCCGGCGGCTTGAACCGCGCGGCGCGAGGGAAGGTCGGCGACCACTTGGGCAGCCGCCCGCCCGACATGCGGCGCGCGCCATCGAGCGCACCCTGCATGACCCGCGTGCCCAATGCGCCATGCATCAGGTCGGCCATGGTGAAGCCGGCGCGCATGGCGGTGGAGACCGCGCCGTAATGGCGGGCGAATGTCAGTGCGACACGCTGCGCCACCGGTCCCTGACGCCGCCCGCGCAATGCCTTGATCAGCACGCCCGTTTCGATATCGACCGGGCACGCCGTCGCGCAGAGGCCGCACGCCGCGCAGGTGTCGATGCCGTGGTAGTCGTACAGCTTGCGCAATGTGCCGAGCTCGGCGCTGTCCGGCGCTTCCCGCCCGAGCCGCGCGATCTCCCGCCAGCCGACGATGCGCTGCCGCGGCGACAGCGTCAGCCCGCGGGACGGACATTTCGGCTCGCAGAAGCCACACTCGATGCACTTGTCGACCAGCGCGTCGCATTGCGGCAGCGGCTTGAGGTGCTTGAGATGCGCGCCGGCGTCGTCGTTCATGATGACGCCGGGATTGAGCAATCCGTGCGGGTCGAACAGCGCTTTGATCTGCCGCATCAGCGTGTAGGCTTCGCTACCCCATTCGAGCTCGACGAACGGCGCGACGTTGCGGCCGGTGCCATGCTCGGCCTTGAGCGAGCCGTCGTATCGCTCGACGACCATGCGGCACAGCGCATCCATGAAGCGGCGATACCGCTCGATCTCGGCCGACACATTGAAGTCCTGGGTGAATACGAAGTGCAGATTGCCTTCCAGTGCGTGGCCGAAAATGATCGCTTCCGGATAGCCATGCGCCGCGAGAAGCTGTTGCAGTTCCAGCGTTGCCTCGGCGAGCCGTTCGACCGGGAAGGCGACATCCTCGATGATCGCGGTGGTGCCCGCCGTGCGCACTGCCCCGACCGAGGGGAACATCCCCTTGCGCACATTCCACAACCGCGCGCATTCGGCGGGGTCGGTTGAAAAGGCCACGGGTTCGAAAGTGTGCAGGCCGGACAGCGCCGCCTCGAGGGTGCCGATCTGCGCCGCCAGCATGGCCGGGTCGGCGGCGCGCGTCTCGACCAGCAGCGCCGCGCCGTTCGGACCCAGCGCACGGATGCTCTCCGGCATGCCGCGTTTGTTTTCGACCGAGCGCAGCGCGGCGCGATCGGCCAGTTCGACCGCCGCCACCGGCGCGGCTTTCAGCGCGGTGACCGCACGGCAGGCGGTTGCCAGATCGTCGAACAGGATGAGCGCGCTCGCCTTGTCCGCATAGTCCGGCACGGTGCGGTAGGTGACCTCGGAGATGAAGCCCAGCGTGCCCTCCGAGCCGATCATCAGATGGGCAAGCACGTCGAGCGGATCGGTGAAGTCCACCAACGCGTTCAGGCTGTAGCCGGTGGTGTTCTTCAGCCGGAACTTGTGCCGGATGCGCGCGGCCAGCGGCGCGTTGTCGCTCGCCGCCTTGGCCAGCGCGGCCAGCCCCTGCACCAGATCCTGCCGCCGCACCTTGAATGCGGCGCAGCTTGCCGGGTCGCGCGTGTCGAGCACCGTGCCGTCGGCCAGGACGACACGGATCCCTTCCAGGGTCCTGTAGCTGTTCTGGGCGGTGCCGCAGCACATCCCGCTCGCATTGTTGGCGGCGATGCCACCGATCATCGCCGTGTCGATCGATGCAGGGTCCGGTCCGATCTTGCGGCCGTATCGCGCCAGGCGCCGGTTGGCCTCGGCGCCGATGACGCCTGGCTGCAACGTGATGGTGGCGGCGTCCGCGGCGACCTCGCAGCGGCGCCATTGGTCGCCCAGCAGCAGCAGAACCGAATCGGTGATCGACTGGCCGGACAGGCTGGTGCCGGCGGCGCGGAACGTCACCGGCGTTGCAAGCCGCGCGCATTCAGAGAGCAGCCAGGTCACTTCCGCTTCGCTTTCGACCACGATGGCGAGTTTGGGTACGAGGCGATAGAAGCTCGCGTCGGTTCCCCACGTCAGCAGGCGCAATGGATCGGTGATCAGCCGATCCGCGGGAATCCGGAACGAGGCGCTGGCCAGCAGCGCGTCGTATGGCGGCGGCAGGGGATAGGCAGCGCCGGTGAAACGTCCGGGCAGCATGGCGGCCGACATCGGCGGTGACCTTCAGGTGAGCGATGCGTTCCCCGATAGCCGCCGGTTTCCGCGGCCACGTGCATTGATCCAGGTCAACGCCCGGCAATAATCGAGATCAGCCGTAAGCGCGGCTGATCGCCTCATCGATCGCGATGATGACACGCGCGCTCAGAACGTCATCGGCGAGTGAGGCTACATGCTTGCCAAGCGCCGATCGGGGCACCGTCTGCATTTCGAGAGGGTTCAGGTAGACGAGCTTGCCTTCAATCCTGAACTCCGGCGTCAGTATGAGGCCTTCGATGCTCGTCCGGGTCCTGATGGCCATCAGCGGAATCACCAGCCGCGTCGCCAGTTTGTCGAAGCGCCCGGACTGGACGACCACAACGTAAGGTACCGCGGCACGATTCCGCCCCGGCGCGACATGCACATCGAATTGCGCCATCAGAGGGTGGAGAACTCCTCACCCCAAAGCCCGAATTCCTCCTGGTGTGCCTGGATGAGCCGGATGCTTTCGTCGATCAGTCGCGCTTTCTCCTGGCGCCTCTTCTGCTGTGTATCCACGTAGTCGGCGAGCAACTTCTCGACGGTGTCGGAGAGGTTTGTGGTCAGGCTGCGCGCCTCACGCACCAAATCCTCGCTCAACGTCATGTTGACCGGCTTTTTGGGCCCGCGCGGAACATAGGCCATCGGCGCCTCCAGGTTATGCGCATTCTATGCGCATCCCCCACGCGTGGCAAGCTTCAAACGTTATCGCGGCACCACTCTGCCACTTGCGCATGCGTGGCGAACCAGCATTTGCCGCGCGCCTTCATGTGCTTGATCAGCCGCTCCAGCACCGGCAGGCGCGAGCGGTGGCCGGTGATGTGCGGGTGCATCGTCAGCAGGAACATGCCGCCTTCTTCCCATGCGCCGTCGAACTCGGCGGTGAAGATTTCGCCGACCGCGGATGGCGGCGTGTACGGTCGCAGCGCCGAGAAGCGGACGAAATTGTAGTACACCGCGTCGTCGCGAATCCATTCCGGTGGGAGTTCTATAATGCCGGTCGGTTCGCCCTCGTCCGTCAGCTCGTACGGGTCGTCGTCGGCCATCAGCGAGCTGTCGTACAGCAGCTTCAGTTCGCGCACGATGTCCAGCGTGTTGACCGAGAAGTCCCAGCTTGCGGTGCGCATGCCGACCGGATCGCGGCCGGCGATGCGCGACAGGGTTTCCGCGGCACGGAAGGTCAGGTCACGTTCCGCCTCGCGCGGCAGCGACGTGTTCGCCTCGTGGATCCACGAGTGGATGCCGATCTCGTGGCCGTCTTCGGCGATGCCGCGCACTTCTTCCGGATGGAGCAGGGCGGACACCGCGGGGTAGAAGAAGGTGGCGGGGATCGCCTCGCGCTGGAGCAGGGCGCGGATGCGCGGCGTGGCCTGGCGCTGGCCGTACTGGCCCTGGCTGATGCGCATCGGGCTTTCGTCGTTGTCGCGTAACGGGATCGTTTCATGGTCAGCGTCGAAGCTGATCGCCACGGCGCAGCGGGCGGCGCCGGGCCAGGTCTTCGGCTTCATGCTGCGGCCGGCGCGGGCGCGGCCGACGATCTTGCGCCACGTGGCTTCCGGCCACTGCCAGGGCTCGCCATCCGGGTGCTTGCTGGTGGTCATTTGGGTGCCCTCCGCGTGGTTTCCCCGCATGCTGCACGCGTTCGGGGCGGTTGGGAATGCGGGGACGCGGGCCGGACGCGTCCGTCGCTGGTGCGTCGGATCTGCCGGGGCCGGGCCGCTCCTTCCGTCGGATTTCCATGGGGTCAGGTTTTCGGCACCGCTTATCCCGACTGCATTGAAAATGTATATGCGGAATGGTATATACGTCCGCGCTCGTGCCGTCTTTGCCGAACCTTAACGCGGCACGAGCAATCTCAACGCCTCCGAGGGGGGCGTGAGACGTGGAGATCACCTGGCGCGAGGACAAACGACAACGGAACCTTCGCAAGCATGGCCTGGACTTCGCCTCAGCCGCTGCGGTATTCGCAGACCGGTTCGCCGTCACTGTTTTCGATCGTGTCGGGGAGCAGGAGGAGCGGTGGCACACCATCGGCACATTGTTCGCCGGCAGCACATTCAAGGTTGTGGTCGTGGTGCACACCTTCCCGGCCGGCGACGACGTGGACTGGGTCCATATCATCAGCATGCGGCCCGCCGATGCGGGAGAACGGAGACGCTATGAACAAGCATCGCACCTCTGACACGTATCGCACCGCTGATGGCAGCGAGTTGACTGCGGCACAGATCGCGCGGCTGGACGAGATCGAGGCCCGGATCGGGGACGACGACGATTTTCCCCCTGCTCCCGAAGCCAACTGGGCCACCGCCGTGCGAGGCAAATTCTATAAGCCGCGGAAGGAGGCGATCTCGCTCCGCCTGGATATGGACGTGCTCGACTGGCTGCGCCGCAAGGGGCCGGGATACCAGACCGAGATCAACCGCATCCTGCGCGAGAAGATGGAAGCCGAGGCGGCCGCCTGAACAACCGCCGCCACCACGGTGCGGTTGGTTCGCACGCGGCGCGGCCGGCGTCACAGACGGGCATTGGCCCGCGCGGCGCACAGCCGGCCTGCCGGATCACGCGACCGGCTTGCAGCGTCGCCGCGGACACAGCAGGGCAGCCAATCGGCCCAACCACGGACAACCGGCCAACAAGACCAAACCCACCCGATCGAGCACCGCACAGACGAGGGGTGCCTTAATGCTCGGCCAGCCACCGCTTGGCGGTTGGGTGGCCCGCAGCAGCGGATTTTTGCATCCACTGCCTTGCCTGGGCGAGGTCTTTCTGGAGCCCTGGCCCGCCCTCAGCGTAAAGCTCGCCGATCTTTAACAATATTGTTGAGTCGGCCATCGAACACTTCATAAACCAACGTAGGGCTTCTGCGAAATCCTTCGCAACGCCCTGCCCCTCCATGTACATCAAGCCAATGCTGAAGTAGGACGACGAGTTACCCTGATCGGCCGCCTTGCGATGCCACCGCATAGCTTCAGCGTAGTCCTGACGAACGCCGTCCCCCCAGTGGTAGAGCTTACCGACCCCAAATTGTCCCTCCGCGTCGCCCTGATCCGCGGCCATCCGGTACCAGCGCATTGCCTCGGCGTAGTCTTTACGACCGTAATAAGCATCGTCCCCCTTTCGAGAGGCCTCCTTGGGAGACACCGCTCCGACTGTACCAGATGCAGGCGTACCCTGCGTCGTCGCAGTGGGCCGTAGCGTCTGCGGCGCCGGCCTCGGGGTGGGAACCGGTACCTCCCGATAGAGTGCGTCCACAATCGCTTTCGCGACCCGCCCCAACCCAACCCGCACCTCCGCCGCGCCCGGGTCCAGCGGCTCGAGGTCGCGGAAATCCACCCATTGCAACGTCCGCAAGTACCGGAACACCTCGGGGTCCGCACACTCGGCACGCCGCACCGTTTCGAATGCGTCCACGTCCAGATAGTGGATCGGCACGATCAGATCGTCGCGGCCGCGTGCCTGCATTTTTGTCCGGAACGACTTGACCTCCCGCGCGCACCATTCGCTGTGCAGGAACCCTGGCGTGACGATCGGCACAAAGAACGACGCCTCGTCCAGCGCGGCCTCGATTCGCTTCTCCCATTGCGTTCCCGGCGGAATTGTCTCGACGTCCTGGAACAGGTGCACCTGCTGCCGCCCGACCTGCTGCTGCAACCGATTGGCCAACAGCCGGCGCAACTGGCTCAGCCGTCCGCCCGAGGCGGCGTCGTCGCCGCTCGTGTAGCTCCAGAACCCCGTCGGCGTCAGCGCCACCTAAAGTCGCTCCCCGGTGCGGTCGTTTTCTCACCGCACTATAGAATCCGCACCGCGGGCGCGCCAACCGTTGACCGTGGAAGCGCCGAAGATGGCCGGGGAGGCCGGACGGGTCCGTGCCTCGCCGCGTACCACCTTCAGCGTGATACGGCGGCGCCGGTCGAGGTCGGTGACGTCGTACGGGTCGCCGCAGCCCACGCCAGAGAGCGATTCGCGCGGATTGCCACAGCCGCTTGCATCCGTCAGCCGGCGGCGCCAACTAACGGCTAGGGTCATGACGGCTTTCCCGAATGAACGACAGCCGCGGACCCTCCGATGGCATGGCTGCTCCCTGGGTGCCGCCCTCAGAGACTCCGCGCAGCAGAACGCGGCAAGACGCGGTCGCGGCGCATGGCACGAATGGCAGAAGCCCATGCACCAAAACGCAGGGCACATCGGGCGACGAACCGCGCGGGTGCGCCCCATGGTTGCTAACACCCCATGCCCAGCGGTGCCGCCGGCTCTGCTGTCGCGCTGACCGCCCATTAACGAGCAGCCGCGGCAAGAGGCCCGTGCCCCGTGAGACGGCGACCCGACGGCCGGCGGCAGCCTCCGGCCATTGCTCCCAGCACGCGACCGCGCGTCATCCGAGGCGAAATGAGACGCGGTGGCCATCGGCCCACCGATCCGCCACCGCCCCCCCCGGTCGTTGCACGCAACGGGTTCCCACGACCCGCCGACGCGTCCATTCTGGGGCCTTACACTCGGTCAGGAACGCCCGCATGCCAGCAACCGATCCCGCCCTGTTGTCCGCCGAAGACATGCTGGCGCTGTATGCCCGGCGCTCGCTGAGCCCGGTCGAAGTGCTGCAAGCCGTCACCGAGCGCGTCGCCCGGCTGAACCCGGGCCTGAACGCCTTCGCAGTGCTGAACCCGCGGGCGCTGGAGGCGGCGGGCGAGAGCGAGATGCGCTGGCGGGTGGGCCGGCCGCTGGGCCTGCTGGACGGTGTGCCCTGCACGGTGAAGGACCTGGTGGACCTCGCCGGCTTTCCCACCCGCCGCGGCAGCCGCACCTCCGATCCCGCCCCGGTGGCGGACGACGCGCCGTCCGTGGTGGGGCTGAAGGCGGCCGGCGCGGTGATCGTCGGCAAGACCACCACCACCGAGTATGGCTGGAAGTCGCCCGGCGACTGCCCGCTGCACGGCATCACGCGCAATCCGTGGAACCCGGCGGTGACAACGGGAGGATCGTCGTCCGGCGCCGGCGCGGCCGGGGCGGCGTGCTTCGGACCGCTGCATGTCGGCACCGACGCCGGCGGCTCGATCCGCATCCCGGCCGCGTGGTGCGGCCTGGTCGGGCTGAAACCGACCTTCGGGCGGGTGCCGCTATGGCCGTCCAGCGCCTTCGTCGGGGTGTCGGTCGCGGGGCCGATGACCCGCTCGGTGCGCGACGCCGCGCTGATGCTGTCGGCGATGGCACGTTACGACGTGCGCGACCCGTTCTGCGTGCCGGACGACGGGCGGGACTGGCGCGACGGGATCGAAAACGGCGTGTCCGGATTGTCGGTCGGCGTGCTGCGCCGCCCCGGGTTCGACGCGCCGGTCGATGCGGAGGGTGTCGCCGCGGTGGAACGCGCCGCGGCGCTGCTGGCCGAGGCCGGGGCGACGGTGGACGAGGCGCGGCCCGATCTGCCGGACACGCGGGCGATCTTCGCCGGCGTCTGGGGCGCGGCGTTGTCCCGCCTGGTCGCGACCTTGCCGGAGCAATTGCGCGGCTTGCTCGATCCGGGCATCCACGAGGTGGCGCGGGCACTGACCGGAATGAGCGCGATCCAGTACCTGGACGGCGAGGCGATGCGCGCCGCCGCGGCGCACGCCATGGCACGGCTGCACCAGACGTTCGACCTTGTGCTGTGTCCGACCGTGCCGGCTGGTCCGCCGCTTTCCGACGCGCCGACGACGAACCCGGTGGAGGCGCTGTGGACGCAGTGGGCGCCGTGGACCTTCACGTTCAACATCACCCGCCAGCCGGCGATCACCGTCCCGTTGGGGTTGGGCGCGAACGGCATGCCGCGGTCGGTGCAACTCGCCGCGGCGCAGTACAGCGACGACCTGGTGCTGCGCGCCGCGCGGGTGCTGGAGCAAGCGGAGCCGATTCCGGTGGCGGACCTGTCGTGACGGAAACCTCCGCCCGCGAAGCGGACCACGGCGAGGCGCGACAGCGCGGAGGCTGAGGGCGATCGGGTGAAGGCAGCAAGGCCAGGGGCTTTGCCCCTGGAACCCCACCAAGGGGCTCTGCCCCTTGGATCCCCGCCAAGGGCGGAGCCCTTGGAACCCTTCTCTTGGCTGGGTGGACGGGAGGGGGGACGGCTCGCTGCGCCGGTGTCGCCATCGTGGCGACACCGGCGCAGCGAGCCGTCCCCCCTCCCGTCCACCCAGCCAAACGGATGGATTGCAAAGGCTCTGCCTTTGCTGGGGGGTCCAGGGGGGCAAAGCCC
>Ga0181521_10004440_pt1 | contig 16026 bp, 11 predicted proteins | sample PEATcosm2014_Bin_32_FD_119764 | JGI IMG/M metagenome (GOLD analysis project Ga0181521, IMG submission 119764) | Peatland microbial communities from MTU Mesocosm Facility, Houghton, MI, USA - PEATcosm2014_Bin02_60_metaG | ecosystem: Environmental > Terrestrial > Soil > Wetlands > Peat | place... | reverse complement strand
CGTGCAGCAGGGCGTGCAAACGCTCGCCCAAAAGTGCCGCATCAATTTGAAAAAGCCGTTCGACAGCCTGCCAAGGAAAGCGCAGGAAACTCTGCTCGAGGGGGCCAATGGGCTGCCGGGTATTCTGGCGATTCTGCAGCAATCGTACGACGAAGCGCCGGAGGGATACCGCGAGTGGCTGACGGATTACATGTCGCCGGTGGAATGCCCGGCGTGCAAGGGAAGGCGGCTGCGTCCGGCGAGCCTGGCCGTGCGCGTGAAGAATTTCTCGATTGCCGAATTCACCGGGCTGCCCCTGGCGCGCGCCCTGGTGACGGTGCGCAATTGGGAGTTGAGCGGCCGCGAGCACCAGATTGCCGGACGGGTGCTGGACGAAATCCGGCGGCGGCTGGAATTTCTATCGGCGGTGGGGCTGGATTATTTGAGCCTGGACCGCTCCGCGACCACGCTTTCCGGCGGGGAAGCGCAGCGCATCCGCTTGGCCACGCAGATCGGCTCGAAGCTGCGCGGCGTGCTGTACGTCCTGGACGAGCCTTCCATCGGGCTGCATCCGCGCGACAATAACCGGCTGCTGGAAACGCTGGCGCACCTGCGCGACATGGGCAACACGGTGCTGGTGGTGGAGCACGACGCGGAGACCATCGAGCGGGCGGATTACGTGATCGACCTGGGTCCGGGAGCGGGGCGCCTGGGCGGCGAACTGGTGGCGGCGGGCAAGCCGGAGGAGATCGCGGCCAACCCCGATTCCCTGACCGGGCGTTATCTGGCGGGGACGGCGCGAATCGCGATTCCGGCTGCGCGGCGCGTGCCGAACGGGAAAAAGCTGGTCATCCGCGGGGCCAGCGAACACAATTTGAAGGACGTCGACGTGGAGATCCCGCTGGGCGTTTTAACCGTGGTGACGGGGGTTTCGGGGAGCGGGAAATCGACGCTGGTGAACGAGATTCTGTACCGCTCGCTGGCGCGCGAGATTTACGGCTCGCACGAAGAGCCGGGCGCGCATGGGTCCATCGAAGGCATCGGGCTCATCGATAAAGTGATCCGCATCGACCAGGCGCCCATCGGGCGCACCCCGCGCTCCAACCCCAGCACCTACACCGGGCTGTTCACTCCCATTCGCGACCTGTACGCCATGCTGCCGGAATCGCGCGAGCGCGGCTACAAGCCCGGGCGTTTCAGCTTCAACGTGAAGGGCGGGCGCTGCGAAGCCTGCCAGGGAGACGGGCTGAAACGCATCGAAATGAATTTCCTGCCGGACGTTTACGTGACCTGCGACGTGTGCCGCGGGCGCCGCTACAATCGCGAGACTTTGCAGGTGAAGTATAAGGACTATTCCATCGCCGACCTGCTGGACGCCACCGTGGAAGAGGCGCTGCCCCTGATGGAAAACCTGCCGCAGATCCGCGCCAAGCTGCAAACGCTTTATGATGTGGGTTTGGGATACGTGCACCTGGGTCAATCTTCCACCACGCTTTCGGGCGGCGAAGCGCAGCGCATCAAGCTGGCCAAGGAGCTGAGCAAACGGCAGACCGGCCGCACCTTTTACCTGCTGGACGAGCCCACCACGGGGCTGCATTTCGACGATGTGCGCAAACTGCTGGACGTGCTGCAGCGGCTGGTGGACCTGGGCAACACGGTGGTGGTGATCGAGCACAATACGGACGTCATGAAAAGCGCGGATTGGATCATCGACCTGGGCCCCGATGGCGGCGAATACGGCGGGAAGATCGTGGCCTGCGGCACGCCGGAACAGGTGAGCCGCTCGAAGAAAAGCTACACCGGCGAAGCGCTGCGCAAAGCGCTGGGCGCTGGAAACGGAAGAGCCGCATGAGCAGGTACGAGAAAGCGCCGCTGGACCTTTCCGGGTTGAAGACGGTGCCGCTGGCCGAGCGTGGCGGCAAGGTGAAGACGGCGGATTTCGCGCGCGTGTACCAAAAGGGCTCGGGCGTGGCGGGGTGGCTGGATTCGCTGCCGCACATTCTGGCGGGCGATTCCGTGCGCGGCGTGGTGGAGGCCATCGCGGCGGCGCGCGCGCGGCGCAAGCCGATTCTGTGGGGCATGGGCGGGCACGTCATCAAGTGCGGCCTGGCTCCCGTGCTGCTGGACCTGATGCGGCGCGGCTACGCCACGGGATTCGCGCTGAACGGAGCGGCGGCCGTCCACGATTTCGAAATCGCCCTGGCCGGGCACACCAGCGAAGACGTGGAGGCGGTGCTGCCGGATGGCCGTTTCGGCGCGGCGGAAGAGACCGGGAGGGAAATGAACCGCGCCATTTCGGGGGGCGATAAAGAAGGTCTGGGGATGGGCGAAGCGCTGGGCCGCTGGCTGGAGATCACGGCCGCGCCCGAATTCGCGGCTTCGAGCCTGCTGCTGGGCGCGTACCGGCAAGCGGCGCCGGTGACGGTCCATGTGGCCATCGGGACGGATACGCCGCACACCCATCCGGCGGCGGACGGGGCGGCCATCGGCAGCGCTTCGCATCGCGATTTCCGCCTGTTTTGCGCATACGTTGCGGAGTTGAACGAAGGCGGCGTGTATCTGAACGTGGGGTCGGCGGTGGTGTTGCCCGAGGTGTTTTTGAAGGCGATCTCGGCGGTGCGCAACCTGGGGCATTCCCTGGCCGGCTTTACCACCGTCAACCTGGATTTCCTGCAGCACTACCGGCCGCGCGTCAACGTAGTGGAGCGGCCGCACGCGCAGAGCGGCGGCCGGGGTTATGCGATTACGGGGCATCACGAAATTCTGATTCCGCTGCTGGCCGCGGCCCTCATCGAGAAAGAGAAATGAGCGACGCGCCGCCGCCCGTGAATCCGGACCTCGCCGCGCCATTGCCCCCGCCCGCGCAGCCCCCGGAGCGCGAACCGTTCTGGGGCTATTCGGACCTGCTGTTCATGCTGGGCATCACGCTGCCTTGCATGTTCCTGGGCATCCTGCTGGTGAAGAGCGCGATGTATGTCTTTCATTGGCACCCGGCGGTCTCGGTGGAAGAGCTTTTGCCGGAGCAGAGCCTGGGATACGTGCTGCTCTTCTTTTCCATGTACGCCATGTTTCGCGCGCAGTACGGGCGGCCGTTCTGGGAGTCGCTGGGATGGAAGCCCATGCGGCTGCCAATCGGCATGGTGGCGATCGCCGGCATCGCCGCGGCCATCGGGGTGGCCTTTTCCAGCGCGCTGCTGCGCACGCCGGATACCGCCAACCCCATGACGGAAATGATGCAGGACCGCGTCTCGTTGATCCTGCTGGCGATTTTCGGCGTCACCGTGGCGCCGCTTTCCGAAGAACTGGCGTTCCGCGGATTTTTGCAACCGCTCCTGGTGCGCACGGCCGGGCCGGTGTTGGGAATTCTGGGAGCGGCCATTCCCTTCGGCCTGCTGCACTATCACGAATACGGAAACTCCTGGCGGCACGCGGTGGTGATCTCGCTGGCCGGCGCCACGTTCGGGATCATGCGGCACGTCACGGGGTCCACCAAAGCCGCCACTTTCATGCACGCTTCTTACAACGCATTCCTGTTTATCGCTCTTTTCGCGCAAAGGAAGGACCTGCCCCACTTATGGTAGAGACGATCGAATGGAAGGACGGCGCGGTGGTCATGATCGACCAGACGCGTCTTCCCCTGGAGGAGATCTTCGTACACTGCCGGACGTACCAGGAGGTCGCAACGGCCATCCGCGATATGATCATTCGCGGAGCTCCGGCGATTGGCGTGGCGGCCGCCATGGGGGTCGCGCTGGGAATGCAAACGGCCGACGAGAGGGATTTCGACGGCGCCATGCGCGCGATGTGCGGCGCGCTGGCGGACACGCGCCCCACGGCGGTGAATCTGTTTTGGGCCATCGACCGCATGCAGCGCGTCTACGAAGCGCTGCGCGGCAAACCCGCGGCGGAAATTCGCCGCTGCCTGCTGGAGGAAGCGCTGCGCGTTCGGGAGGAAGATATCGCCATTTGCCGGGCCATTGGCCGCAACGGCGCGGCGCTGGTTCCCGACCGGCGGACGGTTCTCACGCATTGCAACGCGGGCGCGCTGGCGACCGCCGGATACGGGACGGCGCTGGGCGTGATTCGCGCGGCCATCGAGAGCGGCAAGCAGATCGACGTATTCGCCGACGAAACGCGCCCGTTCTTGCAAGGCGCGCGCCTGACGGTATGGGAATTGCAACAGGATGGCATTGCGACCACCCTCATCACCGATAACATGGCGGGGCACTTTTTGAAATCGGGGCGGATCGGCTGCGTGGTGGTGGGGGCCGACCGCATCGCGGCGAACGGCGACGTGGCGAACAAAGTGGGAACCTATCCGCTGGCGGTGCTGGCCAAGGAAAACGGCGTGCCGTTCTTCGTGGCGGCGCCGATTTCGACTCTGGACCTGACGCTCGAATCGGGCGACGGAATTCCCATCGAGCAGCGGCCGGCGGCCGAGGTGACGCACGTATTCGGCAACCTGGTGGCGCCCCTGGGAACCATGGTGCAGAACCCGGCCTTCGATGTTACGCCCGCCCGCTATGTGAGCGCCATCATCACGGAAAAAGGCGTGGCGCGCGCTCCCTACAAGCCGTCTTTGAGAAATTTGACAGGTGAAAACTGATATGCGAAGACTCCTTACAACTCTGCTTTGCGCCGCCGCATTTTGCGCCGCCCAGGGGCCGCGCCGCGCGCCCGGATTTGCGCTTCCCGACGGAAGAATGGAGATCCACGATCTGGCCGATTACCGCGGTAAGACCGTGCTTCTGGAATTCATGCAAACCACCTGCCCGCACTGCGCCGTATTCGCCGATATTCTGAAGCAGGCGGAGGAGCGGTACGGCAACAAGATCCAGATTCTCGCGGTGGTCAAAGCTCCCGAAGACAACGGAAACACCGTGGCCCAATACATCGCCGGCCACAAGGTGGACTATCCGGTTCTATTCGACGCCGGCCAGATGATGTATTCCTATGTCCGCAGCAACAACATGGCCTTTCCGCACCTATATATCATCGACGGCAACGGTTACATCCAACGCGATTATGGCTACGGCATCACCACGCGCGACATCTTCGAAGGCAAGGGGTTGCTGACGGAGCTGGACAGGATGCTGGGCAAGAAGTAGGCGGCGCGCGGGCCGGCCCGGCTATTTCGCGGCCATGGTTTTGCCCAAAGCGGTCAATTGCGCGGCGAACTCCGGCGCCATCGCGCCGTTCAGCTCCACGGGAACGTCCCATGTGACTGCGCCGCCGGCGTCCGTCACCTTGCGCGTGAATCCCACAATCTGCTCGGCGGTGAAGCGCGGCCCTCCCATGCCCCAGGTCTCACCCAGGTAACTGAGCATGTGGATTTGCGTGCCGTCGATTTTGCCATCGGCCGCTCGCCGGATGGCGACCAACTCGGGCTTATCGATCTCGCCGGCGGTGAAATCTTCGTGGGGCGTTATGGACAACATGCGGTAGACCACGCCGGGGTTAAAGGCCACCGCGGCATCGGGATTGCCGGCCCGCGCGGCGGCGGCGAAACTGGCGAAGTTGGGCGGCTCGGGCGAACGGTACATGGTGTTGGGGAAGTAGCAGCCATCGAACCACCAGCCCGCGACTTTCCCGCCCCAGCGTTCGCTCCACTCGCGAATTACGGATTCCCATTTCGCCTGGAACTCCCGGTTGGGATTGGGACCGTTGCGCCATTCCAGAGCGGCATCGGCCGCCCGGTCCTGCGCGGGGGCTCCGGAGGGGAGATAGACCATGAGCCGAATGCCGCGTTTGGCGAGAGCGCCTGCCAGGTCCGCAACCAAATCGCGGCGCGAGCACTTACTGGCCCGGGCGCCGGTAAGCTTGTCGTAAGTGGCGTTGGGCGAGAGATAGTATCCGGAGTTCTGCCCGATGCTGATCTGATAATAGCCGGCTCCCACCGATTGCAGGGTGTTGGCCATAGCCTCCACGTCAAAGCCGTCCACCAGCTTGTTCCACTGCTCGATGTTCATGTCGAGGTGGTGGACCCGCGCCTGCCAATCGGCCAGATAGTGGGTCATCACGCCCCACTTCGCCTGCCGCATCCAATCGGCCCGATTTTGCCCGGCGGCGGCTCCGGCGAGAAGCAAGGCGGTCAGTGCAATTGCGCGCATGCTTCATTGTCGCGCGAACGAGCGCGGCCGGTGCGCCCTGGCCTAGAACGTTACCTTGGCCATGAACTGAAGGGAGCGGGCGGGCAACTGGTTGGTGATGCCGGCCAGAGGCGCGCCGAAGCCCGCCCCGGCAGTGGCGCCATTTCCATAAGTGCCGCTGTAGCCGACGAAGTTGGCGTGGTTGAAAACGTTGAAACTCTCCGCGCGGAGCACTAAGTGGACGCGGTCGCCGGAAATGGCGAAGGCGCGCTCCAGAAGCGGCGAGAAGTCGTATATGGGCCGTCCATGGCCGGCATTGCGGCCGATCACCACCCCATCGATCACCGGCCGGTCCGTGGTGGCGCTGGTATCGCCGCTATTGGTTGTGCCGGTGGTGATGTTATAAGGAAGGCCGGAGCCCAGAGTGGCGAGGCCGCCGAAATTGATCTTGCCGGGAAGAACGTAGACGCCGCTGAGCACGAAACGGTGGCGTTGATCGAAAATGGCGTTGCCGTTTTCGATGTGGCCGGTGAAGTTGGGATCGTTGGGGTTCTGGCTGGTGGTGTCGGGATCCACATTGTCGATGGCGTGCGACCAGGTGTAGCTGACCAGCATCAGGAGCTTGCGGCTGAAACGATGGTTCAAATTTACGTCCAGCGCATCGTAATAGGAATAGCCGTCGTTCACGTCGGTCTGAATCACCGAGTATGGCGGCTGTGGATTGGTGGCCGTGACGGTGTTGCAGACAAGGCCGTTCTGCTGATACCACCAGATCCAGTATGGGCGCGTGCAGTTGGCGGCTTGCGGCGTGCGCTGCTGGTTGGCCTGCGTGCGGACGAACGGCGAGGGCGGATCCACGTCCAGCGGCCGGTTGATCTTGACGGTATGGGAGCCGACGTAGTCCACGCTCAACACCCAGCCGGTGGCGAGGCGCCGCTCGACCCCCAGGGTCCACTGCTGCGAGTAGGGGTTCAGCAGCGCGTTGGGGTAGCCGACCAGCGTGTTGGTGGGGAAAAACTGGTTGTAATACGCCGCATCGCCGGGACGGATATAGAGGCTGCGCAGCGGCGCTACGGCTCCCGCCGGAAAAGCGGGCAGAGGGACCGCGGCCACGCTGGTGGGGAAACCGACCTGTCCCGGCGAAGCCGTATAGTTGAACACGCCGGTGGGTCCGGTGAGGGCGTAGTTAGCCTCGCTGTTATCCACGATCTGCGAGTAATAAATGCCGTAGCCGCCGCGGATGACTGTGGCGCCGTCGCCGCGGACGTTATAGGCGAATCCCACGCGCGGCGCGAAATCCTTGTCGGAATTGGTGAACGTCTGGCGCTCGTAGCGCAGCCCCAGGTTGACCGTCAGGTTGGGACGCACGCGCCAATCGTCCTGCACAAACAGCGACCATAACTGATCGTTCACCGTGTATGCGGCATTGCCGTAACTCTGCGCATAGGTCTTGACATTGCCGATGTTATCGAGATATGTGGGACTCTCGCAGACGGATAGGGCCAGCGTACAGGTATTGTAAGTGAAGACGCCCAGGTAACTGGGCCCGCCGAATTCCTTGCTGTTGCCGCCATTATGCGCCAGGATGCCATCGCCTCCAAAGCGCACGGAATGCCGCCCCCAGGTGGCCGAGAGAACGTCGTTGATTTCGTACTGGCGGTTCAGCAACAGGGCCGATTGCGAGGTGCCGCTGGTGAACGTTCCGCCGGAAGAGATGGGCACCGAATATTGCGTGCCGTAGATCACCGGATCGAACTCGGTGATGGGAGAAGCGAGCTGAAACTGAATGCGCGCGTTGTTAATGAGCGAAGAACTCAGGATGGCGGTATCTCCCAGTTCCTCCGAGTACGTGCGGCGGTGGAAAACGCGGGCCACGCTGGGCAGGCTGTTGCCGCCCACAATGCCATTGGGGTTAGTATCGTGAAAGCCATCCACGTCGCTGCGGAAGAAGAGATTATTGGTTTCGCTGAGCTGATGGTCGAGGCGGAAGAAACCGAGCCAATCGCGGTAGTGGCCGATGTAATTTCCGGGAGCGACGGGCGAAATCACCGGCGAGGCGCGGTTTTCAATCAGGTATTCGCCGGCCGCGTAGAAGTGCGTTTTCTGGCTGCCCAACGGTCCGCCCAGCGAAAGAGCCATCTGGTTGAGCGTATCGTTGGTAACGTCGTTGCCGCTGGTGGCATTGTTGGAATTAAAGCCGTCCAGGGCCGCTTCGGTTGCCGACGGCCGGTTGACGTACACCGCGCCGCCGTGCAGTTCGTTTCCGCCGCTGCGGCTCACCATGTTGATCACGGCGCCGGCGGTTCCTCCGTATTCGGCCGAGAATGCGTTGGTAAGCACGGTCATTTCCTGCATGGAATCCACCGGCATGTTGCTGAAGATGGTCTGGCGCCCCCACATATCCACGGCATTGACGCCATCCACTTCGAACCACGCCTGCCGCCGGCCGGCGCCGTTGGTGGTGAACATATCTTCGTTCATGAAGACGTCGCCCTGATTGATGGCCTGCCGGTTGGCTGCGTTCAGGAGAGGAAGATAAGTGATTTTTCGGTCCAGCAGGGGAGTCTCTTCCATTTGGAATTCGCCCAGGCGATCGCCCAGTTGCGGCTCGTCGGCGCGAACCTCGCCCACTACGCCGGTCACCGTGACGAGCGTCTGGCCCGCGGCCACGTTCAACTGGATGCGGAGATCCGCCGTGGCGCCGCCTTGCAGCGTGACGCCGTTCAAAGCGCCCGGCGCGAAGCCTTCCTTCACCGCGCTGAAATCGTACGCGCCGGAAACCGGCAGCCCTTCCAGCGAAAAATCGCCGGTGCTGTCGGTGGTGGCGCCGCGTTCCAAACCGCTCTGCGCGTTCCGGGCGGTGACCTTCACGCCGCTCACTCCGGCGCGGCTGGGATCGATGACGCGGCCCTGAACGGTCGCGGTATCCGGCGTCTGCGCCATCGACGACAGGGCAAAAAACGCCGCGCTAAACACTACATATGGTCGAGACATAGACCTCTCTTGAATGTCCATCAGGGTACAGCACGAGAGGTGTTACTACCACACATCGTAGGAAAGGCCTCCCGGCCTGTCCAAACTCCGGTTGCGGCAACCTGGGCCTGGGTTGCGCACGATACGCGGGACCGGATCGTGGATTTCGCCGGGGACCGGTCCGCTAAGGCCACAGATCGGCGCCCGGCGGTTCATTTCATCGGGGTGGCTCGACATCACTGCCGGCAGGCTCTACGACTGGCAGGGACGCGGCGGGCTCCGCGCGGCATTCGCCCGCCGGACCGGAACCAATTCGGGCGTGCGCTCAAAGCCGGCGCTCCAGCATCGGGAACGTCAGCCGCCGGTAGAGCGGCTTCCGGAAAAAGTGTCCGGGAGAAGGATTAATTAACAATTGGCGGCCTGTGATACAATATCACCCCGTGGCGCCGACGTGGAAATTCCGGCGGAAGGTGCTGTTCCCACGCACGGCGAATAGCTCGGGAGCCACTACTTTTCAGACTTATAGCTATGCCGGCGGAGTGGTAGACTCGACCACCTTTCCAGCCGGCGGATTTGCGCCTGCGGCGTTTCTTTTCGATAACATTGGTGGCGTCGTTACGCGGCGCTTTGACGGTGCGGCGGCGGCGGCTTGGTTGCAAATTCAGAACAATTTGAGGGAGGGAAAATGAAGAAGAACAGGATGCGTCTCGCGCTTGGTTTGCTGGCGGTAGCGGCTCTCGCGGGCTTCGCGCAAACCCTGACCCCGTTGCAGGATGCGTATTACGTGCCAGGCAGCGCCACGAATTACGGAACCGCGACCACCATCACGGTGGGGAGTTCGTCGAGCGTGGGCCTGGTTCAGTTCGATCTCAGCACGCTTCCGGCGGGCGTCACCGCGAGCCAGGTCCAGAAGGCAACTCTGACGCTCTTCCTGGATCATGTCGGCGTGGGCGGCACAATCAATATCGATACGGTGAGCGCCTCCACGCCCTGGGGTGAGCTGACGGTCAATGGGAACTCCCCACCCTCCTCGGGCTCGGTGGTTGCGACGGCTGTGCCAACCGCCACGGCGAACACGTATATCACGGTGGATGTGACCGCGGCCGTGCAGGGCTGGATCACGTCCCCGGCTTCGAACAACGGTTTCATGATCTTGCCCAACGCGCCCGCCAGTGTTCAGTTCGACAGTAAGGAGAATGTGAATACCAGCCATCCGGCGACGTTGACGATCACGCTCGCGAATACTGGCCCGGCCGGTCCCACCGGCCCCGCCGGCGCAACGGGTACGGCCGGCCCCGCCGGCCCAACGGGTGTGACCGGTCCGGCCGGCCCCGCCGGCGCCACCGGCGCCACCGGCCCGGCCGCATCCGGATCTTTGATAATCAACTTAATTTGCGCCTCCATTTGTTCGCAATACGCGCCCCAAATTCAGGTCGCCGCACCGGGTTCACCTTCGGAACCCCCCTTCACCGGCGTGGATACGATCTCGAAAGTCCAGGATGCACCGGCCGGCACTACAGCGGGAATTATCGGAATTGCCGGACCCCCCGCCCCCATTTCGCCGCCAGGCTCTGCCGGTGGGATTATCTATAGCGCCGGTCAAACCGTTCCGGTGATTGTCAACGGCATGGTCGCCTGCCAATTCGACACCCAGGTTGTCGGCGGAGACTTCGTCCAGCCTAGCTCCAACAACATAGGATTTTGTAGCTCCGCGGGCCAAACCTATCCGGCAAGCGGTCCGGTCCTGGGGATCGCTTTATCGGCTAACGGACCGGGATCGTTCGGATCGCCTTTTGCGGAAACCATCGTGCTGGGCGCGGCGCCTCGCGGCCATTAGGGTTTAGCCACCAGGCGCTGGAGAGCGTCCAATTCCCGCGCTTGCGCCGGCAGCATAGTGCAGGCTGCCGGGACGGCGCCCGCCTGCCAGGCGGCTTGCCGCTGGTTGCGCTGGGAGTACAGCATCATCAAATTCCGGTGCGTGTTGAAATTGCATGGGTCGAGCCGCAGGGCGCGTTCGAAGGCGTTCAGCGCCGCGGCGCCATCGTTCATGCGGTAGTAAGCCGCGCCGATATTGTTCCAGCGGTCGGCGGATTCCCGCGTCAGCGCCATGGCGCGCCAGAAGTGCGCCAGCGCTTCCGCCGGCCGGTTCAGGCTGAGCAGCACGATGCCGTAATTGGTATGCAGCGAGTCGTTGCCGGGCTCGACTGCCAGGCCCTTGCGCAGGTACCCGGCAGCCTTCGCGGGATCGTTCCAGTAGAGGCTGGCCATGCCGAGCCAGGCCCTCCCTTTCAGCGGCGATTTCCTGGCGATGTCCGTCCAGAAGGTTTTTTCGTCGCGCCAGTCCGCGTTGCGGACAATGGTTCCGGCGAGCATAACGGGAATCAGCGCCGCCATCGCGATGGCGAGCCAGACGCGCGGCATCCGCTCCAGCAGGAAACCCAGCGCGATGGCCATGGGGACCAGGGGCAGATACGTGCGATGTTCGAAGATCACATCGGCCTGGGCCACGATACTCGAGCTGGGCGCGATCAGCACGAAAAAGCCCAGCGCCCACAAGGCCGCCGCGGAATGTTTCCGCCACGCCAACCACACCAGCGCCGCGCCGAGCACAGCCAGCGCCAATATACCGGCAAGCGTGGTCCAGGGATGCAGCAGGCCGGCGGAGGGGCGCACATCGCGATCGAGGTTCAAACCAAAGGGCGCGATCGTCAGGCGGAGGTAGATCCACAGCACGCGGCCTTGCGTCAGCAGGTAGGCGCCCGTCGAGATTCCAGGTACCCGGCCCACCCAGGTGTTAAGCGTGGAAACATGGATCACATAAAATAAGCGGCCCGCGGCGAGCGCCGCGAATCCGGCGAGCATGGCGAAGTAGCCGATCTTGGGCCGCCGCCGCTCGAACAGCTCCAATAGCAGAAGGAACCCCGGCAGCGCGATGGTTTCTTCCTTGGCGAGCAGCGACAGGCCGAACAGCAAAGCGCTGGCGAGGTATTTCCCCCGCGCGTGAAACCACAGCACCCACAAGGCGAGGTGGGTGCTCAGCAGCGTGGACCGCGCGAACACGTAGGTCACGGACTCGGTCTGCAAGGGATGCAAGGCAAAGAGCACGGCCACGCAGCCAGCGGTAAACGGGGATAGATACCGGCGCGCCACCGCCAGTAACAGGATGCAGTTGGCGGCGTGCAGCAGGAGATTGACCCAGTGATAGAGCAGCGGGTTTGAGCCGCTCAACAGGTAGTTCCAGTGAAAGGTGAGATAGGTCAACGGACGCGTCTGGTCCAGACGGAAGATTCCCCACCCAAAGCCGGGCCTCAGAATCCAGGGATCGGTGAAAATGGCGGCGTCGTCGAAATGGAAGCTGGATGCAAGCGAATTCGCGTAGGCGATCAGGACGAGAAGCGCCAGCGCCAAGGCCTGCCACCGAAAGCGGTCCATTAGCGGTGGGGATGACGATGGGGCGACCGCGATGCTCGTTCCGTCGCCGGTCGTTTCGGGCGGGAAGGTGCGACCCGGGATTTCCATTTTAGATCTTTGGCTCTGCCAGTATAGCCCAGGGTCCTGCCAGTATACCCCGGCCGGTCTCTTCCACGTCCCCGGCGCGAAAACGCATCAGCCGTGGCGGATCACCAAAACGTCGCCGTCTTTGACGATGTATTCCTTGCCTTCCAGGCGCAGCAGGCCCTTTTCGCGGACGCCGGCGTAGCCCTCGAAATCCACCAGCGCTTTCCAGTTGACCACTTCGGCGCGGATGAACTTCTTTTCGAAGTCCGAATGGATAGCTCCGGCCGCTTTGACCGCGGTGCTGTGCATGGGGATGGTCCAGGCGCGGCATTCGTCTTCGCCCGCGGTGAGAAAGCTCATCAGGCCCAAAAGCGAATAAGTGGCCGAGATCAGCCGCTCCAGCCCGGATTCCTGCAAGCCGTAGCTGGCCAGGTAATCGCTCTGCTCTTCGCGCGGCAATTCGGCCAGCTCGGCTTCCACCTTGCCGCACACAGCCGTGGCGGAGACGTGCCGGCGTCCGGCTACCGGACCTTCCAGGAAAGCGCGCTCGCGCTCGTGCAATTTGCCGGCCTCCTCTTCGCCCAGGTTGAGCACGTAGAGCACCGGTTTTTGCGAGAGAAACTGGAAGCCGCGGCTGCGCTTTTCGTCGTCGGCGTCGATTGCGAGCTGGCGCAGCGGCCGGTTGTCTTCGAGCGCCGTCTTGCACTTGACGAGCAGTTCGAATTCGCGGTCCAACTCCGGGTTTTTTACTTTCTTGCGATCTTTGTCCAGCCGCTCGAGGCGCTTCTCGACCACCAGGAGATCGCTCAGGATCAATTCGGTCTCCACGTCTTCCAGGTCGCGGATCGGGTCCACCGAGCCTTTCTCGTGGGGAACGGTTTCGTCGGAGAACAAGCGCAGCACGTGCGCGAAGGCATCCACGTTGCGCAAGCTCGCCACATAGCTGGCGTCGCGCAGGTTCTCTTTGGAGATGGATGGCATATCCACGTATTCCACCGTGGCGTGGGTGACTTTGGGCGGTTGAAAGAGCTGCCCCAGCGCTTCCAGGCGGGCGTCCGGCACTTTGGCGACGCCGGTGCGCGCGGCCGTCGAGCCGATGCGCGTCTCCTGGTGAACGCCGGTGAGAATCGTAAACAGAGAGGTCTTGCCCGTCATGGGCAAGCCGATGATGGCTGTCTTCATAATAGGGAGCGCTTTTACAGGGGAACTTCCACCTGGCTCAGAATCTCTTCGATGATGCGCTCGCCCACGTCGGCGCGGCGCTGCACTAAAGTGGTGCGGGTATTGATGACGACGCGGTGGGCGAAGAGCGGCGCCGCGAGCCGTTTGACGTCATCGGGAATGGCGTAGTCGCGGCCTTCCAGCAGCGCCAGCGCCTGCACCGCGCGATACAGCGCCTGCGACCCGCGCGGGCTGACCCCCAGGGTGAGCGATTCGTGATTGCGGCTGCGCTCGACGATGGCGAGCATGTAATCCACCAGGGCCTCTTCCACGGTGACGCGATGCACGGCGTCCTGCAACCGCAGCACGTCTTCGGCGACCAGGCTGGAGGAAGCCGGCTGCGGCAGCTCGCGCTCGCCGCTGCGCAGGATTTCACGCTCGCTGGCGGCATCGGGGTAGCCCATGCGCAGGCGCATCAGGAAGCGGTCGAGCTGCGATTCGGGCAGCGGATAGGTGCCGTGGTGCTCGACGGGATTCTGCGTGGCGATGACCATGAAGGGGCGCGGCAGCGAGTGGGACCGGCCGTCGATGGTAACCTGCGCTTCGTTCATGGCTTCGAGCAGCGCCGACTGGGTCTTAGGCGTGGTGCGGTTGATCTCGTCGGCCAGCAGGAAATTGCTGAAGATGGGGCCGGGTTTGAACTCGAAGACTTCCGACTGAACGTTGTAGATGGTGACGCCCAGAACGTCGCTCGGCAGCATGTCGCTGGTGAATTGCAGCCGGTGGAAGCGGCACGAAACGGAGCGGGCGAGCGCCTGCGCCAGCGTGGTTTTGCCGACGCCGGGGACGTCTTCGATGAGCAGGTGGCCGCGCGCCAGCAGGCACACCACGGCCAGCCGGACGACTTCAGCCTTGCCCCGAATCGCCAACCCGATGTTGGCTTCGAGTTGCGCCAGCTTGGGAAGGATTTCCGGCGAGAATCCAGCCGGCGAGGCCAACATTGATTCCCGCTGGGTCATTCCCCTCATCATAACCTACGGCCCCAGGCCATGTGGCGGCGCCGTGGATTTTCGGGTAGACTCGGAAGTTGGCGCGCCATGCGCCGCGAATGGCGCTACAGAGAAGGGCGCGTAGCTCAGTTGGTTAGAGCGCCTGCTTCACACGTACGCCCCTCTGGTGTGTCTTTTCAGCATCTTGACATAACCAGTTTTTTTTCTGATATTTGCCTTGTGTTAACCGAAGGCAATCTTCCCAAAATACCGCATACCTCCCATAATCGAAGCGTGCGTGTTCTGACGCCTGAACAACGTTCCTTCGTGCCCTCCGACAAACCCGGAACCGTTGGTGAGAGCTTCAACGAATTTGTGATGGAACGACACTTTCAAAGGGTCTCTCCCAAGACGCTTGAGTGCTACGAGAACGCCTACAAATTCTTTGCTCCAGTTCTGGACAGGTTGGAACTTGATCCTCTGAACCCGTTCGTCGAATTGGGGCAAATGATTCAAGACGCTCTCCAAAAAAGAGTTGAGACCGAATTGCGCTCCAGCGATCCGCTCTCGCCAACGTCCATCAACATCTACGGGCGTGTGCTGAATAGCTTTCTCCATTGGAAGTTCGGCAACAAATATCGGCTGCGTCCCGTGAAGGAGCCAACCGGCGAACGCCGTCAAGTATTCAACGATGATGAAGTCGAACGGCTCATCAAGTACAAACCAAAATCGTTCAATCACCTTCGGGCGTGGACCATTGCGATTTGCATGTTGGACACGGGCGTCCGAATTGACGAAGCACTGAGCATCGAAACGACGGATGTCGATTTCAACTCCGATCTCATCTTCATCGCATCAGGCAAGGGCGAAAAATCCGGCCATGTGCCCATTTCTGAAATGTTCAGGCCCATCTTGTACCGCTACATGACCCGCACACAACCGGAGGAATCGGCGTTCGTGTTCGGAACTACGAAGGGCACGAAGATGTCCCAACGAAATGCCTTGAGAGATATCCGGGTAGTTGAGCGTGCCGCTGGTGTACGCTGCCTCTCCTGGCATTGCTACCGGCACACGATGGCTACCGGCTATTTGCGGCGGGGTGGAAACATCTACAAGCTGCAAAGGATTTTGCGCCATGCGGACATCCGCACAACGCAGAAGTATCTCCATCTTTCGACGGACTTCATCACGGAAGGGCACGAAGCCTTCAGTTCAGCGGTAGGCAAGCACGATCTGCTCCTCCGACCAGTCGGCGTTGTCGGTAAACAGAATGGTCTTGCCGAACTGGACGCGACATAGCCGGTCAAGAGCCGCCTGATCGGTACGGAAAGTCAGTT
>Ga0181521_10004439_pt1 | contig 16030 bp, 10 predicted proteins | sample PEATcosm2014_Bin_32_FD_119764 | JGI IMG/M metagenome (GOLD analysis project Ga0181521, IMG submission 119764) | Peatland microbial communities from MTU Mesocosm Facility, Houghton, MI, USA - PEATcosm2014_Bin02_60_metaG | ecosystem: Environmental > Terrestrial > Soil > Wetlands > Peat | place... | reverse complement strand
CAGACGCGCGTAGTCAAAGACCTGTCGCCCGACCAAATCGCGCAAGAGCTTGCGGAATGGATCGGCAAGTAGTGCCGCAACCGTGTGATTCGTATCAGGGCATGCCTTCAGGCATGCCGCAAACGCACTAGCATCTACGCGCCTTTAGGCGCTGGATTTTAACGTCGGAGATCAACACTCTAATGTCAAAAAGCATTCTATTTCTGGCCCACGTTGCGGAAGCTGGCGACACGCTCCCCAAATCATCGTATGAAGTTCTGGGCGCTGTCCTGAAGTTGACCAATCAGCTCGGCGCAACCTTGACCATCGGACTGATCGGCGAGGATGTAACAGCCGCCGCAAAAACGATTGCCGCCGCCGGAGCCGCGCGAATTCTAGCGGTGTCAGGTCCCGGCTTCGCGGCCGCGCGCTACGCCAGCGATGCCGCGGCGGCGGAAGCCATCTGCCGGGCCGCCGGAGCCGATCTGATTCTTGCGCCCGCAACCTCTCGATTCATGCGCGTTCTGCCCGGAGTGGCGCATCGTCTCAACGGATGCGTGGACACGCACGTCACCGCGCTCGACGCCGGCAACGGAGAAATCTCAATCACGCGCTGGCATTATCGCCAGCGCATCGAAGCCGTAATTCGCCGCGACGAGCGTCCGTGGATCGTGTTGCTCGAATCCGGCTGCGAAGGGGCCTGGGCAGGTGCAAGTGGCGCGGCCAAGCTAGAACAGATTCCAGTGAATCTCCCGCCCGCCGCCACCAGAACGGCCGTTGCCGGCATCCGCTCGCCCAAGAGCGACGCGCAAACCATTCGGCCCGATGCCGATTTGCTGTTTGTGGCGGGTGCGGGCTGGACCAAGAAGCAGTCCGACGGAAAGCCCCATGTTGCCGAAGCGGAAACCCTGATCCTCGACTTCCTGCGCGTCTCGGGCGCATCGCTTGGCGGCAGCAAATCGCTGGTTGATCAATCCGGGGAGAGTGAGGCTGTGCTAGGCTTCATGACCCATCTCAACCAGATCGGCCAGACCGGAGCGACGCCGCGCCATCCCAAAGGCCTGTCCACTTGTTGCCACGGCGAGGAGCCCCATGTCGTGGGCTGGCGCTTCATCAACGAGCGCCGCGCCGTGAACCTCGATCCGAACTGTGGATGGGCGAGAGGGAAAGCCGACGTGCTCTACGTGGCCGATGCCTTTGCAGTGATGGCAAAGTTGAACGCGCTCCTCGCCCAGAAAAGCTGACGCGTCGTTGATACTTACGCCCTGACCATGTGCCGCAGCGCCGGCTGGTTGTGGATAATCAACATTGACCCCTTCAATTCCGCCATCGAGTTTCGGCGGAACTCCGACAGCAGCCGCGTGATGGTCTCGCGGCTGGTTCCCACCAGCTGCGAGATTTCTTCATGCGTCATCGCCAGCCGGACGCGCACCGTCCCGTTGCTCACCTCGCCGTCGGCGGCGGTTTCCAGCAGGAACCGGGCAAATCTCTCTGAAACCGAATGGCACAACCCGATCGTTCGCACCACGCCATAGGAATCCGAACAGTCCCGCGCCAGGTGCTGCGTGGCATGGAGCGCGGCGTCGGCGTGCTCGTTCAAGAAGCGCAGCATGTCTTCGCCCGCCACGAAATTCAGTTGGCTGGGCAGCATGGTTTCGACCGTCAACTCGTACGGTTTGCCCGTAACCACCGCGTGCAAACCCAGTACTTCGCCCGGTTCTGCAATGCGCACAATCAGCGTTTTGCCTTCACGCGAGGTGGTCGAGAGCTTGGCGCGTCCCTGGCAAAGGATAAAAATTCCCCACGGGTTTTGTCCCTCGACCAGGACTACCGTGTGCTCGGGAAAGACAGCCGCATGTTTGATCTGGTTGAAATCTTCAATCGAGTTTGCGGAGAGGTCGCAGAAAAAGCCGCGGGACCGCAGATGGCAACCCACACAGCTCTCAACGCAGTTCAAGCCCGACGTGCTCATAGGCGCTCCTCCATCACTAGCCACACCCGTATGTTGGGTTGTCGAACAAGGATGGCAAGCAGAAAAATTGTAAATATCGTAGCCGGCCAGACCCGCCCCTGCGGAAGGTGACACCAGCATCTTGCACGTCGCTTGCCACGTTGCCCCGTTCCATTTCGGTCCTGAAACTCATTCCTTGCACCATTCACCCCGCCCGCTTGGGACAAGACTAGCCGGAGGCCTGGCAACTCTGCCGTCAGTTGGGCACTTCGGCAGGGAAGGCGCGAGCACCGCTTGGGAGCGGCGGCAAATTTAGAGCTAGTGCGGATTCGATGGCGCAGTAACGTCCGGCGCCCAGTTGGCAAGTAAATTCGCGCCGTCGATCGATCCGAGTCCCGTGACTTCGTCAAACCCCGGAGTCACCAGATAGCCCGAGAGTCCGCCGCCCAACCCCTTCGGCGAAGGCGTGCTGTTGTTGCACATGCTGGGTTTGGTCACGACGCATCCGCTGACTCCGCTTGAGGCTGCCGTGACATCGTGAAAAACCGCGTTCGCCGGATTCGCCGCGAGTTGGTAGAGGCGCGGGTTGAGCGCTCCCTGGGCCAACTGAAAGTTCTCATTAAGCAGCGCGGCGATCCCGGCCATATCGGGCGCGGCGGCGGAGGTCCCAAAGAAATACTCGAAACTGAAGCTTCCATTCTGCACCACGCAACTGCCCGATGGAGGTGGCGTCGCCGCCAGACATCCGAAATATCCGTCATGACTGGATGCGCTGAAGGCAATATCGGGCGTGTAGCGGCCCTCGCTTCCCGGAACTCCGGTCCCCGTTTGCCAGTGAGGTGTCGCTTTGTAAGAGCTGACGCCGCCTCCCGACGAGGCAGCCTGCGGGACTCCTCGATAATCAAAGGGCTCGTTAAACGCGCCTTCTGGGATGTAGCCCAACGCCGATTCATAGCCCTTGCCGTTGGACTGACTCCAATAAGCGGTTGGCTCCGCCGCATCCGCAAACTCGGTCCCACCGACGCAGGTGGCATAACTCGAAGCGCAAATATAATTCGGACTCGCGATCTGTTTTTCCGGAGGAGTCTCAAAGTACCTATCGCACCCCGCCGCGCCCGAGTCTCCCGACGCCACGACGACGGAGATGCCTTCTCCCGCCGCTTGGCTGAATAAGCTGTCCCAGAACTGCACGTCCGACTTGCTCCGGTCCGCTTCGCACGCGCCAAAGCTGATGTTCATGATCTGAGCGGGAATCGGGTCGGTATCGACGGCATACGCGGCGGCGATTCGCAGCCCGCTCTCTCCATTGTCGTCGGTGCTGACAATCAGATCGATGTCCGCGCCGGGAGCGACGCTGGTGGCGCGCATCACATCCAGCGTGGCCTCGACCTGATCGTTCGACGCTATGCCGCCAGTCCCCGCCGCCGGTCCCGGATCTTCTCCCAGCGGCGGCACGATCACCGTCGGGACCTTCACCTCAAGCCCCGACAAAGACTCGAAGTTTTCAATGTCGGGGTTGTACACCCGCGCCCGCCCAATGATGGCGATGGTCTGCCCAGTACCGTCAATGCCCTGGTCGTAGATGGAATTCAAATCGTAGATGGCGGCAAAATCTGCGGGAAAAATAAAGTAGTTGCAATCGCCGCCGCTGCAATTGAACATGGCTGCCGGCAACACCGAGCCCGCGCCCTGCGCCGGGACCTGCGCTCGTCCTGCGCCATAATGAGGACGATCCTTGGTGGTATACAGTCCGCTGACCGACTGAATGACTCCCGCCAGCGCCGCCGGTATCTGCGGATCTGTTGCGGTTGCCATGCGCTGCTCACCGCCGACCTGGTAGTAGCGCAGCTTGATCGCAAAGGCCGCGTCAACCACCGAGGCATTGCCGCTGAAGTCGATCATCATGCGGCTGTTGGCGACCGAGTCCACGCGCAACCCCTGGTCGCGGAGCCACTCCGAAACGGCGTCCACATCGCGCTGCGACACGCCGAATCTCTTTCCCATTTGGCTGGGCGTGAGCCAGCGATGGTAATTGGGAGAAGCCGGGTCCTGCTGCTGTTGCAGAAACTGCTCAAAGGCCTTCTGCCGTTGCGGCGACCGCTTAAGCACCAGCATCAAGTGCCCCAACATGGTGTCGCCCGGCACCGCGCCCTGACTGTTTTGCGCCTTTGCCCAGGGCGCATGTTGCCCCCGCAACACCACTCGTGTTTCAGGATCGACGGTAACAGTTACTAAGTCGGACGTCTGGGCGTGGGATGGAATTGCGAAGATGCAAAAGAAGACGAAAAATGCGGCGGCGAATGCCAGCTCCCGAAAAGCCGTTGCACCGAAAGTAACCCGCCGGATTGACGCGCCCCGTGCCGCCATGAATGATCTCGCGTGGATGGTGCTCTTCAGGAGATTGTACAACAGCCTGCCACGTCCTTCCGGTGCCGCAAGTAACCTGCGTGCGGGCGCCTCATCCTGGCGCTGGCACAACCAAACAGCACATCCGGGAGCCCACTTCTCTCGCTTTTTCACGAAGTAGGCCGCGCGGCGGTGGACTTCGGAGCAGGTTTTCAAAACCAGGGTGTCAGCCTTTAATTCTCAATCCGGGACATCTCGCGCTGGGAAAGCCCCCCGATCGTACCCTTCAGCGCCCAGAATCGGATCACTGGATTGCAACGGGTTAGCCATGGTCATTCGCCCCATAAGGCGCGGTCATCGGTCCATCAGTCATAGGATTCAATCTCGCGGAGGTTCCGCGCGTGCAGGTGCACCAGCAGGTCGCGAAACGCATGGTCGACGGTGTCGCGCGATGCAGCCGCTGTGGATTCGATGGTGAAAAGCACGGTGTAACGGTCTTCCGGAGCCTGCGTTCTGTCGGCGGAAAACTCAGCGGGATGATGGATTCGAACACGTACGCCTTCTTCCGGCCGGCAGTTGAGATAATCGCCGTACCAATGACTGTCCCGCATGGTCCATTTCCAAGGGCCTTTTTTGTTCAAGACCTTGAGCATCTCCTCCAAAGACAGTTCGCAATTGAATTCGTACGCCGCTGCCACTGTTCCTCCCTCCGAACTCAAATGCTCTTCAACGTAAAGATCGTAGATGATGCGGTAACTGCCAACCCGCCTGCGCACGCATCAAGTTGTCCCTTGCGATCACTTTCGCAAAGTTAATGTGGCAAAAACGATGTCATTTTCGCGCATCGCGATCTTCGTCTCGTAGACGCCATCGCCGCCGATAGTGACGATCTGCGTCTTCTCTGGCGTATCCAAAGTCAGCTTCTCCAGCTCTGCAATCTGCTCCGGCGTGATCTTCTCCGGGCGTCCCCACTCGATGTAGCGCGAATAGGCGTCGTTGGCCTTGTAGCCGGTGCGATGAATGGCCAGCCGATACTTTCCCGGCGTAAGCGAAGTAATCTTCAACACCACCGAAGCTTTCTCCTCCGCCGGAAGCAACTGACGGTAGTAAGGCCGGTCGCTCTTGTCCTGCTTGGGCTGGGTGAAGTCCCAGACCAGGGCGGAGAAGTCACCGCCGTTGCGTGTCAGCCACGAGCGCCTGTCGGCGTTGACCAGCTCTTGTGGCCCAAGCTTCCCCAAATACTTGTAGGCAAAAAAAGTTGGCTTGCGAATGCCTTCGCGGTTCAGCAATCCGAAGCCGCCGTGGAAGGGCGTCGGTGGCGGCCCACCCTCTTCGAAGAGATCGGTGTAGGTCCAGTAGCTGAGCGAATCGACCAGCCCCTCGCTGTTCTTGATCTTGTCAAGCACGAAGGCGGCGTTCACATACGTGTCATGCACGGGGTCGCGCGACGAATAGCTCGTGTTCCACTCGGTGAAGTGGATCGGCAGTTTGGGCATGGCCGAGTCGGACACCTGTTTGTGGACCGCCTTCATGTCGCCAACAATAGCCTCGGGACTGGTCGAGAGCTTCTGGTCGTCCTCGCCCTTCTCGTCCAGAAAGCCGCCGTCAACCCCATAGGTGTGCGTCGAAACAAAGTCAAGCGGCACGCCTGCCTGCTGCGCGTGCGCGATCGTCTCCGGTACCCAGCCCGCGCCAGCCGTCGCCGGGCCGCCCACTCGATACGCCGGATTCACCTTCTTGATGGCCGCGACGGTCACATCATAGAGGCGGAAGTAGGCCTGCTGATCGCCGGTGAAAAAGTACTTGAGATTGGGCTCATTCCAAACCTCGAAGTACCAGGTCGCCACCTCTTTGTCTCCATAACGCTGCTGCAAGTGGCGGACAAAGGCCTCAATGAAGGCGCTCCACTTGTCGAAGTCCTTGGGAGGGGTTACATTGCCCTGCCACCAGAAGATCGTCTGCTTGCCGCTGGCCAGATCCTTAGGCATGAAGCTCAGTTCGACGAATGGTTTCATCCCGGCGTGCTCGATGGCGTCGTAAACCGTATCGATCTTCGCCCAGTTATAGACAGGCATGCCGCCGACCTCTTTGTAGGCCTCCATGTCGTCATGGAGAATGCCGTGGAAGCGTATGTACTTAAATCCGATTTCCCGATGCGTGAGTTCGAGCTGGCGCTGATTGGCCTCGCGCAGCAACAGGCCGCCATGTCCTGCGCCCACGCAGAATTGGTAGTTCATATTGCGCGGCCCGGCTATTTTGTTCATGTCGCCGGAAATAGCGCGCCGCGGTTCGGCCTTCTGCGCTCTCAGAACCGGTGCGGCCAGCAGCGCCATCGCCGTCAGCGCCGCGGTCAGAAATCGCTTGCTTAGCATCGTCATGATCGTAAGACTCCTTCTCGGTCGGGCAACTTTAACGAAGAAGTATAACGCGGGTTTGTCTTCTAGCATCGACCGACACAACCGTGGCTGTGCTACTTCCCGCGCTTTTCGTGAAGTGGCCCGCGCGACAGTCGGCACCGGAGCGGGTTCGGGCATCACGCCGCAGGGTTTGTTCTGATACGGAAACCATAGCCGCCCAACCTTGCAAAATACGCTAGGATCAGGCACTCTCGTCCGTTATGGGAGAAAAAGAACAGAGCGCGGAGATGAGTGGGCCAGCCTCCAAGCTCGTAACGCGGCAATTGGCAGCGGTCCCCAATTGGTCTGTGCGTATTCCCGCACTGGACGGCCTCCGAGGCATTGCCATCTTACTCGTGTTACTTTGCCACTCTGTTTTTGAGACCCAGACCAGCTCACAGTTTCTGACCAACCTAATTTCCGCCGGGCAGCTTACCTGGAGCGGAGTCGATCTCTTCTTTGTCCTATCCGGATTCCTCATCGGCGGCATTCTTCTGGATGCCCGCGAGTCGCCCCGCTATTTTCAGACGTTTTACGTGCGTCGCGCCTATCGGATATTGCCGCTCTATTTCATTGTGACCGCGTTGTTTCTGGTGCGCCATCTTCCGTTCTGCATGATGCCCGGCCAGTTCGGAGATGTCTCACCGCTGGCGATTCCGTGGTGGTCGTACGTCACCCTGACGCAGAATTTCTGGATGGCGCAACTGGGATGGTACGGCGCCATGGCCATGGCTGTAACCTGGTCCTTGGCGGTGGAGGAACAATTTTATCTGACGATCCCGCTGTTGGTCCGCTTGCTTCGTCCGCAGCGCCTCCTCTATGTCCTCTTGGCCGTGGTGGCCGCGGCCCCGGTGCTGCGGGTCTTGCTTCGCCATTTCCTCCTGCATGGGGATTACGCCTGCTACATCTTGATGCCATGCCGGGCGGACGCACTCTCCCTCGGAGTGCTTTCCGCGCTGTTAGTCCGGAATGCGCGTGGGTGGAACCTGCTGCTGGAAAAACGGAAGCTGCTCTATGGGGCAGCGGCCGTCTTATTTGCCGGTATTGCCTTCATGACCTATCAGAGTTATGGACAGTTTTCCGCGCCCATGACCACGTTCGGTTATTCCGTGCTCGCTTTGTTTTACACCGCATGTTTGCTGCTTGCGGTTTCCACCCCCGGGGGCTCGGGGATGCTCCGCAATCGAACGCTCATGGGTCTGGGTGCGCTGGCCTATTGCACTTACCTCATCCATTTTCCCTTGATCATGGCGGGGCGGCGTCTAGTCGCGCTTCGTTTGTCCCACGACCAGGCCCGGCTGCCTGGCGCAATACTGGGCATCGCCCTGGCCCTGCCAATTGCTATGTTGTCGTGGAAATACTTTGAGAAGCCAATGCTCCGCCGAGGCCATAAGTATGTCTACTGACTACCTAACGAGACCGCAAGAGAGCGGATCCTGTGCTAACGAGCGGGCGTAGCAGCCTGTGGTGGAAGTCTGGTTCGTATCAGGGCACGCCCCTCAGGCGTGCCGTAAGTGTCGTGTTACGAACGCGCCTTTAGGCGCTGGTTTTGCAAGCTGGAGTTTCACCACGGCTCATAAGAGTAAATAGATAAAAAACAAAGGCTACTCTTTGCCGGTCGTTCCGGCCAAACGACTCCGCGCAAAGACCGTCCGTTGCCCATGCTCCCACAGCCGCTGCGGCCAATCGCGCCGCATGCAGGGTTTTTCGATGGCGACAAAATAAACGCCGCACATCACGACAATCGCTGACCCGATCAGCGCAAATTGTAATGACAGATAAATCCAATAAGGAGCGCTTTCTCCCAAACCCCGTGTAACTCGTCCCACTGCCGAGATTACTTCATAGTGCAGCAGGTAAATCGAGTAACACATCCCTCCAATAGCTGTGATCCAGCGATTGGAGAAGAAGCGATTGGTGAAACGGCCGCGAAACGCGGCGCAGTAGAGAAGAAAGATCCATCCGGGAAACAGCCAGAGGGTAAGTACACGCGAATGGAGGAGCACAAACAGCAGCGGCCACGCCGCCACCGCCACCAGGTCCCATGCCAGATTTCGCCGCGGAGCTTCGCCCCAGCTTTCCAGGAAAACGTCGGCCAGCAAAAATCCGACCAGAAAAAATTGAACATAGGCGAGAATCGAGAGCGAGGCGCGAGGATAGTGACGCAGAGAGTCGTGCAGGAACAAAGCTTGTCCCGACTGCGCAACCAGTATAGGAACGACAATCACCGAGCGTCGCAGCATTCGATTTCCAATGGTGAACAGGAGCGTCAGCAACGGTACCAGCAGGTAAAACTGCACTTCGATCTCCAGCGACCAGGCCACTCCCATGGCCGGGCTGAACGTTCCATAAATCAAGCTGTGCGAATAGAAGAGGCTGGCTGCCAAGTGCGGATAAAAGCCGGCAGACGGAACTCCCAAAATGACCGCCCCCAGAATGAACAGCAGAAGCAGCGCGACAAAGTAAGGTGGTTCCAGGCGAGTTAGGCGGCGCAGATAGTACTTGCGCAGATTCACAGGAGCGGCTCCCTTCAGGTAATGCGCGGCAAAGGGAAGCCCGAGAATAAAACCGCTGATCACAAAGAACAGCTCGACCCCGCGTGATCCTACCAACGCCGCCGAGGCAAGCCAGTCGGAGGAAGGCGGAACAGAGCTATAGAAAGGAGACTTCGCTGTAAGGTATCCGTTCAGGTGATACAGGATGACCATGGCAATGGCTGCGAAGCGCAGCCCGTCCATCTCGGGGATGAACCGCCCGGAACTGGTTTCGCGCGAAATATGGCCCAGGAATCTTCCGGCGAGGGATTTGCGTTGGGAAACGGCGACCGGCGCCTTGCCATTTCCGAGATCGGCCGCCTGAGACTCACGTGCATCCATATCGAAAACAATAACCTAAAATCGCTTCCTCGGCTCGCCATTCATGTCTGGTCGGCGTTTTCATCCAGCCAACGTCGGCGCAAAACTTCAAGAGAAATTCGCCTCACTCTCAACGGCCACCGCGAAGGCGTCGCGAGTTCGCCTCCCGCCGAACTCAGTGTTCTCTCGCCGGAACTGTTTTCTAATTGAGACCCGCTGATGTTCACGATAGAATCGCGTCGCTGCGCACTGGAGAATCTTCGTAGTAAGCTTTAGATTCGGAAAGGGTGTCAGCCAATTCATGAAGCGCTCGTTCTATGTTCTTGTTTTGTTGCTAGCCATTTCTCTATTCGCGTCGGGTCTCGACACAACTCCCGCCTCGGCCCGCGCAGCCCCCGCCGAAAAAGGTCCTGCCGTCTTCAATGTGCGGGACTACGGCGCCACTGGGGACGGAACCACCCTCGATACGGATGCAATTAAGAAGGCGATCCAGGCCTGTGCCGCTACGGGCGGAGGCACTGTGCTGTTTCCGCCCGGCCAGTATGTAACTGGAACGATCGAGTTAGTTAGTAACATGACGTTATATCTCGACCCGGGAGCGGTAATTCTTGGCAGTAAGAATGTTGACGATTACGGATCGACCCGCGACTACGGCTTGGGAAAGAAGTACGGCGTCGATTCCTCCGGCGAAGGCGATCGGGTAGGGTTGATTGTGGCGAGCGACCTCCAGCATGTTGCCATTTTAGGCACGGGCGCGATTGACGGACGCGGCGATGAGTTTATGGATCTCGACACCCCGCACACGGAGCCGGATTTCGACCCGCAATATACGCGCAATCCCGAACTGTTTCTCCACGCCGTCCGAAATGTGGAGTACGGCCCCGTCGAGCCCAAAGCCCACGGCGCCGGCCGCCCGGGAACGATGCTGATCTTTTTGCACTGCAAAGACGTGCTCCTGCGCGACGTGACCTTGCGGAATTCGCCCAACTGGACACTGCACTTGCAGAAAACGGAGCGCGCCGTAATCTCGGGAATTCATATTCTGAACAATCTGCTGATTCCGAATAATGACGGCATCGATTGCATGGCATGCAAGCACATCCACATTTCGGATTGCGACATCCAGGCCGGCGACGACGATTTTGCCATCGTGGGCAGCGAAGATGTCAACGTCAGCAACTGTTCGCTGGTTTCCCGCTCGTCGGCCATTCGCTTGGAAGATACGAGGTTCAGCACTTTCCAGGGCCTCAGCATCGAAACCAACCGCGGCCTCGGGATTTACCAGATGGGCGATGAAATAACGGCGCACGTGGTGTTCTCCGATATCACCATGCGCACCAAACTGATCCCCGGGCATTGGTGGGGGAAAGCCGAACCGATCTATGTGGCCGTGAGTCCGTGCGTCGAAAGTCAGTGCAAGGGCAAGGTGAGTGATATCAAATTCTCGAACATCACGGCCGACGCCGAGGCGGGAGTGCTGATCTATGGAGCCGCAGACAGCCCTGTGGAAGGCCTTTCTCTCGAAGGAATACGCCTTAAGATGCACTCCCCGAACCCGGAGTTCGCCGAGGCAGTTGGAGGAAACTTCGATTTGCGTTGGACGGCCAAAAGCTTGAAAGATGCCGTGTTCAAGCACGATACGCCGGGGCTTTACTGCCGCTGGGTCACTGGGTTGAGAATTCACGGGTTGGAGTTGCAATGGGGTGAGGGCCTGCCGGAGTATTTTTCGGACGGCATTTCCTGCGAAGATTTTCGCGATTTGCAGATCGACCGCTTCGAAGGACGTCAGGCGCAAAAAACTGGAGCGGCAATTTCTCTCGGCCGAGGGGATGGAGTCTCGATTGTGAATTCAACGGCGGCGCAAGGGACCTTCGATTTCCTCCGCCAGTTCCAACTGACGGGCCACCGCCTTCTGCTCGGCGATGATCTCTCCCGCGCGCGAGCCGGAGTAACTCCGCCCAGCGCCACGTTTCACATGCAGGCAGTCATCCTGCCGGCGGGAGCAAGGCCTAAAGCGCCGTCGTCTCATCCGTGATAAGGGCCTCGTCAATCACGGTCGCCGCCAGCGGCGCGCCAAGGATTCATCGTGCTCCAGGAACTCCTCCACTATCCAACGAGCGAACTTTATTATTATTCCGGCGGAGTTTTCCAGTAAGCCTGATGTCCGCTGAAGCCGTCATCGGGAATGTTCGCGATTATTGTGCGCTTGAGTTCCAGCGCATCGATCGCTCCCTGGTGCCGATAAATGACCTCTCCCGCGGGACTGATGAGCTCGGTGTAGGGGACAGCCCCGTTCCACTCGCCCCCAAAGGCGCCGATCATCGAGTAAATATCCGTCGAGCCAAAGATCAAATTCCGGCTGGTGGCGTGCTGTTTCGTCAGCGCCGCCAGCACAGAATCCTTCTCATCGGGATAGTTGATGCTCACCGTCACCAGGTCGAAGGCGCGATGTCCGTACATTCGGTACATCGTTTCGATCTTCGGAAACTCTGCCACGCAGGGCGCGCACCAGGTCGCCCAGAAATTGACGAGCACGAACTTGCCCGTCGAATTCTTTCGCAGAGCTTTTAAATCGTCAACGCTGGCCGGCTTCACCTCGACGGGCTGCGCTTCAATCTCGGAAAGCTCCGCATTTTTATTTTCTTCCTTATACAGCCACTTGGTGGAGCAGCCGACCGACGGAGTTTTAGCCACTCGAACCGGTCGATGGGCAAGGACCGCGTCAATAGCATTGCGCGCATCCTGCACCTTGACCAGCGATGCCCGCGGATTGTCATCGACCCGCCCTTCGTAGCGAAGTTTGCGTTCCGCATCGAAGACGAACACGTGGGGTGTGGCCGTAGGCCCGTAAGCGCGCGCAACTTTCTGCGTTTCGCCGTCGTAAAGATAAGGGAAATTGAAATGGCGATAGGCGGCGCGAATTTTCATGTCTTCAAACGAGTCGCCTACGTCGGTGTAACCCATCTCGTCGAGCAGCACGGCCTTCGGACTGTTCGGTTCAATCGCCACCAGACTCACCCCGCGATCACGATAATCGGCCGCGAGTTGCTTGATGCGGCTCTCATACAGTTGCGCGGTCGGGCAATGATTGCAGGTAAACACGATCACCAGCACCTTGCTCTGGATGTAATCCTTCAGGCAATGGGTCTGATCGTCGATGCCCGGCAGACAAAAATCGGGAGCGCTCGCGCCGATAGCGAGCGTGGGCAGAGTGCGTTCCTCTTCGCAAAACCCAGGTGTGGCAATGCAGACCAGGAATAACACGCAAAGAACGCTAACATACAGCCAGTTTTGCGAAACTGCTCTGAATGTCATGCTCAATCACCTTTCGTCATGCGCCTCAGCCGGGTGCCCATTACTCCTTCCATAGCTTCATAACTACGGGCCCACGCGCGCCGGTTGCGAGAGGGAAGTAGTCTCCAGGAGTGTGACAGGCGCTTCCAGCCGCAAATCGCGCGACGAGGCGCCAACGTACACTTTGCGCGGTCCGGTTGCGGTCGTCCAACTCTTGGAGGCCGCCGACCAGTATTGAAACCGGCGCAGCGCAAGATGCAACGACACGCTGCGCGCTTCACCGGGACCGAGCGTGATTCGGTCGAAGGCCGCCAGCGCATGCACCGCAAACTGCGCGTCCGCCGGCTGATCTTCGGGAGCGCCCAGGTACACTTGCGCAACCTCATCGCCAGCAACTTCACCGGTGTTCTTTACCCGGAAAGTCACGTCAATTCCATCGCCGCCCGCGGGCGCAACCTTCAGTCCCGAGTATTCGAATTTTGTGTACGACAAACCATGGCCGAAGGGAAATAACGGCTCAATGCCCTCCTTGTCAAACCAACGGTAGCCGACGTAAATGCCTTCGGAAAAAGTCGTCTTGCCATCCACGCCTTTCTTCGTGCGTTCCGGATAATGTGGGTCGTTCGCCGGCATGTCTTCAAACCGTCGCGCCCAGGTAAACGGCAGTCGTCCCGCCGGGCTTTTTTTGCCCAGAAGAATGTTCGCCGTCGCCCAGCCGCCTTCATCGCCGGTCCACCACATTTGCAGTACCGCCTTCACCTTCTTCACCCAGGGCATCGCCACCGGCTGACTGACATTCAGCACCACGATCGTGTTCGGATTCACCGCGGCCACATCTTCAATCAGCTTGTCCTGATCGCCCGGAAGCGCAAACTCGGGCCATCCCCGACTCCAGACAAATACGATCGCGGTTTTCGCCTGCTTGGCCGTGCGCACCGCGGCTTCATAATTCGCCTTCTGTTGTTGCGGCGTCACCCAGTTCAAGCGCACCTGCACAGGATTATTGGAGCTGTCGGGCCGCACCGAAACCGAGATGGCGTGTGCGCCGGCCGACAATGCCAGTTCCACTCGGACGTTGTCCAATCCGTCCCTGGTGGGCATGATATCGTCCTGCCCCGCCTGGGTTATGTCGCCGTGGATCCAATTCAGCTCAACCCGGGCCACGCGCTTGCCGTCAATCAGCAGATTCGAAAAGCAACCCAGCACCTGAAGATGCAGCCGATACGCGCCTGTGGTTGGAATAGTCAGGGTCCCGCGCCACTTGGTGGTGGAGTTCGCGGGCAAGGCTTTTCCGTTGGACTTTGTGAAGCTAATTTGCGCATCCACTTGCACAGGGACGCCATTACCTGCAATGCGCTCCAGCCCAGGCTTGCCATCATGCGACAGGAACTCTGCCGGGACCGGCGTGCCCGTCAGATCGTTGGCCACGGCGTAGGCGAGCTTCACACTTTTATCGGCGCCCGTAATTTTCTTCATGGCCTCATACGCGCCGATCTCGCGTTCTGGCAACCCTACTGCCTTCTCGCCGCTCATTCCCACCGCAATCGTCTGGCCCGCACCGGGACCGATCAACGCGACTAACTCCAAATCGCTTTTCTTCAGCGGAAGCGCGCCTCCTTCATTCTTCAGCAGAACCGCCGCATCCTCGCTCGTCTTCTGAATGATCCTGGCATTTTCCGCCACCGCCGAAGGCGTGATGTCATGCTTCGACTTGCCGTCGAGCAAGCCAAATTTATCCATCTGGTACAGCACGCGCCCGGCAGCCATCGTGATGGTCGCTTCGCTGACCAGGCCGTCCTGCACCATCTTCTTCAGGTTCGTTGTCGGTTGCGGCTCTGGCTGCGGATTCCATGGCTGGCCCGCCGGCTCCTCCGGCAAGCCTTCGCGTATCGCATCGTTGCCGCCCTCAGGATCAGTCGGTTCGGGGGGCACAGGCGGTCCCTGCGCAAAAAACGAAGGCCCCACAAACGAGACCGGAAGCGGCCCCGGCATTTCCATATCCAGGCCGGCATTGATGAAGTCCGTCCCGTGCGTGGCGCCCCAGTCCGATGTCACGAATCCCTTGAACCCAACTTCTTTCTTCAGAATCTCGTTGAGCGTGTCGGCGTTGCCGCACGCGTAAGGTCCGTTGACTTTGTTGTACGAACACATGATCGACGACACTTCCGCTGCCGCCGCATCCGCAAAGGGCGCGACGTAGATTTCGTGCAGCGCCTGCTGGTCCACCCACACGTTGGTGCCGTCGGTGTCGTAAGCCACGTAGTGTTTCGCTTGCGCCATCACTCCCTGGCCCTGAACGCCGCGAATGAATGCCGCTCCGATCTGCCCGGTCAACAGCGGATCTTCACCATACGTGTTGTAACCGCGACCGTACATCACATCCCGATCGATGTTGATGAAGGGCTGAAGCACCACATCCACGCCATGCGACCGCGCTTCCCGCGCGACGAGAATTCCGTTTTCCTTCGCGTCTTCGCGGCTGAAGGTCGCGGCCAGTCCCATGGTTGCGGTCGGAGCGGCGGAGCGGACGCGCGTCAAAACGCCCGGAGGCCCATCGGCCAGTCGTAACGACGGAATCCCCAAGCGAGGTATTGCCGCCAGGTACCCCGCTTGCCCCTGATTAGTGGAGGGATCTTCGCCGCTTCCGTGAATCAGCGCAATCTTCTCATCGAGCGTCATCTGGCCCAGCAACTTATCGACTCGAGGGTTGCCAGTCACGCTGGGCGCGGTTTGCGCGCTTGCGAATAGAGCGCAACTGCATCCGAGCGCCAGCAGCGCGACAACTGCGAAGCACTTGCGAAGAATGCGATCACTCAAAGTCGTGCTCTGCCGATTGATTGCGGCCATCTTGATTACTCGTCCTGCTCGGTTTGGCATCGGAAAGGTCTCCTGTCGGGAATACGCTGTCGTCAAATAATAATGCGGTAACGAAACGCAAAATGCGCCGGGGAGCGATTATATACGTTTTGGCGAAAGTTGAAACGATTTTGCGCGGCATTAGAAAGAAAAAGCGGCCCGCTCGCACTCTCAGCGCCGCCGAATCGTCGTGCATGTTTGCCCTGGAATTCGACCCTGGCTTTTGCGTAAACGCAGATTAATAGGACGCGCGGCCCGGCCACGTTGTTCTCAAGGCGAATCGGTTGACCGCTGCCATGGTTTCTGCAGGCTGAGACATCGTCCCCTCTGGCAGTTGCCCTCGGCCTCACGTT
>Ga0181521_10004438_pt1 | contig 16034 bp, 14 predicted proteins | sample PEATcosm2014_Bin_32_FD_119764 | JGI IMG/M metagenome (GOLD analysis project Ga0181521, IMG submission 119764) | Peatland microbial communities from MTU Mesocosm Facility, Houghton, MI, USA - PEATcosm2014_Bin02_60_metaG | ecosystem: Environmental > Terrestrial > Soil > Wetlands > Peat | place... | reverse complement strand
TCAGCGTCGAAAGGGAAACAGCCCAGACCGCCAGCTAAGGTCCCTAAGTACTAGCTAAGTGGGAAACGATGTTCGAGTGCATAGACAACCAGGAGGTTGGCTTAGAGGCAGCCACCCTTGAAAGAGTGCGTAACAGCTCACTGGTCAAGTGTTCGAGCGCGGACAATGTAACGGGGCTCAAGCTAGTCACCGAAGCTGCGGGTGCGTGAGACCTTCGGGTCGATCGCGCGGTAGGAGAGCGTTCCCATGCCAGTAAAGCGGCGGCGTAAGCCAGCCGTGGAGGCCTGGGAAGTGAGAATGCCGGCATAAGTAACGAAAGAGGGGTGAGAATCCCCTCCACCGATTGCCCAAGGATTCCTGAGTAAAGTTCGTCTGCTCAGGGTTAGTCGGGACCTAAGGCGAGGCCGAAAGGCGTAGTCGATGGCCAACAGGTTGATATTCCTGTACCACGTCGCTTCCGTTTGACCGATGGGGGGACGAGGAAGGCTAGGGGAACCCAGGCGATGGTTGTCCTGGGGTAAGCATGTAGGGGTGGCCCTTGTTAAATGCGGGGCCGCATAACCTGAGGTGCGATGCCAGCTGGCGTTAAGCCGGCGAGTCCCTAACGCCATACCTCCAAGAAAATCCTCTAGGGAGGACGCGCGTGCCCGTACCAAAACCGACACAGGTGGGCAAGTAGAGAATACTAAGGTGATCGAGATAACCCTCGTTAAGGAACTCGGCAAAATCGCCCCGTAACTTCGGGATAAGGGGCGCCCCAGTAGGGTGAAACTCCTCGCGAGTGGAGCCCGAGAGGGCCGCAGTGAATTGGCTGAAGCGACTGTTTACCAAAAACACAGGTCTCTGCTAAGTCGAAAGACGACGTATAGGGGCTGACGCCTGCCCGGTGCCGGAAGGTTACGTGGAGTTGTTAGGGCTTGACCCGAAGCAGCGAAGCTAAGCCCCGGTAAACGGCGGCCGTAACTATCAGTTGACCGAGGTAGTTGTAAAACTCGGCTATATGCTGGAACATCCGAGTATCCCGCACTACGCATTCCGTCCTAAGTGGGCGGCATCGTGAAAATGTGTCGGGTGCGGACAATCAGCAGGAAAGGCCCGGCGTCCAGTCGGACCAAGACGATCAACCGCTTCGGCGGGGTCTTGGCCGGCGTCGAAGGCGCTGGGAATCCTCAGAGACTATACGCCGAGCTCGCTCTCTAGATCGGGAGCGGGATGAGATAGTCCGCTCTCATGGGCGACCATGAGAGTCGGCCAGAAATGTGCCGACCGCTCGGACCTGTGGTGTCCGAGTCGTAACAGTAGGAACGGTCCTAAGGTAGCGAAATTCCTTGTCGGGTAAGCACCAACACTTGCCCCGCCGTCTCGCGAGAGACGGTCGAGAACCGGCTCATATCGGGGAAACCCTCCCTACCACAGTGGTAGCGGGCAATCCCGAGGGAAGTCCTAGTGACCCCCTAACGACTGATCCGAAAGGAGAGGCGTGTCACGCTCCGGAGAGTCCGGAAATCCATGTGACGCGCAATACGCCGGCCCTCATCGCAAGACAAGGCGCCAATGGAATGGTTGTACCGCTGGATCCCTGGTACGTCACAGGTCTGACGGAGGGCGAGGGGTGCTTTTGCATCTCACTCGCCATCCGAGCGAAGCTGCGAGCTGGTCTCGAGGTGAGGCCGTCGTTTTCGCTCTCGTTGAATGAGAAGGACCTGGGGCTGCTGGAAGGTCTGCAAGCGTTCTTCGGTTGTGGCTGGATCCGGGAGTCGAAGGGAGATCGCACCTTCAAGTACGAGGCGCGATCGATCGGAGACCTCACCGGAGTCATCCTGCCGCACTTCGAGCGTTTCCCCTTGCGGGGATACAAGGCGAGAAGCTGTGCAGGCTTTTCGCGGGTATGCGAGATGATCGAGCAAGGAGATCATCTGCAGCGCGACGGTTTGCGAGAGATAGTGGGTATCGCCTACCAGATCAATCTGGGGAAGCGACGCCACTCGCAAGCCACACTCCTAAAGGTGCTTGATGAGGTGAAGGGATAGTCTGCGCTCTCGGATAACGAGAGAACACGCGAAGTTCCGACCTGCACGAATGGCGTAACGACTTCAGCGCTGTCTCAACGAGGAGCTCGGTGAAATTGCAGTCTCGGTGAAGATGCCGAGTACCCGCGGCTAGACGGAAAGACCCCGTGAACCTTTACTACAACCTGGTATTGGATTTCGGTGCATTTCGCTCAGGATAGGTGGGAGGCTTTGAAGCGCCGGTTGCGGCTGGCGTGGAGCCAACCTTGAGATACCACCCTTGGTGTATTGGAGTTCTAACAGCATTCCGTGAATCCGGGTGCTGGACAGTTCCAGGCGGGTAGTTTGACTGGGGCGGTCGCCTCCCAAAATGTAACGGAGGCGCACAAAGGTTCCCTCATCACGGTTGGAAATCGTGTGTAGAGCGTAAAGGTAGTAAGGGAGCTTGACTGCGAGACTGACAAGTCGAGCAGGTGCGAAAGCAGGTCTTAGTGATCCGGCGGTAGCAAGTGGAAGTGCCGTCGCTCAACGGATAAAAGGTACTCCGGGGATAACAGGCTTATCGGGCCCAAGAGTCCACATCGACGGCCCGGTTTGGCACCTCGATGTCGGCTCGTCGCATCCTGGGGGTGGAGTTGCTCCCAAGGGTTGGGCTGTTCGCCCATTAAAGCGGTACGCGAGCTGGGTTCAGAACGTCGTGAGACAGTAAGTTAACCGTTGCTGTCTATAAATTCGGCTATATGCTGGAAACTCCGAGTATCCTGCACTACGAGTTCCGTCCTAACAGGGCGGTGCCGTGAAAATGTGTCAGGTGCGGACAATCAGCAGGAAAGGCTGGATAGCTACATCTCGGGCTTTGTAGATGGCGAGGGCTGCTTCGCAGTCGCCGTCAACCGCAATCCGACATGCCGTACAGGGTTTCAGCTTGTCCCTGAGTTTCATGTCAGCCAGAACGGTGACAGGAGTCAGGTGCTCGAGCTGATTCGCGAGCGGTTTGGAGGCGCGGGCTACATCAAGTCCAACGGAACGAAGGATCGTGCGTTGGTATACGTCGTGCGAAAGCGCGGCGACCTGCTGAGGCACGTGATTCCTTTCTTCGAACGGTCGCCTCTCCTGTCCTCGAAGCACGAGGACTTCGAGAAGTTTGCGGCGATCGTGAGAGCGATGTCAGAAGGTCGTCATCGCACGCCGGGAGGGTTTGCCCGGCTTCTGGAGCAGGCGCTGTCAATGAATGGCAGCGGTCGATTCAGAAGCGTGCGATGGCGAGAGGTCATCGGTAGCGATCCGGAATCCTCAGAGACTATATGCCGAACACAGAGAAGTGATGCCTCTGTGAAGATATAGTCCGAGCTGCATGGCGACATGCAGAGCCAGGCAGAAATGACCTGGCCCGCAGCGTCCAACGCGGGGCGATGCGGTAACAAAACTGTCGGTCCCTATCTGCCGTGGGCGTTGGAGAGTTGAGAGGATTTGTCCCTAGTACGAGAGGACCGGGATGAACGCACCTCTGGTGTATCTGTTGTCCTGCCAAGGGCATAGCAGGCTAGCTACGTGTGGATCGGATAACCGCTGAAAGCATCTAAGCGGGAAGCCGGCCTCAAGATGAACTCTCCCATCCCCTAGAGGGAGTAAGACCCCTGGTAGACCACCAGGTTGATAGGCCGGATCTGGAAGGACGGCAACGTCTGCAGGAGACCGGTACTAATGGGTCGAGGGCTTGACGGATTTTTCATGCACTCCGAACGGAGTGTTGTGGTACCCGCTGTGGCGTGTGCAGTTTTGAGGGACCGTGGGAGGCGTGGTCTTTCGCCTTTTTCCGGTGGCCTTGGCGAGGGGGAAACACCTCTTCCCATTCCGAACAGAGCAGTTAAGCCCCTCAGCGCCGATGGTACTTGGCCCGCAAGGGCCTGGGAGAGTAGGACGCCGCCGGTTCTTTCGATACGCGGGCCGCCTTCGGGCGGCCCGTCGTCGTACTACAGCGAGGGCTACGCCGGGATCAGGCAAGCGACGCGGGATCGGCGCCCTGGAGCCGCTAACGACCGAACGCAGCGCGCGAGCTGTCGCACGCGCAGCCCGCGGCGCCCGCCTGACGCACAACCCCGTCCACACGCCGCAGCCGCACCGGCTGAGGCGCCGGCGCGACCCGCCCGACCGGCGAGAGGCACGGCTGCGCAGGCGCCGGGACCTGGCCCGGACGCCTGCGCGCGCACCCTCTGCGCAGCGGCGCCCGATGCGGATGCGGGGCGTGGCTGGGCTCGTCCTGGCCGACCTCCCAGTCGACCTCGTAGTCGTCCTCGAGCAGCAGGAACGAGCGGGCCACGCGTACAGCACCGAGCGCGCGCTGCGCAAGCTTGTGTTTGGGCGTGCCGGGGAACATGTGTTCGTAAGCTACGAAGCCGTTCGGACGGACCGGCTGCGAACGTGTGTACGCATTGCCATAGCGGCAGCAAATTGGCTCTACAGAGCCGATTTGCGCCGGCGCGGTCTGCAACGGGAGTTGCAAAGCGGTCGCATTTCCAGCCGCGCGCGGGCACCCGCCGAGCCGCCATGCAGGGGCCGCGTGCGGCGGCGCGAACTGGACTGCAGAGATGGCTGTTACGCTTGCCAGGCGTTCGACCGGCGGGTCCTTCAGGGGCGGCGGGCGGCGCCCAAAGCTCATGGAGAAGTTCGTCATCGAAGGCGGCGTCCCGCTGTCGGGCACGATGGTCCCGGCCGGAAACAAGAACGGGGCGTTGCCGATCCTCGCCGCCAGCGTCCTCACCGAGGACGAGGTGGTCGTGCGCAACGTCCCGCGCATCCGCGACGTGGAGGCGATGATCGAGATCCTGACGGCGATCGGCGTGGAGGTCGTGTGGCGCGGGCCGAACGAGGTCGCGCTGTGCGCCGCGGGCGTCCACGACGTCGCGATCGAGCCGGAGCTCGCCGAGTCGATCAGGGCCTCGTTCCTGCTCGCCGGCCCGCTGCTCGCGCGCTTCCGCCGCGCGGTGATGCCGCCGCCGGGCGGCGACGTGATCGGCCGCCGCCGCCTGGATCCCCACCTCGACGCCTTCCGCTCGATGGGCGCCGTGACCGACTGCGGACGCGAGATCGTCCTCGGCGCCCCGCGCGGCCTGCGTCCGAGCGACGTGTTCATGGACGAGCCGTCGGTGATGGCCACCGAGAACGCGCTGATGGCCGCAGCGCTGATCCCCGGCACGACGGTCATCGGCAACGCCGCGTGCGAGCCGCACGTCCAGGACCTCGCGCGCATGCTCGTGAAGATGGGCGCCGACATCCAGGGCATCGGCTCGAACCTGATCACCGTCAACGGCGCCGAGCGCCTGCACGGCTGCGAGCACGTCGTCGCCCCCGATCACATCGAGATCGGCAGCTTCATGGCGCTCGCGGGCGTCACCGGCGGCGAGCTGCGGATCAAGGACACCGTCCCCGGCGACCTGCGCATGATCCGCCTGGTGTTCGAACGCGTCGGGCTGCGCTCGGAGCTGCACGGCAACGACGTCGTCGTCCCCGGCGGCCAGAAGCTGGTGGTGCAGGCGGACGTGGGCGAGTACAAGAGCAAGATCCAGGACGGTCCCTGGCCGGCGTTCCCGGCCGACCTCACATCGATCGCCGTCGCCCTCGCCACGCAGGCGGAGGGCTCGATCCTCGTGCACGAGTGGATGTTCGAGAACCGCCTGATCTTCACCGACAAGCTGATCCTGATGGGCGCCGACATCGTCATGTGCGACCCGCATCGCGCGATCGTCACCGGCCCGCGGCGGCTGCGCGGCGAGCGCGTCGAGTCGCCGGACATCCGCGCGGGAATGGCGATGCTGCTGGCGGCGCTGTGCGCGGAGGGCCGCAGCGAGATCGGCAACATCCGCCAGATCGACCGTGGCTACGAGCGCATCGACGAGCGCCTGCGCGACCTCGGCGCACGCATCGAGCGCGTGGCCACCGAGCCGGTCCACGCATAATCACGGGATCTTCATGATCCACCCGATCCCGAGCGGCACGCGCGACGTGCTTCCAGAAGAGACGCGCGAGGTGCGCGCGATCACCGACGTCCTGCGCCGCGTGTTCGAGCGCCACGGCTACGGCGAGGTGTACACGCCGGCGCTGGAGTACGAGTCGGTGCTCGCGCGCGCGGAACTGGCCGAGGCGCGGCCCGTCTACCGCGTGTTCGACGAGACCGGCGCTGTGCTCGTGCTGCGCTCGGACATGACCGTGCCGATCGCGCGCGTCGTCGCCACGCGCTACGGGACCAGCGAGCCGCCGCTGCGCTTCTGCTACTTCGCGCACTGCTACCGCGGCGTGCGACCCCAGCGCGGCCAGCCGCGCGAGCTGCTGCAGGCGGGCATCGAGCTGATCGGCTCGCCCGCGCCGCAGGGCACCGCCGAGGCGCTCGCCGTCCTGTGCGACGCGCTCGACGCGACCGGCCTGAAGGACTTTCGCATCGGCCTCGGCGACGCGTCGCTGTTCCCCGCGCTGATGGCCACCCTCGGCGTCCCCGAGGCCGCCCGCCCCGGGCTGCTGCAGGCGCTCGTGCTGCGCGACTTCGTCGGGCTCGAACTGGCGCTCGACGAGTCGGGCCTTTCGGGCGAGGCCGCCGAGCTGCTGCTGGAGGTGCCACAGCGCCGCGGCGGCCCCGCGATGCTCGCCGACACGCCGCCGCAGGCGAGCGAGGCGGTCACCGGCCTGCGCCGCGTGCACGAGCTGCTCGAGCCGAGCGTCGCCGAGCGCGTGATCTTCGACCTGGGCCTCGTGCGCAACATCGGCTACTACACCGGCGCCGTGTTCGAGGTCTACGACCCGGCGTTCGGGGCGCCGATCGGCGGCGGCGGGCGCTACGACGACCTGCTCGGACGCTTCGGCCGCGCGCTGCCCGCGGTCGGCTTCGCGCTGGAGGTGGAAAGCCTGCACAAGGCGCTCGCCGGCGAGGAGCGCGGAACGGGCGCGCTGCTCGCGCGCGGCGAGACCCGTGTGGAGAACCCGACGCCCGTGGTGGACCCGGTGCCGGAGGTCGAGCTTTGAGCGCGATCAACGGCCTGACGATCGCCGTCCCGCGCGGCGCGCTGTTCAACGGCACCGTCGACCTGCTGCAGGCGCTCGGCATGGACACCGACGAGCTGCGCTCGAACGACCGCAAGCTGCTGTTCGAGGACATCGGCGTGATCACCATGCGCCCGTCGGACGTGCCCACGTACGTCGAGGCGGGCGCCGCCGACCTCGGCGTGACCGGCAAGGACGTGCTGCTGGAGCAGGGCGGGCGCGCGTCGGACTTCGGCGAAGGCGGGCGCGAGGTCTACGAGCTGCTGGACCTCGGCTTCGGGCGCTGCACGATGGTGCTCGCCAGCAAGGCCGGCCCGGACCCGGCGCTCGCGGCGCTGCGCCGGCTGGGCGTGATGCGCGTCGCCACCAAGTACCCGCGCATCGCCGCGCGCCACATGGAGGAGACGGGCAGGCAGGCGGAGATCGTCGAGGTCAAGGGCTCGGTCGAGCTCGCGCCGCTGACCGGCATGGTCGAGGCGATCGTCGACCTGACGGCCACGGGCACGACGCTGCGCGAGAACAACCTCGAGGTGCGCGAGGAGATCGTCGTGTGCACCGCCAGGCTAATCGCCAACCCGGTCGCGCACAAGCTCAAGGCGGCGCCGATCGACGAGCTGCTCGGGCGCCTGCGCGAGCTGCCGGCGGCCGCGCGCGGGCGCGGGGCGCCCGACCCCGCCTGACGATGCGCAGCGTACGGTTGACACGCCGAGCGGGTGCGTGACATGCGCATCGAGCGGCTGAGCGAGCAGGACCTCGCGCGCCTCGGCGGGCCGGCGGGCGCCGCCGCGCAGGTGCGCGCGCTCGTGCCCGACGGCGACTCGGTCTCCGAGCAGGTGCGCGAGATCATCGCGCGGGTGCGCGCCGAGGGCGATGCGGCGGTGCTCGACTGCACGCGCCGCTTCGACACCGCCGGCAACGAGCCGCGCCCGCTGCGCGTCGCCGCGGAGGAGCTCGACGAGGCGATCAAGCAGCTGCCGCTGGAGCTGATCGCGGGGCTGCAGGTGGCGATCGTGAACGTCGCGCTGGTGGCCGACGCGGGCGTCCGCGGCGACACGGCGGTCGAGCTGCCGCAGGGGCAGCGCATCGTGCTGCGCGAGGTGCCGGTGGGCTCGGCGGCGGTGTACGTGCCGGGCGGGCGCGCGGCGTATCCGAGCACGGTCGTGATGGGCGTCGTCACCGCGCGCTCGGCGGGCGTCGTCGACGTGGCGGTGTGCGTGCCGCCGGGACCCGACGGGCAGATCGACCCTGTGATCCTCGGGACGTGCCGGCTGTGCGGCGTGGAGCGCGTGTACCGCATGGGCGGCGCGCAGGCGGTCGCGGCGCTCGCGTACGGCACGGAGGCGGTCGAGCGCGTCGACGCGATCGTCGGCCCGGGCAACCTGTACGTGCAGGAGGCCAAGCACCAGCTGTCGGCGACGGTCGGCATCGACGGCTTCGCCGGTCCCAGCGACCTGCTGGTCGCGCTGTCGGCGCAGTCGGGCGAGCGCGAGCTGCGCCTGGCGGCGCTGGACATGCTCGCGCAGGCGGAGCACGGCGAGGGCAGCCTCGTCGTCGCGGTGTCGCCCTCGCAGGCGGTCTGCGATGCGCTCGGCACCACGCTGGAGACGCTCGTCGTGGAACGCCCGACGGTCGGCGAGGCGGCGTTCGCGATCGTGACGGTGGCGAGCGCGCGCGAGGCGATCGCGTTCGCGAACGAGCTCGCGCCCGAGCACCTGCAGCTGATCGGCGCGGACGTCGAGGCGCTGGCTCCGGCGATCCGCTGTGCGGGCTGCCTGTTCGTCGGCGCAGACAGCGCGACGGCGTTCGGCGACTACGTCGCGGGCTCCAACCACGTGCTGCCGACGGGCGGCGCCGCGCGCTTCGCCTCGACGCTGTCGCCGCGCCACTTTCGCCGCACGATGTCCGAGGTTCGCATCGGTCGAGGCGCCGGGAAGCTGGCGGCGGCGGGCGCGCCGATCGCCCGCGCGGAGGGCTTTGACGTGCACGCGGAGTCGATGGAGGCGCGCGTGCGCGAGAATCCAGGGTCATGAGCCGCACGGCGAGCATCGAGCGCAGGACCGCGGAGACGGACGTGCGCCTGACGCTGACCCTGGAAGGGACCGGCGCGGGCACGCGCGAGACGGGCGTGGGCTTCCTCGACCACATGCTCGACCTGCTCGCGCGCCACGGGCGCATCGACCTCGACGTGCACGTCAGCGGCGACTTGCAGACGGGCGCGCACCACACCGCGGAGGACACGGCGATCGTGCTCGGGCAGGCGCTCGACGAGGCGCTGGGCGACCGTTCGGGCATCACCCGCTACGGCGCGGCGACGATCCCGATGGACGAGGCGCGGGCGAGCTGTGAGATCGATGTCTCCGGGCGTCCGTTCACGCTGTTTCAGGCGGAGCTGCCGCCGGGGGCGACGGGCGACTTCGAGCACGAGCTGACGGAGGAGTTCTTCCGCGCGCTGGCGAACGCGGCGAAGCTGACGCTGCACCTGCGCGTGGAAGCGGGGAGCAACGCCCACCACATGATCGAGGCGGCGTTCAAGGCGTTCGCGCGGGCGCTGCGCCAGGCTGTGGCTATAGATCCGACGGAGACGGGCGTCCCGTCCACGAAGGGCACCCTAATCGCATGAGCAGACACATTCAGAGGGGTCAGGTTCAAGCCTCGCAAGGACGCAGGGAGCGTGGTGTGCTCAGCACACGAGCGACCGAGGACGCAGCGAGGCGCCGGAGATGACCCCTCTGATCGCGGTGGTCGATTACGGCATGGGTAACCGCCGCTCGGTGGAGAAGGCGCTCGAGCACGTCGGCGCGCGCGCGCTCGTCAGCCGCGAGCACGCGACGCTGCGCGCCGCCGCCGGCCTGATCGTGCCGGGCGTGGGCGCGTTCCCGCGCGCGATGGACAACCTGCGCGAGCTGGGCCTGGACGAGCTGCTGCGCGAGCGCATCGCGGCGGGCACGCCGGTGCTGGGCATCTGCCTGGGGATGCAGCTGGCGTTCGACCACTCGAGCGAGCTCGGCGGGGCGGCCGGCCTCGGCATCGTCCCCGGCGAGGTTCGCGCGCTGGAGTCGGGCGAGCTGAAGCTGCCGCACATCGGCTGGAACGAGGTGCGCTTCACGCGGCCGGACTCGCCGCTCGTCGCCGACCTGCCTGGCAGCTGCGCCTTCTACCACGTGCATTCGTTCGCGCCCGTCCCGGCCGAGGAGCGGGACGTGCTGGGGGTCGCCGAGTACGGCGCGCCGTTCGTCAGCGCCGTGCAGCGCGGCTCGTTCTACGGCGTGCAGTTCCATCCCGAGAAGTCCTCCGCGGCGGGCCTGCGCCTGCTGGCGAACTTCGCGCGCATCTGCATCGCCGCCGATCGCCGCACGTCCGCGACGGGCGTGTCGGATCGGGCCGCGTCCGTGGCCGACCCGCCGTCCGTCGCGCGGTGAGGCTCTACCCGGCGATCGACATCCTCGGCGGCAACGCCGTGCGCCTGGTGAAGGGCGACTTCGACGCGAAGAAGGTCTACGACGAGGACCCGCTGTCGGCGGCGCGCGGCTGGGTGGACGCGGGCGCGGAGTACCTGCACGTGGTCGACCTCGACGGCGCCAGGCGCGGCGAGCCGGTCAACCTCGAGCAGCTGCGCCTGCTCGCGGCGGAGTCGGGCGTGCCGGTGCAGTACGGGGGCGGGCTGCGCTCGGCGAAGGCCGCCGCGGACGCGCTCGGCGCCGGCGCCGCGCGCGTGATCCTCGGCACGGTCGCGTTCACCGACCCCGACGTGCTCGGCGAGACGCTCGACGCGCACGGGCCCGAGCGGATCCTCGTGGGCGTCGACGTGCGCGACGGGTTCGTCGCGACGCACGGCTGGGTCAAGAGCACGCAGACGCCCGCGCGCGACGCGTTCGCCGAGCTGCGCGACCGGGGCGTGCGCCACTTCGTGTTCACGAACATCGACCACGACGGCATGCTCGACGGCGCCAACCGCGAGGAGGTCGCGTCGGTGGCGCACGCGGCGGGGGAGGGGAGCGTGATCTTCTCCGGCGGCATCGGCAGGCTCGAGGACCTGGAGGCGCTGGCGGCCCTGCGCTGGGAGCTGCAGCTGCAGGGGCTCGACGGCGTGATCGTCGGCACGGCGCTGTACGAGAAGCGCTTCACGGTCGCCGAAGCGAAGGCGGCGCTTAGCGGGTGACGCTGTTCGGGCGGCGCATGCTTGAGTTTTGAGCCGAGAGTTCCGGGTGGCGCATGCGCCACCCGGCGGTGGGCGCATGCGCCCACCGAGAGGCCGCACATGTGCGGCCTCTGGGAGGTCCGCATGCGGACCTCACGACCACGACCATCTACGCTGAGCGCGTGCACTACAAGCGCGTTATCCCCTGCCTGGACGTGGACCGCGGCCGTGTGGTGAAGGGCGTCGAATTCGTCGACATCCGCGACGCCGGCGACCCCGTGGAGCTGGCCGCGCACTACGACCGCGAGGGCGCCGATGAGATCGTGTTCCTGGACATCACCGCCACGCACGAGAAGCGCGACACGATCGCCAGGCTCGCGCGCCACACGGCCGACGAGGTGTTCGTGCCGTTCACGATCGGCGGCGGCATCCGCTCGGTGGCGGACGCCCAGGCGGTGCTCGACGCGGGCGCGGACAAGGTGTCGGTCAACTCCGCCGCGCTGCAGCGCCCGGAGCTGCTGAACGAGCTGGCGGCCGTGTTCGGCGCGCAGTGCGTCGTGCTCGCGATCGACGCCAAGGCAAGCGACTCGGGCGGCTGGGAGGCGTACCTGGCGGGTGGGCGCACGCCCACCGGCCGCGACGTGGTCGAGTGGGCGCGCGAGGGCGTCGAGCGCGGCGCGGGGGAGATCCTGCTGACGAGCATGGACCGCGACGGCACCAGCGACGGCTACGACCTGCCGCTGACGAAGGCGGTCAGCGAGGCGGTGAGCGTCCCCGTGATCGCCTCCGGCGGCGCGGGCGAGCTGGAGCACCTCGCGCAGGCGCTCGCAGCGGGCGCCGACGCGGTGCTGTGCGCGTCGATCTTCCACTACGGCCGCTACACCGTCGCCGAAGCCAAGGCCCACCTCGCCGCAGCCGGGATCCCGGTTCGCGAGCTGTGATGGCGGGGGGAGGGGGAGCGTGCGCAGCGTGAGCCCCGCGGCCGCCGCCACCCGCGGCGGCGAGGTGCTGCAGGCGCTGCGCGCCCAGCCCGGCGGCCCCGAGCTGCTGGCGCTGGGGGACGCCGGAGCGGACCTCGCGCTCGTCGGCGGCGCCGTGCGCGACCTGCTGCTCGGCCGCGCTCCCCGCGAGTTGGACGTGGTGGTCGCCGGCGACGCCGCGGGACTCGCGAACGAGCTCGCCGCGCGTCTCGGCGCCGGCGCCGCGCAGCCTCCGAGCGTGACGCTCCACGATCGCTTCGGCACCGCCCTGCTGCGCTGGGACGGCTGCCGCGTCGACATCGCCGCGCGGCGCGCCGAGTCGTATCCCGCGCCGGGCGCGCTGCCGGAGGTGCGTCCGGGCACGCGCGAGGAGGATCTCGCGCGCCGTGACTTCACCGTCAACGCGATCGCCGTGGCGCTCGGCGGCACGCGCAGGGGCGAGCTGACGGGCGCCGAGCACGCGCTCGAGGATCTCGACGCCGGGCGTCTGCGCGTGTTGCACGAGCGCAGCTTCGTCGACGATCCCACGCGGCTGCTGCGCCTCGCGCGCTACCGCGCGCGGCTCGACTTCGCGATCGAGCCGAGCACCGCCGCGCTGGCCGCGGAGGCGCTGCGCACGGGCGCGTTGATGACCGTCTCGCGCGCGCGGCTCGGCGCCGAGCTGCGCCTGGCGCTCGGCGAAGCCGGAGCGCCCGCGGCGCTCGAGTCGATGAGCGACCTGGGCGTGCTCGCGGCGCTGGCGCCTGGCTTCCGCTTCGACCGCGAGCTCGCCGAACGTGCGCTCGCGCTGCTCCCGAGCGACGGGCGCGCGGACCTGCTGCTGATGGCCGCGCTGCTGCTGCACCTGACGGTCATGCCCGCGCACGACCCCGAGCCGGCGATGTACGCGATCCTCGACGAGCTCGAGTTCACGGCCGCCGACCGCGAGCGCACGATGCGAAGCGCGCTCGCCGCGCCGTCGCTCGTCCAGCCGATGGCGCTCGCGGCCGGGCCGTCGCAGCTGCACGACGCGCTGTTCGCCCATACGTCCGAGGCGATCGCGCTGGCGGGCGCGCTCGGGGACGGGGGCTCGCCGAGCGCGGCGGATGCCGCCATCCAGTGGTTTCAGCGCGTGCGCGGCGTGCGCCTGCAGATCAGCGGCGACGACCTGATCGCCGCCGGCGTTCCCGCCGGCCCGGAGATCGGGCGCAGGCTGGCACACGCGCTCGCGCGCAGGCTCGACGGCGAGCTCGAGCCCGGGCGCGAGGCCGAGCTGCGGGCGGCGCTTGAGGGCTGATGGCGCAGGTCGACCGTAACATCGACGCGTCCGTCGGGGAGCTCGCCTTCGACCTGCCCGGCGGCGGGCGCGCGCTGTTCACCGACCGCCGCGCCGGCAACCTGTCGACGCGCGCCGGCGAGGACCACGAGCGCGGCCTGCAGCGCCGGCACGAGTTGTGCGAGACGCTCGGCCTGCGCTGGCTGTGCGCGAGCCCGCAGGTGCACGGCACCGACGTCCAGCGCGTGACCCGTCTCACCGGCTCCCGCGGGCACCCGGCGACGATCGACGCGGACGGGCATGCGACGGGGCTGCCGGGCATCGGGACGACGGTGCTCGGCGCAGACTGCCTGCCGGTCGCGCTCGGCTGCGACGGCGCGGTCGCGATGGTCCACGCCGGCTGGCGCGGCCTGGCGGCGGGCGTGCTCGAGGAGGGCGTGCGAGCGGTGCGCGAGCTCGGCGACGGCGACGAGATCGTCGCGGTCGTCGGTCCCGGCGCCGGCGCCTGCTGCTACGAGGTCGGCGAAGAGGTCCACGGCGCGTTCGACGACGCGCACCGGCACGGCCGCAACATCGACCTGCGGGCGATCGCCCTCGACCGCCTGCAGGCTGCCGGCGTCGCGGACGTGCGCGTGGTGGCCGCATGCACGGTCTGCGACGAGCGCTTCTTCTCCCACCGGCGCGAAGGCGCGCGCGCCGGCCGCCAGGCGGGGGTGGCATGGCTGAGCTGAGCGCCTGCCCGCGGCGTCCGACGATCGGCCCGACCACGTCGATGCGAGCGTCGCATGGTTGAGCCGATCGCCGGGCTGCGAGCCGACGCGATCCGCGCGAACCTCGAGCGCATCCGCGCGGAGATCGCGACCGCGAGTGAGCGCGCGCAACCGCGGCCGGCGGCGGGCGAGCGTCGCCCGGTGGAGATCCTGGCGGCGATCAAGTACGTCGCCAGCGCCGATCTGCCGCTGCTGGCCGACGCGGGCATCACGCTCGTCGGCGAGAATCGCGCGCAGGACCTGCAGGAGAAGGTCGCCGCGCACGGCGCGCTGTTCGAGTGGGACTTCATCGGCCAGCTGCAGAGCCGGCGCGTGCGCCTGGTCGTGCCGCACGTGCGGCTGATCCACTCGCTCGCCTCCACCTCCGCGCTGCGCGAGCTCGAGCGCCACCTGGACCTCGCAAGGCCGGGCCTGCGCGTGCTGCTCGAGGTCAACGTCGCCGGCGAGGCCGGCAAGGCGGGCATCGCCCCCGAGGAGATCGGCGCCTACATCGCCCGCTCGCCCGTGCCCGTGGCGGGGCTGATGACGATGCCGCCGCTGTCGCCCGACCCCGAGGACAGCCGCCGCTGGTTCGCCGCGCTGCGCGAGCTCGCCGACGCGCACGAGCTGGAGCACCTGTCGATGGGCACCTCCCAGGACTACGTCGTCGCCGTCGAGGAGGGTGCCACTATCGTGCGAATCGGCACGAGCCTCTACCATTGATGGCTGGCGGCGGCCTGCGCATGCGGGCCGCGAATTACTAGCATCTGCAGGGAAACCCGCCCGCCGGGCGAACACGCACCTATACCGATGGCCTTCCGCGACTCCTGGCACAGCGCACTCGTCTACTTCGGCCTCGCCGAGGAGTATCACGACGACTACGACGAGGACGTCGGGGGCGCCGCTCCGGAGGCCGAGATCGAGGATCGCTACCGCGAGCGGCCGAACGTCCGCCGTCTGCGCCGCAGACGCGACGAGTTCGACGACATCTTCGCCGACGACGACGCCGGCGAGGCCGCCGGCGGCGGCCGTGGCGCGCGCGGACGCGCGACCACCGTGCTCAAACCGGTCGGCCGCGCCAACGGCGACGTGCGCGTGCACCTGGTGGTGCCCAAGTCGTTCAACGACGCCCAGCAGATAGCAGACAAGTTCAAGGACTCGATCCCCGTCATCCTCAACCTGCAGAGCTCCGACACCGATCTGTCCAAGCGCCTGATCGACTTCGCCTCCGGCCTCACCTACGCGCTCGACGGCGGCATGCAGCGGATCGCCGACAAGGTCTTCATGCTCACCCCGCGCAACGTCGAGATCTCCGCCGAGGAGCGGGCCAGACTCATCGAGAAGGGCTTCTTCAACCAAAGCTGAGGTGTGTCACTTCGCGTTCTGGTGTGCGAGACCCAAGCCTCGCAATGATCAGAACCCGCCCCCGCCCGCGTGGCGTGCTTTGCACGCGAGCGACCGAGGACACAGCGAGGCGCCGGGTATCGTGCGACAGATGCAAGTTGGTCTTATCGGTTGCGGGAACATGGCGCGTGCGCTTGCCCGCGGGTGGGGGCGGCCGCTGCTTTGCGCGGATCCTGTCGCCGAGCGCGCTCGCGGTCTTGCCGCGGAGGTGGGAGGGGAGGCGCTCGCCAGCAACGCCGAGGTCGCCGCCCGCGCCGAGCTGCTCGTGCTCTGCCACAAGCCCGCCCAGCTCGCCGCGGTCGCGGCCGAAGTCGGGGCGGGCGGGCCCAGCAAGACGCCCGTCGTGTCGATCCTCGCCGTCACGCCGCTCGCCGCGCTGCGCGAGGCGTATCCCGGCCGGCCGGTGTACCGCTTCATCCCGTCGCTGCCCGTCGAGGTGCGCCAGGGCGCCGTCGTGCAGGCCGCCGG
>Ga0181521_10004434_pt1 | contig 16042 bp, 15 predicted proteins | sample PEATcosm2014_Bin_32_FD_119764 | JGI IMG/M metagenome (GOLD analysis project Ga0181521, IMG submission 119764) | Peatland microbial communities from MTU Mesocosm Facility, Houghton, MI, USA - PEATcosm2014_Bin02_60_metaG | ecosystem: Environmental > Terrestrial > Soil > Wetlands > Peat | place... | reverse complement strand
GAACGTTTGGTTAACGCCGGCATGTGTTACCGACCTGCCGCCACAACTTTTGTTCAAAATCCCCTCCGGAAAACTTCACCCTCCAGTGCATCCATCGTTCAGCTGGCTAAGGATTGGGGTGTGGCAGGAAAAAGGCAAAGGCACTTCGCTGCACGACAATTTTATTGGCAGCACGCATGGCGGATGGAAATTCAGCTATTATTGGAGAGATGAGCATGGCACCCCTCTGTCCCCAGACTCCATGAATGATATTCCAAATTCAAGATTGCAAGAACAGCCGTTCTTTAGTTTTACCTCATCAATGAATGGGCCGCCCGATGAGGATTTGCTGGGCACAGACGGCAGCGCGTATGCACAGGCGAATCGCAATCGCATTTTGTCCGATGCCATTCCGGCACTCACGCTGCCAGTAGGGGCGAATCGTGTCACAATCCTTGATGACCGAGCGGGTGAAAAAAGAAATTTTGATATGAAAACTGAATTTGAAAATGACTGGCCGGCAACTCGATTAAATTCTATTGCTGAAGGCAATAACTGGCATCATTCAGATTTTGTTTATGTGGCTTATCCTTTTACCCATAAATTGTTCGATGAAATAGTTAACGCTGGGAAACTGAATAAACTATGAAGAATATAATTATATGTCTGGTGATTACTAACCTCACGATCGGGGCATATGCACAACCCACGCTTGTAAAGCACGAATGGCGAGTAACCCTAAAAGTAGTGGATGAAGCTGGACAGCCAATAGCAGGTGCCAAAGCTGGCATCGGTTACTTTACAAATTCTATTGGCACCGCAATAAGAGGTTTGACTGATACTAACGGCATCTTCCTTGCGTCACATGATGCCTATTCAGGAGAGTTGGGATTTGCCGCTGAAAAGAAAGGTTATTATCCGACAAGAAAACCATCGTACGATTTAGGATTTACCTATGATCCGGCGAGATGGAATCCAACAATAACATTAGTTCTTAAAAAAATCGGCGATCCAATTCCAATGTATGCAAAACGGGAAGAAATGAAATGTCCAACGGAGGACGAACCAATCGGCTTTGATTTAATGATTGGAGACTGGGTCGCGCCGCATGGTAAAGGCAAAAACATTGATATGCTATTTACCGTTCATCGCAAGCTTGTAAGTGAACGCGCATACAGCGCCAATTTAACAGTGACATTTCCGAACAGGGGAGACGGAATAGCCGTCGCACCTTCCGAACCCAATACTGGCAGTGATTTTAAAACGCCACGGGTGGCAGTAGAAAATGGCTACGAGCCAGAACTCGTCTTGCATTACAGCACCACTGAACGTTCTGAATCAGTGTTCGGATATTTTATTCGAGTCCGGACTGTTCTGGGTGAAAATGGCAATGTTAAGAGCGCGCTTTACGGAAAAATTCGTGGCGACTTTAGATTTTATGCTGGCACTAAAGCCCCGCAAGCAGGAATGGGATTTGATTATTATCTCAATCCAACTCCCAATGACCGCAATTTGGAGTTTGATCCCAAACGAAATTTGATGACAAACTTGAAACCTCTTGAGGGGGTGGAAGCCCCGTGAATCAAAGTGAAAAACTCGTTTATCATCCCCAAACCGTCATGATGGCGGCCTGCCGCGTGAGGGCAAAGACCTTTTACGCCGCTTGCCGCGTGAGGCGGAGCCTTTTACGCCTTTTACGCGGAATTGACGCCGCCGCCGCTTCGGCGCACACTCGAAGCCATGCCAGCCGGGTTTGATGCAGTTCGCTGCGTGAGGGTAAAGGCCTTTTTGCGCAGCCTGCCGCGTGACGGAGTTTTACGCCGCCTGCTGCGTGAGGCCGAAGGCCTTTTACGCAGACAGATTGACGCCTTAGTCTATGACCTTTACGCCCTCACCCCCGCCGAAATCAAAATCGTGGAGGGTGCAATTCCATGACCGCATGGGAGTGCCGCTTATTGAATATCGCTTTGAAACAAAAAACTAAAACCTGGAAAGGAAAATTATGAAATCCAAACGAAACCTGATTCAAATCTGGCTGCTATGTGCGGCGGTGCTGCCAGCGGTCACCAGCGGAGCGCAAACCCTGACCAAGGTTGCCGCCGGAGGCGAGCACAGCCTGTTTCTCACGAGCGACGGCAGTCTGCGGGTCATGGGCGACAACAGCTATGGCGAGTTGGGCGACGGCACTTACAACCAGACCAACCGGCCCGAGCAGATTGTGGCCGGCGGGGTCACGGCGATTGCCGCCGGACAATACCACAGCCTGTTGCTCACGAGCAACGGCAGCCTGTGGGCCATGGGCTACAACTACGATGGCGAGTTGGGCGACGGCACTTACAACATCATCAACCACCCCGAGCAGATTGTGGCCAGCAACGTCACGGTGATTGCCGCCGGAGGCTGGCACAGCCTGTTTCTCAAGAGCAACGGCAGTCTGTGGGCCATGGGCTACAACGCCTATGGCCAGTTGGGCGACGGCACCACCAGCGACAACAACCACCCCGAGCAGATTGTGGCCAGCAACGTCACGGCGATTGCCGGAGGAGACAACCACAGCCTGTTTCTCAAGAGCAACGGCAGTCTGTGGGTCATGGGCTACAACGCCTATGGCCAGTTGGGCGACGGCACCACCAGCAACACCAACTGACCCGAGCAGATTGTGGCCACCAACGTCACGGCGATTGCCGGAGGATACTACCACAGCCTGTTTCTCAAGAGCAACGGCAGTCTGTGGGCCATGGGCGACAACGGCGATGGCCAGTTGGGCGACGGCACCTACAACCCCTCTGGAATTAACCAACCCGAGCAGATTGTGGCCAGCAACGTCACGGCGATTGCCGGAGGAGGCTATCACAGCCTGTTTCTCAAGAGCGACGGCAGTCTGTGGGCCATGGGCGACAACAATTATGGCCAGTTGGGCGACGGCACTACCAGCAACACCAACCGCCCCGAGCAGATTGTGGCCAGCAACGTCACGGCGATTGCCGCCGGACAATACCACAGCCTGTTTCTCAAGAGCGACGGCAGTCTGTGGGCCATGGGCTACAACAATTATGGCCAGTTGGGCGACGGCACCACCGGCAACACCAACCGCCCCGAGCAGATTCTGGCCGCCATAATACCCGCGCTTGGCATCAGCATTTACAGCAATCAGCCGGTGGTATTTTTCCCGACAGCAACCGGCACGAATTGTGTGCTGCAAATGACCACCAACCTGGTGTCCGGCAATTGGGTGGCGGTCACCAACGGCATCCCCTTTAGCGGCCTGCAAATCACCAACGGCCCCGGCACCGCCTTCTACCGGCTGCATTAACTTCAGAAAGGAAAATTATGAAAACCAGACGAAACCTGATTCAAATCTGGCTGCTGTGTGCGGCGGTGCTGCCAGCGGCCACCAGCGGAGCGCAAACCGTGACCAAGGTTGCCGCCGGAGAATCCCACAGCCTGTTTCTCAAGAGCGACGGCAGTCTGTGGGCCATGGGCGACGATTATTATGGCCAGTTGGGCGACGGCAATTACAACTGGTTCAACCCCAGCCCCGAGCAGATTGTGGCCAGCAACGTCACGGCGATTGCCGGCGGAGACGAGCACAGCCTGTTTCTCAAGAGCGACGGCAGCCTGTGGGCCATGGGCTACAACTACGCTGGCGAGTTGGGCGACGGCACCACTGATAACGGCAACTACAACACCAACCGGCCCGAGCAGATTGTGGCCGGCGGGGTCACGGCGGTTTCCGCCGGAGCACTCTTCAGCCTGTTTCTCAAGAGCGACGGCAGTCTGTGGGCCATGGGCTACAACGGCAATGGCCAGTTGGGCGACGGCACCACCAACTGGCCCGTCAACCGGCCCGAGCAGATTGTCGCCGGTGGCGTCACGGCGATTGCCGCCGGAGTATCCCACAGCCTGTTTCTCAAGAGCGACGGCAGCCTGTGGGCCATGGGCTACAACTACGCTGGCCAATTGGGCGACGGCACTTACAACACCACCAACCGCCCCGAGCAGATTGTGGCCAGCAACGTCACGGCGATTGCCGCCGGACAATACCACAGCCTGTTTCTCAAGAGTGACGGCAGTCTGTGGGCCATGGGCGGGAACTGGGAAGGCCAGTTGGGTGACGGCACTTACAACACCACCAACCGCCCCGAGCAGATTGTGGCCGGCAATGTCACGGCGATTGCCGCCGGATACAACCACAGCCTGTTTCTCAAGAGCGACGGCAGTCTGTGGGCCATGGGCTACAACAATTATGGCCAGTTGGGCAACGGCGCCTACAACCCCGATGGAATTAACCGCCCCGAGCAGATTGTGGCCGGTGGCGTCACGGCGATTGCCGCCGGAGAATCCCACAGCCTGTTTCTCAAGAGCGACGGCAGCCTGTGGGCCATGGGCTACAACGACGCCGGCCAGTTGGGCGACGGCACCACTGATAACGGCAACTACAACACCAACCAGCCCGAGCAGATTGTGGCCGGTCCACCACCCACGCTGGGCATCAGCACTTACAGCAATCAGACGGTGGTGTTTTTTCCGACGGGAACCGGCGCGAATGGTGTGCTGCAAATGACCACCAATCTGGCGTCCGGCAATTGGGTGACGATCACCAACGGCATTCCCTTTAGCGGCCTGCAAATCACCAACGCCTCCGGCACCGCCTTTTTCCGGCTGCATTAACTTGAGAAAGGAAAAAATATAAAACAAGCCCCACAATCGCCGGACGGCTGAGTGAAGACGTGTCAGAGCGTTGAAATTCGGCTTGGACAGCCTTTGTCGCACCGGCTGGATACACTGGTTGAGAGTTGAGGGTTGAATGTTGAGTGTTAAAGGAAAAAGCCACATGAAACAGTCACTGAAAATTTACACGCCGGTCACGGATTTTGAACGGCAGACCAGTTATTGTCCGCTGTATCTGGCCTGGCGCATCCTCGACCGCCAGATTTACGCCTTGGTCTATGACCTTTACGCCTTCACCGCCGCCAAAATTTAAATCATGGAAGGGATTTCCGACCCGCGCCCGGTTTTCACTCACGGCGGGAGCGGTCGGCCTTTGGTTTCGGGTGCGAAGGGCAGAATCAGCAGTCCAACGATATAAATCACGGCCACGGCGCTGGCGGCGTAGCCAAAACTGCCCAGCGCGGTGACCAGGTAGCCGGTCACAAGCGGACCCGTGGAAGCCAGCACCCGGCCGATGTTGAAACAAAACCCCGCGCCGGTCGCGCGAATCCGCGTGGGATACAATTCCGGCAGGTATATCGGAAAGCCGCTGAAAATGCCGTTGTTGAAAAAACCCAGCAGCGGCAACAGCAACAGCACCTGGGCGTAGGTTCGCGGTGTCAGGAATGTGGCTGGCAGCATCACCAGACTGCCCACGCACATCAGGGCAAAGACCCGCCGCCGGCCCACGCGATCCGCCAGCGGACCGAAACTGAGGTAACCCGCCAGCGCCCCGACATTCAGCAGCATGGTGGCGTAGCTGACAAGGCTCGTGAGTTCGGATGCGTTCATGCCCTGCAATTCCGGCAACGCGCGGATGAGCGTTGGCGTCCAGTTCGTCGCCCCCCACAAACCGAACACAGCCACAAACGCCAGCCCGGAGCCAACCAGTGTGGCGCGCAACAGCCCGGGCGCAAACAGTTCCGCCAGTTTTAACGGGCGCGCGCCGCCGGCCTGCCGTTCTTCGGCTCGGGCCTTGACCCATCGTTCCGGTTCCTTGACCCACAAGAAGACGAAGACCGCAACCAACGCCGGCGCAACACCGACCACGAAGATCGGCCGCCAGCCGCAGTTGCGCAGGAGCAGGTTGAGGATCGCCGCCACAAAAAATCCCGCTGCCCACGCCGATTGCAACAGTCCCGCCGCCTTGGTGCGCTTGTCCTCCGGCCATACTTCCGCCACCAGCGTCGCGCCCGCCGCCCATTCGCCGCCGATGCCAAGCGCCGTGAGGAAACGGAACAGTGCCAGTTGCCACCAGGTCTGCGACAATGCGGCCATGCCGGTGAACAAGGCGTAAATCAGGATGGTGAAAATCAGCGCCCTGGTCCGTCCGAAATGGTCCGCCAGCATGCCGAACAGGACGCCGCCAATGGCCCAGCCGATCAAAAAAATCGAGAAAATGATCCCGCCATACCAGCCGATGACCTCGGCGGTGGCGGGTCCGCCGCCGGGTGCGCGCAGGAGGTCGTGCAGCGCAGGTTGCAGGACGAGCGCGTAGATGGTGGAGTCCATCGAATCGAACACCCAGCCAAGCCACGCAACGAAGAGCACCAGCCATTGGTAACGCGTGACCCCGTGACGCCACGAATCCAAGTTCACAAAACAAACTTGTAACGAAACATTTCAGCAAAGGGAAGCGTCAATATGAGCCACCCCGTTGACTGGGTGCAGTTGGACACTGTATCTGCCTTGGGAACACGCGGCTGGAAGCCGCATTGACTGGCAGCCAGGATGGCTGCCTCCACGCGGTGGCGGCACGCTTCCCAGCGTGCCAGTCAGGGCGGCATCCTGCCGCCAACAGATACAATGTTCCTTTACACCCCCGTTGACTCTCCCCGGTTGCACTCCCATCCCGCCGAGGACATGGATTGTTACCGCGTCTCAAAATTGGTAAACAGCGCCCGGAACGATTCGCCGGACTGCATCACTGCCGTCCAAAAACCGCTGTTTTGGACGGCAGTGATGAGGACAAACTATGGTTTGCCCCCTTTTTGATGGTTGCGTGCTCTCCCCGCAGCCGGATACTTACAGCAGCGTCAGGCTCGGCGGCGCTTCACCGAGAACAGCAGGGACAACCCGCTTAAACCGGCCAGCGCCAACGTGGTCGGTTCTGGAACCGGCGTCAGGTAAAAGTCGTCGAGTGGCGCCGAGTAGTAAGCGGCAAAGTCCTCGGCATTTCCGTAAACAGTCAGCGAAATGATTCCAGACCCGGTGAACGTAAAGGTTTGAGCTGAGGTTCCAGTGTCCTCATCGATATAGGTTGCGCCGACCGAACCCAACTCAGTATCGCCCTCGTAAGCGGTTGCCGACCAAATTGGCGTCGCGGCATCGTCAACTATCGCGCACAGCGAGAACTGAAGTTCTGACAATGGCGTGCTAAAGTTAAGGGTGTATGATTCGCCGTCGTAGCTCGTTTGTTGGAGAAGGAAGTTGGGCGGCGAGTCGGGAGTGATGCCATCACTATAATAAGAGCTTTGGTTGACGTTAAGAATTAACGGATCACCCCCGGACGGGCTGACACCCGACAAGGTAATTCCATACGACGCAAGTAAAGCAGTCGCGTCGACTGGACCAGCGCTCGCATCAACGCTGTTAAGGTTCAGGTAGATTTGACCGCGAGCGGTTACCAACATAGCCAAGAGCGCCACCGCCAGCGCCGCAGGTCGCTTGGATTTAATGGCGAATATCTCCCGTTTGTCTTGCCCTTGAGCGAACGGCAAGGCTCGATCTGTCAGACATTTTTGGTTTTGAAGTGCCCGCAAGTGGCCGGTATTCAACCGCCCGTTGATACTCTAACTGATTTTGTCCAGATTTGCGCGACGATACTCGCCCGCCAACCCTGCAAAACAAAAACCCGCTCCAGTTTCCAGGAGCGGGGTAATGAAAAACCAATGTCTTACTTCCGCAGGCGACGGAACAGCATCAGGCTTAACCCACTTAAACCCGCCAAGGCCAAAGTGGTGGGTTCGGGGACTGGGACTGCGGTAATAACAATCTCGCCATTGGGTGAGTCGTCGGGGCTGGCGATGCCGGAAACCTCAGCCACATCCATTATTGCAGATGAGTCAATGATGGAACCGCCGCCGCCGCCGCCGCCGCCGCCGCCGCTGAAGTAGCCGCCGCCGGCGCCACCGCCACTGTAGCCGCCGCCGCCGCCGCCGCCGCCGAAGGGGAATCCGCCGCTGCCGCCGCCGCCGCCGTATCCGCCGTCGCCGTATCCGCCGCCGCTGCCGCCGACGTATCCGCCGCCGCCGGCGCCGCCATTTAAGAAGCTGTATCCGCCGCCGCCACCGGCGTAGCCGGTGCTGCCGTTGCCACTGTAGCCGCCGCCGCCGCCGCCGCCTTGTGTGCTGCCGTATGCGCCGCCGCCGCCGCCACTGGTGCCGCCGCCGCTGCCGCCGTTGCCGCTGCCGCCGCTGGTGCCAACGTTGCCGTTGCCGCCGCCGCCGGGGCCGGGGTAGCCGGTGCCGCCGCCGCCGCCGCCGGCAATCACCAGCGGCGTGCTGCCATTGACAACGAAGCTGCCGCCGCCGCCGCCACTGGCGTATAAGCCGCCGTCGCCGTCGTTGCCGCTGCCGCCCACGAGGAGAGTGAGCGTCGTGGATGCCGAGAAGGAAAATTCACCCTCCATCTCGGCTCCCAGTCCACCGGCGGCGTAGCCGCTGCTGCCGCCCTGAGCGCCATAGGCAGTGATATAGTAAAGGCCGGGGTTCAGTGTGATAGTCGTCTCGGACCCGGTAAACAGGTATTGGCCGGTTTGGGCGTAACCGGCAAGCACTCCAAACTGCAAGAAGACCGCAACTGTACAGACAACGCCGAATGATTGACAAGCGGCCCGAAGGGAGGATTTGAATTTTGTATTCATATGTTTTTAGTTACTTGGTTGAGGTTATTTGACTGATGTTGATCGGGATTTCCCATTTGGTTTCTTGCCCTTAATTGGATTGGATTGGATCAGTTTCATACCCCATCGGTTAGAGAACATGAATCCTTTCATGGTTTTCGATGTTTCAATTGCACAGTTCATGGTTGATTCCTTCTGCCCTTGCGGGCGGGTTGGTTGTTGGTTGTTTGTGTTTCAGGTTAAATGGCGGCTGACAAGTGACGACAACTTCTTCGCTTTGCTGGCCGAATGGGTTCCAGATGGTTGCTTCATTATTCGCTTCTGATTAATTGCGACTATAAGCCGACCTACATTCCTGTCGAGGAAAAGTTATTCACAACCCAACAACAAAGTATTCACAACCCAACAATAAAGGTATCCGGCTGGGGGGACACGTCTGGCGCGGGCCGCTGGAGCGTGAGAGGATGACCCCTGAAACCAGACGTGCTTTGTCAGACGCATACGGAGCACCACGCTGGGGAGTTGAAGCGGGAGAGCGCGGAAGCCAAAGGCGAGCGGATTCTGGCGGAGGAATTGCGGCGGTTGGGCTGGAAGGAAGCTCGCCTTGAGCAGGGGTTCAAGAGCGACCCGGTCAAACTAGCGATCGCCGCGCGGTTGCGGCGGGAGACGACGCTGCCCCTCAAATGGATTGCGGGCCGGCTGCATCTGGGAAGTTGGAAGAGCCTCAACGCGAAATTGCATCGACGGGTGAAGTCCCATTCAAACACCCGCAAATGAACCTAATGAGGATAAACTATGGTTTGACCCCTTTACGGCAGCAGCAAATGTATTATTGCCGAAATTCAGTTTAGGGTTGAAAAGTCACCGAGTGGTCTTGTGAAAGTCGCCTTCGCGGGCTCCACGACAAGTGTGTCTGCGGTTTCCTTCACGCTTCGGGATATCACGGCTATCGGCAAGGCGGCGATGAACACCGCTGAGCCAAGCACGGTGGCGATAAAACAACCCGGTCGAACGAGGGCCACGTCGGCCACGACGTCAACCGGATCTTCCTCGGACGCATAACCGGCGTTGACGCTGCACAGGCTGATCACGGTTACACACACAACGGTCAATAATTTTGTTTTCATAAAAACAACCTTTCGTTTATACAATGCAATTCAATACTATGCCTCATTGCTGTGCAAGTGTTCAGCAATGTTACTTTTACTTTCTTATAACGCCACAATACACCCGAAGACTTGTGGGCGCTATGGGGTGTTAACCGCATGGCGCAGGACTGGGCTGGCGGTGAAGAAAACATCGGCTGACGGTAAAACCACTTATGCGTTCACCGGCAAAATCCAGTTGCTGCCTGATCAACTGGCGGATCCGTTGCCCGATCACATTCCCAAAATGTATTTCGTCAATTCGATGAGCGATTTATTTCACAAGGATGTTCCGGACGAATTTATCGAAGCGGTCTTCGAGGTCATGGAACAGCCGCATTGGCACAGGATTACACCCAGCACTCCACATCGTCTTGCGGTTTGCGCCAAACGCATCGTCTTCATAAAGCGGTGGCCTTAAAGGACAACGGTTAAACCAATGCTCACCATTTACAACATCCACAAAAAAATGTAAAGCGGTTCTTAATTTCGTTGCGAACCGGGCCGACGTGCTGTCTGTGGCTCTATTTCCAAAACAATTCCCATGCTTGTCCGCCTCTCAGTTTCTTGCCAATGTCGTGTCGTGCCAGCAACCTTCGAGGCAGCCTTCGCACGGGTGAAGCAGCTTGTGGCGGATTTTCGGGCCGTAAACGGGTCAGTTCACTTCTCGATGCCGAGCAGTTCCACCTCGAAGAGCAATGTGCTGTTCGGACCGATTTTCGAGCCTGGGGGGCTTTGTTCGCCATAGGCCAGGCTGGACGGGATGAACAGTTGCCATTTGTCGCCCACCTTCATCAATTGCAGCGCCTCGGTCCAGCCGGGGATCACGCCTGAGACCGGAAAGGTGACCGGTTCGCCGCGCTGCACCGAACTGTCAAAAACCGTTCCGTCAATCAACGTGCCGTGGTAATGCACCTTGACCGTGTCGGTTTTCTGCGGCGACGCGCCTGCGCCGGACTTGAGGACTTTGTATTGCAGACCCGTGGCGGTGGTTTTGACGCCTTCTTTCTTCGCGTTCGCTTCCAGGAAGGCTTTGCCCTCCTTGAGATTCTTTTCGCCCTCGACCTTCTCTTTCGCTTCCGCCTTGGCCAGCAGCTCCTGCCGGAGTTTCGACAATGTGTCGCCCACCTCCTGTTGGTTCAACGCCGGTTTGCCGGCCAGCGTGTCGGAAATACCCGCGACCAGGGCCTTGGGATCGAGGTCAATATCCCGGTCCTTGAGGGTGGAGGCGACGTCCACGCCGATGGCGTAGCTGGTTTTCTGCTTCGGATTCGTGAGATCAGGCTTGTCTTGCGCATTCACGGAACTCACGAGCAATCCGAGTGCGAGCATCGGGATTAAATATGGTTTCATTCAGTGTTATTGAATCGCGTTGTTTAGGTCGCGAACGACGGAGAATTCCGGAAGCCGGGAACAACGTCAAGCGGCGAAACAAACAGATTCTTCAACAAATCCTCGGATTGGAAAAATAAAAATGGCGCAGTCGAAACGGCGGGTTCGCCAACGAAGGCGCCGCATCGGGTTGTCGAAATACCTTAATTCAGCGGCATGTTGTTGCACCCTCAGTTGGTCGACAGCGCCGCCGCCGCATCCAGTTTGGCCGACACGATACCAACCACGTTGCCATGTTCATCCACCATCATCCACCAGCGCGCCGCCGGAATTGCCCCCAGGTCTAATCAAACTGTAATCCCCAAGCGTAGCGAGCAATCAAGGCAAGAATTTATTGGCTTTATCATACTCGTTGGGATGTGAATAACTTTTCCTAGACAGGAATGGAAATCGGCGTATTATCGCGATTAATCAGTCGGAAAAGAAAATTAAATCAATGAAACCCTATGAAAACGAAACTCACATCCAACATTCGTGCCGTGTATCATTCATTCGGCGGAGTGGTCTGTGCAGGAGCGGTCCTGCTGATTGCCTCCGGCGCGCAGGCGCAGAATCTGTTTGTTGCTGATTACTCAGGCGGGAGCATCACTGAAATCACGCCGGGCGGAGTATAAAGCACCATTGGCTTAAACCCCAACAACGGGGCTAGTCCTTTTGGACTGGCCTTTAAATTAAACATTCTGTTGCTCCAAACGGGGTAATTAGAAAACAAAAAACACCCAAAAAACAAAAAATGATAAAAATGAAACCTATAAAAACGAAACTCACATTAATTACCGGTCTTGTTTTGCTCGCAGCTTTTAAATCCACCGCACAAATTGACATCAACTTTGATAGTGTCAACGCCAACAGTGGTCCTGTGGACGCGACTGCTTACCTTGCGTCGTATGGAATTACCGTGACGGGCATCAGCCCGACCGGGGGTGGTACCGTTTACTATGCGGGTGATTCAGGCCGGCATTGCAGAACTCGCAGCCGCGACACCAGACACGGTGAGGATAATTGAGCGGAAGCGACCGGCAGAAACCGTCATCGCTATTTTCCAGCTTGAAGGTTTCCCATGTTGCTCTTCGGCGCGGGTCTTCATCGTAGAATTGAGTCAACCACTGTTCGACTTCCCATTTTGACGATTGCTCCAGGTCAATCCTGTTCCAAAATCGAAGAACCATGATTTGCCGTGGTGTCGGTAGCTCTTGTCTTGCTTGTAATTCGCGTTGTTTTGCGAGCAATTCTTCTATGAGCGAAGATGCAGCCGATTTGGTAAGTCCCGTTGGCGGATTTTCTCCGAGTTCACGGATGAAATGGATTTGTTTTTCAGTCGCAGGTTGCATTGATGGCGGCGGGGATTTTGCAAGCAATTCTTCTATGAGCAAATGCGCCTCCGAACATTTTAGACCAAACGGCGGCGTTCCGCCAAGAACACGAATGTAATCAAGCTGCGCTTCAGTAGCTTTTTTACATATTGCCTGTCTCGTTCGTTTAATTGCCCCTCGGATTGTCTTTGGCAATATGCGTTCGATGGCAAACTGGACATGAAACGCTTTTGACGTTGTAAATTCTCCAGAGTGGTCTAGACTTGCTGACAGATAATTAATAGCAGGAATATCCAACTCGCTTTTTCCCGCCAACCATATATTCAATCGCTGCACGCCTTCTTTAGAAACCAAACCGTCACGCGTGATTTCAATCAACAAGTCAATTAGTTCTTGGACGATTGGAAGCAGGCATTGTTCCGTAGTTAATACAAACCGTGTGCCTTTCGCAAATTCCATGCGCTTGTCCTTGTAGGAAGCGGGTGTTTCAATAACAGAGTTTGCAACCGAATTTTGCTCTGCCTCCGGTATGGGGATTTGCGTCTGTGGCTCTTTTGACATTGCTGCTTCATTTTTGTTTTGGAGTCGTTTCGCTTTGATGAACGCCTCCAACGTGGCCGGTGTGAATCGAAGGCCGGTTTCAGGATTTATCAATTTGAAACGCGGGTCGGCGATGTAGCGTCGGGCGTCATCAAGACTCATGGCCATGTCTTGGTCGCCCTCATGGTATAGTTTGACGGCCATACCATCGTTTTGACATTCGCCAACCGACTTGATTTGATCTTCAGTCAACTCCGGTGCGTTGCCTAGGGGATGCCGCTCGCTCCTGCCTTCAGTCGCAGGCTGCTGTGCGGAAACTTGTGCTGGGATTGGCTCGCCACCGCCACAAAAAAAGCCCTCACGTCTTACAGCGTTTGGGCTGGCAATGGATGGTCGTAATTCTGTTGAAACTTTTTCGGTCTGTGAGGCTGGTATAAATAGTTTTGTTTCCAAGCCACAATGCGGACACGGCACGATGCTGTTACTACACACCGCAACCTGTCATTGGCGTGCAAGTCAGATTGACGGCAGAACTTCTTGAATCCAAATTCCAAAAGCTCCGCTCGTTTGCCGATGATGGTGTGTTTTTACTCGACCCAGCCGCCGGCACTTGCGCCTATCCGCTGGCGGCGGCGGAATACGCGCTGCGTCAGGCATCCGCCCGTTTTGGCGCGGGCATCATTCCCGGCGCGGCGACGAAATGCGCAGAAAACATTCATGCCTTCGAGAACATGGTCGGCCCGTATGCCGTGGCGCACTTGCGGCTCACGCAGCTTATCGCCAGTCACGGCGGCACGCAGCCGGAAGGCGGCATTCACGTTTATCTTACCGACACGCTGGAATCGCCGAACCAAGTGCCGCATGAAGTAAATTTATTCGCCCGCAAGCTCACCGAAGAACATCGCCGCGCACAACGCATCAAAAAACATACCCGCGTGCTGGTCTGCATGGGCAATCCACCTTACGACCGCGAGCAAGCCGAGGTTGGCGAGCGTCCCGAACATTTGCGCAAAGGCGGCTGGGTTCGCCACGGCGACCCGCGAGTGCCTTCACCGGATAATCCCAGCGACCACACCCGGCCAATTCTCCAAGATTTCATCGAACCGGCTTCCGCAGCCGGCGCGGGCGTTCACGTCAAGAATCTCTACAACGATTACGTTTATTTCTGGCGCTGGGCATTGTGGAAACTTTTTGAGAATCCCGAAGCCAGCGGGCCGGGCATCATCACGTTTATCACAGCGGCGTCCTATTTGCGCGGGCCGGGCTTTGTCGGAATGCGGCGAAAAATGCGCGAAGCCTTTGACGAGCTTTGGATCATTGATTTGGAAGGTGACAATCTCGGCGCACGCAAAACCGAAAATGTGTTCGCCATTCAAACGCCTGTTGCCATCGCCATCGGCGTCCGTTACGCCAACCGACAGCCACAAAACCCGGCCAGAGTCCGCTACGCTAAAATAACTGGCACATGCGAGGAAAAATACAGCAAGCTCGACACAATCCGTTCGTTAGCCGACCTCGAATGGCAGGATTGTTTCGATGGATGGTCTGACCCGTTTCTGCCGCGTGGACGTGGCAACTACTATAATTGGCCGCTGTTGACGGATTTGCTTCCGTGGCAACATTCCGGCGTTCAGTTCAAACGCACTTGGCCAATCGGGGAAACTTCAGAACTTTTGCGGCAACGATGGACAAAACTCTTGGTCGCACGAGCGGACGAACGGGGAGAATTGATGCGTGAAACATCTGCCCGGAAAGCGACTAACCAATATGAATCGTTTCTGCCGCATGGTGGAATCCTTTCGGCTATTGGTAGTTTGTCGGCCAATGTTCCGCCAATTGAACCAATACGTTACGGCTATCGGAGTTTTGATAGGCAGTGGTTGTTGCCCGATGCGAGACTTTGTGACCGCCCGCGCCCGCCTTTTTGGCAAGCTCACAGTGACCAACAGATTTATTTCACAGCGCTCATCGCCGGGGTGCTTGGCCTCGGCCCGGCAGCCACAATCAGTGCCAGCGTTCCCGACTTGCATTATTTTTGCGGACGCGGCGGCAAAGATGTGATTCCGCTTTGGCGTGATGCGGAAGCCAGCCAAGCCAACGTGACGGGCGGATTGCTGGACGTGTTGAATCCGAGCTTGGGCAACGTCGTGCCGGAAGATTTTTTCGCGTATTGCTACGCACTACTGGCCACGCCTGCCTATGTCGAAACATATTCCGAAGAATTGACCGTGCCCGGCCCGCGCATACCCATAACCAAAGACCGCGCTTTATTTCAACAAGCGGCGAAGCTTGGACGCAAGCTGATTTGGCTGCATTCCTACGGCGAACGCCTCGTGCCCGTCCGCCAACGTCCCGGCGAAGTTCCACAAGGCAACGCCCGTTCCCGTCGCAGCGTGCCTGACACCACCGAGGGATACCCCGAAGAGTTTTTTTACAATGAAGAGGCAAAAGTTCTGCGCGTGGGCGAAGGTGAATTTGGGCCGGTGTCAAAAGCGGTCTGGGAGTTTAGCGTTTCCGGTTTGCAAGTTGTCCGCTCATGGTTGAGCTATCGCATGAAAGGCGGCGCGGGGCGCTCATCCTCGCCGCTCGACGAAATCCGCCCGCAGCGGTGGACATCCGAAATGAGCCAGGAATTGCTGGAATTGCTTTGGGTTCTCGAAGCGACAGTCGCCATGTTCCCAGAGTTGAAACAAACACTTGAAGCCGTGATCGCCGGGGAAACTTTCCGCGCCGACGAATTGCCGCAACCGACAGCGGATGAACGCAAGCCGCCCGTCGAAGAATCAGAAGCGCCGACACATGAGCAGCAAGAGCTTCCCGGCTAGGATGTGAATACAGCGTTGAGGTCATGCCGTCCAAATCGCAATCGGCCATGAACATTTCTCCGGGCGCGAAATCATAGAGGCAAAACTCCCGGAGCCGGGCGGCGGGTGCAATGTGGAGCGCAGCCGGATGAGGCGAGCAATACATTGACGCGACGACCGGCGACACACAATCCCGCCACCGATTCACGCGCACGGCTTCAAAGCGGATGCGTCACGATGTTTTCCGGGCATTTGACGGGACACTGCCCGGCAACTTCCCGGCTGTTGCCCGGATGCTACCCGGACATTTCAGCG
>Ga0181521_10004431_pt1 | contig 16055 bp, 14 predicted proteins | sample PEATcosm2014_Bin_32_FD_119764 | JGI IMG/M metagenome (GOLD analysis project Ga0181521, IMG submission 119764) | Peatland microbial communities from MTU Mesocosm Facility, Houghton, MI, USA - PEATcosm2014_Bin02_60_metaG | ecosystem: Environmental > Terrestrial > Soil > Wetlands > Peat | place... | reverse complement strand
TGCCGGAGCGGGTCTTGGGCATATCCGGGACAATGTGGATGGCCTTCGGCCGCGCGATCTTGCCGATGATGGTTTCAATGGCTTTCGAGACCTTGTCGACGATCTCCTGGCTGGGTTTCAGGCCAGGCCGCAGGCAGATATAGACCATCGGCACGCGACCCTTAACCTCGTCCACCGCGGGCACCACCGCAGCTTCGACAACTTCCGGAACCGTCAAGCATGCGGATTCGATCTCTTTCGTGCCGAGCCGGTGACCGGCCACGTTGATCACATCGTCCACTCTGCCCAGAATACGGAAATACCCGTCCGCGGCCAGCAGCGCCCCGTCCGCGGCAAAATAAGGCCAGTCATGCCAATCCTTGCTCTTGGGGTCCTTGCAATACTTGTCGTAGTACACATCGACGAAGCGCTTGTGATCATTCCAGATGGTCTGCATGATACCCGGCCAGGGATTGCGAATGCAGATATTGCCCGCCTTTCCCGATCCGGCAGGGACTTCCTGGCGCATTTCGTCGTAGATGACCGGATAGATTCCAGGCACGCCAGGGCCGGCGCTGCCGGGCTTCATGGGATCCAGCGCGGGCTTGGTGCTACACAGGAATCCTCCGTTTTCCGTCTGCCACCAGGTATCCACAATCACCGCCTCGCGTTTGCCTACGGTGTTGTAATACCACCTCCAGACCTCGGGCTCGATCGGTTCTCCGACGGTGGTCATGTGCTTGAAGTGAATGTTGTATTTCTTTGGCTCATCGACTCCGGCCTTGCGGAGCAAGCGAATGGCCGTGGGTGATGTATGGAAGATGTTGACGGCCAGGCGCTCGGCAATCTTCCAGGGCCGTCCCGCATCGGGGTAAGTGGGGACGCCTTCATAAATGACACTGGTGGCGGCCAGGGCCAAAGGTCCGTAAACAATGTAGGAGTGCCCTGTGATCCAACCGATGTCGGCCATGCACCAGTACACATCCTCGGGATGGATGTCCTGAATGTACTTAGACGTGCCCGTCACATAAGCCAGGTATCCGCCGGTACGGTGCTGGCATCCCTTGGGTTTCCCGGTGCTGCCGCTGGTGTACATGAGAAACAGCGGAGCTTCCGCATCCATGGACACGGGATCCACTCTTTTCCCGCTGAACTTCCGCAGTTCGTCGTCAACGAAGTAGTCGCGGCCCTCCACCATGGGCCAAGCGGAGGCATACTGGCCCGGGTGCCGTCTCCAGACCAGGACCTTGTCGACGGTATGGCCTTCCTGGGCGGCGATGGCAACGGCGATATCCGCGCCGGCCTTGTGGTCCATCATCTTACCGTTGCGATAGTAGCCATCGATGGTGATGAGGACGCGGCTGCCGGAATCGGCAATTCGCGTTCCACAGGCTTCTCCGCTGAAGCCGCCGAATACCACCGAGTGGATGATCCCCAGCCGGGCGCACGCCAGCATGGTGATGGGCAGCTCGGCGAGCATGGGCATGTGAATGGTGACGCGGTCTCCAGCTTTCAGCCCCGCAAAATCGCGGAGAAGCGCCGCCATCTCATTCACCCTGACATACAGTTCCTGATATGTAATCGTTATGGGCGCTTCGTCTTCCGGCTCCGGCACACAGATCAGGGCGGCCTTGTTCTTGTACTTGGCCAGGTGCCGGTCGACGCAGTTATAACAGGCGTTGAGCTTTCCGCCGACAAACCACTTCCAGAAGGGTGGTTCGCTGGTGTCGAGCACGGTGTCCCAGTGCTTGTCCCACGTCAGCATCTCCGCGTATTCCTGGAAGCAATCCGGGAAATTCTCCTCGCTGAATCGTTTGTTTACGTCAGGATCGGCCAGATTCGCCTGGCTGATGAAACTGGCGGGAGGATAGTACAATTCCTCCTCCCCCCAGTGGACTGCAATCTGGGCCTCGGTGGTTTCCCGCACCACGTTACTCTGTTCCCGAATGTCCGCCATGTCGATTTACCCTCTCCTGTCTCTGAAATTATCTTTAAGCTGCGCTCTGTTTGGCCACCGGCCGCTTGGCGAGCAGTTCGCACACCAGGGCCACGGCGGCCAGCACGGCCGCGGTGTAAAAGGCCGCCTGGTAATTGTGATACTGGTCATACAACTTCCCGCCGATGCGTCCGCCAATGATGCCTGCCACGCCCCACGCGGTAAACAGCATCCCGTAATTGATGCCCGCATTCTTGGTGCCCCAGAAGTCCGCCGTGGCCGCGCCATTCACGGAAAGCTGGGTCCCGTAGCACCAGTAAACCACGAATACCATCGCGTAGAGCAACGCCACGTTGCCGCCCACCGCGTATAGAATCGGCATGGCCACCATCGAAATCCCGATCATCACACGCAGCACGTTGATGCGGCCGAGCTTGTCGGACATCCAGCCCGAAAGAATGCGGCCCGATGCATTGCCGCATGCGCCCACCACCAGCGTCATACTGGTCAGAGCCCCCGCCGCGACCCCCATGCTCTTGGCGAACGGCACCAGTTGGCTGATCACCATCAGGCCCGCCGAGCAGCCCAGCGCATACGCCACCCACATCAGGTAGAAGGTTGGCGTGCGCAGCACTTCACCGGGGCTGAAGTCATAGGTGGTGGCGACCGATTTGGAAGCCGTTGCCGACACCCAGCCCGCGGGTTTGTAACCGGCCGGCGGGTTCTTCAGCAGGAAAGCGCCAATCATCGTCATCACCAGGAAGATCACGCCCAGAATCTGAAACGTGGTCGCCCACCCGTAGGCCGGAATCAGTTTCAGTTGCGACAGCGGTCCGAAGATCGCCGAGCCGGCGCCATAACCACCCACCGCCAGGCCCACTGCCAGTCCGCGCTTATCCGGAAACCACTTGGCCATCACGGGAATCGGCGTAGCATAGCCGAAACCGTTGCCCAGTCCGCCAATCACCCCGAAGCAAATGAACAGGTACGTCAGACTGGTGGTATACGAGCAGAGAAAGAACCCCAGGCTGACCAGGATGCCGCCCGTCAGCGAACAGTAGAACGGGCCAATTTGTCCTGGATGCGTCCGGCCACGACAAAGGTGAGGGCGAACACCGCCACCGCAATCGTGAATACCATGGAAGTGTCGGCCCGCTTCCATCCAAATTGTTTTTCGAGCGGAGCCACGAACACGCTCCACGCATAAAGAGTACCCAGGGCCAGATTCATCGAGAGCCCGCCCACCACCCGCCACCATCTTGACACGGCTTGAACCTCCTATTGCTCAGTTGCCTCGGTTGTAGATCTATTTCGTCTTTCCATCGGGTGCCGCAACCGCCCTTGCAATCTGTTCGATGCCCATCGGATCGTCCAGGCTGGTAAGGTCGCCCGGATCGTGCCCTTCGGCGATGGCCTTGATCGACCGGCGCAGCACTTTGCCCGAACGCGTCTTGGGAATCTGTGTCACGAAATGCACCGCGCACGGCCGCCCGATGGCCCCCAGGATATCGTTCACCGTGGCCATCACCGCGCTTTCAAGCTTGGCCCGCAATTCCGGCGTCGCGATCGTCGCCGGGTCGCGCACCACCGCGAAGGCCAGCGGCACCTGGCCCTTCAATTCATCCGCCACGCCCACCACGGCCACTTCGGCGATACCCGGGTGGGCGCTCACGGCCTCTTCGATTTCCCGCGTGCCCAGCCGGTGGCCGGCCACGTTGATCACATCGTCGGTGCGGCCCAGGATGAAGTAGTAGCCGTCATCGTCGCGTATGCCCCAGTCGAATGTGGTGTAGATCAGGCGGTCCGGAAAGCTCGTGAAATACGTCTCCCGGAAGCGCTCGTCCTGGCCCCACACGGTGGTCATGCAGCCCGGCGGCAGCGGAGGCACCACGCAAACCACCCCCTTCTGGTTCGCGCCCAGTTCCTCTCCGCTGCCCACTTGCAGCAGCCGTACATCGTAGCCGTAGGCCGGGAACGACGGGCTGCCGAACTTCGCCGGCGTCTTCTCCACGCCCGGCATCCCGGTAATCAGCGCCCAACCCGTCTCCGTCTGCCAGAAATGGTCGTAGACCGGCTTGTTCAGCCCCTCGGCGATCCACCGGGCCGTCGGCTCGTCCAGCGGCTCGCCCGCCAGGAACAGATACCGCAGGCCGGAGAGGTCGTACTTGCGCAGCCAGGCCGGGTCCTGCTTCTTCAGCACGCGGATGGCCGTGGGCGCCGAAAACATCACCGACACCTTATGGTCCTGCACGATCTTCCACCAGATGCCGGGATCCGGGCGGATCGGCAAGCCTTCGTAGACCACCGTGGCCATCCCGTAGATCAGCGGCCCGTACGTAATGTAGGAGTGGCCCACCACCCAGCCGATGTCCGATGTCGCAAAATACGTTTCGCCCGGCCGCGCATCGTAGATGTACTTCATGGACGCCGCCAGCGCCACCGCATAGCCGCCCGTATCCCGCTGCACCCCCTTCGGTTTTCCCGTCGTGCCGGAGGTGTAGAGAATGTAGGAGGGATGGTTCGATTCCACAAAGCAGCATGGCACCTGCGCATCCATGTGCCCGGCCCGCAACGTTTCGTAATCCAGGTCGCGCCCTTCCACGCGGCGGAACGTGGGGTCCAGGCCGCGATTGACCACGATCACCTTTTCCGGAGGCGCGGTCGATAGCCGCAGCGATTCATCCACCATGGCTTTGTACGGCGTCACCTTGCCGGCGCGAATGCCCGCATCCGCGATGATCATCAACTTGGGCTGCGCGTCGTCGATGCGCAGCGCCAGCGAATGCGCCGCGAAGCCCCCAAACACCACCGAGTGGATGGCCCCCAGCCGGACCGTCGCCAGCATCGCGAAGATCGCCTCCGGCACCATCGGCATGTAGATCAGGATGCGGTCGCCCTTGCCCAACCCCAGGCTCTGAAACACCGCCGCCATCCGCTGCACTTCCACGTGCAGCTCGCGGAACGTGTAGATTTTCTCCTGGTTGGTTTCGGTCGAAATATAGATCAGCGCCGTCTGGTCCGCCCGCGTCGCCAGGTGCCGGTCGATTGCGTTATAGCAGAGGTTGGTTTCCCCGCCCACGAACCACTTGGCGAACGGCGGGTTGCAATAGTCCAGCACCTGGTCGAATGGCCGGGTCCAGTCGATCAGCCCCGCCAGCTCGCCCCAGAATTCGTCGCGCTCCTGGATCGACCGCTGGTGAAATTCTTTGTATCCCATGGCTGCGCCTGCAAATGCAAAGTATCAGTGTTTCAGATGCTGATAGCTGATTTATGCCACAGCTTACATACGGGGTAAATCCGGTAAAACACTGAAATTCACCCCGTGCCCCGCGTTAGACTGGATTCTATCGATCGCTGGGAGCAGGCCAGTCACCCGCCGACGCATCCCAGGTTCTGGGCGGCATTCGTGCTGACGGGAATTTAGCCCAAGAAACGACGCGGACGACCCTGAATCGCGTTTGATCGACAACCACGCCTCGATCGTCTATCGGCGAGCTCGATTGGCGCTTGGCGGAGCCAAACCATGGCTCCAGAAAAACCCCGCGCTTCGGGCGGTTGAGAATGGGCGGCCGGGTGTATACTACTACGAGACTCGGGACTAAACTAGCTTAGACACGGAGGAATCGTATGGTGCGTTGGCTGTCGCTTTTCATCATGGCGGGTGGCCTGGCGGTCGCCGGCCCTATCGTTCTCACTTTTGACGACCTCCCCGCTGGCTCGCAGGTCGGGAACCAGTACCTAGCCTATGGCGTAAGCTTCAGCCTGACCGATACCGGGATCCAAGTGGGCTTGGCCAATGGCGACCCAGGCAACTGGGGGGTCAATGGAGACAACGGTCCGTATTTCGACGGATTCAACGGCACCCCGTCTTATGGCACCACCCTCACTTTCGGTTCTCCCGTCTCCGATTTTAGCGTGGATTCCTCTGAAACCAACGGCTCTTCCGCAGGCGACCAACTGACCGTATCCGCTTACGACGGTGGATCTCTGCTCGGGTTTCAAACTCTTACGTTCGGCTCCATCAATACTTGGTCCACTGCCTCCCTTGACTTCAGCGGAATTACCAGCGTGACCATTCTGGGCAGCGGATCGGGGTTCCATCCTTTCGGAATCGACAATATCGTCTACACTCCTGGCGCCCCCGCAGTTCCCGAACCCGCCTCGGCAGCCTTGGTGCTGATCGGCGCATTCGCGCTCCTGCTAAGGCGCCGTCTGTCCCCCGGCAACTGACTTCACTCCCGGTAAACGGCCGCACGGATTCTTCACATCAGCGCCGGGTCGCGCCGTTATCGCGCTTGCCCTTCTCAAAACAAAAGACCGCCGTGGCGTGGCGCCGTTCCGCCTCTTCCCGCGTCCAAAGCAGGTTCCCGGGCGCGTAGCCGGCCGCGAGTTGTACCGCTTCCTCCGCGCTGTAATCGATCCCCGGGAAGCACCGCACCCAAATCGGGCCCGGCGTGCTCCGCGCCAGCGCGATCAACTGTTCGGTGGGCGCCGCGCGCGCCAGGAACTGCGGCCGCTTCCTGAACCACAGGTACCCCACATTGTGCGCCACCACCAAAGCCATCACCGCCGCCATCACCGCCATCGATCGCCGGCGCATCCGCAGCTTCTCCCACCACCAGGCCATCGCCAGGCCGAACAACATGGCTAGTCCGGCGCTCGCCAGGTACGTCTGGCGGCTCGGGATGGCGGTCGAATAGGTCAGAAAGCTGTATGGCGCAAGCGCCAGCCCGATCCAAGCCAGCGCCACCAGCGCGCTGCGCCGCAGCGCGCCGTCCCGCGCCGCCAGAATGGCCCCGCCCGCCAGCAGCCCCCAAATCCAGAGGACACGGATATAGCTGTGCGGCCACGTAATCCAAAAAGGCGCATGCAGCGAAAAACTGCCGTCCGAAAACCGGAAGGAGTAGCTGCGCGTCGCCAGAACGGACACAACCGCTACGGCCGCCAGCAAGCCGTACGGCGCCAGCCGCGCGGCTTGCCGCACGATACTCCGCCGCCATTCCGCCGCCGGCGTTACCAGCAGAAAAAGCGCCAGCACCGCCGCCGCCGATTCCTTCGAGACGAGCGCCAGCGCAAACAGCGCCACCCCAGCCAGCGTGCGTCGCCGCAGGAAGCACAGCAGCGCCCCCATGCCGAACAGAAACAGCCACAGCTCATTTACCGCGGAAAACCACATCACCGCTTCCTGGTGGCCTTCCGCAATGGCAAAAAAACCCGCCGCCCAGAATGCCGCCGCGCGCATCCGCGGCCAGGCCATGCACACACCGTACAGCAACCAGGTGTTCGCAATGTGCAACAGCAGGCTGGCCACGTGGTATGCCAGCGGACCGAGCCCCGCCCACCGCCAGAGCAGCCACATCAGGCAATAGCTGGTGGCGCGCACGCGAAAAATCGGATCGGCCAGGATTGTCCCCAGTCCGCCGCCGAGGATTTGCGACAGGTTCGGGTAATCGTCTTCCATCAGCGGGATGGTCAGCGACGGCCCATAAGCCAGCACGGCCAGCAGTCCCAGCAGAAGAAGCGCGGTGCCCGTGCGAAGCTTCATGGCATTCTTCAGTGTACGGCCTCTCCCAGCCTCACCGGTGTGCCGCCGGTGCCGAAATCTGGGCAATGGCCCGCCGGCGCCCGCTCCCCTATTCCCCTATCTCCTTTGCCTGCTTGCATGTTCAGACTGGCATACGCCGTGCTCCCTGGATTCCGTCGCCATGCTCAAGATCACGCTGCACGATCATCCCAACCAATTGCGCTTCCGCCTGGAAGGCAAGCTGGCCGGAGCGTGGGTTTCCGAATTGCGCCAATGCTGGCAGACCGCCGCATCCACCACCCGGGAGCGCCTGATCTCCCTCGACCTCGGGGAAGTGGATTTTGTGGATGTCGAAGGTCAAACCCTGCTCGCCGACATGGTTCGCCACGGTGTGCATCTCAAAGCCGTCACGCCCTTCATGCGCTCGCTGGTCGCCGAAATCGAACGCGCCGCCCGATATGTTACGGTTGAAGAATCGCCCTCGCGGCGCTCCGATGTCCTCGTCTCCTCCGATCCATCCAAACGAAACCCGGGCGCGCTATGAAGCGCTGCTGGAGGTCGCCGAATCCATCGCCTCCCACCGCCAGCTCTCCACCCTTTTCGCCGACCTGAACCTCCGCCTGCAGCGCCTCATCACCTTCGACTTCATCGCGCTCACGCTTCTCGATCCCGAATCCAAAGTTTTCCGCCTGCACATTCTCCAGACCGACCGCGCCGTGGTGGGCGATCGTCCCTACGAGGTGCCGTTTGACCAGGCCCCCACCGGCACTGCCCTCACGACCCGCCAGCCTTACTACGCCCCCGATGCCGGCGCGCTGCACCTGTACCCCATCCTTGAGACCATCCTGCGCGCCAACCGCGTCGAGTCGTTCTGCACCCTGCCGCTCTTCACGGCGCGGCGCGATCTCGGCGGCCTCAATTTCGGCTCGCTGCACAAGAACGCCTACTCGCCCGAAGACATCGAGTTCATGCAGCAGGTGGCCCGCCAGGTGGCCGTGGCCGTCGATAACGCGCTCAACTACGAGTCCGCGCGCGCTTACGAGGAACAGCTCGCGCGCGAACGCGACCGCCTCCGCGCGCTCCTCGAGATCAACAACGCGGTCGTGAGCTGCCTCTCCGCCAGGCCGCTCTATCAAGCTATCTCCGCCTCGCTCCGCCGCACCTTTGACCTGGACTACGCCAGCCTCCTCATCTACGACCCCGAAGCCGGCGCCCTGCGCCTGGAAATGTGCGACTTCCCCACCGGAAGCGGCGTCATCCGCGAGAACGACGTCATTCCCCTGGATGATACCGTCCCCGGTTACGTCCTCCGCAACCGCGAAGGCCGCATTTTGAGCCAGGAAGAAGCCGCGGCGATTTCACAATCCACCGGCGAAATCATGTCGCGCGAAGGACTCCGCTCGTTCTGCTGCGTGCCCATGTTTTCACACGGCGATTCGCTCGGCACCATCAACCTGGGTTCGCGCCGCGAAAACTTTTTCACCGCGCAGGATCTGCAATTCTTCGCGCAGGCCGCCGCCCAGGTGGCCATCGCGCTGGAGAACGCGCTCTCCTACCAGCGCATCGAAGAACTTAACGCGCGCCTGGCGGAAGAGAAGGTCTACCTCGAAGACGAGATTCGCACCGACCACCGCTTCGAGGAAATCGTCGGCGGCAGCCGCGCCCTGAAGGCCGTTTTGAAGCAGGTGGAGACCGTCGCGCCCACCGATTCCACCGTCCTCATCTACGGCGAAACCGGCACCGGCAAGGAACTCCTCGCCCGCGCCATCCACGACCTCAGCTCGCGCCGCCAGGGCACCTTCGTCAAGCTCAACTGCGCCGCCATTCCCACCGGCCTGCTGGAAAGCGAGATGTTCGGCCACGAAAAAGGCGCCTTCACCGGCGCCATCGCCCAACGTATCGGCCGCTTTGAGCTGGCGCACCGCGGCACCATGTTCCTGGACGAGGTGGGAGAGATCCCGCTGGAACTGCAAACCAAGCTGCTGCGCGTCCTGCAGGAGCGCGAATTCGAGCGCCTCGGCAGTTCCCGCACCATCCGCACCGACGCCCGCCTGGTGGCCGCCACCAACCGCGACCTCTCCCTCATGGTGGCCGAGCGCCAGTTCCGCGCCGACCTCTATTACCGCCTCAACGTCTTTCCCATCACGGTCCCGCCGCTGCGCGAGCGCCGCGATGACATCCCGCTGCTGGCGCGCTACTTCGTGCAGCAATACGCCCGCCGCATGAACCGCAAAATCACCGCCATCCCCGCGGCCACCATGCGCGCGCTCGAGCGCTACCACTGGCCCGGCAACATCCGCGAACTGCAAAACTTCATCGAGCGCGCCGTGATCGTCTCCCCCGGCTCCACTCTCGACGCCCCCATCCGCGAACTGAAAGGCCCCAGGCCCTCCTCCAGCGCCGCGCCGGGCGCCGCCGGCGGAACCGTAACGCTGGCCGCCGCCGAACGCGAAGCCATACTCCGCGCCCTGGCCGAATCCGACGGACGCGTAGGTGGCGCCGAAGGCGCCGCCGCCAAGCTGGGGATGAAGCGCACCACCCTGCAAGCCAAGATGCGCAAACTCGGCATCGACGGCAGGAACGCCTGATGGTCCTCCGGCGCGGCTTGAATCGGGTACAATTCATAGGACGAGGGGACATTCCAATGCACACTCAGACCACCCGGCGGACCGCTGCGCGCCGGTTTTCCAGCGCGATCCTTTTAGCCGCCGCAACCATTGCGGCGGTAGCTTACACCACGCCGACCGCGCGCGGCCAGGCGGCCGACGTCAAGACCGCGGAGCAGGTGTACAAGAACATCATCGCGCTGAAGGGCACGCCAGCCGACCAGTTGGGGGCGTCCATGCAGTTCATTGCGGCATCGCTGGGTGTGGAGTGCGAATTCTGCCACGTGCAGGGCAAGTTTGAAGCGGACGACAAGCCGGCAAAGAAGACCGCGCGAGAGATGATCGCCATGACCTTGGGGATCGACAAGGACAGTTTCCGGGGCCGGCTCCAGGTGACCTGTTTCTCCTGCCACCGCGGGTCGACCAACCCGGTGGGCACGCCGCCGGTTCTCGACTCGGATGCGCCGGCGCGCCCGGCGGCGCCCACCGCTCCGCCCGCCGGCGCGGCGGCCGTCACGCCGGAGCAGATCGCCGACAAGTATCTCGCGGCCGTGGGCGGCGCCGACGCCATCCGGAAGATCGGCAGCCGGGTCATGAAAGGCTCCATTCTGGCGGGCGGCATGGATTCGCCCATCGAACTGTATACCAAGGCTCCCAACAAGCGCGTCTCCGTCTCGCACATGGGCGGACGCGAGAGCATCACGGCCTTCGATGGAACCGTGGGCTGGACCGGCAGCACCGCCGCGGCGCGCCAAATGTCCGAAGCCGAAGCCGGCAGCGCCGCGCTGGACGCCGAATTCTCCCTGGCTCTGCGCCTGAAAGAACTCTTCCCGCAACTGCGGCGCGGCCGTGCCGAACAGGTCAACGGAGTGGATTGCGAGGTGCTGCAAGGAACCAGGCCCGGCGGCATCGCGGTGCGGTTGGACTTCGACAAGCAGTCGGGGTTGCTGCTCCGCATGGTCCGCACCACCGCGAACCCCATGGGCCGGATGCCGGTTCAGATCGACTACGCCGATTACCAGGAATTCGATGGCGTCAAGGTTCCGCTGCGCTGGACGCTGGCGCGGCCCAACGGGCGCTTCACCATCCAGATCAAAGAGGTGCAGGACAACGTCCCGGTGGACGACGCCAGGTTTACGAAACCGGCCGACCCGGCGAAATAGCCGCGCCGCGTGAGACCGGCCTCCCGGTCGGTCGACGGCAGGCGGCGCCGCCTGCCCTACCCACTTTGGCTATAGGTGCATACCCCGATTTCTAACTTTAGTTTACATCGGGCGTCTTAGCCATTACGCCGCTGGTACCACTGGGACTGGTACGGATCTGCCATTTGGCTGGACAATATCAACACGGAACATCGCGTGCCCCGGAGGCGCGAATCGTTCCAGGAGGTGCTCGTGCCACGGATTCTCTTATGTAGCGGTGAACCCATCCTGGCCAGGGGGTTGGAGTCGGTGCTTCGCTATGTGGCGGGTTTCGACCTGCTGCCGTCGTGTGGGAACATAGCCGCCCTACAGGAACAATTAGCCCGCAGCAAGCCCGAGGTTCTTCTGTTGGATCTGAGCCCCGAGGTCACCTTCACGGTCTTGGGCGACCTGAAGCTGGCCGCCCCGGAAACCAGCATCGTCTTGTGGGTGACCACCATCTCCACGGAGCTGGCGTTTCAGGCCATGGGGCTGGGGATTCGCGGCATTTTGCGCAAGCAACTGCCGGCCGAGCTGCAGGTGAAGTGCCTGCAAAAAGTTCATGCGGGTGAGTTGTGGTTTGAAAAGGCCCTGACAGACAGCTTCCTGAATGCGCGCCGGGTGTCTCTCACGAACCGCGAAGGCCAGTTGGTCAGCCTGCTGTCGCAAGGCCTGAAGAACAAGGAAATCGCCACTACTCTGATGGTTTCGGAAGGCACGGTCAAGGTGTACCTTTCGCGGCTGTTTGAAAAGACCGGCGTGAAGGACCGCTTCGAGCTGGCCCTGTTCGGGTTGAGGAACTTGACTACGGGGCAGCACCCCGCCGCGCCGAGCAGACAGAGCTACAGCCGCCATTCGGCGCGGGGGTTGCACTCTCTGTTGCTGGAGAGGCGTGCGGTCGAGCCTGTAGTGGAAGGCCAACCGCGTCTCGCAGCAGCGCGGTCGCCGGTTATTTAGGACGATGGAAGGGTTGTGGGTTGTGGATTGTGGTTAAGGGTTATGGGTTGAGGCGGGATATCCCGCCGGGAGGATTTGAATCATGCAACACTACTTCGCGCTGTCGTCGATCATCTACATGATGGGTTTCGTGATGGTCTTTGAGGGCACTCACCACCGGAAGAGGCTGGAACGGCTGTTCCGCTCGGTGAATCTTTTCAGCCCGGACGAACTGGCCCAGGTCCGCGCCATCTGGGCGGCCTGTCAGGAAACGTAAAAGTCAAGCCTCGAAGCCCGGGGAAGGAGGAATGGGCGCCGCCGGTGCGGCGCGATCTGCTACAACCTCTAGATGCGAGTTCTTTTCCTGGGCGGCACGGGAATTATCAGTACCGCCGCAACGCGTCTGGCCGCCGAGCGCGGCATCGACCTCACACTCGTCACGCGCGGGCTCCGCGCGGCGAATCTGCCCGCCGGAGTACATAGCCTGACCGCCGACCTGGACGATCCCGCCAGCGCCGCTCGGGCGCTCGGCGACACCCGCTTCGACGCCGTGGTGGATTGGATCGCCTTCACGCCGGCGCACATCGAGCGCGATCTCCAGTTATTCCGCGGCCGGACCCGGCAGTTCCTCTTCATCAGTTCGGCCAGCGCCTACCAGAAGCCCGCCACCCAGTACCTGATTACCGAATCGACGCCGCTGGCCAATCCCTATTGGGAGTATTCGCGCAACAAGATCGCCTGCGAAGAGCGATTGCTGCGGGCGTACCGCGAAGAGGGTTTCCCGGCCACCATCGTCCGTCCGTCGCACACCTACGGGGAAACGCAGATCACGCTGGCGATCAACAGTTGGGCGCGCTCGTACACGGTGGCCGACCGCATGCGGCGCGGGAAAAAAGTCATCGTGCCTGGCGACGGCTCGTCCCTCTGGGTCATCACCCACAACAGCGATTTCGCCAAGGGGCTGGTGGGGTTGCTGGGCCTGGAACAGGCCATCGGCCACGCGTTTCATATCACCAGCGATGAAGTGATGTGCTGGGACCAGTTTTACCGGATCACCGGCCAGGCGGCGGGCGTGGAGCCGCAACTGGTGCACATGCCGTCGGATTTCATCGCCGCGTGCCTGCCCGAAACGCTGGGCACGCTCACGGGCGACAAGTCGGTCAGCGTGGTCTTCGACAACAGCAAGATCAAGCGGTTCGTTCCCGGCTATTGCGCCACCGTGCCGTTCGGGCAGGGCATCCGGCGGACGCTGGCCTGGTTTGACGCCGATGCGGCGCGCCGCCAAATCGACGAGGACGCCAATCGCCGATGGGACCGCCTGATCGAAGCTTGGGAACGAGGCACCAGCGAAGCCCTGCGGTGTTTTCAATCGTAGGCCGGGGCGCCCGGTGGTATCCTTTTCTTCGGACCTGGTGGTGGAGAGCAGCCGCCGGCGCCGCGGGGGTTAGACATGAGCCTCATTCAATTCACGCGAAATCAGACCGATCATTCGACGGACAAAGGTTACCAGTTCGAGTTTTTCTGCGATCGCTGCGGCAATGGATTCCGGTCGCAGTTTCAACCTTCCGCCATCGGCATGGCGTCGAGCGCGGCGCGCACGCTGGGCAGCCTGTTCGGAGGCGTGCTGGGCAACGTGGGCGGATCCACCTATGAAATCGAACGGGCGGTGCAGGGGCCGGGACACGACAAGGCTTTCCGCGAAGCCATCGAGGAAGCCAAGCCGAATTTCCGGCAGTGCCCCAAGTGCTCGCACTGGGTCTGCCAGGCCACCTGCTGGAACGCCAAGCGAATGTTGTGCTTCGATTGCGCGCCGGATGTCGAAACCGAACTGGCCTCGGCACAGGTGCAGACCCAGGTGGAGCAGATGAAGCAGAAGCTTCAGGAGCAGGATCTCACCAAGGGCATGAACCTGACGGCCGAAGCCGCCGCGCTGTGCCCCAGTTGCGGCGCGCGCACGCAGGGCGCCAAGTTCTGTCCGGAGTGCGGCAAGCCGCTGCGGCCCAAGGGCGAGTGCCCTCGCTGCGGCACCAATGTCGAAGCCGGCGCCAAGTTCTGTCCGGAGTGCGGCAACAAGATGGTTTGAGGAATGCCCGCCTATTCGGGGAAGTTCCAATACCTGGATGAGAGCGGCGCCGCGCTCCAGCAGGGCCCGTGCCAGTTGAGCTTTGATGCGGAGACGTGCACCGTGGCGCCAGCTTCCGGCACGCCCATCGCCTTCGACCTGGGAGACGTGGAGCAGGCCACGCCCGGCGAGTGGGACTTCCAGCTCGCGCTCTACACCGGCAAGCGCATCGGGCTCGCACAGTTCGGCCCGGCGTTCGGCCGCATGAGCGAGGAACTGCTGGCGGCCTGGCGCGACCGCACGGTGCACTGCCTGCTGCTGGAGGATCTGGAGGAAATCGCGCGTTATACCGGCACGGCGGCCGGCGGCGCCGCGGAGATCCGGCTCTATGCCAGCAACCTGGCGGTGCTCCCGCTGGCCGCTCCGCCCCTGCAATGGCGCCTGGCGGAGGTGGATTCGGTCGAGTTTGACGAGGCCGCTTACACCATCCGGCTGAGCGCTGCGGGCGGGAGCCTGGCGATCGGCAAGCTCGCCAAAAAGACCGACGAATTCCGCCAAAAACTGCAATCCGCTCTGGATGCCCTGCACACGCGCTCCGCCGAAGCGCTGCACATCACGTTTCCATTCCTCAACCCGGACCAGTTGCAGCGCCTGCTGCCGGCCATGCCGGAAGGCCGCAGCGTAAAACTCCCGGCGCTCGCAGCCATCCACCCCAAGCTGCCGGAAGCGCTTGTCGCGGGCGTCGTGGACGCGCCCCTGCGGCCGTATTTCGACGCGCTGCGCACCCGCTCGGCGGCCGGCAGCCTGATGACGGGATTCAAATTCATCCGCCCGGATGAGGAGAAACCGGAAGCCGGGCCGGAGGACGGGACGCCGGGCGAAAAGCAGGATGAGCAAGGCGCGCCGGCCGGGAGCCAACCCGCGCCTCTCGATCGGCCGCCGCTCTTCTTCTGGTTCTTTTTTCCCATGGCGGCGGGCGGCCTGGTGGCTTGGGAAGCCACCACCGGTACCGGCCGCGCCACTTATTTCTTCCGCGTGGCCGAGCCCGTGGAGCCGGCCATCGCGCGGCTGACGCGCGGCCTGGCGCTGGTCAATTTCCGCCGCGAGCCGGTATATCTGCCCGACGATTCGCTGGACCGCCAGCAGCGCTATCACCGCTACGCCATTGGCTGCCGCAAGCTGCCGGATTTGCGCTGGCTGCGCGCCGCTTTTGTGGGGCGGGCGCTCCATACGAATGTGGAGGCGTGGCAGGCGCAGGTGGACGGAATGCGGTAACGGGGCCGCAACCAAGGAACCGAGGAAGAGACTGCAACGCGGAGGCGCGGAGCCGCGGAGAAGAAACAAAGAACAAAACAGGGAGTGAGGAGGAAGCAGCACCAACACCTGCCCGTGGCGTGGGCCGCATCGGAGCTGTTGGCCGGCGCAATCACCACCTGGAACGGCGCGATGGCGGCCGGCAGCATCATGCCGTCCTGGTCGTGGAACCGCTCGATGGCCGCGCACAAAATGCGCTCGATGCCGATGCCGCACGACTCCATGATGGGCGCCAGAGGCCGACGGATTGCCGGGGACTGTCATCACAGGATCTGGCTCGGTGATCCTGCTAGAATGCAATCGATGGCCAAGACTTTAACGGCCGATGACATTCTTCCCCTGGTCGCGTCGTTGACGCCTCGGGAACGCGTACGTCTGCTGCGGTTGATTGCCTTGCCGCAGGGCGCGGACGCGCCCGTTTACCGGTCCGTGCCACCTTCCGGTGACGAGTTTTCGGCGGACGAGGATCCGCTTGCTTGGGACGCAGAGGGCTGGGAGGATGTGGGGTGAAGCGTGG
>Ga0181521_10004430_pt1 | contig 16058 bp, 12 predicted proteins | sample PEATcosm2014_Bin_32_FD_119764 | JGI IMG/M metagenome (GOLD analysis project Ga0181521, IMG submission 119764) | Peatland microbial communities from MTU Mesocosm Facility, Houghton, MI, USA - PEATcosm2014_Bin02_60_metaG | ecosystem: Environmental > Terrestrial > Soil > Wetlands > Peat | place... | reverse complement strand
GTCTTGGATCGTCGAGGGAGAGTCGGGCGCGCCAGGCTTCTTGTGACCGGCGACAACAATCGCCGGGTTCAGCGCCGCTAACCGGTCTAGCGCCGCGATCCAATTCTTTCGGCTCTCGGGGGTTGTGTCGCCGACGTACATGCGGCATTGGTTGTACACAACGTCGCCAGCGACAATCAGGCCGATCGATGGAACATATAGAGACGTCGAATCGGGACTATCGGTGCGACCCTGCTCGATGATGCGCAATTCGTGGCCCTCGAGAGTGAACGTGTCGTGCTCATAGGGCTCAGGTGCAACCAACTTAGTGGGCACTTGCCCGGGAAACAACCGGCGGGCTAGCCGCTCCACGGTGGGAGTGAAAGACATCTGCATGGCGTTCACCGTGTTGGGCGTTGCTATCGCCCGAGCGCCCGGGAAACGGTCGAGCAGAATGCTCAGACCGTAGAAGTGGTCGAAATGGGCGTGCGTTATGTAGATGGTCTCCAGGTTGCGGTTGTGCAGAGCAACCCAATCCGCGAGAGCCTCGGCCTCAGCCACCGTCAGCATTGCGTCTACCAGCACCGCGTCGTACTCGCCGAAGATTAAAGTCGAGGTGATAGGATCAAAGCCGAACGCTTCGCCGAAGGGCTTTGGCCGCTCGCCGACCATAGTCTTTCCCGGGGCCGTAAAAACGTTCACACTAAGCGTGTTTGACGTGATGGGGGCGGTCATGTGCGTGGTCTCCTTAAGTTCAGATGACGCTCGTTATCTATGCCTGAACCTAGAGCGCCTGCCAATCAGAACCTTGTGCGGCTGAGCGGCGTTGTATCGTTCGCGCCAATTGGCTAGCTCTAAGCGGACATCCGCAAGCGTTTAAGTTCGAGTTTCCTTTCCTACTTCGAGGCTGAATAATCCGTTGGATGCATGTAAACCTGGTCCACTCTATAGTTCCCATTTGTCTGCTGGATTAGGGGAGCCGCAGCCTTGAAGTAAGGCTGAAATGCCGGGTCGGCATGCAACGCGTTCCAGTTCGCGTCGGCAGACTGGCGGTCGGAATGAACAACCAGATACACAAATGTGTCTTTCCAGGCAGGGTCATCGCCCTTCGGAACCCAATAGCCCACCGCATTGAGACTGTGCTTCGCCTGCAACTCGGACACGTCACGAAAAATGGACTCGAGGGCGGGTCCCTCGCCCGGTAGCGCGTGGTAAATCATCAACTCGTAAAGATGATCAGAAGCTGCTTCGACCGGCTCAGAGCGGAAAAGGCGCGATTGAAACAGCATGCCTGCAAAAAAAAACAAGCAGGCCACACATACCATATGGGTCGCTCTGTTCGCTCGGCAATCGCTTGAATTGGATCGTGACCTATTCACCTTCATTACCCCCTCAGACACTGATTTTGCGGAACAACCCAGCCGGGCGGCCGCTTCGGCAAAAGCATATATTGTGAAATGGTAGTGGGTCAATTTCGAGGCTACTCCGACCAACTTCAAACTGACCCGCTACACTTGAGTTAAGATCCGCATCCCATCCGGGCCAAGCGCTAACCGTACTTGAGCTCGGTGCTCTGTCCGACCTCGATGATATAACCGTCAGGATCGCGGATGTAGCAGCGAATCTCGCCGTACTTGGGTATTGGCTCCGTGATAAACTCTGCTCCTCGACTTTTCCACAATTCGTAGCACGCATGAATATCCGCAACGCGGAAATTCATGAAGCTGTTGATGTGATTCGGGTCGGGGACGCTGAGCGTCACCGTCGGCTTATCCGGGGTCGGCCCGCCCCCAACGTTCAGAATCATCCAGATATTCGCAAGCTGAAGGTACCCAGGCGCGTTGCCGTCGCCCAGGCTGAGAATGCGAGCGCCGAAGACCTTTCCGTAGTAGCGAGCCGATCGCTCAATGTCGGCGACGGTGAGAAAATACGCGATGCTGATCCCCTCTCGCGGGGGCATCTCATAGCTCTGCTGCTCGACTTGTACGGCGTTCATTGATGGCTCCTTTCGATATAGTGGGCAGAATATGTTGAATATCACTACAGACACTCGAAACGTGTCCGCGAGGGAAAGTGCAGGTGGGGTACCAAGACGGAATCCACAGCTCAGCCGAGACAAGTCCCTTTCCCTGATTAGTTTGAGCTGCTGCCGAGATTGCCGAGTGAGCCCGAACCGTTGACGAAAGTCGAGGCTCGGTGCCGGTTCTTCGACACTGGCCCGGGAGGGCCGGGAGGCAACGATTCAATGCTAGCCGAGTTTTTCAGTTGTGTCGGCGCTGGGCTCATGGCGAAGAATAGCAGGCAGCAATTCGACGAAGGTCGAACTGCCGTCACTGAGCTTGGGCTTTCGACACGAATCAGGCTCTGTCCTATGTCATAGAGAAGCTCCGGATGGCCTCGCAAGCCAACGATTGTCAGACTCGAATTAATGTGTCTTGGCATGCCGCCAGATTGGCAGCGCAATTGCCACTCAGTCGCCCGTGGCTTAATTGCTTTCGTGAACGGGCCGGCACCGCGCTCGCCCTCTGGCCAAACATTTAAAGAAAGGATGGCAAAGACATGCCGGAAGCGACCTGGGAACCTCACGAGAAACACGGAAGGCTCACGACGCAGAGCGACTTGCCCGACAGCGTCTACGCGTTTCCGAAGCAGCGGAAAGAACCGCTTACCGACGCACAACATGTGCGTAACGCGGTCGCGCGGTTCGATCAAGTCATCGACGTCTCGGATTCCGACCGTGCTTTGGCGTTCGCGAACATCGAGAAAGCTGCGAACTATTACGGCGTGAACCTCTCGGAGACGTCATGGCACGACCTGGGCATTCATCCCCAAAAGAGAGAATAAAAGAGAGGGTGCTGCCAAAGACGCTGTGGCTCGCGGAAGCCGAGTGCAGAGCTAAGAATCCACCATTCGCAGAACCGGCCGACAGAATGAAGTAATGGCAAAAGTTAAGTGAAATCTGAACCAGCCAAAATCATACTTGAGGAGGAGACAGAATATGGCGGACACAAACGCAGTGATCGCAGTATACGAAAACCACACGGCAGCGGAAGACGCGGTCAAGGAGCTTCAAAAGTCAGGCTTCGACATGAAGAAGTTGTCAGTGGTGGGGAAGGATTATCACACGGACGAGCAAGTCGTTGGCTACTACAACGCGGGGGACCGCATGAAGTATTGGGGGAAGTGGGGCGCTTTCTGGGGCGGCTTATGGGGCTTGTTGTTTGGCGCCGCGTTCTTTTGGGTACCTGCGATAGGCCCTGTGCTGGTTGGCGGTCCGTTGGTGGCTTCGATCGTCGCGGGCCTGGAGAACGCGCTCGTAGTCGGCGGTTTGAGTGCTATCGGTGCCGGTCTGTACAGCATAGGCATACCCAAAGACAGCATCGTAACCTATGAGACCGCCGTGAAGGCTGGCCAGTTCCTGGTAGTTGCTCATGGAACTGCCGCTGAGGCGGCTAAGGCCAGAAATATTTTGGACACCCTGAAACCGACCCATGTGACCGATCATGTTCTCGAACCTGCCAGGTAAGCGGCCACCCGTTGAACGTATCGCGAAGTGGGATCGGACCGCTTATGGGTTCCCACCCCGTGGCCAATTCCAGCTTCGCTCGTCCAAGCTTTGTTAGTCGCTGTTTTACGCACCGTACAACGAGAGGAAATGTGAAAGCAATAGTTGTCCACCAATATGGCGGTCCTGAAGTACTGAGGTTCGAGGAGTACCCTGACCCGGTCCCGGGTCCGGGCGAGGTGCTGGTGCGGGTCGCCGCCACGAGCGTGAATCCGCTCGACTACAGACGACGTGCCGGGTTGACGAAAGACTACTATCCCATCAAATTTCCGGGACTGATCGGGGTCGATCTTTCGGGGACCGTGATCAAGATTGGGCCGGGAGTGGAAGGCTTTTCCGTCAGGGACCAGGTGTTGGCCATGGCGGACAATACTTACGCTGAACTTTGTGTTGTGAACGCAGCGATCCTGGCGAAGATCCCCAAGGGGCTCGATTTGATCCAGGCGGCGGCGCTGCCGCTCGTGACGACGACCGGCAACCAGCTCCTTTCAGCTACCGGAATCGAGGCGGGCCGGACCGTTCTCGTCGCAGGTGCTGCTGGAAATGTGGGGCGTTCGGCGGTGTTCACAGCGAAGGAACGCAGGGCGACTGTGATCGCGGGGGTTTTGAAGAGGCAGATGTACGAGGCGAAGACTGTGGGTGCGGATCAGATAGTCGCAACCGACGACGACACCGCGATTACGAATCTTCCTCCGCTCGATGCGGTTGCGGATGCGGTCGGCGGAAGAACCGCCGAAAAGCTGATCGCCAAGGTCAAGCCGGGAGGAGTGTTTGCTTCGGTTCTCAAGGCGCCACAGAACGCCGCGAATTACCCCTCTGTAAAGGCGGTGTTCGTATTCTCGAAATTTGACAGGAAAACGCTCGAGTTCATGGCCGAAGCGGTGCGAGATGGCAAGCTCGTAATCCCGATTAGCAAGGAACTGCCACTCAGTGAAGCGGCCGAGGCCCAAGCAGCGGCAGAAAAGGGCGGTATCGGGAAGATCTTGCTGGTGCCTTAACATTATTTTGCAAACAGAGGGCACGAAAGGAAAATCGGAAATGAAAAAGGGTCCGCGTGGAATCAACCCCGCTTCGAAGCCGAGTGGCGACGGATGTGTGGAATGCCTGGCGTCACCGAAAGGTTGGTGGTTTCATCTCCGTCGGTGTGCGGAGTGTGGGCACATCGGATGCTGTGACACTTCTCCGAGTCAGCATGCATCAAAGCATGCGGGAGCGACAGGACATCCGATCATAGCCAGCTTTGAGCCGGGTGAGGATTGGTTCTACGATTACGAGAAGCAGGGGATGATCGAGGGTGTGGAGTTGCTTCCGCCGCATTCGCATCCAAGAAATCAGTCCGCTCCTGGACCAGCAGGAAGGGTGCCAGCCAACTGGGAATCGCTCCTCAACTAGCTGCCCGTGATAGGACAGCCAGCAGATGACGCTTCTGCAATCACGGCTGGGAATGGCGCTGCTACATGCGTGACCCCGACGGCTACCTCATCGAGGTGGGCCAATATACTAAAATCGCCCTCGACTGGTTCAACAACCGCAGTTAATTCGGCAAGCGATAAACAACAGGACGTTCGAATCTTCCTAGGCTCAAGGGATGAAGCCATTCGCTCCCCGGTGAAGCGCGCAATCCAGGGGGCCGATTATACGCAGGGACCTCGACGCAAATGATCTCCATGAGAACCGTCGGGTATTTCATTGCCGACCGTTTGCGGAAGTGTCTCGCCGCCGAGCATCACATCTTATCCGAAAGGCTGAGAACGATTTTCCCCGGCTGGTGTGGCGCACCAGCCAACATTTCATGTGCCTTTCGCACCTGTTCCAACGGAAGCACGGTGCCCACGTGCGGTGTCAGCTTGTCGTGGTTGAACAGTTCAGCAAGCTTGTCCAGCCGCTCGGTGGTCACTTCGACCAGGAAGAAGACGGCCCGAGTGTTCGTCAATCGGCCGGGATCCGGCGGAGGTTCCGAAACCACTGACACCAGAATGCCGCCCGTCTTGATGATCTTGAATGAACTCTCCCGGGTTTCTCCGCCGACCAAGTCGAGAACGATGTCAACCTTTGGTACAGCGGCTTCGAAGCGGGTTTGTGCATAGTCAATGACCGCTGTCGCGCCAAGGCTCTGCACGTATGGCGCGTCATCGGCGGAAGCCGTGGCATAAACGTGCAGACCGGCTTGGCTGGCGAGTTGGACGGCGTAGGCGCCGACATTGCCTCCTGCACCCAGGATCAGGACGCTCTGGCCGGAGCTCGCTTTCGCGTAGTCGAATAGCATTTGCCACGCCGTCACGGCAACCACCGGCGCCGAGGCCGCCTCCTGGAAGCTCAGCGAGGCGGGTTTCCGCGCAATCATGTTCGCGGAGGCCAGCGCCAACTCCGCATACGCCCCGATGAACTGCGGGTTGGTGACACCGTAGATCTCGTCGCCGGGCTGGAATTGAGTCACGCAGGGCCCGACAGCTTCGACCACGCCGGACAAATCCGATCCCAGGATTAGGGGTAAGGGCGCATTCACTACACTCTTGTTTTCACGAATCAGGGCATCCCACGGCCCGACTCCCGCACTGGCCACACGTACGGAAACCTGGTCCGCACCCGGAGTGGGGCGAGGGAGATCGTCGACGACGATCACGGCGGGCGGTCCGAAACGATGAATTCTGGCGGCTTTCATTGGCGAGCTCGCAAGGCCTTCAGCATGCGCCATACGGCGCGCTAAAGACCCAGACCTCCGTCCACAATCACTTCACTTCCAACCGTAAACGCAGATTCGTCAGAAGCCAGGAACACAACCGCCCGGGTGATCTCACTGGGTTGGCCGAAACGCCTCGCGAGGATCTGGCTCTGAAGCGCCTCAGCCGTCGCTCTCAGATCGGCCTCGGAAAGTCCCAATTTGCTGTAGAGAGCGACGATACCTCTCGGCCCCCCGTTCCCAATAGTAATCCCCAGGCGATTGACTCAGCATCGATGTGTTGCACCTCAGTCCTGAAACTTTCTCGGACCCTCGTACCGAAGACGGAAGAAAACGTGGTAAGGCAGAGCATAGTGGATGCTTATCAATCTATACCACGGTGCAGTTTCAGGTGTATAGCTCACGTTACCGTACGTCGTCGGTCGGTCGATCCCCGGCTTGGTAGTCTCACCTAATACTTGGAGGGAAATCGTCCGGAACTCCTCATCAATTAGCTGTCTTCTTAGGAGATCGCCATACAGCGTTGGGCCGCCTTCACAAAGCAGTGTGCGGATGCCATGTTGCTGCCGTAGAAGTTGGGCTGCGGTCACAAGATCAACCCCCTCGCCGGCCCCCGCCGAGATTATATTAATGCTCCCCTCCCGTCCAAGCATCTTGAGCTGTGATCGGAGGCTCTTTTCCCCCTCCGTTGAGGTAAGTATCCAAGGTTCAACCCGCGGCGAATCGAAGACGCGAAGAGTGGCATCGATGTTCCCAGAACCGGTGAGAACGATAATCTTCTGCTTGTCGAGACCTAAAGCTTCCTCTCGGTACACCCGCAGTTGCTCGTCATCGATGCCATAGTCCTCGCCGCGCGCGCCTGGGCCTTGCTCTTCGCGGAGGGTGGTAGCACCGATCAACTGTCCATCGTGATGCGCCCGCAGGAAGTCCATTAGCCAACGATCTTCTCCGCTCCTTGAAACCTCCCTGCCACCAGCACGGCCCTTCAACTCCCGGAATGAAGCCCTGCCGTCGAGTCCCATCACAAAGTTGGAGCTTATATACGGACGATGGGGGTCACGAGACTCCGGAAAACCAAACGGGCCAGAGCGCTCCTTGATACGCGGCGGCAAAGGAAACGTATCTTCGCTCGCGTTATAGCAATGTTGAAGATCCATCGCCACCCCCTGAGAAAGAATGCCGCGACAGTTAACTTTCTATTCACTTTGTGGGAAATGTGAGCGGTTTCCGTGACCCCACCTCCCATTCCTCGTACTTAATGCCGGGGCAGACGCGGTTCAACGCTTCTCGTACGGGTGGAAGACATAGTCCTTCGCCTTCACGGCTGTATGGCACGCGTTTCCGCAGTCTGACAGGCTTTTGGGATCGGCCGTGAACCTGTCCGATGCGGCATCGTAGTTGAACACCGCGTATCCCCATCCGCCGGTTTTCGGAAATCGCCTGCTGTCCTTTTCCATGACGAAAGCCTGGGAAAAGACGTCTGGAACATCCACGACGAAGGGAGCCTCTGTGCTCTTCTTCGGCTTCCACTGGAGCTTCACAATCTTGGAACCATCCGGAAAAGGCTGGCCGTCGCCGGGAACACCGGCCTTGAACGCCTTGATCATGGCCGGATTACCGACGATCACCTTAAGCACTTCGTTGTTGGTGCTTGCGGAAGAGACAACTGCCCAGTCCTCGTATCCCCTGAAGTCAGAGAACGCGATTCCGCTCGGCGATTTCAGCGAGTACTTGTCCTGCGCGTAAACGGCCGTGGCGACGAGAACGGCGAGCACTGCCACGGCTGCCGCAACGACGGTAAAGCCGGCGATACGTTCCACGGCGGTGCGTGTTTCTATCTTCTGTTCTTGTTCTTCTTGGGCCACAGATTTCGTCACAAGTTCAGACATGGTGCGTTCTCCTTCACAAAAAAGTTTTCGAAGCCCGATCAACGTGCATCTCGAACGATTGTAATCAAGCCATCCATCCATCGAGTTTCTAATTGGCCGGACTCCCCGTCAACGTCGGCCGCCGCCTCGGGACCCTCCAAAGCCAGGCGAAAATGTTCTCGGCAGACCACCGCCGATTCGGGGTCCGAAACCGCGAAATTCATTCGTGCGGGATTGACCGAGGGAGCGCGACTGCCGCTGACCCTCCAGCCCACCCTCGGGTTGGGACCGTGACCATGCACCGTTCTTGCCCTGCCGATACCATCCGTTCTGGCGATGTTCCCAAACCTGCCCGTTGTGGCCGGCGTACAAGTCGCGCGACCCTCCCGATCGCGCGAGGCGGGCGCCACCCGCCGGGCGCGCCGACCTGACTACAGCATTGCCTTGCCAACGGTTGTAGACGTTGGCATTGTTATGAAACCGCTCGGCATCGCCGGGGTGCCAATGGGGATTCCAGTGATCGCTGTAGATGCGATTCATATACCAAGGATCGTGATACCACCAGTAACCGCCGACCGGCCTCCAGAACCACCCGCAGCCCCAGTAGCCGAAGCCAAAACCAAAGCCCCAAGTCCAGGGCCAACCGAACCAGTAATCGCCAATCCAGGGCGGGTAAATCCAGCCGGTGCCGAATACTACGACACCGTCGGACACATATGCACCCAGATACCCGGGCATATAACCGTAGTAGACCACGTCAGGCGCCGACTCGTAGACATACACGTATCGATCGTGAAACAGCGGAGAGCTGGGCGGAATCTGGTAAATCTCCGATGGAATCAAGTCGGCGATCGTCCAGGGACCGGTTGGCGATTCGGCCACAAACCAGACAGCGTTGTGGCAGGCGTAATAGCGCGCGCCGGCGTGAATCACGTCGGTCGAGGTGTTCACGGCATACTCGAGCGACGTGCCCTCGATGGGCCGAAACTGGGGCGGACCGTCGTAACGGACATCGAGTTTGGCTTCGGTTCGGCGCACCGCCGCGGTTTGGGGAATCTGATTGGCGATCACTGCCTCCCGGGCCTGTTCTGTGCCGGGAACCGATGCCAGCACGGCCCCCTTCGGGCTATCGGGAGGAATTTGGGCGAAATCGCTCGGGATCTGGCTCGCCGATACCCAAGTCCAAGGCCCCGCCAACGACTTGCTCTGGTACCACCGTCCTGAGAGCAGCACGTAGTAATCCTGGGAGGGAACATCCAGGAAGATGTCGTTCTCGGTATTGGTAACGTAGAGCAGCTTTGTTTTGGGAATAGGCGAAAGCTGGGGAGCGCCTTGGGTTACTAGTAATTCCGCCGGCGTGGTGCTCATAAATACCGCCGGAAGTGCTCCACCCATGGGCGGCGGGCCAGGATCCTTGGAGTGATCGTGGGGGTCTTTCTCTTCGCCTTCATCGACCTGCGCCTTGGCTTGGTCCAGTCCGGATGGCGGGTTCGCCGCAACCGTCCACGGCCCGTCCAGGGTTGCTGCCGTCACCCAAACTCCATTGCCATCGAGATAGTAGCGCGAGCCCGCTGTATCGTAGATTAGTGTCGCCGGCGTGTTGATCACGTGCTGGAAGGGAGTGCCCGGAACGGCGCGCAGGACGGGTTGCCCATCGATCAAAATCAGCACTGCGGGCGTGGAGCTGTACAGAATCTTCGGCGGGCCGTTCTTCACCGCTACCGATTCGTTATCAACCTCAGACTGGGTCATCGCCAACTCGGCGAGCAGTCGATCCAAAGTGATGGTGCGCGGCCAATTCGGCAGGCCGTCGTGGATGGCCCGCTCGATGTCCCCCTCCTGAGATTTTGCCGCCGGTAAACTTACCGAAGATACTTTGAGGTCGTCCAGGCTCACCATGCGGCTCTCTCGATCGACATCGATGCGGGCCGTCAAAGAGACGATTCCGTACTGCGCCCTTGATTCACCGGACCGGGTCACGGTTATCGCAGCACGCGCCTGCAGATGATTGTTCTTCAATTGATCAACTTGAGGCTGGTAGACCACGATGTGAAATCCGCCTGCATCCAGTTCGCGGGGCCAGCCGGAGTCGGCGTCGGGGGGCGTCCGCGCCAGCACGGACACAAGAGCGCCGGCCAGGAAACAAAAAAGCAGCAAGAATATCTTGGGGATTTGGGTTTCTTTTGAGGATTCCATCATGCTGATAATTTTCTCCAGAATTCAGTTTTGCTTCCCGAATGAAAACAAGCACGGGCACCCGTGAAACACTCCGGCCAGGGCTGGGAGCATCGAAGGTGGTCTCTCCCGACGCCACTTGCAAAGCCCCCTTCGCCACGACCTCAAGAATCAGATGTTCTAGATTCCCACGCCCACAGCAGGCAATTCCTCGACCAAAGATTGCAAGATTTATAAGAGGAAAAGGCCCGCAGGTGGCTGGAAAACTAAAGAAGATTGGAATGCGAGAAGATGGCAACTAAGCGGCTGACTGTATTAAGTGTCCAAGTGTCGACACTTGTCGGTACACAGACAATCGTCCAGAGATGGATATCCCCAGCGCAGATTCGTGCGGGCCGTGCCGGCGCACATGATTCCCATCCCGGTTGCCGGGCGTTTGGCGGCGCAGCGCATGCACGGCGGCTGACCTTTGCCTTTTCTCGGGCAAGCATTTGGCAGGCGGAACGCCCGATCCCCATGCCGCCGCCCGTCACGATCGCAACTTTTCCCTCCAGGCTCATTTCGCAGACTTCTCCGGGCGCATCTTAATTGGATTTCACTTTGATCACGCGTTCCTTGCTTGGCCTTGCACCCTTGAAGCGGTTTAGCAACGCTGAATGGCCTCCGGGCCAGCGCGGCATAAATGTATCCAGAAGCGCCACGATATCCGCTGCACTCAACGGCCCCTCAAGATAATCCAACGCACCCGACCGCATAGCTTCTAGATGGCAGCCCTTGTTGTAAGACCTTGCCAGCACCAATACTCGCAGTTCCACGTCGACTACCATGGCCTCCGCGAGCACCTTCTGCCCTTCGAACTCACCGCCTCCCTGTTCCACCATGATCAAGTCAAACGGCTCGCAGCCAAGGCGTCGCACTCCCTCAGCGAAGGACGAACTAGCTCGCACCCTGCAACCGAGCTTTTCAAGAATTGCGTGGTAGTAGGCTAGTTCTCGCGGATCTTCGTTCACCAGAAGGACTCTGGCCTGCTTTCCAAGCGGTTGCTCTGCCCATCTTTCGACGTAAGATGATGATGCCATTTCAAGCCTCACTGGAAATCCTCACTCCGGTCCATCCACTCCGGCTGGAACTCCGAACGTTAATGCCACACACCTTCATCGGTCCATTTCAAGGACAGGAGGGAGCATTTAGATTGCCAGATTCGTATCGATGTTGAACCTTGTGGGAACCTTTTCACCACAGCGAGGCTAGGCTGGAAATGAGTAGGCTGCGAGGCAAACTGAATGCGTTGGACTAGCAGGTGCATGACCTCCTGCGGTCATCTGACGACACGGAGTTACGCGCCGGCTTGCGAAAATAAATCGATAGCGGTGCTTCCCGAAAATTGATCTGGAAACGGCAGCCAATCAAGCCTGAGGCGAGTGAGGATAGGTCACTGCGGCGATTCCATCATACCGGGTAAGCAGGTCCTGGCGATGTTCGACGACCATGATGCTCACGCCATGAAGGTAGGCAATCTCGATGATCTCATTGACAATGCTCTCTGCCGGGAGAAGTTTCGCGCCACAAAACGGGCAACCCGTTTCTTCCAGCGACAGGTAGTGGTGGGCTGTGCAGACGTAGCCTTTCTGCCGAAGCTTTTCTCCGATGACAAGCTTTCGGGCCAGGAACGAGTTGAAAACTTCGATCACGTCGGGAAGGCCAAAGACCAGTTGGTCTCCCGGTTTGTACTGGGCCAGCTCTTCAATCGCCGTTGCTTCTCGCGCGGCTTTATTGTCGGCCAGCGCGGTTTCGATGAGTTTTTTGCGATCGCGGGGGTCGGAGGCCGGTGAGGCATGGATGCGACTGATGATGTTTGCCCTGACCGTTTCATGCAAAAACTCTTCCAGTGACGTCAGCACCTGCTTCTCTCCCATCAGAATCAAACCGGTGCAGGAATGTTCCTGGAAAAGGTGATAAGCCCTGGTTGCCGTGGCCTTGAGATGCCATTCCAGATGGCTCAGATGACGCTGTTCGTTTCGCTTGAAGGGCGGCTCGGCCGATCTCCTGGGTACAGGGGTGCTGATCCGGTCAGACGCCAGATCCCCCAGATGATAGACTAACAGGCGGCTTTCCCCGACGGAGACCTCGATGAACAGTACCTTCTCATTTTCCTCCAGCACAGCTTCCAAGGGAGCAACGTGGGGGTCGCCACCGATAACCATGGCGTCGATGGTCCACGCCGGTATCCTGAAAACCCGATTCAATTGCTCGCCGCACTTGAAGATGATGAGCGACCGGGGGCCGGCGGGAACGAAATACTGTTCGAGCAGGACCTCGATCTCCTTTAGATCATCGTTTACAATCTCCTTCTGCGCTTTCGGGAGCGCCTCGATGAAGTCTTTCTGCTCATCGAGAGCGCGGGTCTCGAGCGAGTGGAAGAATCGGACCAGGGCCTTCCCTCGCGGGGCAGTATTTTCGGGGTCCATCCGCAGATAGAGACTCGTGACCGGGCTGCTGCACTCGGTTTCGGCCAGAGCCCTGATTTTTGCCGCCGACGGCGACTCCGGCCTGGCCAGCGCGTCGATCAGGGACTTCGGCCGAAGCAGATAGTTCTTCTGCGTTTTCCTGCTCAGGTGGTGCACCGCCGCGATTTGCTCTTCGCGCTCTTCGCGAGAGTGTGCTTTGGTAAAGTCTTCGTTGGTGGCCATATTGCTCACAACCTCAGGTCTCGATGTACCTATTCACGAGGAAATCCCCATCTTCTCCGACCCCGTGAAGGAGTCCATTAGTGACTCTTGGACAACTTCATTCCCTCCGACAAAGAACCATCCGTCCTCGACGTCACGGTGACTTTGACCATGGAGGGTCGCAGGGGGCGTTGCTTTTGCCCGCCTAGATAGGATCCACAATTGCGCGCTGCCGTCCGCACCGAGTCCGAGATCGGTTAACGAACGAATGGTTTTCCGGGCGATCAAGACTCCGAAAACAGTTCCAAGTGGCGTAATCGCCCACCAACACCGCTCTTCAAGAATGCAAGCGTCCTGCCAAAGCCGGTTCAGTGGGATGCGGTTCGGTCCGCTCCTGTTCCGGCCTGGTATCGTACTGAATCCATCACGCTTTTTGCGTTTGCCAAAAACCCTGCGCAGGTTGCACGAGGTCCTTTAATTTTACGAGTGGCGAAAGGCCGTCTCTGACGCCAGTCATTCGTCACGATGCCCGCAAGAAACTCGGTTTTATCCCCAGGTCCGAGTTCCTCTTCGCCGAATGCTCCAGACTCTGGCTGACGGGTCATCGAGCGACCGAGATCGCGCAGTTCACCAGGGTGGTTCGACCCATTCGAACTACCCATTCTGGATAGTCCACGAAATCTTGAGAATGCCAGCGCATGCCGGGGGTCGGAGCCTTGGAGGCAAAATGTCACTTTTCCAGACTTGGGGTGCGTTGGGGGACTCCAGAGCCTCGCTTTTAATCCTGCCCGCAATCCTCCGCGCCCGGTCGCCCGGTCCCTGCCAGGGCGATTGCCCCGAGGAACGCGGGAGTTGCTGACTCTGGGCACGACTCCCGTTATTTATCTCTACTTTGACCGACTTCAAGATTGGTGGCGGGCCTGGCATTTCGTTCGCCCAAGCCGAATAGGCAACCGGCTCAACTCAGAAAACCAGCGCTGACCATGGGGGACCGTGGTTCAACAGCGCCGTAATGCGAATTTGTGTGGAAATGGACTTGGGAATTTCACTGCCGAGGGCTGATCAATGATTTCAACTTGAACGAGATTATTGATAGGGACAACTGCTGTAAGTAAAGGGTTGCCGTTTTTTGATGGATGTCATATGATGAAAGCTTCACACGGCAAAAGAAGAAACCAATGCAGTAGGAAGTTGAATCCTGTGGACCTTCATCGGACATTTTGTCATTTCGGCTGGAATGGGCCTCTTTGCTCGGTTCGTGATGCAGGTCATTCCTAGTCACTCCCCTCGGTCGACCGCGTGGAACGCAATATGTCGGGGCAAAGCATGCCACTTACTGGCCCGAGCGATCAATTCTAGTTCTTCAGACGCATGCCTAACCAAAACACCGAAGTTCCAGAAAACCGGCACTGACGGAGCGGAGATAACATGCAAGACCTTCAATCCTCATAGGGTTAGAAACCTGGACATGGGACATAACCAGGTTCGCGAAAAAACCACGCGAGGGATACGCCATGAAGAAGCCTGTGATGCCGATTTCCTTTGCCGGCTCCCAACTCCGCGAAAAACGCCATATTTGCGCGTTTTTCAATAGCTACGACGAGGAGTATCGCGTGCTGCTTCTGTTCATTAAAGAGGGGTTCGAGCGTGGCGACAAGGCGGTTCACGTCGTTAATCCGGATCAACATTGCGACCATATGCAACGGTTGACCGCGGTAGGGATCGACCCTGCGGCCGCCCAACAAAGCGGTCAATTAAAGCTTCGCACGAACACTGAAACGTACGTTCGGGACGGCCGTTTTGATCAGGATCGGATGGTCGCGGCATTCGAACAGGCGGCCAGCGGCAACACCACGGGAGGATTTCCGCTCAGCCGCATTGTCTACCGAATGGACTGGGCGGCCGAAGGTGGATCGCACATCGATAATCTCGTTGAATTCGAGTCGCGTGTGAATGATGTGTGGCGCCGCCACGACGACGCGGTGATCTGCACGTACCATCTCACGAAATTCGGGGGAGACACCGTGATTGACATCATGCGGACGCATCCCCCGGTCATCATCGGCGGCATTCTTCAAGAAAACCCGTTCTTCGTCCCGCCCGAACAATTGCTGCCTGAGGTTCGTACCCGGCGGGCTCGGCGAACTACCGCACCCCCGACCCCGGTTTAACATGGAAGTACAACCCGCACATCCCGCCGAGGAGATCAAGCGCCTTCAGCGCTGCATCAACGATCTAGTCAGCGTCATCACGCTTCCTCCGATCTGGACTGGCGGCGAGCCATCCCAGATTGTTGGTACCTTGCTCGACGTGCTCCTCGATATTCTCCACTTGGATCTTGTCTACGTGCGCTTGAAGGACCCCAGCGGCGAGCCACCCATCGAGATAGTCCGAGTCGCTGGACCGCGAGAGCCGATTCCCCGGCCGCACGAGATCGGCGAAGTATTCAACCCCTGGTGGGGAACTGACCCGAAGATATGGCCTCCGCGGGTGCGGAATCCTCTTGGAGAGGGCGACCTTTCGATTGTTCCCATGCGACTGGGGCTGCAGGGCGAAATCGGCGTGATCGTAGCAGCGTCGCCGCGAGCGGATTTCCCCGGGCAGACCGAAAGACTTATTCTGAGCGTAGCGGCTAATCAGGCGGCGGTCGGACTGCAAGAAGCACGACTCCTGAGCGAACAGAAGAGGGTGGCGAGGGAGCTCGATCAAAGGATCGAGCAGCGGACCGGGGAGCTTGGCGCTGCCAACGAGGAGCTAAAAAAAGAGATTACTGAACGTCAACGGGCGGAAGCCGCTCGCCGCCACAGCGAGGAGCAGTTCCGCAATGTGGTGGAGACTGCCACCGACGCGGTTGTCACCATCGACGAAACTGGCAATATCCTCTACCTTAATCCGGCTATGACAAGAATCTTCGGTTACTCCGCTTCCGAGTTGATAGGGCACTCGTTGACGATTCTGATGCCGGAGTATTTGCGCGAGCTCCACCGCGCGGGCTTCCAGAGCTATCTAAAAACCGGGCAGCGACACCTGAACTGGCAGGGAGTGGAATTAACCGCGCTACGTAAGAGTGGCGAGGAATTTCCCGTGGAGATCTCCTTTGGTGAGGTCACAAATGACAGCCG
>Ga0181521_10004427_pt1 | contig 16067 bp, 17 predicted proteins | sample PEATcosm2014_Bin_32_FD_119764 | JGI IMG/M metagenome (GOLD analysis project Ga0181521, IMG submission 119764) | Peatland microbial communities from MTU Mesocosm Facility, Houghton, MI, USA - PEATcosm2014_Bin02_60_metaG | ecosystem: Environmental > Terrestrial > Soil > Wetlands > Peat | place... | reverse complement strand
ATCGCCGCTGCCGAAGCCAGGATAAAACAAAAACACCGCAAAATGTTTTTCCCCCTCAGTATAAAACAAAAAAGCGCTTTCGGGAAGATCTTAATCCCAATGGTATCATTTCCCTGTGGGACGGGCCGGAGCGGCGCTCCCTGTTACCGGAATTACACATTTCGAAACCGTTGATACCACGGAGGCATGGGCCAGCGCGTGACCAGCGACCTGCACCCGCATTACATCGAATTCCGCCACGTCTATAAGACGTTCGACACGCCGGTTTTAGTCGATACGAATTTCTGCGTCAATGCGGGCGAAACCGTGGCCATTATAGGGCGCAGCGGCGTGGGAAAGTCCGTAACCCTCTCGCATATCATGGGCTTTCTCAAGCCGGATGCGGGGCGGGTGATCGTGGCCCACGAAGATATCACCGATATGGACGAACCCGAGCTGCGGCGCATCCGCAAAAAGGTGACCATGGTCTTCCAGTCGGGCGCCCTGTTCGATTCGCTCACCGTGGCCGAAAACGTCCTCTTCTCGCTCGAACAGCGCGAGGACTACGACGAGCAGAACAAGGAAGACGTGGTCGACGGCCTGCTGAGAATGGTGGATATCGCCGAGGCGCGCGACGCCTACCCCGCGGATCTCTCTACCGGCTACAAGCGGGCCGTCGCCATTGCGCGCGCCATCGCCGCGCAACCGCAATGCATCCTCTACGACGAGCCCACCACCATGGTCGACCCCATCATGTCGGACCACCTGGGCAACATGATGCTGCGCCTCAAGCAGCAACTCAAGCTCACTTCGGTGGTGGTGACGCACGATCTCGACCTCATGTACAAGGTGGCGGATCAGGTGGTTTTCCTTTACGAAACCGGTGTAATCTACTTCGGCCCGGTCGACGGCCTGGTCAAATCCAGTCACCCCTGCATCCAGGAGTTCCTCGAGATGGACCGCGTGGAGCACGTGTAGGGCGGCGGGTAGCCTTAGGCCGGCACTGCTGCCCCAGCGTCGTGGCGCGGGCGAGGCGTGCCTCGCCCCTACGGCGCCTGAGCACCGCCCGTAAGGGCACTCGCCCTACCTCACTGCTACTCCCTTGAAGAACGTGTAGCAGAAGGTCCCATCGGGCTCGGTCGCGCGGTACAAATCCGCGATACCTTTCTCCCACGTGCGTCGATCGATGAGCCCCAGCGAGAGCGCCTGGTCGCGGACTCCCTCCACCATCGCGGTGAAGGTGCTTTTGGAGAAGCCTTCCACCAGATCCGGCCGGCTGTTGTCCACATAGACCATCCGCGGGCTGACCCGCACCTCGCGAAACCCTGCCTCGGTGAGCAGCGGATAGAGCCGTCTGCCTACCAGAGCGTCGCCGCCCATGCGGGCTTGCAAATCCACCAGGCACTGGACGGCGCGCGCGGCCTCCGGCGTATGCGGGTAACAATACCAGGAGCCGTGGTCGCCCTCGATTACGGTGATCGTCCCGCCCCGGCGCAGCACCCGCTGGATGGCTCGGAGAGCCGCGGCCGGCTCCGCCAGGTGCTCCAGCACGAAGCAGAGGAAGACATGGTCGAACTGCTCATCGCCAAAGGGGAGATCAAACAGGTTCGCCACCTGGAACTCGACATTCCGGTGGCCGGCCGCCTCCATCCGCGCGCGGGCCTGCTCGAGCGATTCCGCCGAGATGTCCACCGAAACAATCCGCGCTTGCGGGCTCCGCGCGGCGAGAAAGATCGTCTGCGCCCCCGTGCCGCAGCCGCACTCGAGCACCAGACTCCCCGGCGGATACGCCGTGTCGTGGTGCAGCAGTTCACTCAGCGTGTTGGCCTGGTCGGCCAGCCGATCCGCCTCGCGCGCCGAGTAGCCATGGACATATTGAATTCCGGACATCGGACTCTCAGTCTAATCGTAAGTCCAACCGTCCGTCCACCGCACCCGCCCGTCGGGGCTGAAGTGAAACTCGCGAATCCGGCGGCCGGGCGGCCCTTCCCGCTGCTTCAGCGACTGAACGTCGTTCGCCGGCTGCTCCTCAGCCGCGACCGAAACACGCAGCAAGCCAAGCGCAATGACTGCGGCTGCCAGTCCGCGGCTGGCTTTACGAGAAATCAGCATACGAGTACTCAGTGAACCTGCGGCGTTTCGCCGATCGCGACCGTCGCTTGGAGGCCTTTGCCCCGTTCATACAGTCCCAATTCGCCGTCGGTCCGTTCCGCAGCGTAGTACCGTCCGAATACATCGAGCGCCGGCGAGTCACAAACGATCACTTGCCCCGTCCTAATCTCAACCGCAGCAGACCGCTTCGGATTGCATAAGTCCTCGCGCGTGGCCGCTGCAAACGGACGAACTATCACGAAGTTAGGATCCGCTGCCCGGTAAATCGGACCTGGGGGGATTATTGGTTTGGAGAGCACCTTCCCTGAGGGGAACGCTACAAGCGTCGCTGTGACGATCCGATGGGCAAAAGTGGTCCACGATATTAGGAGCCGGTCCCACGCGATTATGGCAAAATCCTTCCCCGGCGGGAGTCTTCTTATCTTCAGACTCGCCGCGAGGTGCACTGATCTTCTCTGATGCAGGTCCCAAGCCAATGCGAAGCCTCGCGCCCCCAACGGCACGGCAAGAACCAGGCTGCCGTCGGGAGAAAAGTCGATCCTGGCGTTCCCGAGGTCGCCGATACTGTACTCTTGACCGGAGAGATCCCGGTAGTTGACTTGGTTATTGAAGTTCTTCTTCCTGAAGATGGTCGCCGAAGAAGCAACATCGACAAAGCTAAGAGTCCCGTTAGAGTCAAGGCACGCGAGAACTCGACCGTCGGGCGACAGCCCCCAGCTCCCACAGGCCGCCCATGGAATCTCGAGAGACTCGACACGGGCGCGATCGGCGACGCTCCACCGCTCCACGTGCGCGCTGGGGCCGGCGAAAACAACCGCAGCTGTTGGTATCCACGCGCGAAACGCGAGGAACAGAACTTGGCGCGAATCGGGCGTGAACCCCGAAAAGGCGATGTTCTCGGCTGGAATCCGGAACAGGACGGAGAACGGCTGCACCGTGAGAACCGTCAGCCCGGAGTCGTCCTGAGCGATCAGCAGCCGCCCGTCGGGGCTGAAGTGCAGCTCGCGAATGCGGCGGCCGGGCGGCCCTTCCCGCCGCTTCAAGGACTGAACGTCGTTCCCCGGCTGGCCGTCAGCCAATGCGGCGAAGCCCGGCAAGACCAGCGCAATCACTGCGGCTGCGAAGCGATGCATCGCTCTGAGCGTCATGCACCCCAAGGTTACACCTGTGACCAGCCGCGAGTGAATCCCTCATTGGGGCTACCTGCCGTTCGTCGCGTCAGTTCCGGACACGCCGCGCCACGCCGCCCAAAGAACACCGGCGACAAGATCGCCGGCGTTACCGGGCGCGTTCGCCGCCCCTACAGCAACCGCACTTCCCGCTGGATCTCGCCGGTTACCCGCGCGTCGGCATCTCCCACGAACATATCGATCTCCGAGCGCACGCCGAAATGCGGCAGGTACACGCCGGGTTCAATCGAAAAACACGTCCAGGGAATCACCCGCCGCTCGTCGTGGTTCTCCAGGTTGTCCATGTTGGCGCCGCTGCCGTGCACTTCCACGCCGATCGAATGGCCGGTGCGATGCACGAAATATTCGCCATAACCGGCGCGCGTAATCACGCCGCGGCTGGCATCGTCCACTTCGAAGCCGCGCAGTTCCTGCTTTGCCGCAACGGCTTCCTGCACGCGCCGGATGGCGGCGTCGCGCGCGCCGGTCACCACGGCAAAAACCTTGCGCATCTCGTCCGGGGGCCGATCGCCGCAGAAACCGGTCCAGGTGATGTCGTAGTAAACGGCCTCCGGCTGGTCGAGCTTGGCCCACATATCGAGCAGCACCCAATCGCCCGAGCGAATCGGCGCGGTGACTTCCCCGGTCGGTTCGTAATGCTGGTCGGATGAGTTGGCGTTCACGCCCACGATTGGCCCGTGATCGGTGATCAGCCCCGCTTTGGCGAAGCGGTCGCGAATGAAGTTTTTCACCTCCACTTCGCTCAGCGGAGCGCCGTTTCGGGTGCGCTCGGCGATCAGAGCAAAGGCTTCGGCGCGCACTTTGTCCACCCTGCGCCCGGCTTCCAGGTGCGATTCCAATTGCGCCGGCGTCCAGCGTGCCTCGAACACTTGAATCAATTCCGCCGAGCTCGCCACCTCCAGGCCGAGGCTGCGCACCAGCTCCACCGTACCAGCGTCCACCATCGCCACGTACGGAATGGCGCACAGCGGGGAATACTGCATCGCCACGCGCTTCATCCCGGCCGTCATCCGGCGCAGGCATTCCACCTGCTCGCTCCAGCCGGAATAGAGCAGCTTCTCGCCCGGTGCTCCCGCGATCATGCCGCGCTCGATGCGGTGCTCCAGGCCGCGCGGCTCGCCCACAGCCGGTATCAGGTAATACCAGCGGCGCGTCGGCGTGCGTGGCGGCGTGAATCCCAGCACCCGGTACGCCAGCGGGTCGCGCAGGTGATGATCGAAGAACAACCAGCCGTCCAGCGCCTGGCTGCGTAATTCCTGCTGAATCTCGACGAGTTGCATAAGCGGTTTCTATAGTCTATCCGATGAGCCCCGGCAGGGCACGCTTCAGCTTGCCCGCGTGTTCGCCCAGCTATGTGGACTATACTGTGGGATGGAGTCCACAATTGTGACCATACAGGTAGTGCTTGATGCGAAGCTCCTGCGGGCGGCCGACCTTGCCGCGAAACGGCGGAAACTGAATCGATCGGCCTTGATTCGCCAGGCTCTCGCGCGACACCTCAAGCACTTGCATGAGCTGGAATTGGAAGAGCGAGACCGGCGCGGATATCTGGCCCAGCCGCAGCGTGAAGAAGAGTACCGCATCTGGGAGGATGCCGCCGCGTGGCCGGCGCTCTGAGGCGGGGTGAGGTGCGCCTCTGCCGGTTCGCACCCCCGGACAAGCAGCGGCCGGTGCTGGTTCTGACGCGCGATAGCGCGATCGGCCATCTGGCGACCGTCACCATCGCGCCGATCACGTCGACTATTCGCGGCGTGCCTTCCGAAGTGATTCTGGAGATCGATGACGGGATGAAGAGTCGCTGCGCCGTCAATCTGCACAATGCCGTTACCATCGCTCAAGCGCGATTGGGACGCCGCGTGGGCGCTCTGAGCGCAGAGCGCATGCAGCAGGTTCGCGCCGCCCTTGGCTTTTCGCTCGGCTGTTCCTAAGGGGGCCGAACCCGCCAAGCGCGCGTTCGCTTGCGCACAGACAAGTCCCAATTCCGAACGTTCCTGGCGGCCGCATGACGCTGCCGCTCACTTTCCGCTTCAGGAGCTTGCCAAAAACACCAAAAGCTGAGGAGCCACAGATAGACACGGCTGAACACTGATTGAAAAGAACTGGCTTATCTGCGTCCATCTGTGTTCATCCGTGGCGCTGGAGCTCCTCTTCAGACTTTTTCAGCCGCCCCCTTAAGATCCGCCTTTCGCGTTGGCATCACAATTGCCCACACTTCGGTCGTGCGCACCCTCGTCCAGGATCTCCGTTTCGGTCTCCGCATGGCCCTGCGAAGCCCCGGCTTCACTCTGATTGCGGTGCTGACGCTGGCCGCTGGAATCGCCGCCAATTCCACGGTTTTCAGTTGGATCGACGGCGTCCTCCTGCATCCGGTGCCGGGCGTGGCCGACCCGGCCAGCTTGGTCGCCTTTGAGACCGTGGCGCCGAACGGCGATGCCTTGGCTACTTCCTACCCCGATTACCGCGATTACCGCGATCGCCTGAAGCTCATCGGCGGACTGGCAGGCGCCACGATGATCCCCTTCGCCATCGGCCAGGACGTGCACGCGGAGCACGTCTGGGGCGAACTCGTCACCGGCAATTATTTTGAGGTGCTCGGCATCAAGCCGCGGCTGGGCAGAATGTTCACGGCCGATGAGTATGGCGACGCACAGGGTGCCCACCCCGTTTTGGTGATCAGCGAACGCCTTTGGCGGCGCCGCTTCAATGCCGACCCCGGCGCGGTCGGCCAACTGCTGCGCGTAAACCGTCAGCAGTTGACCATCGTAGGCGTGGTGCCGGCCAGTTTCTTCGGCTCCGTACCCGGGCTGAGGTTCGACATGTGGATTCCCATCACTATGGGCGCGCAGCTCAAAGCACTGCAGGATTGGTCGCTCACGGATCGCGGAACGCGCCAGATGGTCGGGTTTGCGCGTCTTCGGCCGGACGTTACGCTGGAGCAAGCGCGATCTGAAATCCAATCCCAAGCGCGCCACCTGGCGGAAGCGGATCCGGATCACAACCTTGGTATGGGCGCCACCGTGCTGCCCATCTGGAAGGCCCATTTCGGCGCCCAGACATCGTTGCTGAAGCCGCTAATCATCCTGATGGCGGTTTGCGGCGTGGTGCTGCTGATTGTCTGCGCCAACGTCGCCAACCTGCTCCTGGCGCGCTCGACGGCCCGCCAAAGAGAGTTCAGCGTGCGCATGGCGGTAGGCGCTGGCCGCGGCCGCCTGGTGCGCCAGTTGCTCAGCGAGAACCTGGTGCTGGCGGTGCTGGGCGGGCTGCTCGCGGTGCCCGCCACATCGTGGTTCAGCCAGTCGCTGGGAAGCATGGTGCCACCCTCCGGCCTTCCGGTGGTGCTCGATATTCCTCTCAGCGGCGACGTGGTGGCCTTCACTTTTCTGCTGTGCCTTGTGGCGTGCGCGCTGTCCGGTATCGCGCCCGCCTGGCACATGGCGCGCGCCAATCTCAACGAATCCTTGAAGGAAGGCGGCCGCGGCGGATCGGGCGGCTCCAGCTCGCACCGGGTCGAGCGGCTGCTGGTAATTTCCCAGGTCGCCCTGGCGCTGGTCGCCATCATCAGTGCGGGCCTGTTCGCCCGCAGCTTCCAGGCCGCCCGCCGCATCAACCCCGGCTTCGATCCCAGCCACGTGCTGGTTTCGCATCTGGCCCTGAACGGGTACACGGTTGCGGAGCGCAAGCAGTTTGTGGAACGATTGCGCGATCGCGTCCTGGCGCAGCCGGGCGTGACCGCTGTCACCTATGCTCAGACCGTTCCTCTCTCCTTTTCCGGCCAATGGTGGGAACCTTTGGAAATTCAAGGCTACGTGCCGGGTCCCAGCGAGAACATGAAGATCGACCGCAACGTGGTGGCGCCGGGCTACTTCAACATGCTGCGCATTCCGCTCGTCGAGGGTCGCGATTTCACCGACCACGACGATGAAAAGTCGGCGCCGGTGATGATCGTCAGCCAGACCTTTGCCCGGCACTTTTTCGGCAGCCGCTATCCCATCGGCCAGCGTGTGAATGGGTGGGGACGGTGGTTCGATGTGATTGGCGTGGCCAAGGACAGCAAGTACCAAAACCTGGATGAGGCGGCGAAGCCGTATTTTTATGTGCCCTTCCGCCAATGCTTGCGCGAGGACATGGGCATCCGCCTCTATACGAGGACCGCTGGCGACCCGCGGCTGGCAGTGGAGCCGGTGCGCCGCGCCGTGCGCCAGCTCGATCCCGATGCGGGCGTATTCGACTCCATGCCGATGGCCGAAAACATCAACGCGGCGCTCTTCACCGAAAGACTAGCGGCCACCATGCTGGCTGTGCTGGGCGGGGTAGCGCTGCTGCTGGCTGCGCTCGGGCTTTACGGAGTGATGGCCTACGCGGTCGCCGAACGCCGCCACGAAATCGGCATCCGCATCGCGCTCGGCGCGCGCCCCGGCGACGTGGTCGGCATGGTGGTCAAGCAGGGCATGGCGCTCACTCTGGTCGGGCTCGCGGTCGGCATGGCTGCGGCGCTCGCCGTCACGCGGGTGGTCGCCGCCGCGCTGGTACAAGTCAGCGCCACCGACCCGCTGGTATTCGCCGGCGCGCTCCTGTTCCTGGCCGCCGTCGCCGCACTGGCCAGCTATCTGCCCGCCCGCCTGGCCGCCGGCATCGACCCGAACCAGGCGCTACGGTCATAACACGAAGCCGGAGCTTTGTTATACTCCGTTCATAGGCCTATGTACCAGCCCATGCCCACCATGTTGACATCGAGGACATTCCGCACGAGCTATGCTCTCCTCTGTGCGCTCTACGGAGTCTTCAACCTTTACGGGGCCATTGCGAGCGGGCGCCGCACGCCACACGTCGCGCTGGGCCTGATCTGGCTGGCGGTCGGCGCCTTCTGGGGCATCGGCAGTCTCCCGCGCAAGAAAGCCCGGCGTTAGCGCGGCCGCCGGTCGGCGCGGCCTGTCGAGGCTGCTGAGCCGAGAGTCAGCTCGGCTTTTTCCTTACCCTACGTTCCCATCACAATCCCGCCATCGACGCTGAGCACCGCGCCGGTGACAAAGGACGCCGCATCCGACGCCAGCCACAAATACGCGTTGGCGATGTCCTCCGGTTGTCCCATGCGGCCCAGCGGCGTGTGCGCGCGCAAGACTTCCCGTATCTTCTCGGGGACGGCCTTCATCATGTCGGTGTCGATGATGCCCGGCGCCACCGCGTTGACGCGAATCCCGAACCGGCCGAATTCGCGCGCCCACACGCGCGTCATCCCGATCACGCCCGCCTTGCTGGCGACATAATTGGTTTGCCCGAAGTTGCCGTACAGGCCGACCACGCTGGAGGCGTTCAGAATCACCCCGCCCTCGCCCGACCCGATCATGCGCGCGGCAACGGCCCGCGTGGCCACGAACACGCCCCGCAGGTTCACCGCAATCACCGCGTCGAACTGTTCGTCGCTCATCGCGCCGGCGATGGCGCCTTCCTTGTATTTGACGATCTGCCCGTCGCGCAGAATGCCCGCATTGTTGACCAACGCGTACACCGGCCCCAGCGCGCGCCCGGTTTCCTCCAGCGCGCTCTCCACCGAGGCCGCGCTCGAGACATCCACCTTCTGAAATATGCCTCCCGCTTCCGGCTGCCCATCCTTCACATCCCAGGAAGCCACTTTGCAGCCTTCCTGGGCGAAGCGCCGCGCGGTGGCCTTGCCGATGCCCGCCGCCGCGCCGGTGACAATGACGACCTTGCCCGCCAGTCCCGTTTCAATCATGACATCCCCATTATCACCGTCCGGGCAAATGCCGGCGTGGCTCGCAAAACACCAGCGGCAAGACCTGCCGCCGGTTCTTTGCGCTCTCGTTGTTCCCGTGGACCCGCTAGCGCGCCCTCAGCCCGCCACGTGGTCGCCCAGCGCGCGCTCGACTTCCTGCGGCTCCAGGGTCTCGCCGTTGTTCAAACGCACGAGGAGGGATTCGATGATCTGCTTGGCTTCGTCCTTTTTGTAATTCTTGATGAAGCCGTCGTAGAAGTGCTCGCCGGCAAGCGCGTGATTGATCTCGCTTTCCTTGTTGTGGTCCTGCAATTCCGTGAAATAGACCACGCGGTAGCGCCCCGTGTACTCGGTCTCACGGTAAATCTCGAACATCACCTTGTCCGCCTCGAAGAGCATGTTTTTCGAGATTATCACAGGCGGAGGGGGGAGACTTGGGGGCCTTCGTTTGTGGGGCAGCTTGGCAAGCTGCGGGCCGACTGGCAATCGGCCCGCGCGGCGCTTGGCCGGGGTACCCTCTGGGTCGCGCGCAGGATGCCATCCTGCCCCACGCGCAAGGTGGACGAAGTCGCTCGGCGGTAGGATCAAAGGGTGATGAGGACTGCACAACAGACCTTTGTGGCCATCGTTATCGCCGCGTCATTCGGCAGAGCATGCGCGCAGGCTGGCAAGACAGAACGGTCACAAGGCGATTCAGGTGCCGCCTGCATTGAGCGACTTCAAATTCCGGATTACCCGCCACTCGCGATACAGGCCGCTATCTCCGGTACGCTCACCACTTCCGTGGTCCTTTCACCACAGGCAACAGTGCAATCGATCAACACCGATGCAAAAATGGCCCGTGGAGCCGGGGCGCCCATCTTGGTCGTGCCGGTCGAGAACGCTGTGCGGCAGGCGACGTTTCGGCCCAACTGCGGCGGGCAGACGGTGGTAATGATATTTCATTTCGAGTTTGGTAAGACCCTTTCTTACAAGCCGAAGCAGTCAGTGATGTTCGGTTATCCGAATACGCTTTGGATTGTGTCAGAGAAGCACCAGGCCATCGCTGATTGAGTCCTACGCCGCCCCGCCGTAAGACGCCCACCAACCCGCCGGACGCCCCCTTCAGCGTCAAGCCCCGCAAGGCCGTCCCGCATGAGTTTGTGCTCGACGCGATCGCTGCGGTGTCGCCACGGACTAACCCTATGTTCGGCTGCCTCGCGGTCTATGTCGGGAACAAGATTGTCCTCATCTTGCGCGATAAGCCCGCACCGGATGCGGACAACGGGGTGTGGCTCTGCACGACCGAAGAGCACCATGAGAGCCTGCGCCGCGAGTTCCCGAACATGCGATCCATTCGAGTGTTCGGCAAGAAGGTGACGGGCTGGCAGGTGCTTCCGATGGATGCGCCGGATTTCGAGGAGGCCGCGCTGCGCGCCTGCGAGCTCATCGCCGCCAGGGACCCTCGCATCGGCAAGGTGCCGAAGGCGCGGCGAAGCTCGGGATCGCGCGACCGCTCCCTTCGGTCACGGCTCTGAAACGCATCGGAGCCGCGACCGTCAGGGAGCGGTCGGAGCAGTAGATCCCGATCACCGTGGCTGGCTCGGCTGCTGCGCCTCGGCCCTAACTCGCCGCAAGAGCACGCCGAACAGCACGAGCGCCGCGACGGGCGTCATCGAAGTCCCGATATAAAGGGTGGCGGGCGAGGCGGCCGACCAGCCCGAATACCGCGCGTGGTAATCGAACAGGATTTCCGCCGGAACCGCGTACAGAAGCGCGCCCAACGCCACGGTACAGGCTCCGAGCAGCCACTTGCCCCGCCTCACTGCATGGCACAACAGCAGAGCCAGTCCCGGGTATTGCAGGATCTGGTAGTGGCTCCAGGAAACCGGCGACGCGGCCACGCTGAGCGAGATCAGCGCCGCCGCGGCCCAGGGCGCTTGAGCCGCGCTGAGTCTCCCGCGGCACACCGCCAGAAGCGCGGCCAGTCCCGCCAGCAGCACCCCTGCGCCAATGCCGGCCGACAGCAATCGTTGGCCGCGCGGCAGATGCAGACGACGGGTTAGATTGCCGAACTCCCAGTTTACGGGCACCCTGGCCGGCGAGACAGGCGGATCGGCCACGCGCAGCGCAATCGCCGGGAGCGACCAGTTCAGCACCGCGGGCGAACCCATCCAATAGTCGGCGTGGCCGGGAAAGGCCGGCCCCGAATGCCAGTGTGCGATCACGGCGGCCGGTACCAGGACCAGCACGATCGTCACCGCGATCAGCGCCGCGACGGCCCGCCAATCGCGGCGCAGAATCGGCACAATCGAGAGGACGCCGGGAAGCAGCTTCAGAGAGAACCCCGCCGCCACTGCCGCGCCCTGGGTCGCCGCCGCGCGCCAGTAAACCAGCACAAGCAATAGCGCCAGCAGCGGTCCCAATTGTCCCAGGACGAAGTTCTCCGCGGCCGCGCCGGTCAAGGCCCAGACGCAAGCCACCGAGCACGCCGCCGCCAGGTCGCGGCCGAGCGCGCGCCAGGTCAGCAGCGCCGCCAGCAGCAGCAACGCTTGCGAGCCCCAGAACCAGAGCCACCATGCGGTCATATAGCCGGTCAACGCCAGCGGCGTGAGCAGAAACGCGAGCGTGGGAGGGTAGATGTGTTCCGGGTCCATATAGGGACTCTGCCCAGCAAGAATCGAGCGCGCGACCCGATAGTAGTGGGTGAAATCGCCGCGCGGATCCGCGATGCTGGGCAGCAGGTCCACGACATTCACCTTGACATAGTAGACCACGCAGTAGACCACGCAGAACAACATCGCGTATCGTTTCAGACGCGCCACTCCCAGATTATAGGGCATCGACGCAGCCTGGACCTAGAACCACTGCCAGCAGCGTTCCCGCCGCTTTAATGCATGGTCGCGGCGATGATCCAGCACAGCCCCAGCGCCACCGCGCCGGCCAGAATCGCGGCGGCGATGTTGTGCTCCTGGACAACTTCCTTCCACAACTGGAAAGGCGCCAGCTTGACGACGATGGCGAACGCCGCCACGAAGGCCGCCACGCCGAGCGCCGTGTACAGGATGGCATTCAGGATACCGGATTCGGTCATAACCGCCTTCCCTACTGTAGGCGGAGCGCGTGGCGCGGGGCAACTGCCGCAGCGACGCCGCGGATGAGCTGAGTGCATGCCGGGACTCGCCGGCCGGTTCGAGGAATCGTCCGGAGATCCGGAATCGTCTCCCGGACAAGAACGATGCGCTAAGCTGGTGTACTTGGAATTCACCACACGCACTGCCGAGTTCGCGGCGGAAGCCGGTAAGTGGGCCCGGCGCGCGTGGCCGCGCCTTTGGCCGCCCCTGTTGGCGGTGGCAGGCGTGGTCACGGTGTTCTGGAAACTCGTCCTCACCAAACAGTACACTTTCGTGGCGAGCCCCGATCTGGCGAATATGATAGTGCCCAGGCTCGAAGCCGAGGTATTCGCGATTCGCCATTGGTCGATGCTGCTATGGAGTCCGTACGAGTGGTTCGGGCAGCCTCCCATCGGCCAGGTTGAGCCGAGCGCCGTCAGTCCCTTCACTTTTCTGCTGGCGCTGGCGCCACTGCACCAAGGCCAGCTTCAATTCTTTTATGTGCATCTCTGGTACGTGCTGATCCACTGCGTTGCCGCGCTGTTCGCCTACTGGTTCTTTCGCGATCTGCGCTGTTCGGCCGGACCTTCGGTGGTGGGCGCGATCCTGTTCGCCACCATGGGCTTCTATGGCAACACGGAGTGGCCGCATCACCTGACTCCCGCCATCTTCACTCCACTCGTATTCCTGTTTCTGCTGCGGTCGCTGCGCGGGCGCGCGCCGCTGAAGAGCGCCGCCTGGGCCGGCGCGATGTTGGGCATCTCGTGGCTGTGCGGCCACCACGAACCGCCGGTCATCCTGAGCCTGGCAGTGGCGGGCGTCGCGGCGGCGCCGCTGGTCTCGCGCGTCCATCGCCGGCAAACCCTGTTGCGCATGGCGGTCTTATTCGGAGTCACGGCACTGGTGAGCGCCCTCCAGGTGTTGCCGGCGATCGAGTACGGCAAGCTATCGAAGCGGTGGACCGCTACCGCGGCGCTGACCTGGAAAGACCGCGTCCCATTTCCGGAGCACGAGCAGTTCAGTGTAGGGCCCGGCGAGCTGTTGCACGTTGTGATGCCGGGGGGCAACGGCATGTTCTCCGATCCTTTCGTGGGAACGGTCGCGCTGAGCCTGGCCGCCATCGCCATCCTGGGCGCCTTCCGGCGGCGCGAGGTGCGGATGTTCGTGGCTGTCGCCCTCGGCGGTCTGCTGTATGCCATGGCGCGGTTCTGCGCCCCATACGGGTGGCTCTACGCGTTGGTTCCGCTGGTCGAAAAAACCCGCGAACCAATGGTGGCTCTGTTTTTGTTCCAGTTCGCGGTGGCAGCGCTGGCGGCATTGGGCGCGGAGACGCTGTTCGCCAGTCCCGAGCCGCGGCGCGAGCTCAAGATCTCGAAGACCCTGCTTTGGTTTGGCGGCGTCACCTTCGGCCTGTTCATGCTAATGACCTATCTGAGGCCGGCGGTCAACAGCTCAATTCTGGAGGGCGACCCGCGGCCCGGCATGATCGGGCTCATTGCGCTGCTTTTGGCTGGGCTTTACCAGGCATGGAGCCGCGGATATCTCTCCCGCCCATGGACGCTGGCGCTGCTGGGCCTCCTGCTGGTGATCGAACAGGGCAACGAGGTGGGCTGGAGCTGGGCGCACGTGCGCGATCAAGGCCGCATGTCGATGGTGAATGGCCTGTTCGACACGCAAGATCTCGCCAACTGGCTGCGCACACGGCCCGACCGCAACCGGGTCGAGGTCAACGAGAAGGACATCCCTTTCAACTTCGGGGACTGGTACCGCATGGATGTCGACCACACCTACGGCGCCAGCATGCTGACCGCGACTTCCGAGCTGGGCGGCTGGTGGGGCGACCGCATCGGCCGCATGTACGGCTTGAATTACGTGGCGAGCCGCACGCCGACCCGTGGCGGGCTGCAGGAGATGATCACCGGCAAAACCGGGATCAAGCTCTGGTACAACCCAGAAGCTTTCCGGCGCGCCTGGACGGTGCACCAGATTGTGGTCGCGCCCAACGAGCGGAACGGCGCCGACATGATGAACAATTTGCCCTTCGATCTGCGCACCACGGCGCTGACCGTGCGTTCCAAGCCGATGCTCGACACGTGCGGCGGCGCCGACAGGGTTGGATGGATCGACGAAAAGCCTTCCTCGGTTCGCGTGGATGTCGAGATGGCGTGCAAAGGGCTGCTCATCGTCAGCGACAACTGGTATCCCGGCTGGCGCGCCGAGGTGGATGGCCGGGCGGTCGGGATCTGGAAGGTCAACACGGTGATCCGTGGCGTGGTGGTGAATGCGGGTAAGCACACGGTCTCCATGCGCTACCGCCCGCTTTCGGTCTACTTCGGCTTCGCGCTCACGCTGGTGGGGTTGACGGCTGCCATCGTCCTGCACCGGCGCCGCGAGACCGACGGCGCGGACACGCTTGGCGACGCGCCGAAAGAAGACTGACCGAATCTTGCCGCACGCCCGGGCCGCGGCAAGACTTTGGCTCAACAGGCCGGAGCTATCCTATTGATTTAAAACAATTTCGCGAGCGGCATCCAATCTGCAACCAGAATCCACATGAGCATCGGTTCGCTTTCCAACATCGCCAGTGGTTATGTCGAGTCACTGGTTGGCAACCTTCTGGCCAACCAGTCGACCGGCAACACTACCAGCGGCACCAGCAGCGCTTCGTCCGTCTCCCAGACGGCGGATGTCAACCAACTTTCGCCCTTCGCGGAGCTGTTGAGCACATTGCAGCAACTTCAGCAGTCGAACCCGACCCAGTATCAGCAATTGACGCAGCAAATCGCCACCAATCTCACGACCGCCGCGACTGCCGCGACGTCGAACGGCAACCCCACGGCCGCCGCCACGCTCACCCAACTGGCCAACGATTTCACCAACGCCTCGCAAAACAACACGCTGCCGAATATCCAGGATCTGGCGCAGGCGGCTCAACACCATGGGCACCACGGCCACCACTGTCACGGCGGCTCCGGCGGCTCCGATCCGGCCGACCCAACTTCCAGCAGCTCGACGAGCAGCGCGACCAGCAGCGCGACGAGCGACCTGATCAGCCAACTGATTGCCAGTTACCAATCCAACGCCGCCGGTCTCAGCCAATCGACGGACCCGATGGCCATCATCACCAGCACGCTGGCCAGCGCGGGAATCGATCTGTAAGTTCGCGCGCCGTGGCGCCGGCTGTCGAGCCGCTGAGCCGAGAGTCGTCTCGGCTTTCCGGCCACTAGTTCAGCCAACGGCATTAGTGCTAGATTGGTGGTTGCCGCTCGAGGACGCGCCGAAGTTGCGGGGTTGGCCTAGTGGTCGGGCGTCAGCCTTCCAAGCTGATTTACACGGGTTCGAATCCCGTACCCCGCTCCATCCAGTTGAACTGCCGGCGTCACCGAGCGAGGTTCGCGCATGGCCGACAACGTTCGCATCCGCGTGTTCACTACCGGCGGCACCTTCGACAAAGAGTACAACGAACTCACGGGCGAGCTTTTCTTTCAGCGCTCACACCTTCTCGACATGCTGCGCCTCGGGCGCTGCCATTTGGAAGTGGCGGTCGAGAACCTGATGATGGTGGACAGTCTCGAGATGAGCGACCAGGACCGGGAGCTGATCGCCCAGCGCTGCCAGCAGGCCGGAGAAGATCGCATCGTGATCACGCATGGCACCGACACCATGGAGCGGACGGCGGCGGTCTTGGGGCCCAGGTTCTGGCACAAGACGATCGTGCTGACGGGCGCCATGGTCCCCTACACATTCGGCAGCTCGGATGGACTGTTCAACCTGGGAACGGCGCTGGCTTTCGCGCAAACGCTGGCGCCCGGTGTTTACGTGGCGATGAATGGGCGGTACTTCCGATGGGACGAGGTGCGAAAGAACCGGGAGCTGGGCATCTTCGAGTCGCTAAGGAAATCTTAGCGACTTCTTGTCAAGTACTATAAATAACTAATATAGAGCAGTTTACAAGAGAATCTT
>Ga0181521_10004426_pt1 | contig 16068 bp, 14 predicted proteins | sample PEATcosm2014_Bin_32_FD_119764 | JGI IMG/M metagenome (GOLD analysis project Ga0181521, IMG submission 119764) | Peatland microbial communities from MTU Mesocosm Facility, Houghton, MI, USA - PEATcosm2014_Bin02_60_metaG | ecosystem: Environmental > Terrestrial > Soil > Wetlands > Peat | place... | reverse complement strand
GGAAACTCGATCTCGTCCCGGTAAAACTGCGAGGTCTTGGCGCCGAACCGCACGTTGCCCAGTGCGTCTCCGTCGGTGCGCGCCCAGCAGCCGTGGCACCACGGGCCCATGACCAGAATGTTGTACGCGCCCGGGCTGTTCTTCTCGATCTCTTGGTACGTATTCAACGCCCCGAACAGGTCCTCCGCGTCGAACCAGCCGCCCACGGTCATCACCGCCGGCTTGATGTTCTTCAGGTGCGGACGCAGGTTGCGGGCCTGCCAGTAGTCGTCGTAGGTGCCGTGCCGCATCATCTCGGTCCAGAACGGAACGTCGTTGTTGAAGTACTTCTCGTTGGCGTTCGCAAGCGGGCCGAGCGAGAGGAAAAAGCTGTACGCATCCAGCGTGGCGGTGGGGTCCGGCGCCCGCGTCTGGGGCAGCGTGGGAACCGGCCGCGGATGGCCGAAGGCGCTCAAAAAGCGGTAAGCGTGCGGCAGGTACAGCGCGCCGTTGTGATGAAAATCGTCGCCGATGAACCAGTCCGCGATGGGCGCCTGGGGCGAAGCGGCCTTGAGCGCGGGGTGCGCATCGATGATTCCCGCCGCCGTATAGAAGCCCGGATACGAGATCCCCCACATGCCCACCTTCCCGTTGTGATTCGGCACGTTCCGGATCAGCCAGTCGATGGTGTCGTAGGTATCGGAGCTCTCATCGACGTCCTGGGGCCCGCGCTTCACGTCGATCTGCGGCCGCATGTTCACGAATTCGCCTTCCGACATGTAGCAGCCGCGCACATCCTGGTACACAAAGATGAAACCGTCGCGCGCGAACTTCTCCGAAGGCCCCAGGATGGTCTTGAAGTCGTCGGCGCCGTAGGGCGCCACGCTGTAGGGCGTGCGACTGAGCATGATGGGATATTTCTCGGAGGTGTCCTTCGGAACATACACCGAGGTGAACAGCTTCTTCCCGTCGCGCATGGGAATCATGTATTCGTACTTGGTGTAATGGGCCTGGATGTACTCGAGGCCTTGCGCAAAGCAGGCCGAAGCCAGCAGAAATAGAGCCAGCGGGCGAATAGGTTTCATAGTGAGAGTATAGCGAAGGCGGGTAGCGCCGCCCTCCACCTTGCTTTCCGTGAAGTTGTACTCTGATATAGACGAGGAGCACTGAAACTGGTGGACTTCTATCACTTACTGCCGCCGGAAGGCGCGAAGATCCTGTTGGTCCTGTTCCTTTCGTTTTTGATGGGCTTGGAGCGGGAGGAGCGCCGGACCGCGACCGAACACTACTCCTTCGGTGGAGTCCGCACCTATCCTTTGATCGGGCTCATCGGCTATGCCACGTCCCTTCTCTCGGGAGGGCAGATCCTGCCGGTGATGTTGGGCTTCGCCGTAGTGGGTGCGTTCCTGATGCTGGCGTACCAGCATAAAGTGGCGACGTCCACCTTTTCGGGCGTCACCTCCGAGATGTCGGGGCTGACCGCGTACCTGGTGGGGGCGCTGGTCTACCGCGAGCAATTCTGGATCGCCACCACGGTCACCGTCGCCAGCATGTTGTTGCTGGAATTGAAAGCCGTGTTGGAAGGCTTGACCAAACGGATCGCCTCCGAGGAGATCCTCACCTTCACCAAGTTCCTTCTGCTCACCGCGGTGATTTTGCCGGTCCTGCCCAACCAGGAGTTCGGGCCGTTCCAGATCAATCCCTTCAAGGCCTGGCTGGTGGTGGTGGCGGTGAGCGGCGTGTCCTACGGCAGCTACGTGATTCAGAAGCTGACGAAGGGGCAGGGAGGCGTGATCCTGGCGGCATTGCTGGGGGGCGCCTACTCCTCCACCGTGACCACCTTGGTTCTGGCCAGACGGGCCGCGCGCGAAAGCCGCCCGCACTTGTTTGCAGGCGGAATTCTGATCGCTTCCGGCGTGATGTATTTGCGCCTGGCTGGCCTGGTGACGATGTTCAATCGAAACCTCATGCTGACCCTGGGCGTGCCGTTCGCCATTCTGGCGGCCGTGGGTGTGGGCGCAGGCTGGCTGTGGACGCGCATTCCCGAGGCGAAAGCGGGCGAGGTCAAACGGGAATTCGAACCCAAGAACCCCCTCGAACTGCGCGCGGCCTTTCTTTTCGCCGTACTGTTTCTGGCCATCCTGGTGGCCACGCACCTGGTGGTCACCTATCTCGGCAGGGCGGGGGTGTACGCACTGGCGGGGCTGATGGGAGTCACGGACGTGGATCCCTTCATCATGGGCATGACGCAATCGGCGGGAGGAGCGACTTCTTTGAAAGTGGCTTCGGCGGCCATTTTGATTGCCGCGGCCAGCAACAACCTGGTCAAAGGGATCTATGCTTTCAGCCTGTCCGATCGCAAGACGGGTGTCGAGAGCCTGTGCTTGCTGGCCGGGTTAACAGTAGCCGGGGTGGTGCCGCTACTGTGGCTGGCGTAGCGCCACCGGCTCTATCCACTGGCCGGTTTCGGCGGATCGGAAAACGGCGTCAATCACCGCCATGTTTTTGAGCGCGTCTTCGAGCGGCACCGGCGGAGGGCCGCCCTCGCGGATGGCGCGCGAGAACAGATCGCCCTGAATGGTGTACTGGTCGCACGGGGCGAATTCTTCGACCGTCACGCCCGAGCCGGTCAGGTCGCGGCCGTCGTCGATGCGGATGCGGGACGGCCCATTCTCAAGCGCGTTGAACGGAATCTCGAGCTCGATGCGCCCCGTGGTTCCGTAGAACCGCATGCTCTGTTCGAGCGCCACCTGCGTGCTGCAAGTGAAAATGCAGTGGCCCGAGGGGTAATCCAGAATGGCGGACGTCAGTATGTCGACGTTGCCGAAGCGCGGATCGCGGACCATTGCGGCCGAGACGCGCACCGGCTCCTCTCCGAAAACCATCCGCGAAACTTTGATGGGGTAGCAGCCGATATCCATCAGCCCGCCCCCGCCGTATTCCCGGATGTTGCGGATATTGCCGGCATCCAACTTGAAGTAGCTGAACGAGCCGATGGCCGAGCGCAGCGGGCCAATGCGGCCGGTACGCACCAACTCCATGGTCCGCACCCACTGCGGGTGCGACTGAACCATGAAAGCTTCGCCCATGGTGACGCCCGTCCGGTCGCGCGCGGCGATGAGTTGGAGCGTCTCGGCCACGTTCATGCCGATGGGTTTCTCGCACAGCACGTGCTTGCCCGCCTCGGCGGCGCGGATGGACCACGGGACGTGCATGTGGTTGGGAAGCGGATTGTAGACGGCTTCGATCCCGGGATCGTCGAGCATCTCCTCATACGACCCATAGGCCTTCGGGATGCCCAGCCTTCCGGCAGCCTCTTCAGCCTTGGCGCCGTCGCGCGACGCGATGGCGGCGATTTCGCAACACTCGCCCCGTTGCATGGCCGGAATCACTTTGGTGGTAGCGATCCTGGAGACACCCAGGACTCCCCAGCGGACTTTTTGCATAGCTAATGCATTGTAACGCGGACGCCGGGCGGGATGCCGCGAGCGCTATATTGAGGATTCATGCTGCGTTTCGTGGCTGGAATCCTGCTGGCAATGGCGCTCGGCGCGGATGGGCGGGAGATCGTGATCTTCGACACCGATTCGGGGCTGTTCGGCGACGATGGCGCGGCGCTGGTCATGCTGCTCCGCAGCCCGGCCCAGGCGGCGATTCACGGCATCGCGGTGACGCCAGGCAACGTTTGGCCGGCGCAGGGCGCGGAGTACGTGTTTCACATCCTGGAGCTGCTGAAACAGCCGCAGGTGCCCGTGTTTACAGGCGCGGAAGGGCCGCTCGTGAACAGCGCCGCCATGGCGCGCGAGAGTGAGCGGCGGTGGGGCGCTCTGACCTACACCGGCGCATTCACCCAGGACCCCGCGGCGGTCAAGCCCGCTCCCGGAGCCCAACTTACCCGCCGAAGACCGCGAAGGGAAAGCGCCGTGGCGTTCCTGATGGCCGAGATCGAGCGCCACCCCGGCGAGCTGACCATTCTGGCCATCGGGCCGATGACCAATATCGCGCTGGCCCTGCGGCTGAAACCCGAGGTCGAAACGGAGATCAAGCAGATTGTCTTCATGGGCGGCAACATCCGCGTGGCGGGAAACGCTTCGCCGGCGGCGGAGTTCAACTTCTGGTTCGACCCGGAAGCGGCGCGCATCGTGCTGCGGTCGCGGATTCCCAGGAAGCTGATGTTCGGACTGGATATCTGCAACCTGGCGGTGCTGAGGAAGGCCGAGTTCGACCAGATCGCCTCGGCGCACACCCCCATCTCGGACCTCTTCCGCGAAGACCTCGGGAACCGCTATCCGGGCTTCCTGAAGCACCCCGAGGCCACCGCCCACATGTGGGACTCGCTGGCCGCGGCGTACCTGATCGACCCGGGGTTCGTGACGAAATCCGAGACGCGGTACCTGGACGTGCAGACCGCCTGGGGCCAGTTCTACGGCTCGACCACGCCGCTGGACCGCCGCTTGGCGCCCGACGCCACGCCGGTGACGGTGATGCTGGACCTGGACTTCAAGCGCGTCTTCGGGTTGTACAAGGACCGGCTGACGCGGCGAGAGTAGCCAGGCTGATCGCGCTACCGCGCATGGCACACGTACTGCTCGATCAGCTTCACCACCATGCCCCAACCTCCCTCGTTGGCCGCGAAGGCCTTCGCCCGGCGCGCGATCGGAATTCGATCGAAACCGGACTCGGTTATGGTCAGCATGATGCCGTCCGCCACTTCCTCGAGTGCGAAAACGATGAGCGTCGCCGGCTCGGCGGAGTAGTCGACGCCGCCCTCGATGGCGAAGGGATGCCACCGGAAAGAGAACAAGCGCTCTGGTTCCATCTGCTCGATAGCGATCTCGACCGGCATGCCTTCGTACGGCTTCTGGGCCTTGCCGACCTCGGCATCGACCGTCGTCGGCACGATCGCCCCGCGCATGGAGGCGCCTGGCGCGAACGGGCCATCGAACTTCATGCCGAACCAAGTCCCGAATTCGGTGGAGTCCGACAGTGCGCGCCAGACTCGATTCCGCGGCGCGCGCAATAGGACCTTCTTCTCGATGCGATCCGTGTTCATGCAACCTCCTGATTGCATTTTAGCGCCGACGGTTACGGCGTCCGGCTACGGCCTATGAATGCCCTTCGCCGAAGGCTTTGGCCTGCCGCTCCTGGAGTTCTTGGGGCGTCAGCTCCTCCTTACGCGTGGCGATGGACCAGAGGAAACCGAACGGGTCGCGGACGTGGCCGTAGCGGTCGCCCCAGAATTGGTCGGCGATCGGCATGACCACTTCGCAGCCGGCCGCGACAGCCTGGTTCCAGGTGGCGTCGGCATCGGGCACGTAGAGGTGAAGAATGAACGGCAGGCGGCCCTGCGCCAGCGGCGGCAGCCCGAATTCGGCGGTGAAATCGTCGGCGAACATCAGCGGGGAATCGCCGATGCGCACTTCGACGTGCATGAGCTTGCCGCCGGGTCCGGGCGAACGGGCGATCTCGACGGCGTTGAATGCGCGCTTGAGAAAGTCGCTGTAAGCGGCTGCGCCGTTGACGCTGAGATGCGCGGTTAACGAGTGAAAACCGGGCGGAATCGGATTAGCGGGTTTCGGCATGAAGACAGCATATCATTCGTAGTAAACGATGTCGAAACTCTTGGTGACTTCGCCGCGGAACCACTGCCGGACGGCCAGGGTCGCATCGTGAATCTGTTCCTCATGCTGCCCGAAGCAGACGGGGCATTCCTCGAAGCGGCAACCCGCTATCTGGGGCCTCCCCTCGGCGATGACATCGGCATCGTGGATTTCGGGGCCTGCGGGCTCGTTGCGAACCAGCAACTCTGGCTGCATGGGGCACTCTCCGTATCGGGCGGCGGCCCCGGATTCGCCGAATCTTTTGGAGGGGCCGCGCGCCCTGGTTGGTTATCGATGCCAGACTAGCGCCGAAGCGGCCCCATGAACAAGACCCGCACTGGTAAGCGCCGGCCCGTACACTTTTGATGGAGAAGTACTGTTATCCCTGGGTTACTCGCCCAACAGCTCACGCACCAGCGCCGGCGCGTTGTAGAGCTTGCGCAGCGCTTCGGTCATGGCCGCGGTGTGAACGGCCACGGTGCGGTTGGCGGCGCCGTCGTAGACGAAGTCGCCGATCAGCGATTCGATGTTGCCGTCGAAGACCAGCCCGACGATCTCGGCCTTGCCGTTGATCACCGGCGAACCGGAGTTGCCGCCGACCACGTCGTTGGTGGTGACGAAGTCGAGCGGGGTCGCCAGGTCCAGCTTGCCGCGGCCCTCCGTGTAACGCGACGGCAGGGCGAACGGCCCTTGGAGATCGAAGCCCAGCGCGCGGTTATAGAGCCCGTAGAAGGTGGTCTTGTACGGCGCTTTGGTGCCGTTCATGGGATAGCCTTGCACCTGGCCGTAGGAGAGCCGCAGCGTGAACGTGGCATCGGGATAGGCGGTCTTGCCATAAACCGCGAAGCGCGCCTTGCCGAGCTGCTCGCCGGCCTGCTGCAACACGCTCGAAACGTTGTCCTCGGACCATTTGATGCTCTCGCGCCGCATGGGATCGAGCCGGCGCGCCAGCACGATCATGGGGTCGTCCGAGGCCGCCACGGCCGCTTCGCCGCCATCCACCAGCTTTCTGCGCAGGGCGGGGTCCGCCAGTTTGGTGCCGTTCACCAGCGCCGCGGCGGCTTCCCTGGGGGTGCGCCCGTCCAGCACGATTTTCAGGTATGGATCGTTGGGGCCGAGCTCGGCCAGCGAGTTCTCCAGCGAGCCGGCGAGGCGGGCCATCTCAAATGCCGGATAGAGGGGCGCCGGCGAGAACATGCGGTACTTCAGCGAATCCAGTTGCGACTCGTGATAGCCCTCGAGCCGCTCGCCATCCGGCTTTTTGACCTCGGCCACATACTGCACGAGGTTCATCGCAATGGTGGCGAACTGCGAGTTTACCGTGCGGAAAAGTTGCTCCTGGAAACGCGCCGCCTCCTTCTTCTCGGCTGCGGCGATGGCGTTCCAGGCGCCGCCATAAGCGGCCTTCCACTGGGCGTTGCCCATCACCTGGGCCTGGAACTCTTCCTCCTCCTTGTGCTGCTTGGCCACGATGGCGGCGTCCAGCAATCCCTTGTAGCGGCCCTCCGAGAGCTTCAAGCTGTTCTCGAGGCCGAAGATCATGGTGGCCGCCTGGCGGGCCTGCTCGGAGCCCAGCGCCGAGTACTCGTTCAGCACCGCAATGCGGTTCTTGAGCACCTGGATGGTGGCCGGCTCGCTCACGTCGCGCAGAAACTCGAGCTGCGCCATGGTATCCAGCCGGGCCGTGGAGCCGGGATGGCCGGCCACGAACACCAGCTCGCGATCGGCGGCGCCCTGGGGATTCCATTTCAGATAGTCCTTGGTATCGAGGGGCTGGCCGTTCTCATAGACCCGGAACAACGCCATGTCGAGGTCGTAGCGCGGATAGGTGAAGTTGTCGGGATCGCCGCCGAAGAAAGCGATCTGCTCCTCGGGCGCAAACACCAGCCGCACGTCATTGTACTTCTTGTATCGGTAGAGCCAGTATTCCCCGCCGTGATACAGCGTCACGACATCGGAGCGGAGGCCCGTCTTCTGCTGGCTCTCGCGCTCGATTCCGGCGATCGCCGCCTTGCGCGCGGCGAACTCTTCCTCGGCCGTTTTCGCGGTTTTGAGCGCCGATAACACGCGCGCGGTGACGTTCTCCATGGAAACCAGGACGTCGACTTCGAGGTCGGGCGACTTCATCTCCTGGCCGGGCGTGGCCGCGTAGAACCCGTCCTGGATGTAATCGTGCTCCTTGGTCGAGTTCTTTTGCAACTGGCCGCGCGCCACGTGATGGTTGGTCAGCAGCAGGCCGTGCGCGCTGACGAACGAGCCCGATCCGCCGTCGTTCAAGCGAACCGAAGACAGGCGGACATGATCGAGCCACTCCTTGGTCGGCGTAAAGCGATACTTTTCCTGCAACTGTTTGAGCGGCGGATTGTCGAAGGTCCACATGCCCTCGTCGGCGCGGGAAGGGACGCCGGCCAGAAACGCGCCGCATGCCACCAGGGCGGCCAGGGACCGGAGAGAGTAAGGTCGATTCATTGAAAGAGGCTCCCACCCCTTTATACCGGATTTCCGCGCAAAGGGGTTTGCCGATATCCCTCCAGCCATGGAGCCGCTGGTACTTCCCTTGGTTATGACCCTACCAGTCCGGCGCTGGAACCCCTAGCGCTTGTTCCCATCCCGCCGGCAGCCGATGATGGAATCGATGACGCAGGTCACTCCATTCGCGAATTGCCAGGCCTTCAGGGCTTCCAGCCTGCTGAAGCGCGGCCTCCGGGCCGTCGCCGATTGCATACGGCCGGACAACCGGCGGCCGGCGCACAGCGACCGTCGTGCCGAACCCAGACTGAAGGTTGGTTTCGACGTCAGTCTCTCCGGCGAGTTCGGTTGGCGCGGGGCTCGCGGACTGGACCTCCACAACTCCGGCGCCTTGATCCTGGCCACGCGGCCGTTGGCGCCCGAGTCGATGGTTTTCGTCCATGTGAAGAGTTTCGGGCTGATGGGTTTTGCGAAAGTCCGGCACTGCACCGCGCGGGGGGTGAACCGCTATGCCATCGGAGTGGAGTTCCCCAAGCCGCTGATGAGGGACGAGATAGGCACCTGGGAGTTCCACCGCATTCGCCAGAACGACACCGGCTGGTCGGTGGAACTGGAGACTTCCATGAACCTCGGCACGACCGCTCGCGCCGCGTAGGGGCCGGGCAACTTGTCCGTGCGTAGCCGGATGCGCGGCCCGTCACGGTTTGCGGTGAAAGAATTTCTTCTGAATGTCGGGCCAGAACTCCGACGTGACGTTGCCGATGACGCCGCCCAGCAGGCTGGTGTACAAGCGGCCGGCCATCACCGTGCCTCTGACGCTGGCGGAAGGATAGTAGAGATTCGATGCCGCGATCCCCATCATCATGCCGAACACGCCGGAAGAGTTGAACACCGGGCGGCCGGAGTCCGTTGGCGTGACGACAATCCGGCTGACTGAGTAGGCCAGACGCTTCAGGACCCCGCTCGCAGGCCCCTTGCGGTAATACCGGGGATCCTGGTGCAACAGGTTGGCCAGCAGGCCCGCGCTGAAGAGGTTCTGCGTCCCGAAATCGGCGAAGGCGGCGCCCACCCGCTCGCCGTATGCCGCGCCGCCCTCTCCGTACTTCGGAGTCTGGTCGCCCCTTTGCGAAAAGCCCGCTGCCATCACAACGCTGGCGAAATTGAACGGGTCGACGGTCTCTTTCCAGGCCAGGTCCCACTTCTGTCTGGGGGTGAGCGGCGCAACCGGGATGCTCGAATCCCTCACGGTCTGGTAATCCGGCATGACCCAGAGAATCCGTTCCTCATTGAAGGGGTCTGCCGGAACAACGTTGGCCGCTGGCGATTCGCTCGGATCGGCCGGAGCCTGGGCCCGCGCGCCGAAGCCGGCCAGCAGGCAACCCACAACCGCCGCCGCGGCGGCACTTCGTCCCGCGAGTACACCCATCCCACAGTATGATCGGCAGACCACGCGAAAGAGATGACGCCAGCGTATGAACCCGCCGTTACCCCATGACTCGAAAGGGCCATCCGGCCCCTGGCCCCCGGCTACGGCCCGGCGATGCGCACCAGCCTGGGCGGCCGGGCGTCTGGTTCCACCAGCCAAACGGCCCGGCCGGGATAGTAGCGTTCCAGTTTCGGGTCTTCGTCCGCGCCCAGGTCCAGGGCCCAAACAACCGGGGCGCCGTCAATGTCGGCGGCATTATGGACCCACTCGCGAAACATGTGTTGCGGGCCGTAACGAACGAACACCAGTTGCTTGCCGGGAGCCTCAGCCAAGCGTCGGTCGATGGAAATCCGCCCTTCCGGGTCGCCGTAGTTGATAAGGTCCCAGGTTTCGTAGCGCCCCATCGCCAGCAACATGTTGTCACTGCCAAACAAGTGGATGCCATACCAGAAAAGGAAGTGCGCGGCACAGAGGAATACCAGCAGCCGGGCAGGGAACTGGCCCACCAGGAATCCCCGGACCTTCAGCCGGCTCAGCCGCTCCAGACCAGTCACGGCGATGAGCACCAGCAGGCACGTGGCGGCGGCGACGTATTGGGGGAAGAAGTACGGATAGAAATTGGTCCCGAGACCGAAAACCAGCAGGGTGATCAGAACCCAGACAAATCGGTACTCGCGGAGGGACACAAGAAAGGCCGGCAGAGCCAGGTAAAGCGGCGCCAGAAGGAAAAACCGCAAAAAGAGCGCGCGGCTCCCCAAGCGCTCGAAATACCTGGCCGGGGTGTCGGCGTCTTCCCCATGCGCTAGCGCTTGCCCTTCGTAGGTGAGCCGTTGTTGCGCGGTCAGCTCCCGGTGAGGGGTTGGATTGGGCTGGAAAGTGAAAGTGGTGGGCACGCCGTATTGATAGCGGCTGAGGGCATAGGGGATGGTGGTCCAACTACCGGTGACCTCGCGGTTCTGGAGCAGCGTCAGGCCGATGGCCGGCAGCACCATCAGCGCCGCCACCGCCGCCGCTTTCAACAGTCTGCTCCGTTGGCTGGGTTCGCCGAGCGCCGGCAGAAAGAACAGGATCACGCTCAAGAGCAGAAAAATGGATTCATACGGCCGGGTGAGCAGATGGATCGCCAGGCCGAGGCCCAACCAGACCGCGTCTCGCGTGCGAGGCTGGTTGCGCAGCCGGGGCAGCGCCCCAAACACCAGGCAGCCGGCCGTAGCGGCGACTGCGCCTCCCCAATAGATGTTCATCCACTCACTGAGAGGACCGAATTCCATTACGGCCACGAGCCCTCCCACCAGCGCCCACCCCGGAGTGGTCCAGCCCCGCAGCATCCAATAGCACAGCGAGCAGAGGGCCGCCACGGAAAGAACCACGCCGGCCCAGGGATGGCCGAAGATCGTCCACCCGAGCGCCAGCGCCAGACCTTGGCCGAGCGGATAGATGGAGCTGTAACTGGGAGACTGCAGGACAAAGACCGTTTCGAAGAACCGGGCGAGCGCATGCGGCGGATTGGCAAGGCGGAAGTGCCGCAAGGTGTCGGCGAGAAGCAGGAAGCTGAAGCTGTCGGCGCCGGCCGGCGTGGGAACGGGGTGGTGCGGGAGGAGCAACAGCCGGAGCGCCACGGGCAGGGCCGCCAGCAGCAGCATCGACCAGCCGGTATGGGCCGCCAGCCTTTGAAAGGCAGGCTCAACGCGCGCCCGCAGCAGCACGAGTGAAACCAGCAGCGCCGCCAGCGCGAACTCGATGAAGTCGCCGGCGCCGAAGCCGATCGGATTGTGAAGCGGCAGAAAAGAGCGGAAAAAGTCGAAGAGAAACATGCCAGCCCAGAGTCCGAATTCCTAATATACTAGGCCCGGTTGGCCGGTGTAGCGTCCCGCAAAGCGTGGCGTTGCATGTCAGAATCGTTCCCGGCGCATCGGGGAAATCGGAAACAAGGTCCTGGGGACGAGTCTCCCAACGGTTTTGCTTTGCTCTGCCGGCTCCGCGGCCTGCGGCAAACAGGTGGGGCATCCTAGATTAATAACAGTGAGAACTTCGCGGCGGCTGGCGCACTTCCAAAGGTGAGTGAGGTTATCTAATGTCCTTACCTATCGACAGCGACGCACCGGCGGCCGACCTAGCCCGGTTTGACGATGAATGGGCGAAGACCTCGGTCCCGGCAGAGGAAATGTACAGCGACATTCCGGATGGGAGTTACGATGCCGTCATCGAAGGAGCGCGCGTAACGGAAACTACCTCAAGCGCACGCCCGGTAGTCATTTGGAAACTGCGCATCCAAGGGCCGCAGGCAGTGAACCGCGTTGTGACGAAGAATCGAGTGATCACCGACAATACTCTCGGATACCTCAGAGAAGACCTGGAGAAGTGTGGGTTGCAGGTATCGCGCCTCTCCGAGTTGCCCGCCCGCTTGGGAGAATTGGTGGATCGTCCCGTTGGCCTTGATAAGCGCACCAAGGACGGACGGACCAATTTCTACTTCCGCTGGGGGTCCAATCGAACCAGCCAAAGTGGTTCGGACGACGTACCATTCTAGACATAGGCCTCGGTTCCCGCTAGAACCCCGTCTGCTCCGTGCGCGCGATGATCTCGTCTTGCAGGGCGGTGGTGAGGTCGCAGAAGTAGTCGCTGTAGCCGGCTACGCGCACGATCAAGTCCCGATGGCTCTCGGGATGCGCTTGCGCCTCGCGCAGCGGCTCCGCCGTCACTACGTTGAACTGGATGTGATGGCCGTCGAGCTTGAAGTACGCGCGCACCAGGTGGGCCAGGTTGTCGAGGCCCTCGTCGCCTTCAATCGTTTTGGGCGTGAACTTCTGGTTCAACAGGGTGCCGCCGGTGCGCGCGTGGTCCATCTTAGAAGCCGATTTGACGACCGCGGTGGGGCCGCGGCGGTCCGCGCCTTGAACCGGCGAAATGCCGTCCGAGAGCGGCTCCCAGGCCTTGCGGCCGTCGGGAAGCGCGCCTGTCACGGAGCCGAAATAGACGTGGCAGGTGGTGGAGAGATAGTTCACGCGGTAAGCGCCGCCCTTGGTGTTGGGGCGTCCATTGACCGCCTCGAAGAAGGCGTCGAAGACTTGCGCGAGAATGGCGTCGGCGTAGTCGTCGTCGTTGCCGTACTTGGGAGTCTTGTTCCACAACATCAGGCGCGTGCCTTCACGACCGTCGAAATTGGCGGCGAGCGCTTCCAGTAGATCGCGCATCGTCAGCGTGTTGCGATCGAAAACGTGGTAGCGGATGGCGGCCAGGCTATCCGTACACGTGCCCGGCGCAACCGCCATGATGTAGGTGGAATTGTAGCGCGGGCCGCCGTCGTGGTAGTCCTTGCCTTTGGCGATGCAATCCTCGACCAGCAGCGACAGAAACGGCGCCGGCATGTGGCGCGCGTAGAGCCGCTCGATGACGTTGTTGCCGCGGATCTTGATGTCGATGAAATGGTGTAGCTGGCGGCGAAATGCCGCGAACACATCGTCGTAGGTTTGGAATTGGCCGGTCTGGATGCCGATCTGCTTGCCGGTGCGCGGGTCGAGGCCGTTGTGGAGCGCAATTTCGAGCACCTTGGGCAGGTTGAAGTAACCCGTGAGGATGTAGGCTTCCTTGCCGAACGCGCCGGTTTCGACGCAGCCGGAAGTGCCGCCGGCGCGCGCATCCTCGATGGATTTGCCCTGGCGGAGCAACTCTTCCACCACCATGTCGGCGTTGAAAATCGACGGCTGGCCCCAACCCTCGCGGACAATTTCGAGGCCGCGTTTGAGGAACCGGTCGGGGCTCTTTCTGCTCAGTTGCAGGTTCGAGGAAGGCTGCAACAGGCGCATCTCGTCGATCACGTCGAGGATGAGGTACGTCAGATCGTTCACCGCCGACGAGCCGTCCCGCTTGAGGCCGCCGGTATTGATGTTGCAGAAGTCCGTGTAAGTGCCGCTCTCGGCCGCAGTGACACCCACCTTGGGCGGCGCCGGCTGGTTATTGAATTTCACCCAGAAGCACTCGAGCAGTTCCCGCGCCTGTTCGCGGGTGAGCGAGCCGGCGTCGATTTCGCGCTGGTAGAAGGGATACAAATGCTGGTCGAGATGGCCGGGGCAGAATGAATCCCAAGTGTTCAGCTCGGTGACCACGGCGAGGTGGACAAACCAGTAAGATTGCAGCGCCTCCCGGAAGTTACGGGGCGCGTATGCGGGCACATGGCGGCAAACCTCCGCGATTTCCTCCAGCTCGGCTTGGCGCTGCGCATCGGTCTCGCGGGCCGCCAGGTGCTCCGCCAGCTCGGCGTGGCGTTCCGCGAGACGGATCACGGCGTCGGCGGCCACGGCCATGGCTTGAAGCTCCTGCTGTTTGTCGTAAGCTTCCGGATCGTTAAAGAAATCCAGGCGGGCCAGGCTTTCGGCCACCTCGGCTTTCAGATCGGCGAGGCCCTGGCGGTAGATTACGTCCCCCAACACGGTGTGGCCCGGCGACCGCTGCTCCATGAACTCGGTGAAAATGCCCGCCTCGTAAGCGTCCTTCCAGGCAGGCTCCATCGCGGCGAAGATGCGGTCGCGCATGGTGTGGCCCTGCCAGTAGGGGATGATCTCGTCACGTTGAATGCGCTGGGCCTCCTCGTTGACCGTGTAGGAGATCTTCTCGCGCGAGTCGAGGATTGAGAAGTCCTCCATGCTGTGGCAACACAGCTCGGGAAACGTCGGCGTGCCCTTGGGCGCGGGCCCGCGCTCCCCCACAATCAGCTCGCCGGGGCCGATGGCGATGGTGCGATGCTCCATGATGTACGCCAGGGCGTTGGCGCGCATCAGGGGTACAGATAGTGGCCCGTTCCGCCGATCATAGAACCGGGTCAGGAGCCTGGCGCGCTCGATGGAGAGCCAGGGCTTCGTCGCCAGGCTCGATTGACGCAATTTCGCGACGCGTTCCGTCATGGTTACAGTCTAACTCGCACGTTCAAACCGGCCCGTGTCAGAGCGTCGCGGAAGCGCGCCAGATCGGCCGCGGTGGGCCGCGGCGCGTCCGGCAGCCGGTCAGTCAAACCGAGCCGCTTATATTTGCCGGCGCCTATGTTGTTATAAGGCAGCAGCTCGACCTGGCTCGCGGGAAGGTCCGCCAGGTAGCGGGCGAATTGGCGGATGTCGTCATCCGCGTCGTTGATCCCCGGTATGACGGGGATGCGCACGGTCACTGGCCGGCCGCGCGCCACCAGCGCCTCCAGATTGCCGAGAATGCGCCGGTTGGAAACGCCGGTGTACTGTTTGTGCTTGACGGGGTCCATCAGCTTGAGATCGAACAGCACCAGGTCGGCCGCGAGCGCCACGTTCAGGAACACGCCTCTGGGCGCGTAACCGCAGGTGTCGAGGACGGTGCGTATGCCCCGGTCCCGGCAGGCGCCGAGCAGCGCGGAAACGAACCGCGGCTGGGCCAGGGGTTCGCCACCCGAAAGCGTCACGCCGCCGCCGGACTCCTCGAAGAAAATGAGGTCTTTCTCAATCTCCGCGACCAGCTCGCCGACGGTCAGCCGCCGGCCCGCGAGTTGGCGCGCTTCCGCCTGGCAGACCTCGGTGCATTGGCCGCAACGGCGGCAAAGGGCGGAGGTGCGTACGGTGCCGTCCACCTGCTGGATGGCGTGTTGGGGACAGGCGGTAACGCAATCGCCGCAATGACGGCACCGCTCCTCGAGATACAGCAGCTCGGGTTCGAGGCTTTGACTTTCGGGATTATGGCACCACCAGCAGGAGAGCGGACAACCCTTAAGGAAGACGGTGGTGCGGATTCCGGGTCCATCCTGCGTGGAAAACCGCATGATGTTGAAAATCACGGCAGTGGATGGGGCGGCGCTCTCGGGCTGGTGCAAGGCTACAGCCATGTCAGCCACAGTTTAGCACCGGCAGATCGGCGACCTCGGGATGGGGCGACGCGGAAGGGCTCCGACTTGTCAGGGCCGCCGGGGACCTGCATCACCCGGTGTCCGGAAATGGGATTTGGGTTCGTTTTGTTCGGTAGTTTGCACTGCCGCAACAAGACGAGGTTGAGCCGGGCGGACCGGTAGATGCGATGGAGGTGGGCTTCGTAGCGATGGATGCGGTTGAGCTCGGGGGAGGCAGCGGCGATGCGCGCGGCCTCGTCGCCGGGCGGCTGATTGCGGAGGGCCTTTTCCATCAAGCGATTCTCGAGACCCCGGGCTCGGCGCATGCGCCAATGGGCCACGGCCATTTCCTCGACGATGCCGAACTCGACGCCATCGGCGGGAGCGAAGCGCTCGATATACTGGGCCACGAGGTCGTTAAAACACTCACTGGATTCGTTTTCCAGGACCACGCACTTGGCGAGGAGACCAAGGCGAATGGCATTGGCGGAAGAGCGCTGTTTCCCCTCGGCGGTGATTGGGCCTCGGGAAAGGGCCGCGTTGGCGCGCGAAGCATTGATTCGTCTGAGTGAACTCATAGCATTTCTATACATAGGATACAACGGAGGTGGTTCGGTAGATATGGTAAGTGGTTTGTTTTCAGTGAATAATTGATGTGAACGGGATTTTGAAGCATGCGCTCAAGCCGCATCCAGAATCTGCACGGACAACTCCTTGCCCAGGGCGCGGAATGCCGCTTCCAACTGATCGAGCCG
>Ga0181521_10004422_pt1 | contig 16086 bp, 19 predicted proteins | sample PEATcosm2014_Bin_32_FD_119764 | JGI IMG/M metagenome (GOLD analysis project Ga0181521, IMG submission 119764) | Peatland microbial communities from MTU Mesocosm Facility, Houghton, MI, USA - PEATcosm2014_Bin02_60_metaG | ecosystem: Environmental > Terrestrial > Soil > Wetlands > Peat | place... | reverse complement strand
TACCTCGTCCCGCCCCCCGGTATCGACGTCGCGCCCGTGATGGTGCCTTTCATCGAGCTGGCACGCCGAAGCGGCGTCGAGCGGCTGGTGCTCCTCAGCACCTCGGTGACCCCGATGGGCAGCTGGGCCGCCGGGGTGGTGCACCAGGCCCTCGCGGAGAACGGGTCGGATGACTTCGTTGTGCTGCGACCCTCCTGGTTCATGCAGAACGTGACCGGTGAGCACCATCTGGCTCGGATGATCCGCGACGAGGGCCGCATCGTGACCGCGACCGGCGAGGGACGAGTCGGATTCGTCGACGCCGACGACATCGCCGCTGTGGCCGTGCACGCGCTGCTCGACAAGACGAGACCCGCGGCCGAGCTGGTGCTGACCGGACCCGAGGCGCTGAGCTACCGGCGCGTGGCCGAAATCGTCGGCGCGGCTCGCGGTCGCCCTGTGGCCTTCGAGCCGGTGACACCGGCCGAGCTGGTCGAGCGGCTCGCTCTCACCTACCCGCTGCCATTCGCGCAGGCACTGGCCCAGCTCGACGCGGTCATCGCCGCTGGGGCCGAGGACAGGGTGACGCCCGACGTCGAGCACGTCATCGGTCGGCCACCTCGCAGTTTCGAGCAGTTCGCCACCACTGCGTTCCGACCCTCCGGCTAACGCTGTGATCGGGAACGCCGAGGGCTTCTAGTCGGACAGCGGTGACGACCGCACCGCGAGCCGATCGCGGTTCGCCAGATCCAACAGTGAGGGTTTCACTGTCGACACCGCCGTTGCTCCGGCGATCGTCGAGGTAGTCAATCTCGTCGACAAGTCAGCCGGTGCCGTCGTGCATCTGCGCTTGCTTCCCGGTGAAGCTAGCAACTACGTCGACGCCCTCGATCGATGAGATGAATTGTTCCGGGGCGATTGCCCCCGACCGTCAACGCCGGCGGACATCCTCGGCCGGGTCGCTAGATTCGACCCGCGGCGCGCGCTTTCTCGCGACTGCTCGAAGCAGGCGAGCCGTCGCCGGGCACGACCTAGCGACCCCTCTCGAAAGAGCGCACGAGCTCGGGAACGCTCTGGGCCGCGATCACCCAAACCTGGGCGGGGTCAACGCGTTGGTAGTGATGCGCAAGCAACGTGCGCAGGCCCACGATGTCCGACCACGGAACCTCCGGATAGGCAGCACGACCCGCTTCGGACATTGCTCGGGCCGCTTCACCGACGATCTCGAGCAGGCGCTCGACGGCGAGCTGACGAACCCTGTCGGTGCGAAAGGCATCCTCGCCTCCGGCGACAATCGCGGCAGTCTCACCGGCCGCGTCGAGGATGTCGGCGACGCGTTGGTTGTCTCGCTCATCCATCCCTAAAGGTCGATCGCATCGTCGAGGATGTGCTTGTCCCGAGGCTTCAATCCCCCGGCGGACACGACATCCACATGACGACCGAGCAGGCTCTCCAACTCTGCGGTGAGGTGAAGCACGTCGAACAGCGAACTGCCGGGCTCGAAATCGACGAGCATATCGACGTCACTGTCGGAGCGGTCCTCTCCGCGCGCACCCGACCCGAAGAGGCGCACTCGTTGTGCGCGGCATCGTCTCGCCGCGGCACGTACCTCGTCGCGGTGCTGATCGACCAGCGCTCGAATGCTCACCGTCCCAACTTCGGTCACGTCACCAGGCTACCGGCGTCGCGCCGATCGCTACGGCCAAACGCCTCCATCAGAAGTCGCCGCTGACGTCCGAGGCCGAGCCCTGACACGGGGTGCCGGACGGTGGATTAGAAACTGGCCCCCGAAGAACCGGGAAGAGAACCCCCGATTCTCCCGGAAATCTCCTTTCCACCTGGACTTTCTTCAGTGGCGGGGGCCCGATATCCGCGTTAGCTACTACCCATCTACCTGCGGTAATGGTCGACGCGACCCTCGTGCTCGGCGACTGAGCCCATCCCACCGGCGCCCATGCGTACGTTCGCATAGCAGATGAAGGGCACCGGTACGTCAATCAGGCCGCTGCGACGGCGCTCTTCGGTGTCGTCACATCGTGGCCGTGTCGGTGATCTGGCTGCACTCCGCGCCCACCTCGAGTCCATGGCTCGACCTGGTCGAGCGATGGTTCAAAGAGCTGACAGATCGTCGGCTTGGAAGAGGGGGCCTCCCGACACTCGTCGAGGCGGTCGAAATCTGGGTCGAGCACTGGAACGACGACCCTAGGCCATTCATCTGGCACAAAGCTGCCAACGACATCATCGAAAAGGTGCGCCGCGGAAGGCTAAAGCTCCACCAGATCAATCCCGCGACGGACGACTAAGGGCTGCCCTTCACGACGACCGCTTCGAAACCAGTCGGGCGAAGCGACTCTGCGACGGGCTCGTCCCGCGACAGCACCCCGAGGCTCGAGGACAGTACCGGCCCGGTCACTCCTCCCATCTCAGCGGGTTCTCCGAGAAGTTCGCCGCCACCAAGACATCGCCGGACCGATAGACCCATTGATGCTCCGCCGAAACCAGTTCCTCGTAAGAGCCGCCGCGACCCTTGATGTAATGCCGGCGAATCGCAATGAGCCGTCGGCAGAGCGAGAGGAGCGATCGCGGGTCATCCCGCTGCCCGGCCAAGCTATGGGCAGAGATGTCACCCAGCGGCAACCAGGAGACGGCGCCCGGATCGGTGAAGCCGCCGTTGGCGCTTGGCTCCCAGACGAGGTGAGGAGAACGGCGTTGCTCGGTGCCAACGTATGGCGTCAGATGCTCGGTGTCGACAAGGCGACGGTGATCGAGTCGGTGGGGATCGACGAGGAGGCGAACGCTGTCGTCGCGCGTGCGCCCGCGCAAGGTGACCAAGCGTCGCTGCGGACGGTGCGGGGTCCGCGCGCCGGGCTATGACCAGGGCGAGGGTCGCCGGCGCTGGCGATGCCTCGACCTCGGAGTGGTGATGTGCTTGCTCGAGGCCGACTCGCCCAGGGTGAGCTGTCCGACGCACGGACGGACCGTTGCCCAGGTGCCCTGGGCCCGCCATGGGGCGGGTCACACCCGCGACTTCGACGACGAGCTCGCCTGGCTCGTCACGCACACCGCGAAGTCGACGGTGTGCGAGCTCATGCGCGTCGCCTGGCGGACGGTGGGCTCGGTCGTCGCTCGCGTCGTCGCGGACGGGCGCGCGGCCCATGACAACTTTTACGGGCTCTCGCGTATCGGGATCGACGAGATCAGCTACAAGCGCGGGCACCGCTACTTGACGGTCGTCGTGGACCACGACTCCGGGCGCCTCGTCTGGGCGGCGGTCGGCCGCGACAAGAAGACGCTAAACGGATCCTTCGACCTGCTCGGCAGTGAGCGTTGCGCCAAGATCAACCTCCTCTCGGCCGACGGGGCCGAGTGGATTGGCAATGTCGTCGCCGAGCGGGCCAAGAACGCCACGCTCTGCATCGACAGCTTCCACGTGGTGAAGTGGGCCACCGACGCCCTTGACGAGGTCCGTCGCGAGGTCTGGAACACCGCCCGGCGCTCGGGCATGACCGGCGACGCCGCAGAGCTGAAGGGCTGCCGCTACGCGCTGTGGAAGAACCCCGAGGACCTCACCGCGCGTCAAGAAGCAAAGCTCGCCTTCATCGCAAAGGTCAAAACGCGGCTGTATCGCGCCTATCTGATGAAAGAGCAGCTCCGGATGGCGATTTCGACCAAGGGCGTGCTCTCGCTCACCATGGTCGAGGCGTGGCTCGCCTGGGCAGCGCGCTCACGCATCCCCGCCTTTGTCGAGCTCGGGCGCAAGATCCGTCGACACCTTCCCGGCATCGGGGCCGCGATGACAAACAACTTGAGCAACGCCTTGATCGAGTCGACCAACACCAAGCTGCGGGTGCTGCACCGGATGGCCTTCGGTTTCAAGGAGCCCGAGCACCTGATCGCCCTCGCACTCCTCGACCGGGCGGTTGCTGCCCACCACTGCCAGGGCGCGCTCGCTGACCCAACGCCTGCGTCAACGCTCCCTCGCCGTCAAGATTGCTCCGCGTCCCTCGGACTCCCTCGCTCCCGCTCGGTCGCTCTTGACCGTTTCCCTCGCGCCGACGCGGAGAGCCATCGGAAGCGACGCTCAGGCGTCGCTTCGGCTACGAAGCAATGAGCAACCCGGACGGAGTCCGCACGCGACCCGCTCGGATTCTCGCCGCCTGTAGGACGGCAGCCTCAAGGAGTGCGGAGGCGTCGTCCCGTCGGAGGTCGACGAGTGCGAGGACCGCGACGATCTCGTCAATCGATTGCTCGTCCCGAAGTCGCACGACCACACGTGCGAGGCGGGTGCGCTCGGCCACCGTGTGGAAGCGACGGCTGACCTTCGCGATGACGTCGCGGATGGCTTGCCCATCGCCCACCTCGCAGGCAAAGAGCAGCGCATCGAGCTCGGGGTCGACGAGGGCGGGCAGCGACACTACGAGCTCGGGAAAGTGCGCCGGGAGCTCAAGCACGTCATCGATGTAGTTCGAAGGTCCCCCGTTCGCCCGCAGGGCGACGAGTGCGGGGATCGAATCGCGGATCGCCCGAGCGAGGAAAGACCGGTCGGCGGCGTCAGCCGACGGCCCGCAAGGTGAGTCGCAGCAGTACTTTGCCTTCAGGCCACTCCCGCACCGGCACCGCTCGTTGCGTCCCTGCTTCGCCACCACTCACCTCCGATGCGCCACCCTGACGCATCTTGTCCGAGCGGCTTCACGAGGTGGTGGATCCCACCCACGGATGTAGCAGCAGAGCCGGTTTCGGCCGCCTTGCAACGCTCTCGCTCACGTCTGTTGACCGCCTTCAGCACGATCGAGACTTTGGTGTCCTACACACGCTGGGAGGGGCTTTCTTCGTCTGATGGAATGTGTGCACGCCTGACGAACCATCGCCGCGACGCGGCCGACCGACACTCCGGTGCTTCAAGAAGGATCTCAGGCTGGAGTTGCCGCCACTTGACGTTGACCTGGGCGACGTCGACGATCCGTGGCTCGACGAGCTGCGGCGCATCGCACCGCATTCTCCGACGGGACAAAAGCGCATCTTGTCGATCGGAAGTCCGATGGTGTTTCGACTGCGTGTCTCCGATGAACGCGGCGCTACGTGGCTTGATGAGAGTCGCGATGTCGTCTGGCTCTGCGGAGTGCACCGCCGCAAGGAAGGTTGTGACGACGACGCCTTCGCCTGGTTTGCAGAACTGCACGGAAGCGCTCAGCTACTCCCAACAGACGACGACAGGCTGAGGGATGACGCCGAGGCAGTCCTCCGGTTCCACAAGACGCTGACGAATGATCTGCTGATGCTCGTTGACGCAGCATTCGCCGATGCGCAACACGAACTGACAACTGACCTCGGCGACTGGCTACCGTGCCGAGTGCTCGTCCAAAGCGGTGACGGCCTTCAGGAGATCTGGTGTGCGCTCAGCACCCGTGGCAACGATGGGAACTTCGTCTCAGAGAAACAGCGAGACCTGCTCTTTGCAGAGCTGGAGCGGCACTTGCAGCCAGTAATGTTCGAGGCTCGCAACGACTGGCCGAGCGGTGACGTCGAGTGGTGGGAGGTTGTGCGGTTCGGAGTACGTCAGCGTTGGTGACGCGGACCTGCGATCCGTCGTACGGCTTCATCAGGGACGTCGAGCAGGTGTGCAGCGATGGCGACATCGCCAATAGCAAGAACGGAACGGGCAGCGTCGATGCCCTTCTCGATGAGATCGGCATGCCGAGCGGTGTACTCCTCGATGGCACGGTCCACGAGTTGGGTCTGAGTGGTGTCGGTGAGCGCGGCAAGGTAGCGGATTCGCTCCTTGGTTTGTGGGCTGACCTTTATCGGGGATTGATTGACGCTCATAGCTCTCTCTCCTGGTACCTAAAGGTACAGAGTACCTAGAGGACTGTCAAGACGAGTCCGGCCGAATTGGCTTGGTCCCGCTGGGGTCGCCCGCGAAAACGTACTCGCCCGACGAAGGCTCCAGGCCAGTTTGCTCGCGCCTTCAGGCGAGCTAGCGCTCGAATGACTGCCTCATCGAATCAATCAGCGGAACGCCACGCCAGTCCGACTCCTTGGTCGGCTTGCGCACGAAACCGACACCCGGGGCACCGTCGGCGATGGCAAACGCTACGTGCATCTCTTGCGCCTTCGAGTCGACATCTCTCGACGCGAAGAGCAAGCAGCTCTCGTTTGCGAACTCCGGTCCCGGCTGAACGTGGCTACATTCAGACCGAATCCTCGGCCTTGGCCACACCGCCGCACTGCTGTGACCAGGACTTTCGGGTGGAGGCGAAGGGACTCGAACCCTCGAACCTCCTGACTGCCAGGTAGCTCAATACCGTCGCAGCCCGTGTCGGATCGTCCCGCGTCGTCGCGTTCTGGCCGGTCAGGGCGGCCGTCCGGGGGGACATCCGCCACAGCGTGCAACTGCGTGCGACGCTCTGGGACGGGTTTGTTGGCTCGAATGTTGGCTCTCCGCGACCGTCGAGCAAGGGCCGTCGGAGGCGTGGTTGTCGTGACTAGGTCCGATGCTCCCGGCCGGGTTTCGTGGCGGGTAGAGAAGCCTGGAGCGACGAAGACGCTGCCAGCCCATCTTCGGAAGACAATGTCCTCGTCGTGTTCGATTTCGTCGCTATCCTCGTGGTCGCGAGGGTCATTGCTTGTCGAACGTGATGCCGTGCCGCTTGGCCGGCTCTGAGCGGGTCCAGTCGATGGCATCTGATGGTCGTTCGGGTCGGCCATCCAACCAGTTTCGCGGAGAGGACGCCTCCGCGCTTTGAGAGAGCCAACCGGGGCGGCCGGCAGGGCGGGACCGAGAGAAAGGGAAGGAAACCCAGGGGTCTTGTAAGGAAACTACGTGTTGGGTATACTTAAGCCATCCCCCCAGGTGCTTCGGCGCCTGGGTGCGAAACCCGCCGAGAGGCGGGTTTCTGCGTTTCTGGCGCCGCTACCAGCCTCCTGGCTTGTAAAGACTTCCGCGCGCGTCGTACAGCACGTCCGGAAACTGGCTCTTGGCCAGCGCGCCTCTACGTAGCTGCTTGAAGAAGTGCGCATCCTGGCTGAGCACTCGGCTTCGTTTCGCCGCTGGATGCGGATTGACCACTCCAACGGTCAGCCCAAGTTCAAATCTGACCATGCGGACTGGCTCGCAGAGATCGGAGTCGTTCGAGATCACAACGGCGGTGTCGTAGTCCTTGTTGAAGCCGTCGAGGAGCATGTACGACGCGATGTTTACGTCCGAACCCTTTTCTTCAGTCTTGATGACCTGCGCCTTCCTAGACCCCCCCGGTGGCGGTGGGTTCGTCAACCACATCCAAGTGTTACTGGTCAAGAAGTGCCCGAAGTGAATCGATACGAGTGGGAGTGTTTCGAGCGCCCTGAGGTAGGTCTGCTGGCGTTGCGGCGCTTGGACGTCATCGAGCCTGGCCGTGACTTTGGCAGTGAAGTACCGAATGCGGTGTATCGAGTCGTTTGGGAGAAGGTTCTGACAAAGCGCCTCAAGGTCCAGCCACCTGAAATGGGTCCGCTTCAAGGCTCCGTAGTACAGGTTGAAGCCGTCTATGTAGACGTTCGTCGCCACTTTTCCATCGTCTCACGTCCAAGCGAGATGCTGCGCTGCCTTGGAAGGTGCCAGGGCCCCGCGGGCTACGAGCGGACTGGGACCAAGTGGTCGCCGACGTACCGGCCGACGATGCCCGGACGACCGCAGAAGGCGACAGGAAGCGGTGTCAGCCGTGACGCCGAGATTCAACGGATCTGACAGGGTCACCTCGTGTCCTCAAGCCCACCGGTCATGGCTCCGACCGTGGGCTGATAGCTCTCCTCGTCGTGGACTAGCGAGGCCAATTTGTGGACCCGCTCCTTCGCCGGACTCGCTGGAACAGGTCGTGACGAAGGTCGGTTCCGGTGGGTTGCCACCCGGTGAGCTGGCCGAAGTGGGCGTCTGTGAGAAAGCGCGATGCGCCGAAGAGGGTCCCGATCTCTCCCCAGGAGTCGTCGCACAGCGGGTGGAGAACGGTTCCCGTGGCTTCTTCGAGAATGGCGTTTATCGCGCCTTGAGTGACCGGCCGACCGTCGCTGATGTTGTAGGTGCCTGGCGGCGCGTCGGTGGCGGCGTGGATGGCGGTGGCCGCGTCGGCGCTGGCGATCGCCGCCACCCAGGAGGTTGGCTGGCCGTCGATGAGCTGCCAGCCCTTCTGAGCGACCGATACCACTTTGGCGGTCATGGGGTCGTGGTCGCCGAACACCCAGCCGAGGCGAAGGATGACCGACCGACCTCCAAGGCTGGTGAACACTCGGGCGGCCGCTTCAGCGGCGTGAGCGGCGACCGTCTCGGCTCCCGGCTCGACCGGCGAGGAGGAAACGAGGGGTTGTCCGCCGTCGTCGGAATAGAGGAACGCGGTGGAACACACCACAAGTCGATCGGCGCCAAGGTCGCTCGCGACTCTGGCAAGGGTGACAAACTCGGCTGCAAGGGCACGGGCGCGGTGTCGGCGTCGGAGCCTGGTGGCGAGACCGGGCAGGAGTGGCTCGGTGATAAGGACTACCGCCGTGCCGGCGAGCGGGCTCGCTCCCGTCCGCCCTTCAACGATGTCGGTCAGCTGGGTTGCGTGATCGACCTGGGCGATACCTGGCGCGACGGTGTCGAGCTGACGGGCGGCTACCTCACGGAGGCCACGCGGCCGGCCGACGATGACGATATGGGGCGGCGTGGTGTGAGCCTCCGTCACTTCAGCCGGGACCGGCCCCGATGTGCTCGGGTGCGCGTCGCCAGGCCAGACCCGAACGTGGTGTTCGAACGTCATCGGCGTCAGAGTCGTGGCAGGCCGGCAGAAGGCTCGAGAACTCGGATCGAGCCGGGGACAGCCCCGTTCGTCGAAGGAGGCTGCAGGGAGCTGGGCGGCACGACGTCGACCTCCGTGCCGAGACGGGGGACGGCCCGATCCAGCCACCGTGGCATCCACCAATTGGCCCGGCCCAGCACCTCCATCACCGAGGGAACGAGGACCATTCGCACGAGCGTGGCGTCGATGAGGATCGCGGCGGCGAGCCCGAGGCCAAGCACCTTGAGCACGTGTACCTGGTCGCCGATCACGAACGAGCCGAAGACGCAGATCATGATGGCCGCTCCCGCGGTGACCACGCGGGCCGTCTTGGCCAGCCCGTCAGCCACCGAGGTCGAGGGATCACCGGTACGGCGCCACTCTTCCCGGATGCGGGAGAGGAGGAAGACCTCGTAGTCCATGGACAGGCCGAACAGGACGGAGAACATCATGATCGGGATCCACGGATCGATCGGGCCGGTGGCGCCGATCGAGAAGACGCGGCCCAGCCAGCCCCATTGGAAGACGGCCACGATCACTCCGTAGGCCGCGCCGACCGAGAGCATGTTCACCACCACGGCCTTGATCGGGATGGCGACGGAGCGGAACACGGCCATTAACAGCAGGAAGGCGAGGAGCAGGACCATCCCGATCACCCACACCAACCGCGCCGAGAGGTAGGACGAGGCGTCGATGGAAGCCGCCGTCTCACCGCCGACGTAGGCGGCGACTCTTGTGCCGGCTGTGCTCTCGGGGATGACCCGGTCGCGCAAGGTGTGGACGAGCGTCTCGGTCTGGGCTGACTGCGGGGACGTCGTGGGGTAGGCGATGATCACCGCGTCCTGGCCCGATGAGTTGAAATGCGCCGGGGTGGCGTAGGCGATGCCTGGTGTCGTCGCCACCCGGTGTTGGAGGCTCTCGACGGTGGCCCGTTGGCCCGGAGGGACGCTGGTGGCCAGGATCAGGGGGCCGTTGAAGCCGGGACCGAACCCGGTGGCAAGCGCCTCGTACGCCTGGCGGGTTGTGGAGCTTCTCGGGTCGTTGCCCTCGTCCGTGAAGGCCAGCCGCATGGAGAAGAACGGGAGGGCGAGGAGGACGAGCGCGGCTAGTGCCACCCCGCCGGCGATAACCGGGCGGCGCTGGACCGTCCGGCTCCAGCGGTACCAAAAGCCCCGAGTCTGGGATGCGGCCGCGCTGTGGAGGAGGCCAAGGACGTGCAACCGGTCGATGGCGCGTCCCGAGAATCCCAGCATGGCCGGGAGGACGGTGACGGCGGCCAGCATGACGAGGAGCACGGCAGCGATGACGCCGATGGCCTCGCCCCGCAAGAAGGAGAGCTGCAGGATGAACAGTCCCAGCAGCGAGAGGACGACGGTGGTGCCGGCGAACATCACGGACCGGCCGGAAGTGGCGAGCGACACAGCGGCTGCCTCCCGCGGTTCGCGCCCCTCGGCCAGGCCTTGGCGGTAGCGGGTCACGATAAACAGCGCGTAGTCGAGCCCGACACCCAAGCCGATCATGGCCATCACCTCGGGCGTGAAGGTCGGGGCGGACTCCAGGTGCGTGAGCAGGTCGAGGACGCCGACGCCCACCCCGATTCCGAACAGGGCCGTGATGATCGGTAGGCCCATGGCAACGACCGAGCCGAACGCCAGCAGCATGATGATCATGGCGGCGAAAATGCCTATGCCCTCCGAAGACCCGGGCTCACCACCGGCGACAAGGTCGATGGCCGGTCCACCCAGCACCACCTTGTAGCCGGGTGCATGGAAGGACTGGGCGGTGGAGATGACCTTATTGATGGCGCCCGTAGGCAGGGTGCCGGTGGACTCGTCGAAGTTCAGCTGGAGGTATGCGATGTGTCCGTCGGATGAGATCTGGTGCTGCTCGCCCGCCGAGAACGGCGAGACGACGTCGGACACGTGGGCCAGTGGTGTGAGCGCGCGGACCATGTCAGCCGTGCGAGCCTCGACAGCGGGCCCAGTGACCGGACCCGCCGTGATGATCACGACCTCGTTCTGGCTGCCCGACTGACCGGGGAAGGCTTGATCGAGGATCTTCTCGATCGGTTGCCCCTCCATGGTCAAGTTGTTGGTGAAGCTGCTGCCGGCGAAGTGGGCCATGACGTTGAAGACCACGATGGCTACCACCCATGCCAGAAGCACCCGTCGGCGGTGGTCGTAGCACCAGCCGGCCAGCCGGGCGAGCAGGCTCTTGTGAACGGGGCGGCTCGGGCCGTGATTGCTGTTGTTTCGTGACATTGGATTGGCTCCTTCAGTCGTGGGATGGCTCGCCGTGGGCGGCATTTGGTTGATCGCGGCGCCAGTAGGCCTTGGAGACGGTGGCGGCCTGGTCCAGTCCGGCCGACCGCAGGAGCTCGACGACGCGAAAAACAAGGTGTCGCTCACCGTTGACGTAGCTGGCAACGGGAGGTTCGAGGTCCAGCCCGGCGATCACCTCTGGAAGCTGGGCGTCGGTGACCCAGAGCTGGCGCATGTCGGCGACGCCGTTCGGCCCTGGCCGCGACAGGGGACCGTGCGGGGTCACGAGTACAGCCGCCGCCGAGGCATGCGGTGGCAGTGCCTCGAGCATGGCGAAGGCCGCTGGCATCGCCGAGTCGTCGGCCACGAAGACGTGAGACGTGGCCGCCGTCCGAAGCCCTATCCCGCCTCGAGGCCCGATCGCCTCCAGCCGATCCCCCGGCTCCGCATGGGCGGCCCATAGAGTCGCTGGGCCAATACCGTCGTATAGCTCGAACTCGAGCTCGGCCAGACCAGCAGCCGAGTCGGCGTGCCGGATGGTGTAACGCCTGCGAACCGAGCCGGCACCGTCAGGGAACTCGATCATGAGGTCCTGACCGGGCGCGTACTCGAAGCCGACGAGGTCGCTTGATGCCACCGTGACGGACCGCACGTGGGGCGCGAGGTCTCGGACATCGACGACCTCGAGGTCGAGCAGGTACGAGCCGCGCAGCCGTCCGCCGAAGAGGGTGTCGGGGACCGGCCTGCGAGTGGGGATGATTCCTTGCGTAGACATGTGTGCTCCCAAGGTGTTTGGAACGAGGTGGTAAAGATCGGACGCGGTCGGACGGCGCCCCTGCCAGTGGCTTTAGCTGGTGCCTGCCTTGGTGAAGACCCGGATGGCACCGTTCACGAAGACAAGGGCGTAGAGAACGAGGACCGCCATCGACAGGATGGCCATCGTGGTGGCGTTGTGGAGTCCCCAGATGTTGTGCAGCGCGGTCACTCCGCTGGGGCCGGTCAGGCCGTAGCGGAACAGCGCTAGGGCGTGGGTGAGGGGGAGGATCTTGGCCACCGCGTCGAGCCAGTTCGGCAGGGCGGTGATGGGAAAGAGCGATCCGGCGAAGAAGAACGGGACGATCGCCAAAGCGGGGACGGCACCGATGTACTCCACCGGACTCGGCAGGCGGACGGTCAGGATCTCAGCCAGGCCGTACATGAGGATGACGAACACCACTGCGGCCGCGACGAACCACAGGGCGCGGAGACCGACTGTGTAATTCGAGCCACGCGCCGCTGCCAGCGCGATAAGCACCACGACCTGGAAGGCCGTGAGCGTGAGAGCAGCTACGAGGTTGCCGAAGACGATCGACGAGCGCCGGATCGGGGCGACGAGCAGCTCTCGCATGGCGCCTTGCTGGCGATCGACGATGACGCCGAGCCCCGAGAACAGGCAGTTGAGCGGAATGAGGAGCCCTGCTGTGGAAAGAGCGACGAAAGTCATGTAGGCGGTCCGTCCCGGACCAGCGTGGATTGTGTTGGCGAGAGCGGGCGCGATTGCGAGGGCGAAGAGCGCCGGGGCGACGAGCGGAAGCACGAGGGACTGGGGGGATCGCACCGTCAGCGCAAGCCGGCGCTTGGTCAACGTGCCCAGAGAGCGAACCGGCCTGATTGGGCGCGGGGCACGCCGAGTGTCGACTGTGCTCGCGAGCGCGGTGGGAGTCGTCGTCATGGTCCTCTCCTATTCCTCGGCGGCCGTGATGTGGCCGCCGGTCAAGCGCAAATAGACATCGTCGAGAGTCGGGATCCGGGTGGTCGCAGAGCGCACGTTGACACCCGCACCACGGAGTTGGTGCAGGACGGTCTCGCTGCTGGACCCGCGAAGCGACGCGGTCACGGTCGAGCCGATGACGAGGATGTCGTCCTCGGGCAGCCCTGCCGCCCTCAGGGCTTGGATGGCCGTGGAGGTGTCGTCGACTCGAACCTCGAGGACCTCGTCCCCGAGGAGACCGAGCAGGTTCGCTGGTGTTTCGCAAGCCACGATCCGGCCGGCATCGATGATGGCGATCCGGTCGCAGAGCCGCTCGGCCTCGTCGAGGTAGTGGGTCGTGAGAAGGATCGTGACCCCCGTTCTGTCCCGGAGGGTGGCGAGTACGTCGAAGAGGTCGTGTCGCACACGGGTGTCCAGCCCCACCGTGGGCTCGTCAAGGAAGAGCACCTGAGGGTTGGAGAGCAGGGCGCGGACGATCTCCATGCGTCGCCTCTGCCCACCGCTGTAGGTGGCGACCGGTCGGTCGAGGTAGTCGGCCATGCCAACGTCCTCAGCCAGCTGGTGCAAACGGTTTCGGCCCTCGGCGGTGTTCACACCCCAAAGTCGGAGATGGAGCTCGAGGTTCCTGCGGCCGCTGAGCGGCTGATCCACCACGGCGTCTTGGAACACGACGCTGCTGATAGCTCGGGTCCCCATCGGGTCCTTGGCGACGTCCCTGCCCCCGAGGAGCGCTCGCCCGGAGGTCGGGGTGACCGTGGTGTTCAGCATGCCGATGGTCGTGGTCTTGCCAGCACCGTTAGGTCCGAGGAGACCGAACGCTTCGCCTGGCTCGACCTGGAAGCTGATGCCTCGCACGGCGTGGACGTCGCCCGGGTAGGTCTTGGTCAGTTCGATGGCTTCGATCGCCGGGGAGGGAGCAGTCATGGCTGGTCCTCCTCGATGTCGGAGAGGTCGTTGGTGTCCCGTTGGCGAAGCTCGAGGAGCTGCTCCGGGTCGAACGGCGGGGGAACCCTGTCGAAACCGTGCTCGTGGACCTCTCGCCACCACTCGGCGCCCTCGAGGGCTCCCGACTCGATCTCACCTAGCAACGAGCGGACGTAGTCGATCTCCGCGGCAAGCAAGCGTTCCCGGTACTCCTCGTCCACCCAAAGGAGGCGAGGCAGGCCGCGCTTTTGCACGACCTCACGGATCGCCCCGGCCTGGGCCTCCTCGAGGGTGAGCCGCGTGAGCCGCACTTTCAGTAGTCCGATGACCTGTTCTGGGGGCAAGGCGGCGAGAAAGGAAAGTCCGGCGACAAGCTGGGGATACTCGATGGTCGGAGTGGAGAGCAGCTCCGCCAGCCAGTCGTTGATCTCGAGCCGGCCGGCATCGGTCAGCTGGTAGATGGTCCGCTCGGGGAGCCGACCAGCGCGTCCGATCTCCTTGGTCTCGATCAGACCCCTCTTGGCCAGGGACTCCACGACACGGTAGAGGGCGCCGTAGTTGAGCCTCACGCTTCGCTGCTTTTCCCGCTGTCGCAAGGTAGTCGCCACCTCGTAGGGGTGCATGGGCCGCTCCAACAGGGAGACCAGCACTGCCAGCGCTAGAGGGTTGCTTCGGTTCTGAGTCATCGTTCTCCTTCGGGGTACTTCGCTGAGAGTACCATCGTGCGGAGAGGTTGTCAACACGGTCCCTCAGGAGCTGCGAGGCGTGCTCGGCACGACGCCTCAGCCAGCCCGTAGCCAACTCCCTCCCCGCTATTCCGTCAGCTGAGGAGGCGCTGGGTTTCTCGGGCCCGATGATCAAGCCCGGAGTCATTGAGCACGCAGCCTGCCTGCGCAGCTACATATGCGGGTGCCGCAACCAGCGGCTCGTCGGATTCGAGGCCCGAAGGCGCACGATGGTTGTGAACCCCGCCACGAGTCCCTCGTTCTCCACGCTCGGCCGAGATCTCACCGGAGACAAGTGCCAGTGCTCGTAGCCAGGTCCGGAAGGCGGGGGCGCGCGGCTGGGCGCCACATGCCTATTTCGAACGACCTCGGTGCAGATCAGCCGTTACCGCTCGCCTTTAGATTCAGCTGCCCAGGCCACGAGGCCATCCATAGCTCGGTTCGCTGGCTCTGATCGACACCCGGCACTCCTTCGGCTCCTCCAGCGTCTGCTGTGAGTGTGCGCTTGAGGCACGCTTGAGGCACGAGCTGCGGGTGAGCGGCAGGACCGACCTCGGGGCACGTCTTGGACCTGCGCTAATGGCTTGCATCGGCGTCACAACAAGGGGCGTCCGGGCATCACACCTTTAGCACAGGGTGCCACGAGACGACGACGCCGGGTGCGGACGTTCGAGCGTTTCGGCACTCACGATCGCTCCGTGTTGGCGGAGCGTAGTCGCTACGGCACGCGGACCACGCGCCGCTTGATGCCGTTCACGAGCGGCGCGTTGACGACGTCCGGTTCGGACCACGTCGGACACGGAGTGAGGTGCCGGAGTGCGTTGGCGATCTCCCGCTGCTGACTCCGCGCGCTCGGGCAGTCGCCCTTGTCGTAGCCGGAGAGCAGGAGGATCATTCCTACGTACCCTTCCCTATCCTCGCTCTCGCTGACAACCCGATCATGAGCCGCGTCTCCGACCGGGCCTTCCGCCACTCACAGGGCTGTGACCTGGGGCTGTGAGTGTTGCTGTGAGTGTTGCTGTGAGCTGCCGGAGCGCGCAGACCCTCCATTGCGTGATGCCGAACCGAAGAAACCGTCCCGCGATCTCGTCTGTGAGCACTGCTGTGAGTGTTGCTGTGAGAAGTGCTGTGAGCCAATCAGCGCACCATCGCGCCATGATTCGGCTCCGCTCCACCCATGACGATCGCCTGACGTCGTTGTCATCGCGAACGACCCGGCAGCCCGCCACCATCGAGGCCGCCCGCGCCTGCCACAGCCTGGACGACGTGGCTCGCCAAGCCGGCATCAACCTCTATCGCACCACCGAGGAACGCCGCGCAGCGCGAGAAGAACGCGGCACAACTGCTCCGAGTGTCCCGCCGTCGGAGATGGAGCAAACTGATGGCCAACACTGACAAGAGCTGGTCCCGTAAGCCGCTCCTGAGCGTGGATGACGCGGCAGTCCTGCTTGGCCAAAGTCGGTCGTCGATCTACCGGGCGATCGGACGGGGAGACCTGCCCGTGCCTGTGTTCACCATCAATGGACGCATCCGCATCGCCCGTCGTTCTGTCGAGCGCCTCCTTGCCGGCGAGTTGCCGCTGACTGCCCGCGAGGAAGGAGTGGACGAGACCGGAGAGCAGAGCGGGGGGCTCTTCGGGGTCCCCGGGGCGTAGTCCGTCG
>Ga0181521_10004421_pt1 | contig 16087 bp, 14 predicted proteins | sample PEATcosm2014_Bin_32_FD_119764 | JGI IMG/M metagenome (GOLD analysis project Ga0181521, IMG submission 119764) | Peatland microbial communities from MTU Mesocosm Facility, Houghton, MI, USA - PEATcosm2014_Bin02_60_metaG | ecosystem: Environmental > Terrestrial > Soil > Wetlands > Peat | place... | reverse complement strand
GGCGCGTTCGCCGGAGTAGCGGCTGGTCGCCAGGACGCGGGCCGCGCGCTCCACGTGCAAGCGTTCGCAGCGCGCCTGTATGGACATAGTGAGGCGAGTCAGCCCGGATTCGAAGCGGAGTTCGTCGGCAATGACCCCCTTCAGAGAGGCGATGTGCGACGGGCTGCGAGCGATCCGGTAGCCATCCATATCGAAGCCGACGGTGAGATCGAAGTCCGGGGAGGGACTCAGGCACCGGTTGAACCAGAGGCGCTCGAAAGTATATACGGGCAGCCGGACGCGCGGGGTAGAGAACTCGACGCCGTGGCCCAGGCTGTGGAGCGCCTTTGCCAGGACGTGAATCCCGACGTAGGTGCCGCTGCCGCGCCGGATATCGAGCGGTGTGGAAGTGAGGAATCGGATTCGCACTTGGGGTACGCGCAGGACTATGATATCCGCTTGTGGGGGGCGGAACAAATGCCGCAATGGGACGCCGGGCTGTACCTGAAGTTCTCGACCGAGCGAACACAGCCGTCTATCGACCTGATTCAGCGGATCGCACTGGCCGATCCGCGGCGTATTATCGACCTGGGGTGCGGCCCGGGAAACAGCACCGAGGCGCTTCGGCGGCGCTGGCCGGGCGCATCGATTACCGGGCTGGACAGCTCCGTGGAAATGATCGAGGCCGCACGCCAGGCGTATCCTTGGGGCGCCTGGGAGGTTGCCGACGCCGCCCGGTGGAACGCTCCTGAGCCGTGCGACCTGGCGTTTGCGAACGCCCTCATGCAGTGGATTCCGGATCACCAGCGGATCTGCCGCCGCTTGATGGAGCAGGTAGCGCCGGGAGGAGCGCTGGCCGTCCAGTTGCCCGCGGAGGCCCATTACGAATCGCCCGTTCACCGCGAAATTCGCGACGTGTCCCGGGAGCCCCCTTGGCGCGGCCGTCTGGAAGCCGCGCGCGCGATGTTTACCCATCGGCCGGCGGCCTATTATTACGACGCGCTGCAGCCGCTGGCCTCCCGCATAGATTTGTGGGAGACCACCTACTACCACGTCGTGGCGGGGCCCGAAGCGCTGCTCGAATGGTACCGGGGCACCGGTCTCCGTCCCTTCCTGGAATCGCTGGCCGGCGATGAGGAGCGGCGCTACTTCGAGCGGAGGGTGCTGGACCGCTACATCGCGGCATATCCACGCCAGCCTGATGGGCGTGTGCTCTTTCCGTTCGCGCGGCTGTTCTTTGTCGCGTACCGGTAGACGATGGATTCATTCTGCACCCTCGGCGGCGTGGATTACACTAAAATAGGAGTGCACCATGACCATCGCACCCGGTGTGATTCTGCCCGAATCTGAGATCGCTGCGGTCTGCCGGCGTTACCAGGTGAAGGAACTCGCGCTGTTCGGTTCGGCTGCGCGGGGTGAGCTGCGGCCCGACAGCGACATTGATCTACTGGTCGAGTTCTTGCCTGGCGCCGAGGTAGATCTCGTCGAGCATCTCGCGGCTGAGCGGGAACTCTCCGAGTTACTGGGGCGAAAGGTCGATCTGGTCTCCAAGCGAGCGCTTCGGAACGCCCTGCGAGAAGAGGTCCTCTCCCAAGCCCGCCACATCTATGCGGCGTGAGCGGCTTTACCTCGAAGACGTCGTGACGGCCGCGGATGCCATCGCCGATTTCACGTACGCCCAGAACCTGGAATCGTTCGAAGCGAATCTCATGCTGCGAAGCGCCGTGGTCCACCAGTTGACCGTCATAGGTGAAGCGGTAGCGCATCTGTCCGAGGGACTTCGCGGTCGCCACCCCAAGATTCCTTGGACCGACATCAAAGGCTTCCGCAACATCATCGTTCACGACTATTTCGGAATCGATTGGGAGGAGGTTTGGCGTTCCGCGACCGCAAGGGTTCCCGTCCTACGCGCCCAGGTCGCCGATATCCTGCGCACCGAAGTTTCGGAGTGATTCCGAGGCGCGGCCATCCCCGGCGTTACACTGGAACCGGAATGCCGAAAGCGGCTGTTCTTTGTCGCGTACCGGTAGACGTCAGAAGATGTATTTGAGGCCCAACTGGATCTGCCGCGGCGGCTTATTGCCATAGGCATTGGCCGAAAGCACCTGCCCGAAAGTCGGCGATCCGAGAATGTGATTCGGGATGTCGAGATTGGGATGGTTCGTCAGGTTGAAGAACTCGCAGCGAATCTGGAGGCGATGGTTCTCGGTCCGCAACGGGATGGTCCTGGACAACGAGAAATCCAAGTTTGAGAAAGCCGGGCCGGTGAGAATGTTGCGGCCGGCAGTGCCAAAGACGGGAAGGCCAAACTGGGTGAGGGCGGGCTCGGCGAACGCGCAGGCGTTGAACCAGCTCCCCGGCTGGTGGACGGTATCAGCGGCCAATCCGCCATGCGAGATGGTGGCATGGCAGGCAGGGTCGGGATTGGCCATCACCGGGCCTGCCTGGAAGGGGTTGGCGATCAGATCGGGCCGGGCCGGGTTGCCGAACGCGGCGATGGCGGAGCCGGTCTGCGCGGCGGCCAGGTTCACAGTGAAGGGGGAACCCGACTGGGCGGTGAGAATGCCGGCCAGTTGCCAGTGGTCGAGGAGCGCTTTGCGCCACCCCGCACCGTGCGCCCACAACTTGCCGAAAGGCAGATCGTAGACCGCGCTGATGGCCAGACGGTGCCGGGCGTCGAAGTCGGATACCGCCCGCTCCGCGTTCAGGTCGTTCGAATTCTGGGGAAGGCCGGAGCCGACGCTGCCGGCAAACACGGACGACACATCGTCAATGGATTTGGACCAGGTGTAGGAAACCAGGAAAGCGAGGTCCTGGCCGACACGCTTCTCCGAGCGGAACTGCATGGAGTTGTACGAACTCGAGGATCCCGATTGCACGTACAGCAGCGAGGAGAACTGGGGGTAAGGGGAAAGGCCGGTCGATGGGTTCGTCTGGTTCAGGTCGCGAACATCGGCCAGATGCGTGCCGTGGGAACCGACGTAAGCCATGTCGAGCATCCAGTTAGGCCCCAGCTCATACTGCAGATCGACATTCCACTGCTCGACGTACCCGTCGCGGAAATTCGGAGCGATGCGGTTGGGCTGGACGATCGCGAGGCCGGGCTGGGTGAGGATGTTCTGAATCACAAACGGGTTGCTGGGGTTGTTGATATAGGCGGAGAGATCGTAGAACGGCGGGTTGGCGCGGGGGAAGATACTGATATTGAAGATGCCAACGTCATAGAAGATGCCGTAGGCCGAGCGCACCACCCAGCGCTGCGACTGCAGCGGCCGCCAGGCGATGCCGATGCGTGGGGCGAAATCGGTGTACGTCGGGCTGTACGTGGCCCGGGGAATCCCGTCGGTCCCGGCCAGTATGAACTGGCAGTCGGGCGCCGGGGAGCAAGTGGCGGAAGCAGGACTGAGATCGGGAACACTGAAGCGATTGTGCGTCTCCACGGGCGGGCCGTTGTACTCGTAGCGCAAGCCGACGTTCAACAGAAAGCGCGGCACGACATGGATGTCGTCCTGGATGTATAAGTTCGAGCCGGTGCTGCGGAGGCTGTTGAAGGTGTTGCCCTGCACGGCGACCGCGTAGTCCGGTATGCCGGAGAGCAACTGCGCCAGGGCGAAGAACGGAGCCTGGCCGGTCTGATTGAAGAGCCACTCGCCGCGGGCGACGAAATCGAGATAGTTGTTGACCTGGATCTTGCGGATGTCCGCTCCGAACTTGAACTGGTGGCGGCCGGAGATCCAGGAGAGATTGTCGGACAGATGAGCGGTGGTGTCGTGGCGATCCTGCGGGTAATTGACCGGCTCGCCGATGCCTTCGAAGGGGGGCAAGCTGACGTTGGGGACCCCCAGGTCCACGGGGTTGGTCAGCACATCGGGGAAGCCCAACTGACGGCTTACGTCCGTGCCGTAATGCTGCTGAAAGGCGCCGGCGCGCATGCGATTGAATCCGAGGCGGAACTCGTTGGTGGCGCTGGGGGTGAACACGTGCGTCCAAGCCAGGCCGGCGTTCTGGCCGTTGTTGAGGGTGTAACTGCCATAGCCGGGGAGGGTGGTAAATGCATTGACGGGATCGAAGGGGTTGAAGCGATTCTCGTCGAAGCGGGTGAAGTGAGCCGAGATGACATCGCCGCCGGTGGCGTGATGGTCCACCTTCGCCGTGGTCAGGTTTTCCGAATTGCGAATGACGGGAGACGAGACGAAGGTGTTGGAGTTCACCAGGCCGGAGCCGACGTTGGCCGCGGGATACAGGTTGAATATGGCCAGGCCGGCCGGATTGATAAACGCGGCCGGAAGGGCGCCCAGGGCCTCCATTTTCTGCATTTGAGAAGGCACCGTGGATTCCTGCGTGGTCGCCTGCCGCAACCGCAGACCCTCGTACGCGCCAAAAAAGAACGTTTTGTTCTTTCGGATGGGGCCGCCGAGCGTTCCGCCGAACTGGTTGCGGTCGAAGCGCGGGATATCGCCGCAGGTGCCCGGGACAGAGGCGGGAGTGCAGGCGGGAAAGTCGAAAAAGTTCTTGGCATCCATGTGCCGGTTGCGGAAGAACTCAAAGGCGCCGCCGTGGAACTGATTGGAGCCGCTCTTGAGAATGACGTTGACCTGAGCGCCGCCGCTGCGGCCGAACTCGGCCGAGTAGTCGCTGGATTGCACCTTGAACTCCTGAATGGCGTCGACGGAGGGCAGGGCCACGTACTGGTTGATGTAGGGGTCGTTGTTGTCCACACCATCGAGAAGAAAGCTGTTGGACTGTTCGCGGGCGCCATTGACGCTGATGGCTCCGCCCTGGGTGGAGTTTTGCGATCCTTCCGTGGCCGAGTGGCTTCCGGGAACAAGCAGCGCGAAGGACAGGAAATTGCGCTCGTTCAAGGGCAACTCGCGCACCTGTCGTCCGTTGAGCACCTGGCCCAGGGTCGACGTGTCTGTCTGCACCAGTGGAGGCGTGTCCTTGACCTCGACCTCACTAGCGACCGGACCGATTTCGAGCACGAAATCCACGCGCGCGGTCTGATCGACGTCCAGAGTGACATCGCTGTAGAAGCTCTTGTGGAACCCAGACTTCTCCACCGAGACGCGATACCGGCCCACCGGCAGGAGAGCGACCGTGTAGTCGCCATCTTCGTTGGTTCGTGTATCGCGCGTGGCGTTGGTGTCCATCTCAAGCACAGTGATTTTGGCTCGCGGAACGACAGCCCTGGACGGATCAATCACTGTGCCGGTGATGGTTCCGGTGGGACCGGCTGCAAAGAGCGAAACGGCCAGCAATCCGAACAGCAGAGGGGTTAGTAGCGGCCATCGAAAACCCATTTTGTTCTCCCCAGCCGCACTGAGACGTAGAGCGCGGCGCCGAGGTTTCATGTTCCAGGTCCGTTCTATCCGTTATAGTCCTCGGGGATGAGTCTTTCTCGCGCATAACATATTACACTAAAACCGGAATGCCGAAAGCGGTTTGCCTGTTGAGCGGGGGCCTCGACTCCTCCACCTGCCTGGCGCTGGCGCGTCGCGAGGGGTACGCCTGCTATGCCCTCTCCTTCGATTACGGGCAGCGCCACAAGATCGAACTGGATGCAGCCAGACGCGTGGCGGCCAGCATCGGGGTGGAGCGGCACCTGGTGGCGACGATCGGCCTGGACGCGTTCGGCGGTTCGGCGCTCACGGGCGATATCGCCGTGCCCAAGGCGCGCTCCACGGCGGAGATGAGCCGCGGCATCCCGGTGACCTACGTCCCCGCGCGTAACACCATTTTCCTTTCCTTCGCGCTGGCGTGGGCGGAGGTGCTGGAAAGCTCGGATGTCTTCATCGGGGTGAACGCCCTCGATTACTCGGGCTATCCGGACTGCCGGCCGGAATACATCGAAGCCTATGAGCGCATGGCCAACCTGGCGACCAGGGCGGGGGTGGAGGGGCGGACGCGGCTCAAGATCCACACCCCGCTGATTGGCCTCACCAAGGCTGAAATTGTGAAGCTGGGGCGCGAGCTGGGGCTGGACTTCAGCTTGACCTTCAGTTGCTACGATCCCGGGCCGGAGGGCCGGCCGTGCGGCCAGTGCGACGCGTGCCTGTTGCGCCGCAAAGGCTTCCAAGAGGCGGGAATTGAAGATCGCTGAGCTGTTCTACTCGATTCAAGGCGAAGGCTCGCTGGTGGGCGTGCCCTCGGTGTTCATCCGCACCAGCGGATGCAATCTGCGGTGCGCGTGGTGCGACACGCCATACACCTCGTGGCAGCCCGAGGGCGCGGATCTGACGCTCGGCCAGATTGTGGATGAGGTGAAGGCGCACCCGGCCAGGCACGTGGTGGTGACCGGCGGCGAGCCGATGATCGCACCCGAGATCGTTCCGCTCGCCGAGCGGCTGCGCGGGCTGGGCTGGCACATCACCATCGAAACCGCCGGGACGGTGGTTCAGCCGGTGGCGTGCGACCTGATGAGCATCAGCCCCAAGCTCGCCAATTCCACGCCCACCGGCGGCTGGGCCGCGCAGCACGACCGCCTGCGCATCCAGTTGGAAGTGCTGTTGGAGTTGATGGGCCGTTACCCGTACCAGCTCAAATTCGTGATCGAAACACCCGGCGATCTGGACGAGGTGCGGGCGCTGATCGGAACGTTGGGGGCGGATCGCAGCCGCGTGATTCTGATGCCCGAGGGCACGGATCGTGATCGGCTGCGCGAGCGTGCGGTGTGGCTGGCCGAAATCTGCAAGCGGGAGGGCTTGCGATTTAGCCCGCGCTTGCACGTGGACCTGTGGGGCAACCGGCGAGGGGTGTAGGGGAAACGACAGTGGAGGCACGTAGCTCATTTTCATGGCTTCACCTATTCTTGTATAGACGAAGGGGATCAGGCATGGGTAGCGGAAGACCGCTCCCTAAAGGTCGCGGCTCTGTTAAGCTAATCCTGAATGACAGTCGATGAGATCCGTGAACTGATCAACCTGGCGGCCGAAACCGGGATTGCGGAATTGGAGGTGCAGCGCGGCGAGAACCGTGTCCGCATACGCCGCGCAGCCTTCGCGGCGCCCCAGGAATTCGCCGTCGCTCCCGCCCCCGCTGCCCCGGCGCCTCCGCCGTCCGAAACTCCCCAGGACAAGGGCGTCGACCAGCCCGCCGACGCCAACCTGACGCTGGTGAAATCTCCCATCGTGGGCACCTTCTACGAGGCTGCTTCGCCCGGCGCGGCGCCGTTCGTCCGAGTGGGCGAGCACGTCCAGCCGGGCAAGGTCCTGTGCATCATCGAGTCCATGAAGCTGATGAATGAGATCGAGGCCGAAATCTCCGGCATCATCGAAAGCAAGCTCGTCATGAACGGGCAACCGGTGGAGTACGGGGAGGCCCTGTTTGCCATCCGTGCGGTTTAGCAAGGTTCTCATCGCCAATCGGGGCGAGATTGCCGTACGGGTCATCGCCGCTTGCAAGGAACTGGGAATCCAGACGGTCGCCGTCTATTCGGAAGCGGACCGCTACAGCTCGCACGTGCGCTTCGCCGACCAGGCCATCTGCATCGGCCCGGCCAAGAGCGCGCGCAGCTACCTGGACATCGCCTCCATCATCAGCGCCGCGGAAATCACCAACGTGGACGCCATCCATCCGGGCTACGGCTTCCTAAGCGAGAACGCGGGCTTTGCCGAGGTATGCGAAGCCTCGCGCATCAAGTTCATCGGGCCGCGGCCCGAGGTGATCCGGCTGATGGGGGTGAAGGAGCGCGCCCGCGCGTTCATGCGGGAGATGGGCGTGCCCATACTGCCCGGTTCGGCGGGGGTCCTTAAGAGCCCCGAGGAGGGGCTGGCAGTGGCCGCCGAGATCGGCTATCCCGTTATTCTCAAAGCCTCCGCGGGCGGCGGCGGACGCGGCATGCGCGTGGTCAACCGGGCGGAGGATCTGCCACCGCTGTTTGCGCAGGCGCAGCACGAGGCCGGCGCCGCGTTCAGCTCGGCCGACCTCTACCTGGAGAAATTCATTGCCGCGCCGCGGCACATCGAATTCCAGATTCTGGGCGACGAACATGGCAACGTGGAGATCCTGGGCGAGCGCGAATGCACCATTCAGCGCCGCCATCAGAAGTTGCTGGAAGAGTCGCCGTCGCCCGCGGTCGACGACCGGCAGCGCGCCGAAATCTCGACCGCCCTGCGAAAAGCCGTCGCCGCCGCCGGGTATTCCAACGCCGGCACGGTGGAGTTCCTCATGGATGAGAGCGGCGAGTTATACTTCATCGAGGTCAACGCGCGGGTGCAGGTGGAGCACCCGGTCACGGAGTTCGTGACCGGCATCGACATCGTCAAGAGCCAGATCCGCATCGCGCAGGGCGAGCGGCTGCCGGAGATCCTGCCCGGCCCCGTCCAGGTGCGCGGCCACGCCATCGAGTGCCGCATCAACGCCGAGAATCCCGAGACGTTCGTGCCCTCGCCGGGCCGCATCACGGGCTTCCACGTGCCCGGCGGCATCGGCGTGCGCGTGGACACATTCGCCTACACCGATTGCGTGATTCCGCCGTACTACGATTCGCTGGTGGCCAAGCTCATCGCATACGGCTCCGATCGTGGCGAGGCCATCCGGCGCATGCGCCGCGCGCTCGATATGTTCATCGTGGAGGGGATTCACACGTCGATACCGCTGCATCGGCGGATTCTCGACGACCCCGATTTTCAGGCCGGCCGTTTCGACACCAATTTCATCAAGAGATTCCCGCCGGCTGGCAGGTCCGGGGCCGCGGAGTAGCAACCCACCACCGGCAAAAAGCGACCGCCGGCGCTACTCGGGAAACGGCCGCCGCGAAATCGGGACCGAGGAACCGCTCTTCGGTTTGTCCGCCTCTGGCCCTGTCGAAACCGATGCCCGGGGCGGCTGGTAGTTTCCGAAATTCAGTTCGTTTTCGTTGAAGCTGAGCGAGCGGTCGAGCAGCATCTCGATGGTGGCGCCCTTGGCCAGAACGGCGTCCGGGCCCCGCGTCAGCAGCACGCCGGCCATGCCCGCCGCGGCGCCCGCCGCCGCGCCGATGCCCGCGCCCATGCCCAGGTGGCCCGCGGCGTTGCCCGCGATCATGCCCACCGATCCTCCGGCGGCCGCCGCCTCGCCCACGGTGCGGGCATCCCCGGCCTTGTTGCCCTCGCTCTTCACTTTGCCTTCGGCGCGGTCCAGTTCTTCGTTCGAGCCCCCGTCCATACCGCCGATCCGCGCTCGAAAATCGCGCGTCACGCCGTTGGGCAAGGTCAACGAGTCGAAGCGCACGTACAGTTCGCCGCGCCCCTTCACCCGGCCCGGCTTCTTGATCTCGGTCACGGTGCCGATTACGTAGCTGCCCACCGGAATGACGATCCGTCCGTCCGCCAAAATCGGAAACGCGGTTTCGAGATACACGCGATCGCCCACGGCCGAGTGCTTGGTGCTGATGCTGTTGATGAGGCTCAACGGCACCTTGGTTCCGGCAGTGACGGTATACTCGGCGGCCGGCGGCGCGTCCTGCGCCAGGCACACCACTCCCGCCGCCACAAAACTCAATGCAAGCAGAGGCCGTAGGGACATCGCCATACTCCTTAACTGATTCTAGCCTATATGCTTAACGTGTTCGAAACGGATAAAGTTGCGCGCCTGCCTAGGGCATCGCCAGTTTCAAACCAGCCGGACTGGATTGGTCCGCAATCGCTACGCGGATTTCCGGGTCCGTACCCGGATTGTCCGGCAGGACCAGGTTAATCTGATAGAGCCCCGCCGAGCCGGGGGTCACGCCCGCATACAGGATGCTTGCTGCATCGATGGCCGTCCCGCCCAGGTACACCTTCAGATCGCTTAGCTTCTGAATCATCGCCGCGCTCTGGGGGATCGCGCCGGGGGCCGGGTTGGGTTGAGTCATCCCCAACCCGCAGGCGTAGAGCACGATGGTTTCGCCTGCCTGCGCCGGCGAACCGGGCGCAATCAAGGAATTATCCAGGTGCGCGGCGATGGCGTAGCCCGCGGCGGTCTGAAACAGCGCGGGCGCCGCATCCACCAATGTTACGGTGATTTCCGGCCCGGTTACGCCTTCGCGGACCACCCGGATGGTCACATCCCCGTCGAGTTGGTTGCCGGGCACCAGGAGATTGATCTGGCCATCCGAGACATACAGCAGCGGCGCCGGGGAATCCATCACGTAGACTCGGGTGCCGTTGAGCTCCACCGGCAAAGTGTTGTTGACGATATCGCCGGCCGTCACCCCCTGGCTCGACCACGCCAGGCCCGAGCCGAAGATGCTGACGATGGAATTCGGCGCGAATGGGCCGGGGGCATAATTCGATCCGTTGACCATGCTGTCCGCGGAATAAACAGGCGCTTGTCCCCAAGCGGCGTTGGCGAGCAGCAGGGCGAGGAGCAACCACGTTCGTAGCATTTATATGTAGTGCCCGCCAGACCGCGATAATCTCGCAAGATTCCGAGGACGGAACACGCGGGTGCGCGTCTGCGTATTAACCCAAGAGGCGCCGCCATGCTTCAAGACTTCATCTTCGGTCTCAAACTTCTGTTCAAACAGCGCGCGTTCACGGCCGCCGCGCTGCTGACGCTGGCCTTGTGCATCGGCGCCAATACCGCCATTTTCACGGTTCTGGAGAACGTGGTTCTCCGGGGGCTGCCGTTCCCTCACGCCGAACGACTGGTGACGATGTACAACAGCTACCCCGGCGTGGGCGTCAACCGCGGCGCGAACGGCGTCCCCGATTACCTGGACCGCCGCAAGATGACCAACGTCTTCAGCGAAGTGGCGCTAATCGGGGGTATGGACTACGAAGTCGGCATGGAGGGATCGCCGCAGCGCATCCAGGGGGAATACGTCACGCCCTCGTTCTTCCAGGTGCTGGGCGTGCGGCCGCTCATCGGGCGCACATTCACCGAAGAAGAGGCCGTCCTGGGCAAGGAGAAGGTCGCAGTCCTCACCGAAGGCTTGTGGAAGGATCTGTTCGCCCGCGACCCGAATGTGGTTGGCAAAGATATCCGGCTGAGCGGCACGCCCTATCGCATCGTGGGCGTGATGCCGGCCACTTTCGGGATCCCCGGAGACGACGACGTCCGCGTCTACACCCCGTTCGCCTTCACGCAACAGCAGACCAGCGACCAGGCCCGGCACAGCAACAGTTGGGGGATGGTTGCGCGGCTGAAGCCGGGGGTCAGCCTGGCCCAGGCGCAGGAGCGCATCAACGACCTGAACCGCCGCAACCTCGACATCTTTCCCCAGCTTCGCGCAATACTCATCAGTGCGCGCTTCGCCACCAGGGTGATCGGCTTGCAGGACGAGCTCACACGCGATATCCGGCCCACGCTGTATCTTCTGCAAATCGCGGTTGCGGTGGTACTGCTCATCGGCTGCGTGAACCTGGCCAACCTGATGCTGGTCCGGTCCAACGTGCGGATGAAGGAGTTTGCCATCCGCCACAGCCTGGGGGCCGGCCGGTGGCGGCTGGCCCGCCAGTTGCTCACCGAAAGCGTGGCCCTCGCGCTGATGGGCGGCGCGCTCGGAATCGCCGTGGCCTACGGCGGCGTGCGCCTGCTTTCCTACCTAGGCGCAAAGGACCTGCCCCGGGGCGCGACCATCGGCATCGACGCCGGCGCGCTGGTCTTCACCGCTGCCATCGCGCTGCTGACCGGCATGGTGTTCGGCGGCGTGCCTCTGATCCACGTGCTGCGCCGGGACCTGAACGCGGTATTCCGCGGCCACGAGCGCACGGGAACCGCCGCGCGCGGCGCAGTGTGGGTCCGCTCGGGGTTGGTGATATGCCAGTTCGCCTTCGCGTTCGTATTGCTGATTGGGGCGGGGTTGCTCACCATGAGCTTTGCCCGGTTGCTTCGGGTGGATCCGGGTTTCCAGCCGGAAAACGTGGTCACGGCGCAGATTGGTCTGCCGCGGGTTCGTTACGGGGATGACGCCCGCGCGCGGAATTTCTTCGCCGACCTGCTCGCGCGGTTGTCCGCGATCCCCGGCGTGCGCCATGCGGGCGCGACGACGTTTCTGCCGTTCAGCGGCAACTACAACGCCAGCGTCATCTCGATCATGGGCCGCGCCCTCGCGCCGGGGGAGAATCCTCCGGTACCCGGCTGGAACATCGCGACTCCGGGCTATCTCCAGGCCATGCACATCCCCCTGATTCAGGGCCGCGACATCTCCGATTCCGACGGTCCCGACGCGCAGAAGGTCGTGATCATCGACCAATTCCTGGCGCGCAAGTACTTCCCCAAAGGCGACGCTATCGGCGCCAGGATCAACCGCGGGATCGAGGTTCCGGGATTCCAGCAAAAGCCCGACGAGTGCACCATCGTGGGTGTAGCTGGCAGCGTGAAGACCGGCAACCTCGCCGAGAACAACCCCGTGGGACAGCTCTACTTCTCTTACAAACAGTACGTGCCGCGAAGCGTCCACCTGGTGTTGCGGACTGACCGCGACAACCCGCAACTGATTGCCGCCATCCGGCGCACGCTGCACCAGGCGGACCCGGAGCTGCCGTTGTTCGACGTCAAGAGCATGCCCGAGCGGCTGGCGGCTTCGCTGACGAACCAGCGCGCGGCCATGGGGCTGTGCCTGATCTTCGCGGGCCTGGCCGTGCTGCTGGCGGCCATCGGCATCTATGGCGTGCTGGCATACTCGGTCTCGCAGCGCACGCGCGAGTTCGGCATCCGCGTGGCCCTGGGCGCCGGCGGACGGGAAGTGGTGGGCATGGTGGTGGGGCAGGGCCTGCGCATGGCTGGTTTGGGATTGGCGGCGGGAGCGGCGGGCGCTTTCGCTCTGACGCGCATGATGTCGGCCCTGCTATTCGATGTGCGCCCGTCGGACCCGGCAGTGTTTGTGGCAGTCGCGGCCGTGCTCGGCGCGGTGGCGGCGGTAGCTTCGTTGATCCCGTCGGCCCGGGCGGCCCGCATTCCGGCCGCCGTGGCGCTTCGCTACGAATGACGCCTCAATTCACCACCTGCGCGGTGAGCACCACAAACAGGGCCGATTCCGCCACGCTCACGCGCCCGATCACCACCTTCTGTCCCTGCTTGATGTCCACATCCGCCTGAAGGCCCACGTCTTGGTAGCCAAACTGCCCCTGACCTGTTGCCACGGGAATCCGGCTTTGCAGGTTCAAACCGTCAATTCGAACAGTGGTTTCATCGCTCCCTATGCCGGCCGAGTTAATCCTGAATTGCGTGGTCGGGGCCGCCACCTTATCGCCTATCTGCATCGGGCGGCCCACACTGCTGGTTGATGCCCTCTGCCCAACCCGCGTCCGCAGCGCCAGCGTATCCAGCAAGCGATAGCTCTTGAACGCGAATGCGTTCTTGAGCTGCGTGACCACGCCATCCAGTTCTTTCGGCATGGCGCTCGGCTCCGTGCCGGCGGTCTCGTTCCCGATCAACAGGTAGGCGGTCATTTCGATGTTCTTCGATGCGGCCGAGGCTACATCCAGCCGCTGAATGGCCTCTTCGATAGCCTGCATCGTCGCCTCGGAGGTTGTCAACACCGCCAGCGCGTGCATATCGGAGTCCGGCCGAACCGAGGCGTTAAACACACCTAGCAGGTTGGCCACATGGGTCGGGTCGGCGTATTTCAGAAGGAACAGCTTCTGAACGTGCGGCACCGCCGCCGCCGGAGGCGCTTTGGGTTGGGCTTCCTGCGCCGCCAGAGGCAGCGCAATCAACAACAGCGCGAACACTAATCGCTTCATGGATCATTCTCCTCGTTTTCTGTCTGCAATCCAGTAAATGACGACGTTGGGGTCGTCGGTCTGCAACTTGACTATTAAAGGCTCCGGGGCGGGGGTGTCGGGCACGATGGGCCGCGCCACACGCCACGCCACCCTGTGACGGGCCGGCGGCGGGGCCGCGGACACGCGAGCAACGACAACCGGCGGATGATTCGCCGCCACGACGGGCGCGCGACGTTCCGGCGTCCGCCCCGGCCGCAGCGCCAGCATTACCAGCAACGCCGCCACGGCGGCAGCCAGCCCAAAACTCCAGGCCAGCCGCCGGGCCCAGAGGGCACCCCGCCGCCGCTCTTGCTCCAGTTCGGCCACCACCCGCGCGCGCACGGCCGAGAAGTGCGCCGGCGCCAAAGGCTCATGGTGAGCCTCCTTCAGCAACGCCAGGCTCTGCTTCAGCCCGGAGGCAAACACCTGGCACGCGGCACACTCCCGAAGGTGCCGTTCCACTTCCGCCGCCTCCGCGGGCGGCAGGTCGCCTCCCGCATGGAGGGCGACGCGTTCTTCCCAATCGCTCGAATTCATGTCCGCCTCCTGAAGTAGCGTTCCAGGAAATCCCTTACTTTCACGCGCGCCTTGCTGAGCTGGGAACGCACGGTTGCCTCGGTGGTTCCCAACGCCCGCGCCACCTCTTCGGTCGAAAGCCCTTCCAAATCCCGCAGCACCAGCACGGCGCGCTCCTTTTCGGAGAGCATCCGCAGACTCATCTCCAGCGCGCGGCGGCGTTCCGTCGCTATAGCGGTTCGCTGCGGATCGGCGGTGAGCGCCGGAAGTTCGGCGGCGTCCTCCACAAGGGCCGAGACGCGCCGCTTGCGTCGCGCATCATGGCACACGTTGACCGTCACGCGATACAGCCATGCCGAAAGGTTGCCCGACGTTTCCACCTTGTTCAGGTTCCGGTACAGCCTGAGAAACACTTCCTGCGAGGCATCCTGCGCGTCTTCGAGATCCCCGAGCAGACGAAGCGCCGTCACCAGCACCAGCCGCTCGTACTGCCGCATGAGCCGATCAAAAGCGGTCAGGTCGCCCGCCTCGGCAGCCTCCACGGAGCCGTCCATCGGACCAACCGTCGCCAGCAGCGCCAGGGCTTTCATCCTTTCCATAAGATAAAACTGTTGCGGCCCCGAAAGCGTGTATATGAATTTTCGCACTTGAATCCCGCGCCCGGTTGGGCTACTACTGTAACTAGGGGATTCCATCATGCCCATGGAAGCTAGCAAGCTGGGCAACCGGAACGACCGCCCCAGCCTGGTCCTTCCCGCCGCGCCTGCCTGGCGCGCCGTTTTCCGCGATGGAACCGTGCGCCAGTCCGGCGACGGCCCTCCCGCTTTTACATTCCGCGTGCCCTCGGAAAGCGCGCTGGAGCGCCTTCTTGCCACGGACGCCTATTCCGCCGCCATGGCGTTTGTTCGCGGCGAGCTCGACGTGGAAGGCGACCTGGCCGCCGCCATACGCTTCAAGGGCTGGCAGCCGCGGAGCACGCTCCGCAACCGCCTGTTGACGGTGATCGCCCGCTCGGCCACCGCCCTGGAGAGCGTCTTCCAAAGCAAGGCGCAAACCGCGCGTCACATCCGGTTTCACTACGACCGCTCGAACGATTTTTACCGCCTGTTCCTCGACCCGCGCATGGTCTACTCCTGCGCCTATTTCCGCACGCCGGAGATGCCCCTCGAAGAAGCCCAACTCGCCAAGCTGGACCACCTCTGCCGCAAGCTCGACGTTCAGCCCGGCGAACGTTTCCTGGACATCGGCTGCGGATGGGGCGCGCTGCTGGCTCACGCGGCCGGCCGGTACGGCGCTGCCGCCACTGGCTGCACCATCAGCCGCGCGCAATACGAGTTCGCCCGCGCGCGGCTGGAGGGCCGCGCGCAAGTCCTGGAGTTGGACTATCGCGACCTCGCGGGCCACTACGATAAGATCGCCTCGGTGGGCATGTTCGAGCACGTGGGCCTGCGCCGCGCGCCCCAATACTTCCGCAAAATGGCTGCGCTGCTCACGCCGGACGGTTTGTTCCTCAACCACGCCATTGCGCGCCCGCAAAGCTTGGAGGATGACGCCGGCAGCCTGTTCGTGCGCCGCAGAATCTTCCCCGGAGGCCAGTTCATCCACCTCTCCGAGACCATTCGCGAAGCCGAAAACGCCGGCTTCGAAGTGCTCGACGTGGAGAACCTACGCCCCCATTACGCCCGTACGTGCCGCCTATGGCAGGAGCGCCTGACCGCCAACCGCGAGGCCGCTTTACGGGTGGTGGACGAGCCCACGTTCCGCGCCTGGCGCCTATGGCTGGCCGCTTCCTCGCTCAGCTTTGAGGAAGGCATCAGCAGCGTCTACCAGGTCCTGATGGCCAAGCGCGGCTCCGCCCGCCGCCCGCTCACGCGCGAATATATGTACGGCCGCGAGCCCCAACAGTAGCCCGGCCAGCAGTC
>Ga0181521_10004419_pt1 | contig 16088 bp, 10 predicted proteins | sample PEATcosm2014_Bin_32_FD_119764 | JGI IMG/M metagenome (GOLD analysis project Ga0181521, IMG submission 119764) | Peatland microbial communities from MTU Mesocosm Facility, Houghton, MI, USA - PEATcosm2014_Bin02_60_metaG | ecosystem: Environmental > Terrestrial > Soil > Wetlands > Peat | place... | reverse complement strand
GGCCTATCAGGAGCAGTTGGTGATTTCCGGCCACGTGTTAGGACGCGTCAAGGGTGGGCTGGCGGTGGACGTGGGGATCAAGGCATTCATGCCCGGCTCGCAGGCCGATCCGCGGCCCGTCCATAATCTCGATTCGCTCGTCGGCCAGGACATCCCGGTCAAAATCATCAAGCTCAACCGCCGCCGCGGAAATGTAGTGGTTTCGCGAAAGGCTGCCGTGGAAGAAGAAATCACGGTTCGCAAGACGGCCACGCTGGAACATCTCTCGGAAGGCGCGGTGGTGACGGGCATCGTCAAGAACCTCACCGAATACGGCGCGTTCATCGATCTTGGCGGCATCGATGGCCTGCTGCATGTCACCGACATCTCTTATGGCCGCGTGACGCACCCTTCGGAACTGCTCCACGTCGGCGAGGAAGTCACCGTCAAGGTGCTGAAATTCGATCGCGCCAAAGAGCGCGTGTCGCTGGGAATCAAGCAGCTCGGGCCCGACCCTTGGGAAACCGTGGCGGAGCGCTATCCGGTGAACAGCAAGGTCATCGGGCGCGTCGTCAACGTCACCGACTACGGCGCTTTCGTGGAACTCGAAGCGGGCGTGGAAGGCCTCATCCACATCAGCGAAATGACCTGGTCCCGGCGTATGAAGCATCCGTCGAAAGTGGTCAAGCCGGGCGACCAGGTGGAGGCCGTGATTCTCGAGGTGCATCCGCGGGACCGCAGGATTTCGCTCGGCTTGAAACAACTGGAACCGAACCCGTGGACCACCATCGATACGCGCTACAGCGTCGGATCGGTGGTGGAAGGCCGGGTACGCAACATGACCGATTTCGGCGCCTTCATCGAGATCGAAGAGGGCATCGACGGGCTGGTTCACGTTTCGGACCTTTCCTGGACCAAGCGCGTGAAGCACCCCTCGGAAATCCTCAAAAAAGGCCAGATCGTGCAGGCGGTGATTCTGAATATCGATTCCGCTTCGCATCGCCTGTCCCTCGGCATCAAGCAGCTCCAGCCGGACGCCTGGGAGACCTATTTCCAGGCCCACCAGGTGGGCGATACGGTACACGGACGGGTGTGCCGGCTGGCCAGTTTCGGCGCTTTTGTGGAGCTTGCCGAGGGTGTCGAGGGGCTGTGCCATTTCTCCGAAGTACCCGGATATCAGGGCCGTCGCGGCCAAGAGGAACCGCCTCTCGTGATCGGCCAGGAGCACGATTTCAAGATCATTAAGATGAGCGAGGCCGAAAAGAAGGTGGGGCTCAGCCTGCGCCAGGTGAATGACGAGCAGGAGAAGCACCGGTTGTCGGATTACCAGCGGCAGGCGGCCGCGGCCACGACGACCATTGAAGAAGTAATGAGTTTGAAAGACCGGAACCCTGAATAACTTGCAAATTTCTGATTTTCAAGCGATACTGCGGTTTCGTAATCAAATGACACCGAGGAGAACGCGATGACCAAGGCCGATCTGATTGAAGAAGTCTCCAGAGTGGTGGAGATGACCCGGAAGGAGTCCGAAGTCATCGTGGAGGCCATTTTCGACAGTATCGTGAAATCCTTGCGCACCGGCGACAAAATCGAGATCCGCGGATTCGGCAGTTTCCGCACGCGCCAGAGGCAGCCCCGTATCGGACGCAATCCGAAAACGGGAGCTCGCGTCGAAGTGCCGGCGAAGAAAATCCCGTATTTCAAGCCCAGCAAGGAACTCAAAGACGTAGTCAACAATTCCGCCGTGCCCGCGGCGCCTCCGCAGACGAGCGAGCCCGCGCCCAACGCTTGACGCCGCGGGCGCGTTGCGCCGCTGTTCATCAGGGCCAGCATGGACTATCTTTGGACTCCCTGGCGGTATCAGTACGTCACCAAGCCGGAAGACGACGGTGTGTGCATCTTCTGCGCCGCCGCGCAATCCTCCGACGATGCCCGGACGCTGGTGGTGTACCGCGGCGCGCTGAATTTCGTTATTCTCAACCGCTATCCTTATTGCAGCGGGCACGTGATGGTCGTGCCCTACCAGCACGTGGCTACGCTCGAGGAACTGCCGGAGGAGGCGCTCGGCGAGTTGATTCGCCTGGGGCGGGATTGCGAGAAGTATCTGCGCGCGGCGTACAAGCCCGATGGCTTGAATCTCGGTATCAATCTCGGCAAAAGCGCGGGCGCGGGAATCGCCGGCCATTTGCATTTGCACGTGCTGCCGCGCTGGACCGGCGACACCAACTTCATGACGGTGGTGGGCGAGACGCGCGTGGTGCCCGAGTCGCTCGACGTCACCTGGGAGAAGCTGCGCGCGGCATTCCTGGGCAAGTGAGCTCACTCAAGTTCTTGACTCGTCAGAAAAGATCGTGGGTTGATTCCGGCTCAGGCAGGTTGGCAAGCGAGTGATAAAGGGCCTTGGCCTTGTTGTGCAAGCCCTCCAAATTCGAAATGAAAGGGGTGAAGGTGTTCCAATCCGCTGTGCTGGCTGTTAGCCCGTGAACCAGGACGACCGGAGGACGAACGATGGAAATGGGCAAAGTGTAAGTGGGTTGCCCATCCTGAACCTGAATGTTCACTGTCCGGGTAGCCAGCAAGAAGTCGCAACATGCTACCGACTGGCTTGCCCGGACGAAATCGATCGGCGCCTGATAAAGAGCAAATGCCATGTACGTGGATGAGCCCGCTATCGATTGAGTCACCGTAAGGGGACCGGGAATCGCGCTCACGAAATTCTGCCCCGAGATCGCGTCCAGCCCTCCATCGTCGTTTACCGATGTGCTCGGAGCGTTCTGATCGTTGATCACGCTCAAATAGATCTGGTCCGTCGCCGTGATAGCGGGAATTCGCAGCACCAGCCTGGTCACACCGTCGGCCGCAATGGAAGCAACTGGCCGGCCCGCCAGCGTTGCAAAATTCTGGGTAATCAAATTCGGTTCCAGCGGATCGGTGAGGGCAGGAACAGGGTCGACCAGCACCGGGCACGATGTTCCGCTGGTATTGACGGTGAAGTAGAGGGTATTGCTGGAACTGGCGCTTGGCGGCAAGAATCCGGAACAGGTTGTCGCGCTGCTGCATGACGCCCCCGAAGGCAAGCTGCCGAGGTTGGTAAACATCAGATCTCCCGTGAGAGCGAGAGTGTAGTTGGAAAACGCGCCGCCGCAGACACCGAACCCGTACGTCTCCAATTCCAGGGCGTATGTCACACCCGGTTTGATGCTCACGGGATTGTTGTTCTGATCGACCCGCAACGAGAATGTCTGCTGGTCGTTGGCAAACGGCAGGCCAAAACTCTGTGAAATGATGGCGGCGTTGTTCTGTGTCGGGTCTTTTACAATGAGGTAGAACCGGCCATTCTCCCCGTAGACGTTGGTCACGGTCACTCCCGTTCCACAAGCTGGGGTGGAATTCTGCGCCGAAACGGAAACCGCCAGCGCCATTAGGACCGCCGCGCTGTCGGCCAAGAAATATCTCAAGCTAAGTTCCCTCCCGGCACAAATCGTCGAAATAGTGTACACGAAAAGCCGGACTTTCCGCCGCCGCTTGCAATCGCCCGCGCGCGCGTGCTTTAGTTGAATTTCTCTTCGATGCCTGACGCCCAAGCCAGACGACTCACCGCGGTCGTTCCCACTCATCGCCCATCGGACAGCCTGACGGATTTCGTCCGCCAACTGCTGGCGCAGTCGCTGGCTCCCGTGATCGTCGTGGACGACGGTAGCGGCCCCGATTTTGGCGACCTTTTCGCCCGCGTTGGCGAGCTTCCGGGAGTAGAAATCCTGCGCCACGCGGCTCATCTTGGCGCCGGCGCGGCGATCAAAACCGGAATCAATTTTGCCCTTTGCCATTACCCCGATCTGACCGGTGTCATCACCGCCGATCCAGGGAGCAAACCCGCGGATATCGCCAGCGTGGCGGAGAAGCTGCTGGCCGGTGCGGGGAGTCTGGTGATTCAGGCGTCGGGAATCTACGGTATTCCAGCGGCGGTTGCGCCGCGGGTTTTGCAAATCGAAGCCAATGGGCCGGAGTTCGCGGCCGAACTGCCGGTGGCAGCGCGTCAGCGGGTAAAGGGCAGCGACCGGAAGCGAGCGGTTGCGACTGCCGCGGTAATTACCGCCGTCTTCCTCGGCGCGCTCGCGATCGAGCTCCACGGATTACTCAACGCCAGCCTGTACGCCCAGGATATTTGGGAGGATATCGGCGTCAAGCGCTTTTTGCGGTACATCGGGATGTTCGTCGGAATCGCGTTTCCGCTCCTCCTGATGGTTCCCTGGACGTTCGCCTCCGCCATCGCCGCGCTCACCGCCATCGGTACCGCGTTTGCGATCGGCCCGCTCGCGCTGCTGGCGGTGGTGTTGTATCTCATCTCGTCCTGCGCGCTCGGCTCGCGGCTGCTCGGGCGCCGGCATGACGATTCGGTGGAATCGCAGCTCTTCTCCACGCTTCTGGGCGCGGCGCTGTGGATCTTTCTCATGACGCTGGTCGCCCGCGTGCCCGTGAATTACCCCGCCGTCTGGGCGGCATTGCTCGCCATCCCCGTGCTCCTCGATTGGCGCGGCGTGTGGCGGCGGCTCGATCGCTGCTGGCAGTTGCTGCGCGGCGCCGAATTACGCCGCTACCCCGAGCGGATCGCGTTCGCGCTGCTGGTCTTCGTCCTGCTGGCGCATTGGTTCGTCGCGCTGATGCCTGAAACCAGCGCCGATGGCCTGGCCATGCATCTGGCGGTGGCCATGAACATCGCCGCCCACCACCAGATGACATACCAGCCGGACCGCGTTCTGTGGGCCGTCATGCCCATGGGCGCCGATTTCTCGTATGCCATCGTCTGCCTGCTGGGCGGAGAGTACGCGGCGCACCTACTTGACTACGCGCTGTTGCTGATCATCGTGGCGGTGCTCTATTTCGCCATCCGGCGATGGGTTTGCGCGGCGGCGGCCTTCTGGGTGCTCGCGCTGTTCGCTTCCACCCCCATGGTGCAACTGGTCACCGGCTCGCTGTTCATCGAAAATATGCTGGCGGCGATGGTGGTGGGGATGGCGGCTGCTCTCGGGCGCTTCTCCGATACCGGCGAGAGGCGCTTCTTTTACCTCGCCGCCGCCTTCGCCGGAACCGCGATGTCGGTTAAGTTCGGCGCGCTGCCTTTTATTGCGATCGCCATTGTCTTTCTAGCGATGGAAGCGGCGCGGCATTGGAAAGCGCTAGGTCCTCGCCCCGCCGCCGCTTGCACCCTCGCGGCGATGCTGTTCATGGCGATGGCCGCACCGCCATACGCAATAGCCTATGTCAGTACCGGCAACCCGCTCTTCCCGTTCCTTTACGACAAGATCCCGACGCCGCTGATTCCCCGCGACGCCGGGATCGTGGACGAACGTTTCAAGCGGCCGCTCACGTGGGACACGCTTTACGACCTCACGTTCCGCAGCCACCTTACGTATGAAGGACGAGACGGATCGTTCGGCTTCCAATACCTGGTGCTGGCGCCGCTGGGCGTGGCGGCGCTGCTGGTAGTGCGCCGCCGGCGGGAAGCGGGCGCCGCGGCGGCGATCGCGATTGGAGCGGCGGCCGTCATCATGGGCACGCAGCCCAACGCCCGCTACCTTTATGCGGCGCTGCCGCTGCTCTCCATACCCTTCGCGGCATTGCTAGCGTGGGCAGCCGACAAGCGCCAGCTCTATCGCGCGCTGCTGGCGTTCGCGGTGGGCGCGACCCTCCTGAATATCCGCTTCCTGCCTTCCGCCAGCTACTACCACCGCGATTTCTGCCTGCGCCTTCCGTTCTCGCGCGCCGAACGCGACCGGTCTCGCGACAGCATGACGCCCATCCGCCCGGTGATCGACTACTTCAACCGCCAGCACCCTTACTCGACGGCCCTGTTCACCGCCGACAGCGCCATCGCCGGCTTTCACGGCGATTTCTACGAAAACCACTGGCACCAGATCAACACGCTGCTGGCGCTTCGCCAGGCGCGAACCGTTCTCGACGTGGTGCACCTGGTGCAAAGCTGGCACGTGGATTATTTCATTTCTCCCAAACCGGAATCGGGCATTGAGATCAAACCAGCGGTCCTCAAGGACATGCTGGAGCGCTGCGGCGACCCCATCTACGAGCATGGGTACGAATACCTGGCGCGCCTGGTTCCCGATTGCCGCCCGGCGAAACAACGCCCCACGGTGGTGGTGCAGGCGGGAACTTACGACGATTTCGACCCCGCACTCGCCTACCGCGGCGATTGGACCAAAACCCGGAATTTCAGCGAGCCCGACCAGCACACCATCAGCTATACCGACATCGCGAACGCCGAAGTGGAGATCGCTTTCGAAGGCCAAGCGCTGACTTACGTCTACACCAAGGCAGCCAATCGCGGAATCGCGTCGGTAATGGTGGACGGCGTTGACCAGGGCGCCGTGGATCTCTACTCCGCGAACACACAATGGCAGAGCCGCACGCGCTTCTGCTGCTTCGCGCCGGGGCGCCATGTGGCGATTATTCGCGCCACGGGCAAGGCGGACGCGCAATCGAAGGGCAAGTTCATCGACCTGGATTCGTTCACGGTGGAGTAGGGAACGCTGTCTCGCGACTCACAACGCCTGCAGAGCCGCGACCGCAAGGGAGCGGTATTTTCAGCGGCGAGAAGAAACGAAAAGCACCGCTCCCTCGCGGTCGCGGCTCAGTATCTGGGACAATGCCGCCGCGGCGGAAACGTCACGCCTTCGTCAACCCTAATCCCGGGCCTTTCGGCAGAATCAGCTTGCCTTTCTCGACCCGCACGCCGTGGAATGGATCGTTCGAGATAAGCAGATTGCCGTCGAGATCGGCATAATCCACGAGCGGCGAAAGGTGCGCCGCCGCGGTCACCGTCACCGAGCTCGACACCATGCAGCCGATCATGACCCGCATACCCAGCGAGCGGGCGATATCGATCATCCGCTTCGCTTCCAGCATGCCGCCCGATTTATCGAGCTTCACGTTGACGCCGTCGAAGGCGTCCTTCAGCTTGGGAATGTCGTACGCGCGCTGGCAGGCTTCGTCGGCAATGATGGGAATGTGCACGCGGCTGCGCACCCAGCGCGTCTCCTCGATCATCTCCGCGGGCATGGGCTGCTCGATGAATTCCACGCCGTGCTGCTCCAGCCAGTTGATCTTGCGGACGGCTTCTTCTTTGTCTTTCCAGCCCTCGTTGGCGTCCACGCGCAGCTTCTTATTGGTGACGCTGCGCACGGCCTCGATGGTCGGCTCGTCGGTGTCGAGCCCGACTTTGACTTTGAGGATCGGGTAATCGGCCGCTTCGCGGGTTTTCTGTTTGGTGATTTCGGGCGTGTCGATGCCGATGGAGAAAGTCGTGAGCGGCGTATCGGCGGGATCGAGCCCGAACAACTCATACAGCGGAACGCCGAGCTTCTGCCCGACCCAATCCATGATAGCGATATCGATGGCCGCCTTGCCGGCCCAATTGCCAGGCACGCGGCGGAAAACCTCGGCCATCACCTTCGAGAACTGCGTCGGCTCGGCGGCGACGATCAGCTCACGCACCGATTCCACGGCTTTGCGCGCTCCCTCGGCGTCCTCGTGGTAGCGCACGATGGGAGCGCCCTCGCCGTGGCCGATGATGCCGTCGCGCTTGTAGGCCACGTGCAGCGTGTCGCGGTACTGGCTGGACGACATGGTCGTGGTCCAGGTGTGCTGCAGGTTGAGGCGCAGAATTTTGGTTTCGAGCGTGGCGGGCATGGCACTGGCGGGAACGGCGGGCAGCAGCATCGCCGGCGCGGCGGCAGCGGCTTTGATCAGGTCCCTGCGATTCACTTCGGCCTCCTTTGCGCCACTAGAAGCCGCGCCCAATACGGGTCGGTCAGATCGTCGATGCGGACCATGGGAGTCTCGTGCGTGGTTGCGCTGACGAATTTGTTGTCGCCCAGATAGATTCCAGTGTGGGTGATATGCTTCGCGGAGCTGCCGAAATAGAGCAGGTCGCCGGGTGCGAGATCCTTGCGCTCGACGGGCGCGACGCCGTTCCAATCCGCCTGCTGATCGGCATCGCGCGGCATCATCACGCCGCGGCGGCGTTCGAGCATCTGCGCGAACCCGGAACAATCGTAACCGTAGCTCGAAGTTCCGCCCCAGGTGTAGGGAGATCCCAGGAATTTCCTGGCCAGCGCCAGCATGGCGGGAATGTCGAGGGGCTTGACGTCGAACGTCACGTCGCCCGATTGAATCCAGCCGGCATGATCGTCGGGCAATCGCACTTGAATCCAGCGGCCGCCCGTCGGCGGCATGGTAGTCACCTCAAGCCGGGTTTCGAAGGGCACGGTGACGAGCGGAGCGTGTTTGGTGACGTCGGACTCCCGATAGATATGAGCGAAGAAGCTCATCACCTGGGTCGCGTGGCCGGACTCCGCATACGGCGGGCCGGGTCGAAGCTGCGCCAGCGGGATCCAGCCGGTGTACTCGTCGGCGGTGCGGACGTGCGCCCAACCTTCGCGCTGTTCCATCAACTGGACGTTGGCCCCGTAGATGGCCTGCGAGACGACATCGGCATCTTCGGTGGGGCGGGAATACATGTTGGCGACGGGCTTGAGCACGACGGCGTTGGGCATGACGGTCGCAAAGAGAGCCAGCACGGCAAACGAGGACATCCCTCTCAGCGTACCGCAGCCGCTTGGCGCGTGAACCCCGGATGTACCGGCACGGGATTGCGCGCGGGTCGCAGATGCGGGGGTAGCGCTGATGGCGCCCAGATCGGATGTCTTTTGCGAGTAATCGAGCCAGGGCATGACGGGAATGCGTCCGGGCCGGGGCAGCTTCGGGCAGCCGTTCTCCACCTCGCGGACTGCTGAAAAAGGCACATAGGCCACGGACAACGCAGATGAACGCGGATAAGTTGTTTGTTTTCAATCGGCGTTTATCAGCGTTCATCGGCGGCTGGGTCATTTCCAGTGTTTTCAGCATCCTGCTAACGCGCGGTGCGACCTGGGCTCGGCCGAAAACATCCCCATCTCGCCTTGCGAGGGCAAGCAGGATTAGGAAAGCAGCCGCCAAGAGAGCAGGCCCTGTGAGCCCGGTGCGGTCCTTTCGGGGTACCGCGGGAAGAACGCAGGCAGGTGGATTGGTGAGTGCAAAGTTGCGGACAAAAGAACGCGGCGGCGGGATTCGATTCCCGCCGCCGCAAAGCGACGTACTGTAAGTTGGTTACGGAAGTAGGATCATGGGGCCAGCCGGGCTGGTATAAGTAGTCGCGTTGGGTGTAGTGGGATAAGTTATGGACACCGAGATCGGCGCCAGTCCTGAACCCGGGTATGAACTCGTCCACTTGGCGTTGGTGGTTAAGCCGGTGAGTACCGCATTGATCTGGTACAGACCAGCGACTGATCCGCCGACGAATCCGGCGTACGGAATCGTGCCGGCGGTACCGTCCACAGCATTCAAGATTTGGTAATGGTTAGCGGCCGTTCCGATGGTAACGGTTATGGTCGGATTCGCGAAGCATGGAGGATAGTTCAACCAGTTCCCCTCGCCGCCCGGAACAGGGGCAGGAATCTCCAGGATATGGTGAGAGTCGTAGCTCAGCACGGAACCATCGATGCTGGTCCATCCCGGATTCCAGGAACCTGATTTGGTGTTGACTACTTGCATCAACCCGTTGGCGGGTGTGGTCTGGTTGATGCCAACACATCCAGCCGGAACCCCAAGTGCGCTACCGGGAATCACATCCCCGCCGACGCTATCGGGAGCGCCTAGACCTGTAAGGTAGATCGTGATTTGATCGCCGCTAGCTACGGGCGTAGTCCCGTTCACGGATCCGTTCCCATTGATGATGGCGCCTTGTCCGACGCCATCCGATGCCAGGGTGAAGATGCCAGGATCAGCGTTCACATAGCTGATCTGATAATCGCCGTCGCTAACTACGGGGGCGCCGGCCACTGAGGTGCTGACGATCACGTTGTACAGGTACGGAGCGGTGGTGCTGGTCATCCCGGAAGGGACGATGGCGTTGATTTGGTACTGGTTGGCGAAGACGATCGGGGCGTTCCAGGTGTTTTTAGTCGATTGGGTCAGGTCTTTGAAGGTCACAGTCATCGTGGTCGCTTTGGCGCCTGCGCCGGAGGGTGTGCCCTCCGTCAACGGCGAGAGGAACTTGCCGTAGCCGTCGAGAGTGTTGGAAGCAGAATTTGGGGCGAGGTTATTGAAACCAAAGTTATCGCCGAAGATGCTGATCAGTTCGTAGGGGGCCAAGGCGGGAATGTAGCCGAGGTGGTTCCCCGAGGTCGTGTCCAAGGTGGGCTGCAAGTACGATGCCGTGCTGGTTACCGCGTAAACTACGGGGGCGTAGGTGAAGGTCAGAGGCGATGTAGGGCCAGGCACGCTGGGTGTGGTGCCGCCAGTCGTCTGGTTGGCCAAACCGATCAGGATCTGTCCGGTATGACCTGTTGCGACGGTGGGAACCGAGGACGCCGGAATCGTGACGAGGATATCGTTGTTATCCAGCACAACATAGCTGCCGGCCTGAGAGTTGGTGCTAAGTTGGGTGGCGCCCAGGAATACCTGGGTCGGTGCGATCGAGGTGCCCTGGATGTCTCTCGGGCTGTAGAAATTGCTTCCCCGGACCAGCACATTAAAGGAAGAGCCGGTCACATAGTCCGTCTTTGTGGCGGACACAAACATCGGTTGGAGAGGCAGCCCCGAGATCGATCCCAGCGTGCCCGCAAAAGCCGCTTGAGCCGGTACGATGGTGTATGTGTAAGTCGCGACGGGCTGCGGGTTAGCAAGAGTGGTATTCGCATATTGGAATACCACCGTGACTTGGTAGCCAATCGTAGCCGGGGTGAGGAAGAGGTTCGGATCGAGCGAGGCGGTTACCGTAGAGCCCCAGGTGAACGCTGTACCGTTGGCCGTGGCCGATGCGGTGTTCGATGAGGAGGTCGGCCCGTTAAGTGAGCATCCGCCGGCGTATGCGGGGTTCGCAATATAGAGTTGCGGTGATTGAGTGACGCTGCAGGTCACTGTAAAAGGAATTGGTTCATCGGTGGCATACAGAGTTGCGGAGGGCGGGGGGAGAGTAGGTGACCCAGGAACAAAAACTGCTCCATAAGGGTAGTTTACCGGTACGGTAGTACCAGAAGTGGGCACAAGCGTCACTCCGCTGTCGCCATTGCTGATCTGAATGGTGAATGGTACGAACAGCTCCAAGCCAAGGGAAGTTGGAGAGGTCGTATAAAATCCAACGCTGGCAGTGTAGTTGCCCGTCGACATTCCTTGGGCTATCGGACCAACTATAGTGAACGTCACCTGAAGACTACTGTTGGCATTGATTGTGGACGGAGTGCCCGCCGTCATGCCCCCGGTAGCCGTAAGCCATGGCGGTAGCGTGTCCAGGTAAAAGGTGGTATTTGCAACGCCAGCAGGCACTGCGATGGTGGTGGTAGCGGTGGCTTGTATGGGTGCCGGAGTTGCCTTATCGTAGGACACCGGGGTGCTAGCGGCTGTCGCCGTGATCGCCATGATGGCCAGGTTAGAAAAAGTCAAAACGGGATTTGTGGTAATCGCGGCGGTGTTCCATTTGAACGTAAAGGTACAACCATTCAGAGACACGGGCGCGTGATTGTTGGCGATCACGAAGCTTAAAGTGTCGTATTGGCCGGCCAGGATGGTGACGCTAGTATTCGCACTAACCGACACCGCACCCCCTATCGCCGAAGTGACCGTCAGCCAAGTGGCGGTGCTGCAGGCACCAGCAGGGACCACTGTGTACTGTTCGGAATTGGCGGGGTCGTGGTTGGTAATCGTGTCAAAGGTTTGCGCCGACTGTTGGGTGGCGGCGCCGTATTCGATGGCATACATCGTGGTTGGCGCGGACACCGACGCGGAGACCGGCGAGTTGACCGTTAGATTGATGACGTACGTGATGGTGTTCGAATCGGTGCCCGCCGTGGCGGCGACGGCTAGTGAAACCGAGTAAGAAGTTCCTGGGTATAACCCATTAGCTATTGTGGGGTTGATGCTGAACGTTATGGGGCTCGCCGTGGTGGTAGCGGTGCCGCCGGGGGGTAAGGTGAGCCACCCGCTGGTTCCGGTCCAAGTCGGCGTTACAGTGTAGGTGTCGGTGGCCGCACTAGCGAGGAGTTGGGAGGTCTGGTTAGGCGTTGCGGTGCCCTTCACAAAAGACATATTAAACGTCTGACCAGTGCTCGACGGGCTGCCCCCGGCCGCATTTGTTCCAGTCATATTTTGTGCACTTGCCGTGCCTGCCCAAAGTGCCAGAGCGAGCACGACCAAAAGTATTTTCGGAAAACGTTTGATTGACATGTTCTTTCCTTGTTACCCGCGCTTTACTCTGGTCGCTTGGGTACATCCTGCATATCGACGGGTATGGGGAAGAACATGAGAGGCGGATTCCCGGAATCATATTCGTGAACGGCGCTGGGGTACTCAGGCCTAGGCGCCAGAAGCCTTTACCAGAACGCGACTTGCAAAAGAAGCAGGGGTTTGGCGAGAAAGCTGGCGCCCAGAGCTAAGTAAATCCGGAGGGTTATTTAAGGCAAAGAGGGTAGCGCATCTCGGGCAGCTCTGCTATCGGCCCGTGCTGGAAGTCTCAAAAGACTGCTTACTGACGTGCGCGGCTCCGTAGGTTCAATGAGTTACACGAGCGATTTTCGCCACGGGCCGCTATCCCTCGGCCGCCCGTGCCTGAGCCGCCGCGGCACGGGGCGCCCAACGCTGCAGCGCTTCCTTCAAATCGTCGGGCCGCACCGGCTTGGCGACGTAATCGTCCATTCCGGCCGCCAGGCAGTTTTCCCGGCAACCCTCCATCGCCTCCGCCGTCATGGCGATAATCGGAACGCGCCGCGCAGCGCCCATCTGTTGGCGAATTGCGGCCGTCGCTGCGTAGCCGTCCATCTCCGGCATGTGGCAGTCCATGAAGATTACGTCGTAGGGGAACATAGCGCACATATCGACTGCTTCGCGCCCGTTGGCGGCCACGTCGGACCGCACCCCCAGCCGCTCCAGTATCCGCACCGCTACTTTTTGATTGACGGCGTTGTCTTCGGCCACCAGAACGCGCAACGAGTGTCCCGGAGCGCTCTCCGCAAGCGTTCTCGCGGGCGGGATCGTATGGTGCAGACCGGACTGCGCCCGCAGGCCGGCTTGCAGCCTCCGCGACCAGGCCGTGGCCAGCGTATTCAACAATTGCGATTGCCGCACCGGCTTCACCAGGCACGCGTCGATGGTGCTCCCCTGCATGCCCAGCACCTCGCTCCAGTGCCCTACCGAGGTGAGCATGATGAGAACCGCATCGCTGAGGCAAGGATCCTTTTGTATGGCCGCGCCCAGCGCCGCTCCATCCATCTCCGGCATTTGATAATCCAGCAGCACAAAGCGGAACGGATCGCCGGCCCGGGCGGCGGACCGCAGGGTTTTCAGAGCTTCCGCGCCGTCCGCCACGCTTTGGTTGGGCATCTCCCAGCTCGATAACTGCTCGTGCAACACCCGGCGATTGACTTCGATATCGTCGACGATCAGCACGCGCAATCCGCGCAGGTCGTCCGCCGGAACCGGCTGGGCGTGCGGTTGCGCTTCCAGTTTCAGGGGCAGCGTGAACCAGAACGCGGAACCCCGGCCCGGCTGGCTGTTCAGTCCGATGGCGCCGCCCATCAGATTCACCAGTTGTTTGGAAATCGCCGGGCCCAGTCCCGTGCCTCCGTACCGGCGCGTGGATGAGCCGTCCACCTGGCTGAACTTTTCGAAGAGCGCGTGGATTCGATCCGGCGGGATTCCCACTCCGGTATCTTCCACGGCCACCCGGATGTTGGCGATGCCATCGGCTTCGGATTCGCAGCTGATTAACAGGCCTCTGATATCGCCCACTGATACCCGTACCCGGTTATGCCGCGGTGGGATCCACCGGCAAAACCGCCCAGAATCGGCTCCCTTTTCCGAGTGTGCTTTCCACTCCCACGCGTCCGCCCTGCTTCTCCACGATCTGGCGCGTGATCGCCAGCCCGAGCCCGGTTCCCGATCCGGCCGTTCGCGGCTTGCCCAGTTGGCCAAACTCGATAAAAAGCCGGGAAACGTCCTCGGCGCGGATTCCCACGCCGCTATCTTCCACCACCACGCGATAACCCGCCGGCTCTTCCGGCAGCATGCGCACCACAACCGAGCCGCCCTCCGGCGTAAACTTGAGCGCGTTCGAAAGGTAGTTAAAAAGCACCTGGCGCAGTCGCGCGGCGTCCGCCCGCACCGTGCCCACGCACGGGTCGCACTCCGTGCTCACGGTGATGTGCTTGCTGGCGGCCAGCGCCTTTACGCTTTCCTTCACCTCCTCCACCAGCACAGCCGGGTCCATCGCCTCATATTGAAAGTCCATTTTTCCGGACTCGATCTTGGTCAGGTCCAGCACCTGGTTGATCAGCGTGAGCAGGTGGCGCGAGCAGCTCAGAATATCGCACAGGTACTCCTTCTGGTCGCAGGTAACCGGCCCGGCTTTGGCGTCGTGCAGCAACTCCGAAAAGCCGATTATCCCGTTGAGCGGAGTGCGGAACTCATGCGACACGCTGGCCAGAAAGCGGCTCTTGATCTCGCTGGCCAGGTTGGCGGCCTCGGCCGCGTCCGCCATCTGGCGGATCTTGTGGCGGAGCAGCGTGGCCGACACCGCTACTTCCTGGTCGATCCGGCGCAGCGCCACCGTCTCGCGCGCCAGCAATTCCACCAGCAGCGTATCGCAGCAGGTGGCCAGCGCCACGCCCACGCGATATTCGGCGCCGCGCTGCTGCTGATACCGGACCCGGCCGCTGATTTCCCGGTTGGACCACTGGACGCGGATCTCCGCGTCGAGCCGCGCGGGATGCTCCAGAATCAACTGCATCCCGCGCCGCGAAACGTCGGCGATGCGCGCCGTCCAGACCAGCCCCGGCACGGCCGCGCAGGAAACCAGGGCTGGCTGATTGACCAGGAAACGGCGATATTTCCGCTTGCTGGCGGCGCGGTTCTTGACTGGCGAAGGCGTCATAGATTCTCCAGCATCCAACTGGCGTCAAAAGATTGCGAATCGGGATCGTTCTTCGGCAGCTCCGACGCCAGGATGAGCGAGTAGCCGAGCTGCGCCAGTTCCCGGCGGTTGTGCGCGCCCGTCTTGCGGAAAAGACGGGCCAGGCAGCCTTTCACGGTGCTGGCGGTGGTATGGAGAGCGGCCGCGATGGCGGCGTTGCTGGCGCCCGATGCCAGGGCGATCAGCACATTTCGCTCGCGGGCTGAAAGTTGCGAAGGTTTCGAGGGCGCGATGACGCTGGAATCGGCGTCGAAACGGAGGATCCGCTCGCCCCGGCAGATACGGAACAATGCGTGCGACGCTTCTTCCAGCGGAAGGCGCGTCGAGAGCACTCCCTGAATGCCGCACTCGAGCGCCATCCGGAGCAGATCCGCCGTGGGTTGCGCCGCCCAAATCACGAACTGCGCCCCGGGATACGACCGGCAGAGTTGCGCCAGCCTTTCGCTATGCGGCAGCGCATGGCCGTCCAGAATCACCAGCCCGCCGCCATCGTGCGCCAGCGTCTCGCTCAGACCTTCGGGCGCGACTATGCGCGGGTCCGCCGGCATTCCTGCCGCGGCCAGCACCTCCCGGACTCCGGCCATCAAAAGCGGATTGGGCGTGACGAAGATCGGCCGGCGCGCCGTCAGATTGGTTCCGCTAGGTTGCATTCACCGTCCCGTTTACACCGTCCCCGCAAAAGAGTTATGAGAGATCTATACCAAATCGACTGCTGAATTCATAGTGACAAGACGTCAAGGTGCAAAACAAGAGTTGCAGATACTAGAAGAGTACTGCCGGGAAATGGTACTTAGTTGCCAGAGGTTACTAAAACTATGTTACCGAACGATAGCTTATTAAGTGTATCGGGGAAAGAAGTTTCTCACAGAGGCACAGCGAACACAGAGAAAAACTGACTTCTTTGCTCTGTGCTCTCTGTGTCTCTGTGAGAGATAAGAAGCAAAGTCGTTTCACGCAGAGGCGCAGAGACCGCAGAGATGAAGCTAGGTTTTTCTCTGCGTTCTCTGCGCCTCTGCGTGAAAAAACTGGGCTTTTTGGCCGGTGGGCGCGTCACCCACCCGAGGAGCATGCCATTCGCACCAAATCGATTTTC
>Ga0181521_10004417_pt1 | contig 16089 bp, 11 predicted proteins | sample PEATcosm2014_Bin_32_FD_119764 | JGI IMG/M metagenome (GOLD analysis project Ga0181521, IMG submission 119764) | Peatland microbial communities from MTU Mesocosm Facility, Houghton, MI, USA - PEATcosm2014_Bin02_60_metaG | ecosystem: Environmental > Terrestrial > Soil > Wetlands > Peat | place... | reverse complement strand
GCGGTGCGAAAGGTGCACACGGCGTGCCGATAGCCATGAATCATAATCAGCGCGATCAATCCCACCCCTACCCAACCGAGATTGAGGAAGGTCTCGAGGTAACCATTGTGTGCCTCGGTTACGTAGTCACCTGGGAAGGCGCGCCACATCGTCTCCAGACGCGGCCCGAGCCAGAAGCTCTCGTAGCCGGCGCCGACGACCGGATTCGTTGCCAATGGAATTAAGGTGCGCCAGATTTCCGTTCGGTCATGGAGGTTCGTCTGTCTACCCATTGCATGCACAACGCGGGCATAACCACCAAGAAATATTGTGAGACTTCCCGTGAGTAAAATGGCAAAAACGAGTGCATGCACCGCCGCGGGGCGGCGTCCTATAACAGACCAACCGGCCGCAACCATCAGCCCAGCCCCGAGGACGAAGCAAGCCGCAGCGGTAGCGGAGTGGGCCATGACCAAAAGGGATACGCCGAAGGCCAGCAGCGTACCCTGAGCCAGCAAGTGCCGGGCGCGGTTGGGCTGGCTGTTATCGCGCAACAGCCTAAGGACCAGCCAGAATGCACCCACTGAAAGGACGAAGACGGTGACACCGAGTGTGTTCTTGTCGGTCGACACGCCGCAATTTCCTGCATAGCTCCGGGCGTGGTATTTGCCCAAATTCCGGTAGTACTTGATCAAAAGTACAGAAGCGGGCATCAGAACAAATCCGACGCGGGTAATCAGGCGCTCTAACGCCGCATTGGGCCGCGTGTCCGTTACAACAATGAGCACCATCACCAGGTCGCCGATCCCTTTGATCCATCGCCGGAACGCTACACGGGGAAAGTCCGACCACAGCACGCTAACCAGACAAAAGGAAAAGTACAGCAGGATCGGCCAACTTTCCTTGAGCAGGTGAGTGATCCTGCCGCGGCGAGGGATCAGAGCAATGAGGCCAAGGGCCATCAGGCTGGCTAAAATCGCTCGGTCAATCGGGCTGCCTTGTAGAAGGTTGCTAGCGCTGTTGCTCGTCGGGGTCATCCCGAGCCACATGGAGACGGGTCTCGACCCGTTGATCCACAGCCAAATCACCGGGATCCAAAGCGCTTTGGAAGTCTGGACGGACTTGTCGCGATCCAGATAAAAAAGTCCCAGAACGCCGATCGCGCAGACAAGGGTGGCCAACGAGCTGCTGCTCATTTATTGTCCTGTTGGCCAAATCGGAGTCGGCTTCGCACGGCGGTCCATCACGAGTCGAGTAAGAGTCGGTGGGTAAGTTCCAACGTCAGGAGCCTGTGAATCTCCGTAGTGTAATTGCGGTTGCCTTTGAGATGGCCGTTGACAATGATTCGGACGGATTCTGGCCTGAGGTAGGGACGCGAGAGAGAGCATCGGTCGAGGAGCATCTCACGCACGTAGTTCGCCAGCTGGTCGCGATACCACAATCGAAAATGAAAGGTCTTGTGGCGGCCGATCCAGAGACGTTCAAGCTGCAGCTGGACAAGCATGTGGTCGATTTGCGCAACCCACTGCGGCATGCCGTAGTCGTAGGTGTATTCCGCCTTGAATAGAAACTCGAGCGCGGCGTGGGTAAAGACGCTGCTCGGACCGCCGACGCCGCGATCGGTGCGCAGATTCGCAAGGGTGGGGTTCCCCTCTCGGACCAGTCGCAATCTGCATTCTTCGTTGATCGCAACCGGGCCCGGCGCTTTGTACACGGTCTTGACGAAATCGTTGTCGAGATATGGAGTGCGGACAGTTACTTGGGTCTGCTCCAAGCCAAGCACGCCAGAGTGATTCCATGGCGATTGGCGGAAAGCGACAGACGTAACCGGATGACCCTGGCGGAATGCGTCGTAAGTCTCTCTGGCTGCATGAATCTGCGGCAAGAGCTCCGTCTGGTAAAGCCCTGCAACAGGCTCCACCGCCTTAAACGTTACCACGTGCAAAAGCATTTCGCTGCCGAACGTTCCCACCATCCGCGCCGGAGCTATCTCTCGAGCCTTCTCGTTCACATACAGATCCGGCGAACGGCCAAGGTCCACGGTCGCGTCGGTCAGGTAAATGGTGCGCTCGGCGTACCGGGAGAACCGTGAGAGGAATTCCTTACCGGTAGTGATCACCTGGTGTGACTGGCCGCAAATCTTTGCCACCTGGCGCGCCAGGCGCACGTCCTCATTGTCGCGGTACATGCTGCCAAATGTGTAGCAGGGCAGAGACCCCGGTGGCGCCTGGCGCCATGCCATGATGATGCGCGTGTCCAGCCCGCCGGTGAGCGAAACCCCAACCTTCTCGCTCCCTTCAAAATAGCGCGGCAGATTCCGCACGAAAACGTCACGCAGATTGGCAAAGTATGCCTCCGGCTTGAGCGGCTCTTCTTGTTCCCATTCTCGGGGCTCGAAATAAGTGGCTTTCTTCTCGAGAGTCCCACCGCGGAAGGACCAGGCCGCTCCAGGAGGGAGGACGTGTACGCCTGAAAAGAGCGTTCGGTTTTCGAGCACGCAACCACAAACAATGAATTCTCCCATACCGCGCGGATCGGTGACGCGTAGCTCCGGGCGCACCTTCAGGATTGCCTTTGCCTCTGCTCCAAAGTAGAAGGCATCGTTCGCTTCATGGTAATAGATCCGTTGCAAACCGTACCGGTCGTTGAACAGCTTCACCGTCCCGCGCGCTCGGTCGGCGACCAGACCTTGAAACCGGCCATTCAATCGCTTGGGAAAGTCCGGTTCCTCTTCATACCGGTGCACTAAATAGTTCGGGCCATCTGTTTCGACCGCATGGCCAGCTGTACGGAGCGCCTCGATAGTCCCCGGTTCGCGGAATTCTTCTCCTGAAAAAACCAGAGTGACGTCGCCATGCTCATTCTGCAGTGGCATTGCGGCGGCAAAGGAACCCTCCCGCGCCACCCAACCTACGTAAACGCCCTGTGCGGGATCACTCCAAGTACCGGTGGTATAAAAGGACTCGTGACGAAGCGATTCCAGCATCTGGTGCAGGTCGCGCTCTGCGCTCGCCCCTGGACGATTTGTGATAACGCCGACGATTCCGGGCAATTCTTGTTCTCCTGGATTGATTCCGCTCTCAATTGAACCTGAATCGGGCGTGAAAAGAGTCGTCAGCGTCGTCGAACCGAGGCTATTCGAAGCCCACGAGGCCCTGCCTGCATTACGTCGAAAGCTATCCAAAAGGCAGGGTTGGACGCAAAAACGCACCCCCCTTCTCGCGCCCGCGCCGTTATGGACAGCCCTAACGCCACACTCTCACGCCGGATTCCGGTTGAAATCTACGGTACCAGGCACCGCGCAGTTCGCGCAGCCTTGCCGCCAGGGGTTCTGGCAGACGATCAGCCAGTCGATGGTGTAGCTTAATGCTCAGGGCGAGCGAGCCCCAGCGAGTCAACGGCACGTAATACCGCGGTATGTCTATGCGTTCGAATGCGTTTCGCTCTTTAAACCTGCTCAGGGTGCTCTGCGTCTTTTTCCCGTAGGCAAATCTCCCGCAAACCAGGTAGGAGATACGTCGGTCGGCACAAGAACGTACCGCTTGTGCCACGAGCGCATTCGTGGGCGACTTATCCCGGTGCCGGATCATCGAAATCATGTGCATCATTCCGGCCTGAGTCCCGGTGTCGTCAACCACAAACTTAATGAAACCGACTAGCTCGTCGTCTACGTAAGCTCCGACAAAGACGCTCGAATCAAGATAAGTCGCACTCAACTCACGCACGGTTTCCAGACTCTTCCCGTAATGTGGAAACCGCCTTTCCTGCCGAACGGGGCACTCGTTATAGATCTCCCAGATTCCCCGGGCGAGTGTATCGTCAAAGGCAACTTCCCGGATCACAACCCCCTTCTTTTCCGCTTGCCTGGCTTTGGTTCGTGTATTTGTCCGAATCTGCCTGGTCCACCAGTGTTCAAATGTGGAGACCTTCAGAACAGCCATGTTGTCCCATTCCATTGGATAGGCGTACTTCGGAGTAGTTTCAGGCAATTTCTGCATGAACGTAAAGACATCAATCCTCAACCCGGATCTACGCAGTCCGCTGAGCGCCGCTTCAGGATCGTCAAGAAACTTGTAGCCATCCGCGTCGAGGTGCGCGGTTCGGCACAGTCGCCCCTGGATCTTAAGTTCGCTGCGGCAAATGTTCACGCCCGGTATCCTTGGCATCACCCGTTCCGGGATAGAAATTCCAGCACCATCTGCTCCATCGCCCGCTGATCCAGCGGATCGTGCCCGCTCCACCCCCGCCAGCTCGGCAACTTGAGCTTGTGGCCATCATCTGCGCAGCTCAAGTCAGAGCCTCTTTCAACCCGCTGATAACCGAATCTTGCAATCGCGCTCGGAATCGCGCGTCAAAACCCAATAGTGGGCGGAAACCGTCCACTTCATGGCCGCGTACCGGAACCATCGCATCGCTCGGCAAGTAGCAGTGGGTCTGGTCTAGGCATCCGGCGGTGAGAAACGGAGCGCCGGTCAAGTATTTCTCAATTAGCCGCCGGTATTCGACTACGGGTTCGGCGTTAATCCCGACGATCCGGAACCCACCACAATCGAGCACATGCCAGAACAGAGATTTGTAACCGCCGTCGCCTGCAGCGAATTCGGGTTCGGGTATCTCAACCCGCTTTAATACTGGTGAGGAGATTTCCAATCTTGTCGGCGAAGACCGTGCGATGGACGTGACGCAACCCGCCAGGCTATTCGACCATCGCTCCCATTCGTCTTTTTTTGGAATTCGAAATTGCGGCCCCAGGAGCACTCTTCGTGCGAGCCCCCCGACTCCACTTGGCATCCCCGCAAATGGTGGCCGCACATCGCCTGAGAAGCCCTGCAGAAAAAGAATCGGAATATTGCCGAATTCCGATCGCAAACGCGACCGAACCACTCCAGGATACTCCGCTGAGATCTGCAGATGATCATGGAATCCGCTCGGGTGACAGGCGTAATTCCAAATTACCGCGACCGGCTCGCCGCCGGGTTTGGAGAATTTGAGAATCCGGACGCCCTCATCTCGCTCCCCCTTGGGGTTCGGGCCAAAACCGGCGGACTTGGCGAGTCCGGACCTTGTCAGGCGAAGGCGGACTAGCCGACGATTCATTGAGTGATCTGCGTGGCCCTCGTGATAGGTGCAGTCGCACGGTGCTCCTGCTTCCTCGATGGACTTTATCAACGCAGCGATTTGCCCGAAGACGTAGCGTACATAGCCCGCATCGGCAATGCCCAAGCGCGGCATCGACGGCGCGGTCATGGGCGCGAAATGCGTATGTGATGCAGACAAAAACAACTCCTCGGCTTTCTCGGCGAGACCCAAATTCTCCAACAAAAGAGCCCTTAGCGTTTCGCCGGGGTAGAGCAGATCGGTGGTAACGATCACGGCCCGCGAAGAAACTCCTCTCACAACGAGCACATTTGCCTCGAGCCGGTCCGCAATGCCACGAAATGGCGCACTTCGCTTGGCGAACCCGCCGAGCATTAGTGGCCGCTGAGGCGCAATGTCGACTGTTCCCGACGAGATCAGCGGCGGTTGCGCCATCGCATTTGCCTCAGCACGTTTTCCACGAAGCGACTACACACTTCCTGCGAAGCGCCTGTGAGGGTTTCCCGGCATCAAGCGAGAGACCTAGACCAAACGGCCTCTCTCGGCAAGGTTTGGGGCCGGTTTTGGTCAGCCTCTTCAACGCCACACTGAGTCTGAGCCGCCATGCACGCAATCAGTCGCGGCAGCAACCGCACCTCGTCCCCTGCCCGGCGTTATCAAAATGTATTCGGACAAGTCTTCCTTCGCCTTACGAGTGAAGATCATCAACCCCCGTTCACGGTTCATCAGCGCCGGCCCCGCGGCTGGGCGGTTGCTCGGCAGCGATCTCCTCGGTGCGGCGGCGGTTTGAATCGAGCACAGCCTCAAGCAGCGGCGAGCGCGCGACTCCAATGAGCAGGCCGATGTTGGGAATAACGCAATGGCCGCCGATTATTCCCGGAAAATAGGTCTGACGCGGCAGGAACTCGACCTCCTCGAAAAAGCGGACTGCTTCGTCGTAGCTGGCTCCGGTCACCTGCGCGTAACGTTTCAACTCCTGCGCAAAAGCGATGCAGAGACCGAAGTAGGTGGTCTCCGCGAGTTTGGCGAGCTCGAGGGTATCGGGAGTTGACACGCGCCGAATCTTCATGCCTGCGGCGTTGAAATGCTCGACGGCCGCATCGACGGCACGCGCTTCCGTTCCGGCCACAAACTTGACGTAATGCAGCAGCGCCTTGGCCATCTCCGCGTGCTTGCCGCGGACCGGGCTGTAACAGATCGGCCGGCCCGCAGCCCGCGCCACCGCCACTGTGGTGCCGGGCGCCACAGTGCTGTTGATGATCGTCAGTTGAGGATCGAAGCGGCGGATGAGGTCAACGACCGCGGCCGTGAACTGTGCGCTGTTGTGAAACGGAAAACAGATGTGCATCACATCGATTTGATCGGCCAGGTCGCGCGGTTCGAGGTCGAGCCGTAGCACCGGCATGCGGCGCTCGAGCACTTCGGCGAGCGGCTCCCCGACTTCTCCGACTCCGACTACCAAGGTCTTGTGAGTCTCTTTTCTCTGCCTCATCTTCGTCTCTCGTCCACTGCGGGCTGGTCCCTGCCTAACGCCGGCAATCACTCCTGATCAGCGCGTTGCGAGGCGTTCATCGGGGCGCGCGACGGCCAGCACTGAGTCGACGGCTTCAAACAGCCGGCCCCGCTGCTCCTCCCACCCGAGGTCCACCGAGATTCGCCAGGCCCGATCGGCGATCTCCATGCGCCGCAGCGGATCGGCGCGCAGCCGTTGGATCGCATCGGCCAGTCCGTTCGCGTCGCCGGGCTCGAAGTATTCCACCGCGCCCTCGCCGAAGTAGTGTTGGACGGTGCGCAGCCGTGCGCATACGGCCGGGATACCCAACGCAGCGTATTCAAGCAGCTTGACAGGCAGCATTAGATGGGCGGCCCCGCTGGCGCGATACGGCACCAACCCTATAGTGGCCGAAGCGAGCTCCGCAGGCAGCAGTTCCAACGGGACAGGTTTCTTGAAGGTCACCGAGGAATCGACTCCAAGCCCGCGCGCAAGCGCCTGCAGCTCGTTGAGGTTGTCGCCTTCGCCGAGGATCGTCAAATGCGGTGCCTGGCCGGAGCGCCGGAGAATCGCAAGTGCCTCGAGCGCGATTTCCAGACCCAGACGGCGCGTTACCGTCCCGTGATACACCAGATTGAAGCAATTCGCCCGCAGTCTGTCAGCATCGCGGCGTTTGAAGATAGCGGTGTCGGGCGAGTTGAGCACGACGCGGATCTTTTGGGGGAAGATACCGGCCGCCATCAGGCGCTCGGCGTGCAACTTATGGACAGCGATCACACGGTCGGCCAGCGATGCGGAGACCCGCTCGCAGATCGTCAGAATTCGGGCCCCGAGCTCGCCGCGCCATCCGGGGAACTTGTCGCGATACAGCTCGGGCATTGTGTCGTGCATATCCAGCACTAGCCTGGTTCTCAACGCACGCAGCGGCAGCGCACTTATTATTGCCAGGTCCGGCAGCGTGCAGACTACGGCGACATCATAGAGGCTGCTGCGGCTCAGCTGGAGCGCACGCGCTGCTGCTCGCGACAAAAACGCTGCATAGCTGCCGAGATAACGACCGCGGCTGCCGCCTCGATAGCGCGCAGTCGGGATGCCGAACAGGTTCACCCGATCGGCGAGCGAGGGGCACGGTTCCTCCAAACAGATCGCGTCTACATGGTCGCCACGTGCGGCGAGGGCCTCGGCGTGACGTTTGACACGCGCATCACGCGAAAAGGTCGTGTAAGCGATCATCAGGATTCGCAGCATCAATGCTTCCTACTAATGAACGGTTCGATACTCACTAGATTGACCGTTGCGGTGGTTCCCTGCTCCTTCCTGAAAATTCCTGAACGGCCGGAAAAAATAGGTGTTCGGCGACTCGATTTCCCTGTTCCGTTGGTAGGAAATCTGCTGGAAAAGCCCTCGTAGATCCTGCTCTTTTCGGCGTGATTGAGGCCCAGATTGCGATCCGTCACTTGCGCGTCGCAGATTGCAGCCGCCAAGCCTGCGCTGATCGAGTCCGGGCCAACGCGCGCGCGGATTGGCCCACCACCAATCCGTTTGCCGGCACATCGTGCGTCACCAAGGCTCCCGCTCCGACCAAGGCATGCTCGCCGATCGTGACGCCGCACAGAATCACTGCGCCACTGCCGATCGACGCTCCGGCCCGCACTACGGTTGGCTCCAGGCACCAATCACCCTCGCTTCGGATTGATCCGTCAGCGTTCACCGCACGCGGATGGCGGTCGTTGATAAATACCACGCCATGGCCGATGAACACTCCGTCGCCGACTACGACTCCGGAGCAGATGAAACTGTGGCTGGAGATTTTGCACCGGCGGCCGATTTTCGCCGCCTTTTGGATCTCGACGAAGGCGCCAATGCTGGTTTCGTCACCGACCTCGCATCCATAAAGGTTCACGAACGGCGCCAGCCGCACGTTCTCGCCGAGTCTGACGTCATCGGCGACCGCAACGTTGCGAGGAAACTTCCGTCGGGCCGCCATCATGCTACACGTCGGCTGGGCGTATCGGTACCATCGCGCCTCGCTGCCGGAGCGAGAGGTTGGCGGCCTCAAGTACGCTCACCGCGCGAAGGGCCGAAAGTCCGTCGGTCCGCGGGGTGCTTCCGGTCAGTACGCAGTCGACGAAATGCCGGCACTCCATGTCGAGCGGTCTGGATTCCTGGAGCCGCGCGGGCGCGATCTCCTTTTGCCGTTCGGATCTCCGAAACTTGCCGTAATCGCCGTCGAGCGGGTTGGGAGCCACCACTCTGTCGTACAGCCGGATATTGTCGTGAACCGCCACGTCGTCGAAGAGCAGCGTCTTCTTCGAGCCGACGATAGTGGCCCGGCGAGTCTTGAGCGCACCGAGCCAGCTCACGTAGATGAAGACGATCACGTTGGTGGGAAACCGCAATGTGAGCATCGCTACATCTTCGACTCCGCACCGGCAATGGCTCTGGCCCTGGCATCCGACCGCCGTTGGCATCCCGCCCATCAACCTCGTCGCGATCGAGACGTCATGAGTGGCAAGGTCCCACACCACATTCACGTCGTGGTGGAGAAGACCGAGGCTGGTACGGACGGAATTGATGTGGACAATTTCACCCAGTTCGCCTGACCTGACGATGTCGGCGACTTTTGCGATCGTCCGGCTGTACTCAAAGATATGCCCGACCATCAGCACGCTCTTGCGCTCGCGCGCGATCCTTACCAGCTCCGCCCCATCCGCGAACGATGTAGCAAGCGGCTTCTCAACCAGCACCGCCTTGCCCGCCGTCAGCGCCTGCTTCGCGATCGTAAAATGCGTGCTCGCCGGCGTCGCGATCACCACGGCTTCGATTTCGGGATCCTCGAGCAGGTCGTCGAATCGGGCGGTTACTTCAACATCCCGGTGAAGGCGCTCCACGCGCATGAGAGATTGGGCGTCGACATCGCAGGCCACTATTCTCCGGGAGCATCGCAGCTCGTGCAGGGTGCGAAGCAAGTTCGGCCCCCAGTAGCCGAGACCCACCACGCAGACTCCGCTCAGCTCCTCGCGGTCCCTGTCTGGTCGGAGCCTGACGGGCATCTATGACCACTCAAACGCCACCGCGGAGAACCGCGATCGGCGTGCGGACAAGAATTTTAAGGTCACGCTCGAACGACCAATGCTCGATGTACTCGATGTCCAGGCTCACCATCTCATCGAAGGAGAGGCGATTACGTCCACTCACCTGCCACAAGCCAGTCACGCCCGGCAATGTATCGAGACGGCGGCGGTGCCAGTCCCGATACATTTCGACTTCGTAGAGGATGGCCGGGCGCGGACCGACTATGCTCATTTCGCCGCGCAGCACGTTGACGATCTGCGGCAACTCGTCGATGCTGAAACGTCTAAGGAAAGCGCCCAGCCGTGTAACTCGCCGATCCTTGGCGATCTTGAAGAGCACCTGCTCGCCGCTCGTGAACGGCCTGCCTTCCCCAATCCACTGGCTTGCGTAGTCGCGATGCGGCTGGTCGCCGGCAGCGGGCCTCATGGTGCGGAACTTGAGCAACTCGAACGGCTGACCGTTCATTCCGGCGCGGAGTTGGCGGAACAGCACCGGCCGCCCGTCGATTAGCCTTACCGCGAGCGCGGTCAACAACAGCAGGGGGCTGCCGGCGACTATCATCACGCAAGCCAGCACGACGTCGACGAGACGCTTGATCGGAGGGTTGAATGGGTAACAGGGCGGCCGCTCAAGAATGTTCTTCATTGTTGGCCAAACTCGGCGGACATAAGATACACTCCGGGTCTCGTGAGGGGCAAGTCCTGCTGTCGTTACCGAAAATTAGATCCGGACATATCGATAATGCTGTCCCGCGAGGACGACCTCTTTCAGACCCCAGCGGCCGTTTGAGTTGTAATTCGACACGGACAGGCATCCAACCTGGTTCCCGGTCCGAGTTCGACCGAAATGGCCATCATTCCACTTTCCCTTAACGCTGATCTCAATGCTGTCGGTCATAGCTTATTGGTGGACTGTTTGAAGAAGGCGCGCTTCACGTTCTAGATGTTTCGGATCCAGTTGCGCGAAGATGGCGTCCATGATCCGTGCCGTCCGTACAATCTCCTGGTGGGGGATCGGATCGGGAGCGCCGTCGACGATGGACCGGTAGAACGCTTCGATCAGGTATTTCATTCCGGACTTCATATGGAAATCGCGTGCGGCAAAAATCTTGAGATTCGTGAACAGGCCTTTCAAATACTGGTCCGCCATGATCAATGGCGGTACGAACGTTTCTGCGTAGCTCTTAAATTTGGCGCCTCGAAGTTTGACCAGCGTCTCCTGATCCTGATCCAGAACGAGACCGTTCTTCGTGCCATAGACGCGGAACTGGTGCAGCGAGGGTCTCATCTGTGACGAGAAGGTGAAGTACGCGGTTGTGCGCTGCTCCTCGGCGATGATGACCCGCAGCTCGTCGATGATCTCGGACTCACCCATGCTCCTCAACTGCGGGCTCGTAAATCCATAGGCCATGACTTCGGGCGAATCCGCGGTGAGGAACTCCGCGATCCTCGCAATGCCATGACTGATGATGTTGTGCAGTAGTTTGCCCGGAAGCTTGCGAACCCAATGCTGCTTATCGCCCAGCAGCGCACCCGCATAGCCCGAGCGGCTGATCTCATAGCCGTAGTAGCTCTCCATGTGGACCGGCCCTTCACCAAGGAAGCCGGCTTGGACCAACTTTCTCATCCGTCGCGCGGCCGGCCGAAACTGATCGTCATGCCCGGCAGTAATCTTGAGACCCTTTCTTTCCGCGAGCCCGATGAGCGCTTCAGCTTCAGACGCATGCACAGTGAACGGCTTTTCGACATAAACATGGCATCCCCATTCCAGACACGTTCTTGCAATGTCGTAGTGACTCTGGGGCGGCGTCGTGATGTGAACCAGGTCAGGTTCAGCTTGCTTTAGAAGTTCTGTCACATCGCGATAGTAGGCCCGGATCGGAAATCTCTCGTAGAGTTGCTGCGCCATCAACGGCTCCCGGTCGCAGACTCCAACGATTTCACATCCTTCGATCCGCTTAATTTGGGACGCGTGACTGTCCGCAATCTTTCCGCACCCGACGATGCCGACCTTAAGCACGCGGCGCTCCCTGGCGGCAGCCTTCAAAAAAGAGCGCCAGTCCGGCCGAGGTCGAGACCTTCGGGGTCCATCCCACTCGTGCTTTCAACTTTTGGTTGCTGTAACGGGTCTTTTTCCAGTTGGCATACCAGCGGCTACGGTTGAAAACCGGGGGCAATTGCTCTTCGGACCACGCCGAATATCGCTCCCACAACCAGCACAGCGAATAGCTGACTACGTGCGGAACGTAAAGCGATGTAAACTGTTTGACGTTCTTCTTATACAGGCGGAGGAATCGGCGGCTGGAGGGTAAGTCGTCGTCTACGACGTTGAATATTTCGCCATCTACGCCTTGGGTGACACCGGCCAGCGCAATCGCGTCAGCGCAGTTCTCCACGTAGGTGAGCGGTATTGGATTGGATCCACCCAAATGCAGAAATATGCCGAATGTATCGATTCCGACGCGCCCGGAAATAGCCTGGTTGCCAGGGCCGTAGACATATCCTGGCCGTACGATGACGTAAGGAATGGAGAATCTGTTCGCGTAGTCCATCACCACCTGATCCTGTTTGACCTTAGCGAAACAATAGGCTTCACCGCGGCGCTGCGCGGGCTGTTCGAGTGGGCAAGTTTCATCCAAGAGGCTGGATCCAGCTCTTGCCATGTTGTCGTATACCGCAAACGAACTGATGTTGACGAAGCGCCGCAAGCACTGGTGAACGAGCGAGGCTTCGAGCAAATTGCGAGTGGTCACCACTGAATTGAGAAACGCATCAGGGAAGGACTTCTCGCCTCGGCCGGCCGCCAGATGGAAAATAACGGCCACATCTTTGGTGGCGGCGATGCATTCGTTCAGGGAAAGAAGGTTTCCGCGCACCACCTCGACTCGTGCATCGTTCTTGTCTCCAAGAAACGCTTCGAACTTTGTTAGATCGCCAGTGGGTCTGACGAAACAGCGTAGATTGCGAAAGCCAAGATTCAGAAGGCTCTGAACAACCCGGGGCCCAACGAATCCGTTAGCGCCAGTGATCAAGAGCAGATCATTTGGATCGGCAATGAAATTCATGTCTCTTCGTTGATGGCTCGAGCAGATAGTCGCGCTTGCGCCTCACGGTTGGTGTGCCGATCACGAATTTGGCGCCGGTTGATGCCATGCCGTTGCACTCCGCTCCAACGATCGGCCTGCTCAGCCAGCAGGGCGAGTTTCGCCTGCGGTCGCCATCCGGCGGAATTCGTCGACGTCGCGCATCAATTCGTCGTAGCGGCCGCACGCGCGGATCCGGCCGTCGGCGATGAAGACCAGCCGATCGCAATGCCTGACGGTAGCCAGGCGATGGGCGATCACGAGCAGAGTCTTACGGCCCTGCAGCGACTCGATCGCGCGGGTGACTTCCGCCTCGGTTGCCTGGTCGAGCGCGGAAGTGGCCTCGTCGAATACCAGCAGGTCGGGATCGTGATAGAGGGCGCGGCCGATCCCGACGCGTTGCCGTTCGCCGCCGGAGAAGCGAACGCCGCGTTCACCGACGACGGTGTCGAGGCCAGCCGGCAGCGTGGCGACTAACTGCTCAAGTTGCACCATCCGGACCACGGCTCGTACGCGCTCCAGGCTAATCTCGGCGTCGGAGAAGCCGAACGCGATGTTGCGGGTCAGGCTGTCGTCGAGCAGAAAGATTGACTGGGGGACGTAGCCGACCCGATGCTTCCACGCGAACCGCCGATCGGACAGGTCCTGGCCGTCGATCAGTATGCGTCCGGACGAGGGGCGCAGCAGTCCGACCAGCAGGTCGGCGAGGGTGCTCTTGCCCGCGCCGGAGGGTCCGACGACCCCGATTGATTCGCCGCGGCGAATTGTCAGCGAGATCTCATGTAGCGCCGGATGCTCAGCCTCGGCATAGGCAAACGACACGCGCTCGAATTCGATTGTCCTGTGGAGCATCACAGCATGTCCGTCATCACCGTCCGCGTTGCCGCGCTCGAGGTCGGCGATGAGCCGATAGTCGTCGTGGAGATTGTTGGCCGAGCGCGCGGCGCCGCGGATCTGGTTGACCCGCCACGCGATCCGGTTGACGGACGGAACGATCCGGAACGCGGCATAGGAGAACAGCGCCAGCAATGGCAGCCCTTCGCTGCGGACCGCACCCTTCGCGCTCAGCAGCGCGATCACGACCAGCGCTCCGCCGACGAACAGGGTCTCGGTGAACAGCGGCGCGCTGCCCTCCATGGTCTTGGCGAGGTATCCGAGTTTCAGGATGCCGCGCAGTTTCTGTTCGAGCACGCCGGCAAAAAACTCTTCGCGGCCGAGCACCTTGATCTCCTTGACTCCGCCGAAGGCTTGCTGGAGATCGCGCAGACTGGCCCGTGACAGCCGGTCCCGCCCGTATCCGTAGCGACTTGCCAACGCGCGCGTGAGCTGCAACAGCAGGACGAGTCCGCCGCCCAGAAGGCATCCGGCGATCAGGGTGATCTTCGGCGCAGTATACAGCAGCACCGCGGCGATGCTCGCGGCGGCCAAAATTTCCGACGCCGCGGCGACCGCCGCTGACATCACTTCCTCGCAGACCCGGTCCACCGCGGTGTCGACGTTCCAGATAAGATCGGCGGAGTTGCGGCGCAGATGGAACGGATAGGCCAGCGCGAGATAGCCCCTCATCATCGTACTTTTGAGCGCCACCACCGATTCGCCCACGACCTTATGGCTGAAGTATTCCATGCCGAGCGCAAACAGGTTCTTGACCACATAAAAGAGCGCAACCAGTCCGGTCAGCCCGACGATCTGGGCTTGGGCGCTATGCCCCGGCAGCATCGCTGCTACCCTTGAAACGACCGGCAGGCGCCCAATCGAAGGCGGATCGCTCATGATCTTGATCAGCGCAAACACCGCCGCGGCCGCGCCGGCCTCAAGCGTGCCCCGCAAGAACGCGATCGGTACGAGTATCGTCCACCGCCACCGGATCGCGCCGGGCAACATCGCGAAGGACCTGCCCAAGGCTCGGATGGCGGGGAAGCGGGAGTTCCGATCGTCTGATGGCCCGCTACTCAAGCCCGAAGCTGCGAGAGTTGCCAACCGTTTCCTCCACGATCTGTTCGCGCTGCGCGCCGAAAGCCGCTTTCGAGAACTTCCCGGCTACGTGTTCCCGGACGGCCCGGCCCATCCGTGGGGCTCTCTGGTGGTCGGTCACCAGGACGGCGAGGGCAGCGGCAAAGGCCTCCGCTTGGGGCGGGCAAAGGCCACATCTGGTAGAAGATAATCCAGAGCGAGCAGAAAGAGAATGCCTACGCGGGACCACACGGCGATCTGGCGCTGGGTTTAACGTTACGGTCCCAAACTGGAACAGCGGTTGCGCCGTCATCTCAAGCCGACGAACAAATCCTGGCGGGTCGATGAGACGTAAATTCGCGTGAAGGCGTGGTGCTCGAGGGTGTGCCTGCGGGGGCGGTCGCGGTTGGCGTGCCCTGTCGCTGCTCATAATGCCGTGTGCGCGGCGGTCGCCGCTCGCCCGATCGTAGAGATTCGACCGCCCCCCAACCCCTAACCTGCGGCTACACGCGTGCGAGAGCACGGCGCTCGCGGCTCGGACGATCGTAGAGATTCCGCAGGCCCTACCCCTGTGAAGCGAAGGTGTCTTATGTTGGGATCTAATTTTCGGTAACGACAGGGAGTGAGATGGCTTCCGCCCGCTATTCGGTTTTGAGGCGCGATTCCGAGCGCGATTGCAAGATTCGGTTATCTCGGTTATCAATGGGTTGAAAAAGGCTCTAGTCTAAGCTGCGCAGATGTTTCCGCCACCGTCAGCTGCTATCGATTGGGGAAAAAGATCGCTGCCGAGAGTGGTTGAATCGCCGAAGTTGTAGCTATCGGAGCGACGTTGCTGTTCGTTTCCTCCCACTGCCGCCGAGGAGAACTCCAGGATCGAGCCTTGGTTCTCGGTGCAGGTGCAAAACATTTGCACTGTTTGGACGCGGAGCATTTCGGCCACGTACTTGGCACTGTGTTGCAAGCAAAAATTTGGTGATGGCTACGAGTTGCAACATCCGGGTTCGCGCGGGCGGAGCGATTGCCTACCCGATCCTGCTGCTTCTGCTGCTTGCCTCCTGCAATTCCCGCCCAACCTCCGACAGCGGCAACCTCTTACTCAATGGCAGGCTTGTTGCCGGCGCCGGCAGCAAACCAGATAGCTGGCGCACGACACCCGATCGGGAGTCCGGTGTCTTCGAATGGCGCCATGAGAAAGGGGAGCTACCGGAGTTACGAATAATAAAGACGAAGGACCGCCATGAAAGCTACTGGGTTCAGACCGTAAACCTCGGGGCCGGCTGGTACTACCTGACAGCAGAGGTCCTGACCGGTGCTCACGATCAGCAGACACCCGCGGCGCTGAGGGTCGGTGAGGCCGGCGCATCCTGGGCTCTCCCCCTGCACGCGCCAACTTGGACACGGCTGGGTTTGT
>Ga0181521_10004414_pt1 | contig 16099 bp, 15 predicted proteins | sample PEATcosm2014_Bin_32_FD_119764 | JGI IMG/M metagenome (GOLD analysis project Ga0181521, IMG submission 119764) | Peatland microbial communities from MTU Mesocosm Facility, Houghton, MI, USA - PEATcosm2014_Bin02_60_metaG | ecosystem: Environmental > Terrestrial > Soil > Wetlands > Peat | place... | reverse complement strand
TCTCTAAGCCTTTGAATAGCGGTTTTCACTTCGTCGGGGGATTTACCGATGTCCTGTGCACAGGATTGTATGCTCAGCTCACCATTGTGTTTCCTAGCATAATCGTAGACTCTTTCTTCGATTGCGGCCTCCATATCGGGCATTGTCGCAAATTCCGGAATGGCACCCATCCTTGCTTGTTGGCTTGATTGGACGGCTGAGAGGTCGGGGAAGTGGTCACGTACTTTCTGTTCCGCGATTAGGCCGGTTTCTTCGAGGACCTTCCTCGCCTCATCATCATTAGTCTCTATGGAAATAGTGTTCGTCGTAACATCGCCTGCTTCGTCTGTTAAGTCCCCGAGTAGGTTGTTCACTTCGTCGAGCTCCGTCGCGACCTGTGGAACTATGCCGGAGATCTTCAGTTTAGTTTCCTTTACGATCGACATCAGTGGCCGCATTTCCACCATGACCTCACTGAATTCCTCGACCGTTTCTAGCCGGAGGATTACTCTCTCAAGCGCAAGCTGGCTTCCGAGTACCACTTCTGCAATCTTTCGGATTTCCGCGCATTCGTTAGCATAAATTTTTGCGTGGCCGGAATCGTTTGACGCCTGGGCTCCAACACACCGTTGAAAAAGGTCTGTGTCGCGCTGATGAAGCCTAGTGTACATGTGTTCTAATTTTTCTAGCTGAGCGTGGAGTCTAAAGGAAGCGTGTACGATTCGCTCTTTCAATGGAACAGGATGCAGTTTGTCTTCGACTCTCCTGAATATTGAGAAGGCAGCCACATCCCAATGCTTAGGTCGATTCGCGCATCTTGATTACGACGACGTCGGGGATGTGATTCGGGGCCGAGGATTGATTAGTTGTCTTCGGATTCTCTAGCGAGTCCATGTCATGCAGAGATTCGCGTGTGTTGTCAAGATCCTTTCTTTCCTTCCTTGAAATTTCTAAGCCTGCTCGCACAGATTCGGTTACTGCCTGGTATGTGTTTGCATCGATTTCGGCAGCTGTGTAGAGTATTTTGTCATTCGTTAGTGCAGTTTGTAGGTCCCTGATCTGTTGCTCCAGTTTCACTTCAACGCTCTTCAATGACCCTACTAAGTTGTCACGCTTTGAAATGATGTCCTTGTGGATGTCCTCGTAGCCACTGCATAACTGGTTATACTCGGATTGGTCGATGTCTCCGTCCTTCAGTAACAAGTCAATTGCTAGCCGTCTACGTTTTATGATGTCATGTTCCTTCTTCAGATCCTCGGCCTCGATGCGCCACGCTTGTAGGAGAACGAGATGTCCGTCGATGATTCTCACGGATGCGATTGGGTGTTCGGTGACGTCACCCTCAGTTCGAGCGATTTGGATGGATTGAACTTCCGCCTTCGATCCGGCGGTCAGTCCGACCAGTTTTCCCGTCGGCCGGCCCATCGTATCCTGGATCGATTGTCCGAGATACTTGCCGATTTCTTCTACAGTAATCGTCATCCTAAACATCTTCTATTGCGAGATTCCGTGCTCGCCGATTCTCGGGATCGGCAGTTCCGGGAATTTGTCTTTAATGTGTTGATCAGCGATTGTGCTGGCCTCTCCCAGGATCCTGTTGGCCTCGTCGCTGGGGGCAGCGGTATCGTAAGCAGAACCTGTGACTTCGCCTGCGTTGTCCACTACACTACTGAGAACTTCTCCAATTTGGCCAAGTTCAAAGCCAACTTCAGGCATTACTCCTGAAATCTGGTTCTTAATCGAATGTACCACGTTAGCTACGGGGAGCATCATTCGCGCGACGTCGCCAAACTCCTCTATTGTCTCTAGGCGTAGGGATACTTGTTCCAGTGCCATCTGGCATTGTAAAGTCACTTTCGCCATCTTGCGCACTTCTGCGCACTCGTTCGCGTACATTGCTGCTCGTGCAGTATCATGGGCGAGTTGGGAACTGACACATTTGTTGAAAATTTCCTTGTCATGTTGTTGCATTCTAACAGCTGCGGATTCGAGTTTGTTTTGTTGCGTTTTCAGCCTATAGAGAGCTGTAGAAACCTGTTCTTTCATTGATATCTTATGGTGGAAATGCGCTCCAACCTTCGAGATTACTGGCTCTCTTGATTCTGTATCCCAATCTTTTAGGAAACCATGGTCCATTCGTTGTTTTCTCCACTTTGTGCTTACAACGATTCCCGGTGTTTGTTCTGCGTACTTGAACGAATGCTATTCAAATTTCGTTAAAGAAAACTGTCAAGAATCGATGAGTCATCGAAACTGATTGCTCATAATCATCATTGCCGATCTCGAAGAGCCCAATATTCTGATTTCACACAGAATAAGGAAGAACGATTCGTCGGAAACGCGGTTCTTACATCTTGAGTTCGTTGATTACCAAAACCTGTTAATCGGATCGACAAACCTTCGCAAATGAACGTGAAAATGCCCAGGGGTAAACAAAACCTGGGTAGGTTTACGCTAATCAAGGTGCCGAGTTATTCAAGCCGTCTTTTCAAGTTTAATTTCGATTGTCGAAACGTTCCTTGAGTCTCCAGCGTCACCGAGTACCTGAGTGCCGATGCTGATTTCTTTGATAGCTAGTTTTCCAGCGAAGAATCTTCGGCGAGTTACCTCAACAACATCCACTGCTGTGCTGATAGTTCGTCCTCTCGCCTTTACTGTAAGCGTCTTTGCTCCGGACTGGAAATGCATCATTACTGCCGTCGCGTATGCCATAATCGGCTTCTTGCCTATCAGAATCGTATCAGGTGGGATCGGTTCCCTTGCGCGTGGCGGCGCCTGTCCCCCTGAAGAGCTCTCATCCTGTGCCAAGCATCTGTCACCTCCTAGTAGAGCAATGCGTTCTTGCGTAGTGCTGCGTGTTTGTTCTTTGCCTAACACTGTACTTCTCAAACTGTATATTTCTCGATTTCGGTATCATTATCGTTAACCGAGTTGCCTCTGGTAATAGGCGGTGTAATGCGTTGGTTGTTGTAAACAAGATGCTGACCCTGAGATCCTCGGAAAGAAGACAACTCATCGATCTCACCTCTCAAGTTACGCAGTTTGTGCGAAACACGAATGTCAAAAACGGAATCTGCATAATCAGTGTCCCTCATGCAACGGCCGCAATTATCGCCAATGAACATGAGACAGGTTTACTTGATGATTTGCTCCGAAAAATCGAGACACTATTCCCAGAATCTGCGTCATACTCCCATAACGCAATAGACGATAACGCAGATGCACATCTTGCATCCGCGTTCTTGGGACATAGCAGGACGTTTCCGATCATAAACCGCGAACTTATCCGAGGGACTTGGCAAAACATTTTCTTCGTCGAGTTGGATGGACCTAGGTCACGACGAGATGTTGTGTTACAGGCCATAGGTGATGACTAAGTGGCGATCGCTGTATGTCGTACCAGAAACGAACGGCACAACCGGAAGCATTCAAGGTAGGAGTTTTAGGGCTCGTAAACCTAATAGCGCGGTGAACCGAGCAAAGCAATTAGAAGGTATTAGGACTGCCTGAAGAAAACAATCTAACTTGGGTTATAGGTGGCCCCCAGGGCGGAGGCATTAACTCCGTTGCAGAGACTTTTGCAAAAGCGTGTGCTCGTGGGGGATTGCATGTATTCGCCAATATCGAGTACCATTCAAACATTAAGGGCGAACATAGCTACTACCGAGTCCGTGCGTCTGAACGAGATATTCGCTCTCACGTCGATTGGATTGATCTCTTGGTCGCGCTGGATAAGGAAACACTGTTCGGAGACATCCATAAAGAATTTCCAACTCATAGCGGGCATAAGAACGAAGTAAGCCCGGGTGGCGGAATAGTCTACGATGCAGCCTTAAAGTTGAAACCTGAGGATATTGGGCGGCCGGACGTAAATCTCTACCCCGTCCCCTACCTAGACGTTCTGGTTAGCGCATTGAAGGAGACGGGTCACGAACATGAACTCAGCAAATATCAGGTTATGACGAACACTGTGGCTTTCGGAGCTTCGACAGCGTTAATTGACTACGACTTCAACACTGTCTCGGAGGCTATCAAAGAGGGCTTCAAAGGCCGAAAGGCCGCCCTGGGCGATCTTAACGTAAAGGCGGCACAGCACGGCTACGATTACATCAAGAACAATTTTCACGACGGTTTTGCGTACAAACTTCATCCGATACCATCAAACGAAAAGCGGATAGTCATCCGAGGAGTCCAAGCGGTCGGCATCGGCAAATTCAAAGCCGGATGCGCATTCCACACCTATTACCCAATCACACCCGCTACTGATGAAAGCGAATACCTAGAAAACCATCAGAAGAATTACAACATTGTAGTTGTTCAAACTGAGGACGAAATCTCCGCAATTCTTATGGCGACCGGAGCAGCGCATGCAGGCGTTCGTTCATCAACATCCACATCGGGACCGGGTTTCTCACTAATGGCTGAAGGGCTGGGTTGGGCTGGCCACACAGAGGCTCCTGGACCCGTGGTGATTCTCTGGCAAAGGGCAGGACCATCAACAGGCCTCCCGACTCGAACTGAGCAAGGAGACTTGCAGTTTGTTTTGCATGCGGGCCACGGTGAATTTCCACGAATGGCCGTCGCTCCAGGCGATGTTTTGGAGTGCTTCTATGACACGTTCGATGCGTTCAACTATGCCGAAAGGTTCCAAATGCCCGTCGTAGTCATTGCAGACAAGTTTCTCGCCTCAAGTTATAGAACGGTCTCCATTCCAGATGCAAATAACCTCAAAGTAGACCGTGGGCAAATCGCAGCTGAAGCCGATCTTGCAGGTAAGACCCCTTACAAACGATACGAGTTTACTCCGCTCGGCGTTTCGCCCCGAAGCTTGCCCGGAACAAAGGGCGGGATCTTTCACACAACAGGAGACGAGCACGACGAGTTCGGTGGCATTACGGAGAACTCCGAAAATCGAATCAAGATGATGCAGAAACGCATGCACAAACTCCAACTGGCAGCCGAGCTCATACCCGACGAGAAGAAGATTAACTTCTTCGGCCCTCAGAAGGCTGACGTTACGCTTGTTGGGTGGGGTTCAACGAAAGGAGCCATCCTTGATGGGATGGAGGACCTTGAGGCGGACGCGATCAGATGCAACTTCCTCCAGATCCGATACATGAGTCCTTTCCCCACTGAGCTTGTTACAAAATACCTGGCCAACTCAGCTCGGAAGGTTCTCGTGGAAGGAAACTACTCAGGTCAGCTCGGAGCGATAATACGCGAACAGACAGGGATAGTTATGGACTGCAAAGTTTTGAAGTACAACGGCCGGCCGTTTTCGCAAAATGAAGTTTACGAAGGAGTTAAGGACGCAATTAAGAATGGTTCAAAGGAGGTTGTAATGGCTCATGCTTGAACTCAAAGACTACAGAAACAAGGTACACAACGACTGGTGCCCTGGATGCGGCGATTTTGGCATCCTGAACGCAGTTCAAATGGCTCTGTTCGAACTGAAGCTGGAACCACACAACGTGGCCATATTCTCAGGAATAGGATGCTCAGGTAAGACACCGCACTTCGTCAACACCTACGGCTTTCATACGCTGCATGGGCGCTCTCTCCCGATCGCAACCGGAGCCAAACTTGCTAACACGGCACTGACTGTTGTCGCTGTCGGTGGGGACGGCGATGGGTATGGGATCGGAGTAGGCCACTTCGTACACGCCGGTAGACGGAATCTCGACTTCACGTACGTTGTCCACAATAACCAAGTTTACGGTCTAACCAAAGGGCAATCATCGCCAACTCTGCCCAAAGGGGAGCAAACAAAATCGATGCCTTTCCCTGCGATAGTTGAAGGTATCAATCCAATCGCAACGGCAATCAGTTCGGGTTACACTTTTGTTGCCAGAAGCTACGCGCTAGACGTTAAGCATCTGAAAGAAGTCCTGAAGGCTGCAGTTCTACACAGGGGAAGCGCCTTAGTCGACGTATTGCAAACCTGCCCGACATACAATGACATCAACACAAAGGAATGGTATGCAGGAGCCGACCTACCTACAAAGGCACCTAGACTATACAAACTCGAGGACACGGGCTACGACGGTACCGTAAAAGACCCAACCGACCACAATGAAGTTACGCAGAAGAAAGTACAAGCCATGACTCGATCATTCGAATGGGGCGACAAGATTCCGATCGGCTTGTTCTACAGAATTCAAGAACCAACATACGAAGACATGATCGCTAGCAGAATGCCCTCCTACAAAGAAGTCCCACTCACCAAACAGGACCTTTACGGCCGTGACGTAAGCGGCCTCTTCCAAGAGCTGAGCTGAGAACCCACTACTTCCCCTCTCCCTTCCCCTTACCGTGCACACCGGGCGTCGTCATAGCGTGAGGATCCAGAATCTTCTCTAACTGCTCTTCCGAAAGGAGCCCCTTTTCCAAGACCACCTGCCGTAAAGACACTCCTCTCTTAAGTGCCTCCTTAGCCACCTCCGCTGCCTTCTCGTAGCCAATGAATGGGTTTAGTGCCAAGGCAATGCCTGCGCTTTTCTCGAACAACTCATTGCACCTCTTCTCGTTCGCATCGATGCCTTTGACAAGTCGGTTCGTGAAAACGTTGATTCCGTTTGTTAGAATAAGCAGTGACTGGTTCAAGTCGTGGGCTATCACAGGCATCATCACATTGAGTTCGAGTTGCCCAGCCTGAGCAGCCATCATTGCTGTGAAGTCGTTCCCGATAACTTCGAAGCACACCATGTTCAGCATCTCAGCAATGGAGGGATTCACTTTTCCCGGCATAATCGACGACCCAGGTTGAACTGCGGGCAATATGATCTCCCCAATGCCCGTTACAGGCCCTGAGCTCAACAAGCGCACATCGTTCGCGATTTTCGTAAGGTCCAAGCTCAGCGTCCGTAGCGCCCCGGATAGGTTGATGAGGTCAGCCATCGATTGCATCAATGCGGCGAAGTTGCGCGCAACTCTGAACTTGAAGCCCGTATACCTACTAAGGTTCTCAATCGCCAACTGCACATAGCGTGGGTCAGCGTTCAGACCGGTTCCGACCGCGGTGCCGCCTAAATTAAGCTCCAAAACATTATCCAGCGCTTTCTCGATAGTCCTGAGGTCGTCCCCGACTATGGATGCCCAAGCCCCCAACTCCTGCCCGAGCCGGATCGCCGACGCATCCTGCAAGTGAGTTCGACCCGATTTTACTACATGGTCAAATTGTTTCGCTTTTTCGTCAAGGGAATCTCGAAGCGACTTGACCGCCGCCATCATAGGCTCTGCGAGTATCATGCTCGCCACTCGAATGAAAGTCGGGTAAACATCATTTGTCGACTGACCGATATTCACGTGGTCATGAGGGCTCACCAGTCTGTAGTCTCCCTTGCGGCCTCCGAGAAGTTCGATTGCTCGATTGGCTAGAACCTCGTTTGCATTCATGTTATGTGATGTACCAGCCCCCGCCTGGAAAACATCTAAGGGAAACTGGTCCATTAATTTCCCCTGCAAAACCTCGTCCGCTGCCGAGACGATCGCCTTTCCAATTCTATTGTCTAAGAGTCCAAGCGCAACGTGCGCCTCCACAGCAGCTTTCTTAACGAGGACTGTGGCACGAATGAATTCCGGAAGAGGTCTCATACCACTGATAGGGAAGTTCTGAACTGCTCTAGCGGTCTCTGGACCATAATACGCTTCGACCGGTACTTCCACAACCCCTAGTGAATCGTGTTCAATCCGAGTATCCTTCGACATAGAACGACCGATCCGACTTTACCAGTTGAACAATAAAGGCCTTAGTTCCAACACATATGCGTCTGAGATTCTCGTAGAAGGAACCGAGTCTTGAGATCGTCGAATTAGACTTTGCATGACTTCGAATTAGATCATTGGATCGTTCACTCTGGTCTCAGCTATCGGATATATCGTCACTGCGGGCAAACACTAAATATCAATGGACATAGTTGGAGAATAACGGAGAGCTAGTGGCTGACATGGAAGTTTCCGGTGTTTTGGTTCCACAACACTGAGCAAAGTCAATTAGAAAGGCAATTGCGCGAATTCTCAAGGAAGGTTGTGTATTGAGCAAGGAAATTGGAATCACTGCAAAGAAAGCTGCCGATCTGTCAGAATGGTATACGCAAGTCGTAACTAAAGCAGAACTAGCCGATTACGCCCCTGTCAAAGGGTTCATAATTCTACGACCGTATGGACATTCTATCTGGGAGAGAATCAAAGAGCATCTTGACGTAAAGCTGAAGAAAAGCGGTCATTCCAACGCATACTTCCCATTGCTGATCCCGGAGAGTTATCTGCAGAAAGAAGCAACTCATTTCAAAGGCTTCACTCCGGAGGTGTTCTGGGTAACCCAATCCGGAGAGAACACTCTTTCGGAACGACTTGCAATTCGACCCACATCTGAGACCATAGTCAACGAGGCGTATTCCAAGTGGGTGCGGAGCTGGCGCGACCTTCCACTTCTCATTAACCTCTGGAACTCAGTATTGCGCTCGGAGATCACCGCCACCAAACCGTTCCTCAGAACTTCGGAATTCCTATGGCAAGAAGGACACACGGTTCATGCAACGAAAGAGGATACGGATAAGGAGGTTATGATGATCCTAGAATTCTACCGCCAGCTCATAGAACAAGAGATGGCTATGCCCGTGCTGTTAGGCTACAAGAGCGAGAAGGAAAAGTTCCGAGGAGCACTCTACACGACCACTCTGGAAGCAATGATGCCTGATGGGAAGGCGATCCAGATGGGCACGTCACACAACCTAGGCCAAAACTTCTCGAAGCCGTTCGAGATCAAGTACCTGGGGAAGGATGGAGAGATGCATTACGCTTGGACTGCATCATGGGGAGTCTCATGGCGACTAATTAGCGCCATGATAATGCTTCATGGCGACGACAAAGGGCTAGTAATACCCCCTCAAATCGCGCCAATCCAAGTAGTCTTGGTCCCAATTTACTTCAAAGAGCAACAAAGCGATGCTGTCACGGCGAAGGTTCAATCGATTGCTGAAACGCTAGAGAAAGGAGGTATCGAAGCCCACGCGGACTTCCGTGATCAGTACACACCTGGATGGAAGTTCAACGACTGGGAATTGAAAGGAGTACCGCTTCGCCTCGAAGTCGGTCCTCGGGACGTCGAGAATCGACAGTGTGTACTTGTGAGGCGCGATAATTCCGAAAAATTAGTCGTCAAGGACGACGACGTAGTCAACGAAGTCAAGAAGTGCCTCTCAGAAATCCAAAGCAATCTGTTGGCTAAAGCAAAAACCTCCCTTGAACAAGCCATCACCACAATAACTAGTTACGAAGAATTCAAGAAGGCACTAGAGAGTCGGGGCGGGTTCATCCGTTCGTGCTGGTGCGAGTCAACTGAATGCGAAGAAGCGATTCAAAGTGACACTGGCGCAACCATACGAACGCTCCCACTGAAAGACGAGGAAATCTTCTCGAAGTGCATCCACTGCGGCAAAACTGCTACAAAGGTTGCCTACTTCGCCAGGTCCTACTAGGGACTTCGGTTCCCATAACAACGTTTAAGCACGCCCCATCGACCTATCACAATTAGATGGCGTTTGACTAAGAAGCGGAAATCACGCGGCCGCAGCAAAGGCGGTAAAGGACGAGGCGTAATGATCCAGTGCACCAACTGTGGCAGACCCGTCCCACGAGATAAGGCAAAGCGAGCCACGCAATGGGTCTCCCTCGTTGAACCGTCCTTGGCACGGGAACTTAGATCCCACGGAACCTACATCCAACGCCAAAAGGTCATCAAATTCTACTGTGTTTCCTGCGCAGTGCACTTTGGGCTTTCTAAGGTAAGGTCCGAGGACGAGCGACACTACGCCTACTAAGACCAAGTCTCCGTGATCAACCGGTCACGGATCACGTCTCTTCGCTCTTCCACCTCCTTCCTTGGCAGTCGAAAGTCCGGCCCAACCTGCTCTACCATAATTGAGGCCGCCGCGGACGCGAAGAGTGCCGCTTCAACTAGTTCTCCACACTGCTGGAACTCGGTGATGAACGACCCTCCGTAGACGTCCCCCGCCCCAGTTGGATCCACGGCCGCTGTAGGATAAGCGGGTATTCGATGCAACCTGTTACCATCAAGCAACAGCGATCCTCGTTCTGCAAGAGTAATTATGGGCACGCGCGCGCCCATCTGGGAAAGTCGACGCAACGCCATGAGGGGGTCAACCTCGTGAGTTATCGTTTCGCTCTCGTGCTCGTTGGGTTTAACGAAATCAACTAGATTTGCAATCTTTCTGAATTCTTCGACATTGCATTCGTGGACCACTCGCTTGTCCGGTCCGATACTGCGCACCAGTCCTTGCGGGTCCAGGAATAGTCTGCTTGACGTTGAGGATCTTAGGAACTCGATTAATGGGAGGTCAACTTCGCCCAGTATAGGCCCGATCATAGTGAACCGGCTCTGAAGAAATTCGTTGGGGAAGCTATTTTTCGTGATCGACCCGGCGACGCCCAACACGTCAAGGGTTCTGTCCCCGCGTGAGTCGTAGACGAGGTGAAAACCTCCGGTTTCCTCGCTAGTCGCGTCAACTTTTGCCTCAATTCCATACCTTCTCATATCCTCTCTGAACCGCCCTGCATAATCCGAACCAACAGATCCAACCAATCCAACCCTGTCCAAACCCAGCCTTTTAGCGGCGAGGCATGCGTTCGTGCTGCACCCTGAAAGAACTCGTCCGTTGGTTTTGGAGAGTGGTGTGACTATACTGTCATAAACGGGATTTCCTATACCAACAAAATCAAACATTTACCTTCCTTCCTGAGGTCTGTTCAAAGGTGTAATGGAGTCGTTGCGCTGCTGTTATGTGCGATAGGATTCCAACTATTACCACCGATATAGACAATGCTAGATTGAAGAATGGTTGAACTAACGAGCCGATCACCAGCAGAATGATTTTCTCCTGCCGTTCAGCTATACCCACACGACAACTCTCAAGGCCTCCTGCTGACTCAGCCCTAGCCCTAACGTAACTGGCCATTACCATTCCGAACAAACTGAAAACCACCCAAACCCAATTCACCAACCCACCATAACCAATCCCAAATAGCACGGCGAACTCAGCGTACCTATCCAACACCGGGTCATAGACCGCTCCAAACCTAGTTACCAACCCCGTCGCCCTAGCCACTGCTCCGTCCAGCATGTCGACAAAGCCTGAGATTAGCAGACACACGGCGCCCAACACAGGCGCCCTAGAGGCATATGCGATGGCAGCCAGCACAGCAATGAGAAGGCTAATAGTGGATATCGCGTTCGGCGTTATCCCGATTTTTCCTAGGGCTCTACCAATCGGTTGCATCGCCGCTTCGTACCTAGCTCGGAGTCTGCCTAACAAGTTGACCAAAGGCTGAATGTTGCGCACAGTTTAAGGGCGTTTCGTGGCGTGCGGCAGACCGATCGGTATTGAATTCGCAGCGATCGCTCGTCGTGACGACCATTCGGTGGCGTTACATCGTAATACATATACGCGAAGATAGAATGATGGCAATGGGCGTGTTTGATGACCTCACGGCGCATTTCGTACGTGGTTTTTGCGCTGCTTGTCTCTCTTACGCTGTTCATTTCCAACCCCAGCGTATTTGCGGCGCGTTGCCAAATTAGCAACGTATCATACGGGTATCCTCACCAAGCAACGACCAGTCAACAGATTCTCGTAACCTCAACTGTAACGGGGTCGTGCGTATCGAATGGCGAGGACTACTATTTGATCAGAGTAGACCTCGTTGACATCCCCTCAAGCTCGATTGTATCCTCAAACAGTACTTCGATTGGATACCAAGCATCAAACTTCACGGTGACCGCTGAGAATATAGTTACGACTCCTGCCAACAACGGTACTTGGCATGTTGGAATTTATCTATATGTGATCCGGGAAGGTGGTACTGCAGGTTCATACTTACTCGACTACCAGACCGTCGGTAACGCATCGATCCAGATTGGTCCTCCTGCTGCCGTCCCAGAATTCCCTTCCGGATTAACTATCGGCATCGTCGTAGTGTTGTGTTCGACAGTTCTAAGCGTAAACCGACATAAGAGGCTGAGGGCAACTGACAAGTTATAACCTTCTCTTTGCTCACCTCGCAGGCTTCGAAACGAAGTTTTTCAAGCACCTCCAGCCCTCTTAGCGCGGTTTCCATGGGTAAAGTCGCAAAGGGCCAGCATTGCAGTGTTGTAGGTTGTAGCGCTGCCGCGATTCGTTCGATCTCTACGGATAAGGTGGCTCACAGTGGAATCAATATCGGTAACGCCCGTCGTGCATACCTCTGTAAGCCACACTACCGTGAATTCAAGAAATTAACTCGCAAGGACAGACAGCTTGACAAGTGGAGATTCTCTGCGTAAGGAAGAATAAACTATTGAATGATAGAATGCAGCCTAGGGTGGAGTGACTGATAACATGCGGCTATTACTTCTGCACTGTGACAGTTTCGAGTACGAGGTGCGGAAGGAAGCCATCAAAGACCCTGAACCAATCGGAGATAACCGCACTGGGAAATTCAAGAATGTTTTAGTCGCGTTCTGCACGGTCGAGAAGGAGGACGAATCAAATCCAACCGAGGTCGTTCAGAAGGCAAGTCAGTCAATCATTGAAGTTGCGCGGTCAGTTAAGGCGAATCAAATCCTCCTCTACCCCTACGCTCACTTATCCAGCAGCTTAGCATCACCCGCAGTCGCTATTCCACTCCTCCAATCATTGGAAACTTTGAAGAGCCAAGATTTAGCCGTATACCGCAGTCCCTTCGGATATTACAAGAGTTTCAGCCTCAGCTGCATTGGACACCCTCTTTCAGAATTATCTAGGACAATACGACCTGAAACGACTAAAGCCGAAGCTCCCCCAATCAAGACCTACTACAAAGTGTTGGGTCTCGACGGGCAATTGTACGAACCTGACGAATATTCGTTCAAGGAGGGGGAAGACGAATTCAACACCCTAGTCGAAAAAGAGGCTTTGAAGAAGGGCCTGCCAGGTGGAACACCCAAGTATCTTGAGTACTGTAAGAAATTTGGTATTGAGTGGGAGAACTTCTCAGACCACGGACACATGCGCTACGGCCCCGAGGCCGTGATGATTTTCGATCTCATCAGCCAATACTCTTGGGACGTGGTAAACGCCGTCGGCCTTCCAATCCTCCAGGTTAAGGGCACTAACATGTTCGACCTGTCGGTGCCTGCGGTTAAGGAGCATGCAGATCTCTTCGGGTCTAGACTATACCGGCTTGAGGCAGAGAATAAGAGCTTGGTCATGCGCTATGCCGCGTGCCATCAGCAGTTCTCAGCGGTACGAAACTGGTCGCTGAGTTACCGACACCTCCCGTTCGGCACGTTTGAAGTCGCCGACGCCTACCGTCTCGAGCAGAGTGGGGAACTGCTTCTATCGTTTCGCCTAAGAAAATTGCATATGCCTGACTGCCATATCTACTGCAAGAACCTCAAAGAAGCGATGGAAGTTACTCTCAAACTCCACGATGCAATCTACCAAGAGATAGGGAAACTCGGAAGAGATTACGTATCCGTTTATAACATTACATCGAGTTTTCTTGATGCGAACAAAGATTATGTTATGAAACTGGTGAAACGAGAAGGCAAGCCTGCACTACTGAACTTCGTACCAGAAGGAATCTACTATTGGGTACTGAACATTGAATACCACATCATAGATGAACTTGAACGGCCGAGAGAGATAGCTACTTTTCAAATCGACATTGGCAACGCCAAACGATTTGGGATATCATACGTCAATGAACGAAGCGAGAAAGAACTTCCGCCCATCATTCACACCGCAGTCATCGGCTCTGTGGAACGCTATCTATTCACAGTACTCGACCAATGCGCAAGAACGGAAGCAAAACATGAGAAGCCTAGCCTTCCGTTGTGGTTGTCCCCCACTCAAGTACGAGTTATTCCTCTAAGACCAGAGTTCGTAGGGTTTGCAACCGAAACAGCGAGTCGACTAGCGGCTCACAATGTTAGAGCCGATATTGATGACCGGGACGAAAGCGTCGACAAACGCGTGAGGGACGCTGAATTGAATTGGGTACCCTATATCGCTGTGGTCGGTAAGCGAGAGGTAGAGGGAAACGTCGTCGCCGTTCGGAGACGTAGCGACGGGAAACAATACAACTCAACAGTGCTTGAGCTAGCCGAGGACATAGCCGCGGGTACGAAAGGCTACCCCTCTATGCCCTTGAAGTTGCCAATCCTAGTCAGCCAGAGGCCGGGTTACAAGCAGATCGGTTAAGATTTCGAAAAACCACCACTGATTTCTCAAATCGGATTTTAATCGTTCAGGAATCTCTTGATGCCCAACCCGAACTGGAATATCACGACGAGCCAGAATCCGAGCAGCATTACGATAAGAGCATAACTGTCGTACAGGTCGGACACCATCAGCCCTATTGCGATCATTGTCGCAAGAATCAAGTTCGACAGTCCCCAGAGGACATTGGTCTTGGGCTTTGATTTCTGACCGAACGGGCTCCTAAAGACCTTCCCCGCCGCGCCGAATACGAAATGGGGCACTCCGTTGGCCAGGAGGAACCCCATCAGGAGATACCATACCAAGAAAAGATCCAGCGCCATCGCATCACATCATATAGGACGCGCCATCATGGAAAGGGTATGATAATCTTATAGTGTATTATGGTTGGTTTTGGTGTGGCTATTTTTCTGTTGCTCTGGTATGAGGTGTGGCAGTAAGGCTTGTAAGTCATCATCTTCTACGACGATGTTGGCTGCTTGGCGTGCGCTCCAGTGCCATGGTTTGTAGGTTATTCGGAGGCAGTCTTTGATGGGGAGGTCTGCTGCGCTGTCTCCGATGAGCGCTATGGCTTTTAATGGTATTCTGAGGTTGGAGGCGATTTGTTTGATGATTTCTTTCTTGTTGTCGATGGTGACGTTAATTCTTACTTTGCCTGATAGTTGTCCGTTGATGATTTCTAGTTGGTTGGCTATGGCTAGTTCGCAGCCGAGTTGTCTTGCTGCTCGATCGGCAATGAGTGATAGTCCTGCGCTCAGGATTACTGTCCTTATTTTGGAGTTGTGGAGTTGGGTGAAAGTTTCTTTTGTTCCGGTCCGGTATGGTATTGAGTCCAGAATTGTTTGGATTTTGTGAACTGGTGTTTCGTTCCATGCTTGGACTTCTAGTATAGTCCATTCTTTGAATGATAGAGCTCCGTTATGGTATTTTTCGGTTATGGTTTTTGAGTATGTAGAGGTGCCTAGTTCTTCGTGTAGTTTGTGCCAGTAGTCTTCGTAGGTTATGGTTCCGTCTAAATCAAAAATTGCAAGTTGTATTGGGTGTTTTCTTTGTCTTGGTTTGTGAAGTAGTTTGAGTTTTCGCAGCATGTTCGCCGTTCGTCCCAATTTCACTACTCCGTTTTGGCTATTTTCAAGGCTCGCACCATGATGCCCACACACATTATTATTGGTGCGGGCGTAAAATCGGACCGGTCGTTCACAGCCTAGTTGTGTGTGTATCTTTCGGTGGGAGCATCGAGAATTGAACCCTTCGTTTCAGGCGCTGTTGTGTGTAAAATTCATTTCCATAATCCCAAAATGGGTCAGAGAGCTTGTGGTCCCCTCGTTCCGAAATGAACTGAACACGCTTACAGGAGGATTGGGCATCTGAGCTTCAGAAAGAAACTGTGGAACATCGTTCTTAGCGGTTACCCAGGTTCCGGCAAGACCGTGTTAGCGAGGCGCCTTGTGTCTGAGAACCCAAGGTTCGTGAGAGTGAGCGTGGATGATGTTCGCTCAATGTTCTACGGAACGTCTAAACCTACAGAGGACGACGAGTTCGTTTACAATTGCCTAGCCTCACTGCGCGACTTTGCTCTCAGAACGGGGTATAACGTAATTCTTGATACTACCGCACCTCAGAACCTCAGGCGTGAGTTCCTGTTGCGGACTAGAGTTGAAGATGTTTTGGGGTTGCTGGTTGTCATGATTGTAAGTAAGACGGAATTGGACAGGCGTAACCAGGAGAGGAAACTGATCGGAGCCAGGGAAGCTTGGGATCAGACTTGGGAAGAGCCTTCTAAGCGAATGCCTGTTATGAAGTTCAGGAACGAAAATCAAGTGAGCTTTGAAACGAGCTACTACCTTCTAGCGGAACTACTG